>ERZ780168.142-NODE-142-length-82829-cov-6.539711_pt1 | contig 82829 bp, 67 predicted proteins | sample MGYA00510981_ERZ780168 | MGnify/ENA primary metagenome ERZ780168 (study PRJEB29588, sample SAMEA2158769) | human gut metagenome | biome: human gut; feature: human-associated habitat; material: faeces | place: Denmark | collected 2008/2010 ...
GATAAGTGCTGAAAGCATATAAGTACGAAGCCCACCGTAAGATGAGATCTCTCATGACACAAGTCAGTAAGTCCCCGTGCAGATTACACGGTTGATAGGTCAGAGATGTAAGAATGGCAACATTTTCAGTCGACTGATACTAATAGGACGAGGGCTTTTCCTGAATTTTCGGTAGAGTGAAGCGTAAGCGAAACTCGTTAGGTGGAAAAATTCGATGAAGCGGATTAAATGCAATGAGCATTTAAGCAGCGAAATGAAGAATTTTGACTACCCGAATAATTCAAACCGAAAGATTAGTGAAATGCGATGATTACAAGTTTATAATCCTTATGCAGCTTTCAGAGTACAGTAAGTACTGATTAAAAGACTTGCTGGTGACTAAGAGTGAGGAAAACACCCGTTCCCATCCCGAACACGGTCGTAAAGACTCACCTCGGTGACAATACTCGGCGGGCCACCGCCCGGGAAGATAACTCGTTGCCAGCACCTTTGTTTAAAAAGAAGAACTTAAATTTGTATTAAGTTCTTCTTTTTTTTTGACTTTTCTCTACTTAGCATTAAGTTATAAGTATGTTTATTTTGGAGTTGTTCAAAAAAAAGAAGTCCTGTTGCCATATAAATATCAACCCTGATGTTGATTATGCATATTGTCCTGATTGTGGGGAACTTATAGAAAATCAATGGTTTCTTGTGCGATGTGCTTGCTGTGGTGTAAAATTAAAGGGATTTATAAAAAACGGTGAAATCATTCCTGAAAAACATTTTTGTCATAACTGTGGCGGTAATGATTATCTAATAGAAAGAATTTCAAAGATTAATTTTATAGATATAAGCTATGCAGTTCTTGTAAAAACAGTTGTAAAGAATAAAACATATAAATATACTCAGAGTTGGGTTGAAACTGATTTTAAAACATCCAATTACAGACCGCGATTGCTGCAACAATTCCTATGAAGTCAGCAAGCAGCCCGACTATGAGAGCATAGCGCAATTTTGAAATTCCCACTGCTCCAAAATACACTGCAAGAATGTAAAAAGTAGTTTCACTCGAACCGACCATTACTGCTGAAAGTTTTGTTGCATAATCATCAGGTCCAAGATTATGTGCGATATCTGAAAATACACCCAGAGCAGCTGAACCTGAAAGCGAACGTACTATCATAATCGGAATTGTATCTGCAGGAACATTAAAATGTGATAGCAGAGGGCTTAAAAGTCTGCCTGTAAATTCAATTATTCCCGAAGCTCTAAACATTGATATCGCAACAATTATTGCTACAAGGTATGGGATTATATTAACTGCGACTTTAAAACCGTCTTTTGCTCCGTCTGTGAAAGTTTCGTAAAGCGGTACTTTTTTTAATAAACCTGTTGTAAGTATGATTATGATGATAGCAGGAAGTGCCCAAAGAGAGATTATGTTCATTAATGATTGAAACATTACTTATCCTCCTTTGAGTTTTTCTGCGGCTTCCATATTTTCTGAAATACAACCGCAATAACAATTGCACTTAAAAATGCTGTTGATGTCACCAGAAGAGTTGGTGCAATTATTTCTGTAGGATTTTTGTAACCTATACCTATCAAAACAGCTATAACTGTTGCAGGAATTACTTGAAAACCTGCAGTACTCATTGCCAGGAACATACACATTGCATTTGATGCCGAATACTTATCTTTATTATGCTTCTGTAACTCTTCCATAGCTTTAATACCTATCGGAGTTGCGGCATTTGCCAATCCGAAAGCATTTGCTGTAAATGCCATTGCAATATCACCTATAGCGGGAGAATTTTCAGGTATTTCATTAAATAATTTTTTTGTGACGGGTTTTATTATTTTTGCTATAAACTTAATTATACCGCTTTTATCGGCAATTTTCATCATGCCGAGCCAGAATGCCATTATGCCTATAAGTGAAAATGCCACTTTTACAGATAACTCTGCTCCGGTAAGGATAGAATTAACAACATCTGTCAGAGTGCCGTTTATAGCTCCGAAAATTATAGAAACTACGATTAATATGTAAAATATGTAATTCATAGGAAGATTATAGCATAAATTTTGTTTTTTTAATTATGCATAATCTTCCACATTTCTAATGATGATACACCGCCTTTTTCATAAGAATTTATTCCGCATCCGCTAGGTAGTAATTTATAATTGTTTCCGTCTTTAGAAAAGCTCAGTTTAAATAAATCATGCCCCCATTTATTAGGCCCTTTTTGTCCGTTAACATCTATAAGCATTGAAATCGGTACAGTATCTTTAAGATAAGAGATTACAATTGAACCGTCATTTAGGACATAAACAAGATTATTATTATTTATGCTATTCTTGTTTAAGCCTGCGCAGTTCTTGTTATTATTTTCAAGTTCATCTTCGGTATAATCAGGCTTATCAGTTATCAGCGTGTCCAGACCTTTATATTGATCTTGCTGTAAACAGCCGTTATCTGCGGCTTTTGTGGTACATATTTTCCCTATTTTAAGATTATTTTCTACGGCCTTTCGAAAATCTTTGCACGAATTTATGTTCCCCCATTCTCCCTGTACACCTGTCACCAGGTCTGTATGGTAACAATCAGTTACACCTCCTACATCATATACAGATTTATTATAAGCCTGGTATAATGTGGAGTAGAGTTTTTTATACTGGTTTTTCAATACCATTTTTTTATGGTTGCTTATTAATGCCGGCATTGTCATTGCGGCTACAACTCCTATAATGCCGAGTGTGATTAAGACCTCTGCAAGAGTAAATCCTTTATCAATTGTCATATGACCTCCATTGCATATATATATTGTATTATATGATATATATAGCATAAAGTCAATTATATAATGATAATTTTAGCATGTTTTTTTATTCTAAATCCTAGTATCCTCTATTAAAAGGAGCTCTTATGAACAGAAAACTTTTCGGACAAAAACTTAAAAATTTAAGAAAACTGCATAACTTTACGCAGGAAAAAATGTCGGAATTAATTGATATAGATGTTCGTCAAGTTGCAAGGATTGAGGCGGGTGAAAGTCTGCCATCCGTAGTAACTCTACAGAGAATGGCAAAAATACTTGCTGTTACTCCAAATGATTTACTGAATTTTGAGAATGATGAAGCAAACACCATAAAAACATCTTTAAAATCTGACATAAATGACATTTTATCTCTGGCAAAAGAAGAGCAATTAATCTTAATTAAAAAATTAATCCTTGCTGTTTTATAGATTAATGTCTGTGGTGTCTGTGATGCGGCGGTGGAGGCGGGACATCATGTCTGTGATGGTGATGCGGCGGCGGGGGCGGATACATAATTCCCGGAAGTGTGAATAATTTTATAAAATCTGAAACTTGTTTTGCTTCCATATAATCATTCATAATAGCTTTATATTCATTATAATTTATAGTATTTGGATTTGAGTCTTCTTCATTGTAAGCTTCCGAAAGGGCGTTAAATTTTGCACTTGTTTGTTGTTCTTGTGCAGGGGTAAACGGATAATATATGTTGTATCTGTTCCAATTTTTTCGTTCTGTTCTTACTACTTCATTAGCTGATATTGCTCCGTTTTCATTAGTATCAAGTTCATTGAAAACTTCGCGCATAGATTTATTATAATCTACATTTCCGTTGTCGCCTACTATGAAGCAATTAGGTACCGGATTAAGGTTTAACGTATTCGGTGTTGGTAATGGCGGTACCGTTATGTAGGTCGGCGGATATATAGGAGGATAAAATATTTGTGCATCAGCTTCCTCGGCGGGGACAACAGAGGCTAAAGCTATAGCTGCTGCTCCTGCTGCATTTTTTAACCTGTTTGTTTTGTTAGAACCTTCTCCGTTAAAATGCGGATTTGTTTGATAACTCTTAATTGCTGAAATTCTCATATATACCCCTTATATTTAGACCACATAATTATAATATGCAATAAAAAATTTTTTTGTTTATTCATTAAGAAATTTTTACAATTATCTGTGATATACTTCTCCTAAAAAATCATTCCAATAATCTTTTCCTTTCTTAGTTGGGTGAGTATTGGTTAGTGCATAGTAAGCACAAGATGTATTTTGGGAAATATTAGTACTTGTTGTTGAACAATATTGTGAACCTATATTATTAAAGTTTCCACAAATACCGCTGCCGCTGGTACATGATGAAGGGTTATTTTTATGCTCTTGTCCTACAGGTAAAACTTTGCCATCTACCGTGAATATAAACATAAAGTAATCAACACCATAGCGATTGGGGCGTTTTTTACCGTTTATATCAACACAAATCACAGGACCATTTTCACCCGGTCTGGGGGCATCATTTAAAATTAATATTGCACCTGACTGGTTATTTCTAAAACCTGTATTATCGCATAAAAAAGAAGAATTTGCTCCTGAACTGTTTCCGCCGCCAGAATAATTTTTACCGTTCAAGTAATGTATGTCATAAAAAGCAATAAAATTGCCGTCATCGTCCATTGAACCTTGTCCGGAAGTTGTTAAAGCCGTTGAGCCTTTATAATAACTGAAAATTAAATTTGCATCCGATGCTGAAATTCCGTTGTTCTCACTCGCTGTGTACTCGGGAATTGTAACACCTTTTTCTGCAGCAAATAAGAGTGCAAGTTGGTTTAATTCGGAATAAGTTTTTAAAAAAGCTGTTTGAAGTTCTTTGTTTTGAGTTTTATTAAATAGTACGGGCATTGTCATTGCTGCGACTACTCCGATAATTCCGAGAGTTATCAAAATTTCTGCGAGTGTAAAACCGTTCCTTTTCATGTTTTCTCCTTCATAAATACACTATTATAATGCTGTATCTACTATTATAATAGTGTAGAAGGAACATTGTCAATAGTATAAAATTTTATTATGACAGATTATAAAGATGTTCTTAGAAAAATCGGCTTAAATTTCAGGGTAGAAAGAACCAAAAAACGCCTGTCTCAGGAACAATTTGCCGAATTGGCAAATGTTCATACAAATTACATAGGAAAAGTCGAAAGAGGTGAACAGAATTTAACTGTCAGAAAAATAGTTGAACTTACAAATGCTCTTGAGTTAACGGTTGATAAAATTTTAAATATTAGTTAACAGCACTTGCGTAAAAAATTTTTTTCTTATAGAATATTTTCCAGAGAATTATTATGAACAATATTACAAACGCAATGATGATGAATATGATGATGATGCAAAGTTCCGATTACGGCAGTTTGTATTTTTTGTTGCGAATGTGATACTTTCAAATAAAAAATTTTAGAACTGCCTTTTTAAAAAAGGCAGTTTTTTTGTTTAGCGTTATTTGAAAGGATTGTCATGATTAATAAAGTTAATAATTTTGAGCAAAATAATTTATATAAAAATTTAAAAAAATCGGTTAAACCTCTTGATAAATTTATTCAGTCACAGGAAAATTTATCTCATACAAGATTTATTCAAGATACTGTCACTAACTGGGTTCCTAAAGCTTTGTTTGCCAGAAGTATTGCAGATTTTGGCGATATGAGCTTTTTGGAATTTTTGGAATCCGGTATTTTTTATTTCGCACCTCCATTGATAGGTGAATTTCTTTTAAGAAGAAAAATGCTTCCGAAAATTGTCCCTGATAAAATTACAAAAAATCCCCATTTAACGGATTCGCTTGAAAATATTTTAAATAATAAGGGATTGCAAAATGGCGGGATTAATAAAAAAATTATTGCCGCAAAAACAGCACTCGTTGTCGGTTGTACATGTGTTCCTGTTGCGGAATATATGCTTAGTTTTGCAAAAAATCTTTTTACTTTGAAAGTTTTTAAAAAAAGCAATTTTGATAATATAGCTAATCTTGACAAAACAAATAAAGAAGATGCTGAACAACAGAAAAGAGTTGAAAGAAATGCAAAGAAAAATTTGAAAAAAGGCGCCCTGCTTTCTCTCGGCGGTTTTGCCGCCGCTGCTGTTATAGCTGCTTACGGGCATAAATCAGATATTGCTCAGAAATTATTTAAAACGATTTTGGAACCTGCTGATTTGGTTACAAAAGTTTTTCCGAAAATTAAAGGTTCTAAATTTGATAAATTTTTGCATGAATATACAAAACTTGATTTTGACAGTAAAGACGGGAAACTTGTATTAAGCAAAGGTCAGCTGGCTTTAACTGCAATCAGCGGACTGTTTGGATACAGCGAAGCTGCTAAAGACAGAGGAAAACTTGATTTTCTTGAAGTGTGGACACGTGTTCCTCTTGTTGTTTTCTATACAATTTTCGGGAGTTCAATTTTTGATTATGCGTTTAAAAAATATCTTATAAGAAATAATAAATTCCCTGATTTAATTCAAAAAACTTCATCCGGAGATATGCACATACCTTCTCGAAAAGAATTACCTGATATTGCACAGAGAATTGCTAAAAACAAAAATCTTAACCCGCAGGACGTAATGAACAGATTAGTTAAGGAAAAAGCTGTTGTTACTGCTGTTCCTTATGCTTTTGCCTTGCTATTTATGGGCTTTTCTCTTGCAGCAATTACAAGATTGTGGACACAGTTCAGATATAACCAACAAACAAAAAAGTATGCAGGAAAAGCACAACCATTTGTAAAACCGTCTTTTACAGCGTTTTATAATAAAAAAGTATAAATGTTTATTTTTATAACAATTTATAAAGTTTTGTAAATATGTTCAAAACCCTTGAAAAATAAGCGATAATACCTCATAGCATAGCATAGCATAGCATGCGAGGCGAGGTATACTTTTCCTGAAATCACTCCTTTTTTCTTTTGTTTATATATTTAATAAGACAAAATAAGAGAGGCAATTTATGGGTGAATTCGGATCAATAACCACCAAGTATTATATTAGTACGAATAAGTACGGAAAAAAAAATAATGTTAGAAATAATTTGAAAACTAAAACTGATATTCGTATGACTAAGGATGGGTCGGTTATGTCAAAAAAAGTATCAAACGGAGCGCCTAAACAAACTTCTCAAACAAAAAATGTTTCATTTGCTGACATTGTTGATGCTATGGGGATTTTAAATAAATCTTTAAACTCAATTACTTCCCAAAAAGATAATTCGTCAGGTACTTCTTCTGTTTCAACTCCAGCGGCTTCAAATTCTTTCAACCGGGAAACGGCTGCGTCAATTCCTGATAACGGAGCTTCTTATTCAGGTCTTGCACAAAATGTTAGTGCCGATAACAGTTCAACAAATGATTATGATTTTAGTGCGCTTAACAAGATGGATAGAACCATAAGCAGCAGTAATAAACTTTCTATAAATGAACTTAACGATATGAAAAATGAATTATCTGCATCTTCTGTTGATGTCGGCAGCCGTTTATCATCAGCAGAAGCTGATTTTAGCAATATTCGCAGCCAAAAGCTTACTGCCGAGGCTAACGCTGCAAGGCTTGAAAGTGCTGTAGGGAATGCCAAAACAACACAAGAAAATGCCAAAAATACATTAGATAATAATACGAGTAATTTAAATTCATCTGTCAAAGCTCGTGATACACTTGATGAACAGTTAAGTTCCGTTAATGAACAGTATGAAAAGGATTGTGAACAGGTAAAAACTCAAGAACAAAATAAAACTTCAGCCCAACAGGAAGTATCATCTGCTAAGACATCAAAAAGCAATGCTCAGGCTGCAGTATCAGCAGCTGCTCAGTCTTTACAAGCGGCTGAAACAAATCTTGCAGGAACCCCAAAAACTCTTGATAACGGGCAGCCAAATCCTGCGTATGAAACAGCCAGAGCAGCTGTTGAAAAAGCAAAAGCGGAAAAACAACAGGCTGATGAAGTCTTTCAACAGGCTGAAAAGGATTTGGACAGTGCACAGCAAAAACTGGATAATATTGAAACCAGCCTTGAAAAAGCTCAAGAAACAAAACGTAATACTCTGCAGTCTTTACAAAAGACAGACTCAAAATATAAGGATATGGCACAAAAATGTGAAAAAATGCAGGATACTGTTGAACAAAATCAGGAAGCTTACGACACATCACTGGAAACATTCGATGATACAAATGCGAATTACCAGCGTCTTAACGCAGAGCTTGACGCACAACAAGGCTTGTTAAATCAATTTGAAGTTTATCAAAATAAAGTTGATAATTACAAAAATGCTTCAGATAAGATAAAAGCATTAAATGCAAAAATTGATGAACAATTGAAGGCTAAAGAAAACATGACAAATACAATGCTTGAAAAAGCTGCTTCATCTGAGGGATGTTCTGCTGCAAAAACCCCTGCAGAAAATTTTCTGTCAATGAAAGACGGTCCGGCAAAATTAAATAATTTTGCATATACGGGCAAGATGGTAAATACTCCAAACGGTTCCTTTGTAGATGAATCTCAAATGAAAGCTCTTCAGGGAAAAGATGTAATTAAAGAAGATGCTTCATTCTTTGAAAAATCAGGATGTATTGCTAACGCTGACGGTTCTTATACAAATTCTGAAAACGGCTGGACATGGATTAACCTGAAAGATAATACCTGGGTTCGTACAGATTGTATAGCTGACAATGCAGAGTATAGAGATATTGCTAAAGCTAAATATCCTGATGTATTTGAGGCTTCACAAAGAGCAAAAGAGCAAGAGGCTGATTACGGAATTCAAGGATGGGTTCCAAACAGTAATTTGAATAAGTTTAGAAAATATTAGACAATAAAAAGCACCTTTTATTAAAGGTGCTTTTTTTGCTTATGGAATTTTAAAAATGATTAGTGGCAGCAAGAGCATTCAGAACAAGTACATCCCAAAGCTTCTTTTGCTTCTTCCAATCTTACTTTGATACGACCGTCTACCGCGATACCTTCACCTGTTGCTTCGGAAATTAACAACGGGTTAATATCTAATTCGTCGATAAATTTGAAGTCGCTTACCAGTTGAGATAATCTCAATAATGTTTCCTGTATCTGGTCGATTTGTGCAGGTTTTGTTCCTCTTGCGCCTTCTAACAGCTTGTATGCTTTTACGGATTTAATCATATCCATAGCATCAACATCTGTTAATGGAGCAATTCTGAATGTTACGTCTTTCATAACTTCTACGAATACACCGCCTAAACCGAACATCATCATTGGACCGTATTGAGGATCTGTCGCAATACCGCAAACCATTTCACGGCTGCCTTTTACCATTTCCTGAATGATTACGCCTTCAAGACCGTCTAACAAGCCTTTTGCTTCAAGTCTTTCAAGTAATCCTTTGTATTCTTTTCTCAATTGTTCTTCTGATTTAATGTTAACAACAACACCGCCTACATCTGTTTTGTGAGATGTTGTTTTTGAAGTCATTTTCATTACAACAGGGTAACCGATTGAGTTTCCGAGTTCAACAACTTCTTCTTCGTTTGTTGCTAAACCGTATTTGCAGGCTCTGATACCATATGCTTGAAGTACATCAATTGATTCAAGAGTTGTAAGCTGTGCTCTGCCTTCTGCAAGAGAATTTTTAATAATTTTTTCAACTTTAGCTCTGTCAACATCGTAGCAAGGAATTTTCCCTTCCGGTCTTTCCATCCACAATCTCTGTTGATTTAACCTGTTCAAACCGTCTGCTGCTTCTTCTGCGTACATAAAGAACGGCATATTAACATTCATGTCTGAAAGTTTTGAGAAGAATTCATTTTTAGTCATGAATACACCGATTACAGGTTTTTCCGGATGTTGAGCTTTAATTTCCATTAATGCCTGAGCAACGTCAATATCTTTTAAGCCTAAAAACGGTAGATAGATTGTAATAATCATATCAACATTTTCATCTGCAATAACAGTTTCAAGTGTTTGTTTATAGTGTTCGATAGGTGCTGATGCAATCATATCTATCGGGTTTTTAACTGATGCTGCTGCTGGTAAGAAGCTTCTTAATTTTTCTTTTGTTGCATCAGAAATTTTAGCCATTTGCATACCGTATTCACATACAGCATCTGTAGCCATAATTCCGGGACCGCCTGAGTTTGTGATAATTGCTACTCTGTCGCCTTTTGGAATAGGGCAGTTTGCAAATACTTTTGCTGTTGCAAATAAGTTTTTCAAAGAGAATTCTCTGATAACGCCTGACTGGTGTAATAATGCTGCAGCGGCTTTATCTGCACCGGCTAATGAACCTGTGTGAGAAGAAGCTGCAGAAGCACCTGCTGCTGAACGACCTGATTTTAAAGCTAAAATAGGTTTCTTTTTGGTAATTCTTGATGCTAATTTTCTAAAGTTAGCAGGATTTTGAATTGATTCCATATAAAGAAGAATTTGTTCAACGTCTTCATCATTTTCCCAGTATTCAATAGCGGTTTCAGCGTTAACATCAGCCTGATTGCCGATTGAAATGAATTGAGCAAAACCTAAGTTAAGGTCTTTCAAAATATTCAAAATACCGCCGCCTAAAGCTCCTGATTGAGAAACAAAACCGATGTTTCCGCGTTCAGGTAAAGATTCTGCAAAGCATCCGTCCATGCGGATATCAGGGTGAGTGTTTACAACGCCTAAGCAGTTAGGACCTACACATCTCATACCGTATTCGTGAATTTTTTCAACTAATTGTTTTTCAAGTTCAGCACCTTCAGCGCCTGTTTCTTTAAAACCTGCAGTAATTATACAGATACCTTTAATACCTTTTTCGTGGCACTGGTCAATTGTTGATAATACAAATTTAGCGTTTACAACGATAATTGCAAGGTCAACTTCTCCGGGAACTTCAGTAATTGAAGTGTATGCCTGCAGACCTTCGATAACTCCGCCTTTTGGGTTTACAGGATAAATTTTACCGTTAAATTTGTATTCCTGTAATCTTTTCATAATATCTGAACCAATGGTGTGTTCTTTTGTTGACGCACCGATAACCGCAATTGATTTCGGTTTCATAATTTTGTCTAAAAGATTCATTTTTTGTCCTTTCTTTTCTTCTTATTTTAATTTATTCGTCTTGCATTATTTCCAAAAATTTTTTTCCGAGTTTATTAAAGAACTTTTTGGATTTTTCTTTAAATGTATGGGGTAAACTTGCTAATTTTTTATCAAATTCTTCTATGGCATACGTGGCTGCGATATCATAAAACTCAAGGTTTTTATCCATAATAACGGCATGTCTTGGAGCTTTGCGCCTGCCTAAATCTTTTTCTTTTTGAGCTATTATACTTACTGTATTTTCTGCATGATTTTGTTTAATAAACAAATCATAAGGCTTTTTAGCTATCATTTCCTGCATTGTTGTCAGGTGTTTTCTTACAAATCGGCAGGGATAATAGCTTAAATCAGGATCAACAAAAACTTTACCCTGAAAACTTTTATTATTTTGAGCATTATTATTTGGTATTTTTTGTACCTGCATTACTTTATCCTCGTTTTTAATATCCGTTCGGAATCCATTCTCTGACACGGAATTTAGCACCTAAATCCTTGGCGATGTTTTCGCATATTGTAAGATCAAGGTGTCTGCCTTTATAACCTTCGACAACACTTGCAACAACAGAAATTTTTTCATCTGCACAAGCTTTTATAAATTTTTTCACTTCTTCATAGGCTTCATCAAATTTCGGCTGTGAAAGTTCATTATATTCTTTTTTTGTTGGGGCATTTAAGCTTACCGAAAACTCGTCAATCAAACCTTTTAATTCGGGTACAATATTTTTTTGATATACAAAATTTGCATGTCCGTTTGTGTTAACCCGAATTTTTGTATCAGGGTAATTCGTTTTAATATATTGAGAGACTTGTTTTAGTTCTTCAAATTTAAGTAAAGGCTCTCCGTAACCGCAAAATATAACTTCTTTTGTCGGTTCAAAAGAAGAGAGCTGTTTAATTACATCTACTGCGGTTGAATTTTCGTCATCAAGCCACAGTTCTTGTCCCTTAACATCATCTTTGTCTTTTCTTAGGCAAAAGATACAGTCATTTGTACATCTGTTAGTAAGATTAATATAAATTTTTCCGTCAAGTAAATATACTAAAGTGTTCGCCATGACAAGCCTTTCGATATTAAAATTATCGCATGGGCAAAAATATTTTACAAGCAAATATTAATTACTTTTTAGCATTTTTTTCTTGAGAATAATCTGCTGTTCCCGGGAATTTATCCTGACCTGTAGTCATTTTTGTTATCCAGTATTGCATTTTCGGAATAAGAGTAGACAGGAACAGGGCTGAAATTGCAAAACCGACACCCCAGTTAAATGTATTTTTAATGAAGTTTTCACGGCAGAAGTTTTTCAATGTGTCTGACGTTATATCTTTACCGTGTTTTTCTGCCTTTTCAACAAGTTTTGTTACGTAATGAATTATATCTTCTTTTAATTCTTTCAGTTCTTCATAATTTACATATTTATATTTATTTGTAGAGGCATTACTTGTCGCAACGCTGAAAACATTTTGCAAGAATTCAGGCATGTTAATTGCGCCTTCTCTAAATACATCTTTAATCTGGTTTTTAGTAAGAACGGCAACGCCTTCAACTTCCGGCTGAAGTTTTGACATACGTTCTGCAAGATTTGAATATCTCGTAATATCTTTGTTTGAGAATGTCTTATGGTTTTTCAGATAATCCTTAAATGTATCAAGAGTTACGACTTTATGTTCATTGAATTTTTGAAGCAGAGTTTTATCAATATAGCCTACATTTGCATTGTCGCCGAATACCTGCTTCGAGAATTCTTCTATACTCATTTTACCGTTATTTTTATCTAAAACAGCTTGTAAATGGTCTGTAACTTGTTTTGCCGCAACGGGATCAAGTCTTGTTTTTCTTCCGTCCTCAAGCTGGTTAAGCCATCTGTTAATGTTCGGCATACTAAACATATAGAAATATATTGAACTTAAATCTCTAAATAATACTTCTGTTCTTTCATGATTATTTCTGGAGCTTATCGCACGTCCGCCGGCAATTCCGGCATCTGTTGAAAGCAGCTGATATGTCGGGTCGTTTTCAAATTTATTTGCAACAGATAAAAGCATATTATAATTCATACCGAAAGAAACTTTTTTATTATCTTCTGACTTAATGAATTTATCCATTGACAGTTTTTGTTCAGATGTATTAATTGTGGATTTCGCAGGGGGTTCATCAGGGCTGCCGAAATGTTTACTGTGATAAACAGCTGTAATGTGCTGGTTAATTTTAGGAACAACAAAACCTACAAGAACATTCGCAAGCAAAATACTTGATGCAATTTTTAAGAATTTGAATTTTGCGATTTGTTCTTTTGTTAATTCCTTAATAAACTTGCCTGTTTTACCCTCAAGCTTAGCTTTAGCCTTAATCGCTTTGTCATCATGCAGATAGTTTTGAAGCGGTTTTCGTATACCGTCTTCCTGTGCATCAAAATCGCTTGTATGAAGATTTAAAACTTTTTTGCCTATATGGTCGTTCATTTTATTGAACATTTTCACACCGGCAAACCAAAATGCTGCTCCTACGCTTTCTTCCGTAAATCTTTCACGTGCTTCTTCAAAGCCGCCTCTTTTATAAGCTTGTAATGTTCTTCCGCCGGTTACAAAGCATTCAAGCATAATAAGAGGTGCAAGACTTCTGCTTGCAATGCCGCGTACAAAACGTCTCGGATAACTGAAATTTGAAATTGTCTGAGGGGTTACATTCATAATCTTTACCGTTCGAACAGTTTATTTAATATTCCTGAATATTATTTTTTGCTTTATGAAATAATATTTTTAATATTTTGTTACACGACAAATGTAGCATGAACACTAATTAAGTTTTGTTAAACTTAAAAGATATTTTAGCAATGTTTTTTCTTTATTGTTTTTGTTACAATGGAAACAGAAGGTGTGTGTATAAATGCAAGTAACTCCAATTAATAATAATGTAAACCATCAAGGGATAAATAATAAGAAAAAATTATTTATGTAACCTGCATGTAACCGGTTTATAGTATGATAAAGTACATAAAAGAGATGAGAAACGGTGTCTCATCTTGTTTATTTTACAATATATAGAAAAAAAAATCTACCTTAATCTAAAGGATGAAACTGCATTAAAAACGATTAGAATGGAGGAGTTATGAAGGAAAAAAAGAGTTCTACATTTATTGTCAAGGTTTTAAGCGAGCAGAACGAAAGCTGGCAGGGAAGTGTCACTTTGGCAGAAACAAGCGAGACAAAGTATTTTAGAAGTGCATTGGAACTTCTACATATGATGGAAGAGGTTATTCAGGAAAAAGAAAGGATGTAAAACAGTAATGAAAAATTCTATGTGGAAACGAGCTATAGCAGCATGTTTAACAGTCGTTGTAGTTATGATTCTTGTTGTTTCAGGAAAAAGCCTGACGAAGAAAGAACATGTATCTACACATAAAGAAGAAAAAAGCTATAGTGGAAATGTAGCAGCATCGGCATTGAACGTGTCGGTAGATTTTTATGATTATAATATCAAGACCTATAAGGGTAAAGAGGTAGATAAAAACACAAAAATAGCATTAAATGCGTATGCTTTAGAAAAAATTACTTCTGGAACGAGTATAACTGCGGATCAGGTATTTCTGTTTGGTGGTGATCGTAGAAAGGGAGAAACTGGTGCTCAAAATGTTTGGACAGGATATGGAAAATCCCAATACCAGGGAATTGTAAAGAAGCAGCTAGATGCCAATGGGAATCTTCAATTTAATGATGATGCAGGAATTTACGGAGTAAATATGTTCCCTGCACAGGGAGATCATTCTGTAGATACAGTGGTAGATTCTTATTACAACGCAAATTTTCAGTTTTTAGATGAAAATGGAACTTATATTTATGATAGTGCAAAATTTGCAGCATATAATTTAAAAAAGGTAAATGAAACAGAATCTACATTGACAATTGATACGACAAAGGCTGGACCATATTTTTCGAAGGGAACAGGAACATTTCAAAATCATTATGGTTTCTTCCCATTTAATACAGTAGAAGAAGGAACGATAAATGCAGAAGAAGCACGTCATCATATGTTTGGTATGAAGATGGAGTTAGATTTTTATATGCCAGAAGATGGTCGCATTGTGACAGAGGATGAAACAAGAGAAGAAGATATGGTATTCAAATTCTGTGGTGATGATGATGTATGGGTATTTATTGATGGAAATTTAGCATTAGACTTAGGTGGTATTCATGATACAGTCGGTGGTGAAATCAATTTTGCTACAGGAGATGTTACTTATGAAAAGGTAGCCACAGGCGGTATAAAAACAGATGTAAAGAATATTTATGATGCATACCCTGAAATAAAGAAAGATGTGTTTTCAGAGCATACATTAACTATGTTCTATCTGGAGCGTGGAGAGTATGACTCAAATTGTAAGATTACATTTAATATTCCTACAATTTTAACTAATGATGATATTAGTATTACAAAGAAGGTGGCAGATGCACCAGAAGATAATAATGATACCTACGATTTTACATTATATACAGGACAGGATAAAGACAATCTGACAGATGTATATACAGGAAAATACAAAGTATATGATAAAGAAAATGTATTTATAGGAGAGCGGAAAGCAACATCTGGAGTGATTACCTTAAAGGCAGATGAAACCGCAGTAATAAAAAGAACAAATGTAGCGTTAGGTCAATACTATATGGTCAAAGAGAATGCCGATGCGGACCGTTATACGACAAGCTGGTTTTCAACTGGAGATGATAGCAATGCTTCATCTGGTATGGGAACACAAACTGATGTACTTGTGAGAGATCAGGAACATCCAAAAGGAAGTCATATTGAGTTTACAAATAAGTATCGCACATTTACCAGTCTTTCCTTGAAAAAACTTGTAGATGCGGCTGGCTATGATGGAGAGGCATTTACCTTTGTTGTTACAATTGGAGAGGAAACCTATGATGTTACATTGAAGGATGGTGAAGAGCGAATCTTTAATCATATTCCAAAGGGAACTGCTTATAAGATTGTGGAAGTTTTGACACCGGGAGCAATTTACACGACACCAGATGCACAGGTAGACGGACAGCTTGTAGATGTGAAGAAAGAGACAGTTTCTGGGTATGCGATTTCAGGTGTAATGAAAGAGGATCTGGAGGAAGGATTTGTGACTAAGGTTGTATACACAAATCATGGAGAAAAAGCAACTGCAACTCCAAATGTGACAGCCACACCAGATACGACTCCAAGTAATACACCAAATAGCATTGTTACGAATGCACCGACAGAGACACCGAAACCAACGGACACACCTGTTGTGACAGAGGCACCAACGGACACACCAAAAGTAACGGAGACACCAATTGTTACAGTGGAACCAACAAAAGAGCCAACAGAGGAACCGACGGTAACTGCAACACCTGTTGATACAGAAAATCCTGCTAATACACCAGATGTTACCGAGACACCTAGTGTTTCCGAAGGACCAACAGAAGCACCGGAAATTGATATTCCAGAAGAAACAAAGGTTCCTGGCGCTCCTCCATTGCCACAGGAAACTATTGTGGAGGAAACAAAGGCACCTGAGGATATTATTCCGGATGAAGATGTACCTGCTAATCCAGTGCATACCGCTACTGCTGCTCCAACGAAAAAACCAACTACTTCAAATAGAAATCAGGATACTCCAGATGATGAGACGATAGTTGTAGATGAAGTACCATCACAGTTACCACAGACTGGTGGTATTGGAAAACTTATGCAGGAGCATAAAGCTGCTACAATTTGGATTTTACTATTACCGATTGTTTCTATTGTTGGAATTGCATATATTGTGGAGCGAAGAAAGGAAACAGAAAAGAAGTAAGCGAAGTTATGATATGAAATCTTTGTGAGTGAAGAGGTGTAAAATGAATGAAAAAAGAAAAATATTCCTATGAGCAAACGGCAATTCGTATTTGTTTAGATGAGAAAAGTAATAATACCATTTCAGGCAGTATCCATTCGCCTTTTTGTAAAGATCCTATTGTGTTTCAAGACGTAGTAGCCTTTTTTATTGGCTTGGAGCAGATAGTAGAAGAACGTGGATTTCCAGAACCTGTTTTTAAACACAGAAGTTTTTCTAATATCAAAAAGGATACTTCCAAAAAAGAAGTAGGAAAAATTGTACGTTCTATGGAAGAAATTGAACAGGAGTATGGAAAGTGCGAGACGTTACAATTTTATGTAACAGGTAGAAAATATGCAGGATTACAGGGACACTTTGTGTGCCTTAGTTCGGGAATTGTATATAAGTATAAAAGCGAATTGGAGTTGCTGCATTTGTTGGAAGAAAATATACTAAACGAAAAATCAGAAAAGCAAGTTGCATTGTAGAAACATAGAAAATGTATGTGATACCTCCTAAGTAGACAAGGTGAAGAACCAAAGTGTACTTAGGAGGTATTTTTGTTTTATAAAGAAAATAGGTTCATCCGTTAGGAGGAATGTTTGGATAAGATCTGAAAAGTCTTTTATAGAATAAAAAAAGAACCAGCGGGGGAGCTGGTTCTCGAGGGGGAGAGTATATATATACGGGATATATATGTCAACCAAACATCTGAGAGGGGAATTAGACATTTGGTTTTGTGCATAACAATCTTTCTGTAATTATAATAACAGAAACAGAACATTATGTCAATGATTTTTTAAATAATTTTTAATAAAATTGTAATAGTTCGGTTGAAATGGTAGATTTACAGGCCATAAATGCGATTTGTTGGTATTTTTTTGTCGTTTGTAGCATATAGTGACACAAAGGATGAGAGGAGAACGAGAATTGAGCAGACAGGGAATTTTGATTTTATTGTTAAGCGTGTTGTTATGTTTGGGTGGTTGCGGAGTGAAAACAACAGGTGAAGAAAAATTGAAGGATTGTGATTTTACAGTGTTAGAGGAAGAGGAAGTTCCAAAAGAGCTGAATACTCTTATTGAGGAGAGAAAAAAGGAGCCATTTAAACTTTCTTATGCAGAAGAAGGATATTTATATATTATACAGGGATATGGAAAACAGATTGGCGGTGGATACAGTATTTCTGTGCAGGAATTATACGAAACGCAAAATGAGATTTGCATGAAGACTACACTCAGTGGACCTAAAGAGGAGGGACAGGGTTCGGGAGAAAGTTATCCATACATAGTAGTAAAAATGGAATATATAGAAAAAGAAATTTCTTTTATTTCATAAAAGCAAGGTCTTTACAGATTAAAAAAAAGGATTTATAATGCAGAAGAAAACAAGTAATCCTTTATAAAAAAATTGTAACAGAAGAAATTTTGCATATATGAGAAAGGAATGTGCGGGAATGAACTATAAGATGATAGCTCTTGACTTAGATGGAACATTGACAAACTCAGACAAAATTATTACACCAGATACCAAAGAAGCCTTGTTTACTTTTCAAAAACATGGTGGAAGGATTGTATTGGCATCTGGACGTCCTACACAGGGAATTGTACCACTGGCAGAGGAATTGGAACTTGCAAAGTATGGTGGATACATTTTAGCTTTTAACGGAAGTCGTATTATGGATTGCATGACTGGGGAAGTGTTGTTTAATCAGACATTAAAAATGGAGCAGACAGCTAAGTTACATGCATTGGCTCAAAAATATGAGATTAATATTCTGACATATGAAGGAGATACGATTTATACGGAAGATGATCAGGAACCTTATGGAAGAATTGAAAAAAAGATTACTAAAATGCCAATGGTTAAAGTACCGGACATTTCAAAGGCGGTTTCCACACCTGTAAATAAGTGTCTTATGACAGGAGAACCTGAAAAGGTTGCTTATGTGGAAGAACAAGTGAGAAAGGCTATGGGAGATGAAATTAATCTATACCGCTCACAGGACTTTTTCTTGGAATTAGTACCACAGAATGTAGATAAAGCAGCATCCTTAGACAGCTTATTGGAAAAATTACATTTAGACAGTACCGATTTGATTGCCTGTGGAGATGGATTTAATGATTTGTCTATGATACAGTATGCAGGGTTAGGGGTTGCAATGAGCAATGCGCATATAGATATTCGTAAGGCTGCAGATTTTATTACGTTATCAAATGATGAAGATGGCGTAGCACATGTATTAGAAAAATTTGTATTTCATGCAGCATAGGAATAAATGGAATAAAAAAGTAGGCGGTGGCGTATTTTGATACGTCATCGCTTTTTTGTTCTATAGAAAAGTTTACGCTCTGTTTAATATGCTGTTGCTAAAAAGTGAAAAACTAGAGTAAAAATATCGTTTTGTGTGTTGTTTGGTATAAAGTATTAAAAAAATAAAGAATAATAAAAATAAAATGTGCAAAAATACTAAAAAATACTTGCAATTAATGTAAAAAAAGGTATAATAGATATGTGAAATCGCAGTAAGCGAAACAAAAGGTGCTTTCGCAGATATAGGAAGGTACCATTTAAGAAACAAGGGGAAAAGCGTACGGAAGCGCAAAGAAAAAACATGGAGGGGTTTTAAAATGGAGATTAGTATTCCAAAGATTAGAAAAAGTGTAAGAGCACATACAGGAAGTGAGGTCCGTGTACGTGCATTGTGTGGGGAAGAAAAAGTAGAGATTGCCCATGGCGTGATTGCAGAGACATATCCAAGTGTATTTGTAATAACCAGTGAAAAGGCAGAAAGTCTTTGTAAGAAAAAGGTGTCCTTTAGTTATTGTGACATTCTTACAAAGGAGATTGAGTTGTCGCTTTGCAGTTAGTGGAAAGCATTCTATATGGTATCACGATGGAATATAAGAGAAGGCAGAGGTATTGTAATGAGAACAGTATCTTTGCCTTTTTTAAATCAATAATCAGTTTTTGGTCTATTTTATTACCTATTTCATATACTAATAATATATAACATTTTGAAACCTGTTTAGGAAGTAGGTTACAGGTTTGGAACCGTTAAAGTATTCGGTGTTGAACTAGGAGGACAAGGGATGGATTTAAAAAAGCAAAATATTCGCATGCGAAGGAGAAGTTGCAAAAGTAAGCTTCAGGTTACCTTGGAAGATGATTTTAATGTGCCTGACACAAAGCCTGACGTAGAGCGTATTGTTACAGGAGAAGGCAGAGTAGAAATCGCAGAAACCAATTTGTTAAATGGGAAACTGCTGGTAAAAGGAATTTTACATTTTGATATGCTTTATATTAGTCATGAGAGCCAGATTCCCGTACATAGTATACAGGGAAAAATCGAGTTTGATGAAATGATAAATATGGATAATCTGCAAGAGGAAAATGATTGCAAGGTAAAATGGGAGTTAGAGGATATTAATATCAGTCTTATTAATTCCAGAAAGATTAGTGTAAAATCCCTAGTTACAATTGAGGCCTGTGCCTGGGAAGAATATGAAGAACCTGTTGCAGTAGATAAGGAGGATGGTGAAAATGCCCCTTGTCGTTATCAGGATATGGATGTAACAGAGCTGGTTTTAGCGAAAAAAGATATTTTACGTTTAAAAGAAAATTTCCATTTGCCTGCGGGAAAGCCTAATATTAACCAGATTTTGTATTATGATATTTCTTTGCATGGGGTCGAAATGCGTGCACAGGAAGGGAAAATTTTAGTGCGTGGAGAGATGCTTCTATTTGTTATGTATAGTACGCAGGAAGAAGAAAATCAGATTGCGTATTATGAGGGTGAGCAATCTTTTTATAGTGATATTCCTTGTGAAAGCTGCAAAGAAAATATGGTATTGCAGATTGATACAGAATTACAATCAAAGGATGTGCAGATAAAACAGGACGAGGATGGGGAAGAACGCGGCATTGAGGCTGAATTTGCCATGAATTTAGACTTTTGTTTATATGAAGAAAAGCAAATGCGGTACTTGCAGGATATGTATTCGTTGGAAAAACAATTACAATTAAAACGGATCAAAATACCATTTCGGCATCTGGTCATGAAAAATACCTCTCAAAAGAGAATTAATGAGCAATTATTATTAGAAACACCTAAAAATCCTATTTTGCAGATTTGTCATAGCCGTGGAACAATACAGTTAGACGAGGTAGAATGGAAGGATAATGGTATTTCGGTAGAGGGCAGTGTGGAGATAAAAATTATTTATGTAGGAGAACAGGATGAATGGCCAGTAGGAGAGATTAAAGTGAGTGTTCCTTTTTCTCATATCATAGAAGGTGTAGGGGAAAAGGAAAATAAGATGTTTGAAGTACATCCGCAATTAGATCAATTATCGGTTATGTTGTCGGGAAAGGATAAGGCAGAGGTAAAGCTGACCTTGTCGTTAGAAACGGTGATATTTGAAATGATGGAATATGATATGCTGGATAGCGTAGAAGAAGAAAATTACGATGAAAAATATATAGAACAATTACCAGATATGGTAGGTTATCGTGTACAGCAGCAGGAAGATTTGTGGGATGTGGCAAAAAAATTTTGTACAACGGAGGAGGCAATTCGTGAGTTGAATCATCTTGGAGATAAAAAAATAGAAGTGGGTGACAAAATATTGCTTGCGAGGGGTTGACAAACTGTAATAGGTATGTTATTCTTGTTACTGTTCTGTGTAACAGAATACTGCCGAAGACAGTAGGTACCCTAGTGGTGTAAGCGTGTCGCCTACCGAGGAATATAAATTTGATTATTTATACCCTTCTGTCTTTGGATAGAAGGGTTTTTCTTTTATCAGATCGGCGGTTAATCTTATAAGGAGGTAAACCAGAATGGCAAAAGTAGAATTAAAACAACCAGTTGTTGACGAAATTAAGGGTCATGTTGAACAGGCAAAATCTGCTGTAATCGTAAATTACTGTGGTTTAACTGTTGAGCAGGATACTAAGCTTCGTAAACAGTTGAGAGAAGCAGGCGTTGTATACAAAGTATACAAGAACACATTATTAAAGCGTGCTTTTGAAGGTACTGACTATGCACAGTTAGATGATCTGTTAGAGGGTCCTACTGCTATCGCATTTGGTATCGAAGATGCTACAGCTCCAGCAAGAGAGTTAAACAAGTTTGCTAAGGAAGCAGAAGCATTACAGTTCAAGGGAGCTGTTGTTGAAGGTACATTTTATGATGTGGACGGTGTTAAAACACTTGCAAACATTCCTTCAAGAGAGGATCTTATTTCCAAGTTACTTGGAAGTTTACAGTCACCTATTACAAACTTTGCTCGTGTTATCAAGCAGGTTGCTGAAAAGGGTGAAGCCGCTGAGTAATTTATGTGAAGTGCATCGAGAGTACCTTATAGGTATTTGAGAAGCATCACGTTAGAATAGAAATGAATTACATTTCTTTCTCAGTAAGAAACAATATTAAAAAGATTAAATAAAATTAGTGGAGGTAATTAATTATGACAACTCAGGAATTTATCGATGCTATTAAGGGCATGACTGTTTTAGAATTAAATGATTTAGTAAAAGCTTGTGAAGAAGAATTTGGTGTATCTGCAGCAGCAGGTGTTGTAGTAGCAGCAGGTGGAGACGGAGCAGGCGCTGGAGAAGAGAAATCTGAATTCAACGTTGAATTAACAGAAGTTGGACCAAACAAGGTTAAGGTTATCAAGGTTGTTCGTGAAGTAACTGGATTAGGATTAAAGGAAGCTAAGGAAGTAGTTGACGGAGCTCCTAAGGTTCTTAAGGAAGGTGCTGAAAAGGCAGAAGCTGAAGAAATCAAGACTAAGCTTGAAGCTGAAGGTGCTAAGGTTACATTAAAATAATGAAATCCTTATAAGAAATGAAAGAGGTATCGCATTTGCGGTACCTCTTTTTGATTCCCATTTCTTGTTGCTAATCTTCCGAAACAACAGGTTACATTTAATGTAAAATATGGTAAAATAAATAGAATGGTGAAGGAGATAGGTTGGTTTAAAAAACGAAAAATTTGTTTACACCTGCCTATGACTTTGCACATGATTTCATCTGAAAAAGTAGCCCATAGAGTGGCTGGAAATGTGAATATAAAGGAGAATATAAAAATGGGAAAAAAGAGAGTAGCTATGCTGCTTGCTATGTTATTGACAATTACATTTGTGTTTGGAAATGCCGTACCGATTACTACGATTAAGGCAGCAGAAAATACTTTGATTATTCATTATGGGGGACGAGAAGATGGCGATTATAATGGATGGAATGTATGGGTATGGGAAGATGGAAAAGAAGGAAAGCAGGTAGATTTTTCTGCGGAGGACAGCTTTGGAAAAGTTGCGGTTTGCAAGTTGACACAGTCTGGAAAGGTTGGTTTTATTGTCCGTTTGAATGACTGGGAAAAGAAGGATGTAGAGGAAGATCGGTTTGTAGATACGAAAAATGGAGTGACTGAAATCTGGTTGACCAGTGGTGAAAAAAAGATTTCTACAAAAGTACCAGAGGGGGCATCAAAATATAATTTAGATGGGGAAAATAAGGCACGACAAGATGTATATAACAAGAAAAAAGCGTTAAAACTTAATGTGCATTATTATGCGTTTCAAAAAAAATATAAAAAGGTACAGGCATATGCATGGTTGGAAAAAGAAGACGGCGGGACATATGATGTGCAAAAGAAGGATAAGTTTGGTGCTGTGTTTCAAATTGGTCTTTTAAATAAAAAAAAGGCAAAGACAGCGGGATTGCAGATTACGCTAGCAGATGGTTCTAAAGATTGTGAATCGGATCGTATCATTGATTTGACGCAGGCAAAAAAGAATAAATTAGACGTTTATATCGTGCAGGGAAATAAAGAAGTTTATTATAATAGAAAGGATGCAACAAAAGCACCGGTTATTTCGGAAGCGTATTTTGCCAGCGCAAAAGAAATTAAGTTCTCCATTGCAGATACGATGGACACTTCTGATGAAAAATTAGTAGGGCAATTTCAATTAAAGGATGAAAGTGGAAAGTCCTATCCATTAACAAAAGTCTGGTCTAAAAATCCAGGCGTTGAAAATAGTGCATCACTAATTTTGCAAAAGGAATTAGATTTAGGGAAGCATTATACTATATATATGAAAAATCATATTAGTAGTGCAGTGTCTGTAAGTGAAGCATTTTCTACAGAAGCGTTTGAAGACGCCTATTATTATGCTGGTGATGATTTAGGGGCAGTTTACACGAAAGAAAAAACAGATTTCCGTGTGTGGGCGCCAACTGCATCCCAAGTGACGATTAATTTTTATAGTGAAGGAACGGGAAAAAATCACATTGATTCCCAGTCTATGCTTCAATCAGAAAAAGGAACTTGGACTTATGAAGCAGTAGGAGATTACAAAAATATATATTATACCTATAGTGTAACTGTAGATGGAATTACAAGAGAAGCGGTAGACCCATATGCGAGGACAACAGGTGTCAACGGAGAACGTGGCATGGTTGTGGATTTGGAATCGACCAATCCAGAAGGATTTGATAAAGAAAAACGTCCAAAAGCAATTGGAATGACAGATTCTGTTATTTATGAATTACAGCTTCGTGATTTATCTGTGGATGATAGTTCTGGAATAGAAAATAAGGGAAAATATTTAGCACTGACAGAAACGGGAACTAAAAATTCAGAGGGTGTTTCTACTGGATTGGATCATTTGGTAGATTTAGGTATTACACATTTGCATATATTACCATCCTTTGATTTTGCTTCGATTGATGAGTCAAAATTAGATAAGGCACAGTATAACTGGGGATACGATCCACAGAATTACAATGTACCAGAAGGTTCTTATTCTACCGATCCTACCGACGGGAATGTACGTGTGAATGAGTATAAACAGATGGTACAAAGTCTCCATAAAAATGGGATTCGTGTCGTTATGGATGTGGTATACAATCATACCTTTAATATTGAGGATTCCAATTTCCAAAAAATTGTTCCAGATTATTATTATAGAAAAAATGGAACTTCCTATTCAAATGGTTCTGGTTGTGGAAATGAAACAGCATCGGAACGAGCTATGATGCGAAAATATATTGTGGACTCAGTTGTATATTGGGCGACAGAGTATCATGTAGATGGTTTTCGATTTGATTTGATGGGTGTACATGATATTGAAACCATGCAGTTGGTCAGACAGGCATTAGACGAGATTGATTCTAACATTGTAATCTATGGAGAAGGTTGGACTGGAGGAGAAGCTTCTTATGATGAATCACTTCGAGCAGTAAAGGAAAATATGAAAGAATTGGATGGCATTGCTGCATTTAGTGATGATTTTCGTGATGGCTTAAAGGGAAATGTATTTGATGAAAAAGATACTGGTTTTATTTCTGGAAACAATGCGTACATAGAGGATGTAAAGCTTGGAATTGTAGGTGCAGTTGCACATCCACAGATTGATACGGAAAAGCTAACCAAATCGGAAAAGGCGTGGGCAAATGATCCGACACAATGCATTAACTATGTATCCTGTCATGATAATCTTACTTTGTGGGATAAATTACAGGTATCGGTTCCAAAGGCATCCAAGAAGGATAAAATAGCGATGAATAAATTAGCCGCGGCGATTACGTTTACTTCGCAGGGAACGCCATTCTTGCAGGCGGGGGAAGAATTTCTTCGTTCTAAGCCTGTCAAAAATAAAGAGGAAAAATATTCGGCGAACAGTTACAACCTGCCAGACTCAGTAAATAGTTTGAAATGGGATACTCTTTCAGAGCATAAGGATGTGTATGAATACTATAAGGGACTGATTGCTTTTCGAAAGGAACATAAGAGCTTGCGGATGACAGAGGCGAAAGATGTACAAGATAATCTGGTTTTTCAAGATACATCCGGAAAGGGAAGTGTCATTGCGTATACAATTGAAAATAGTCTGAATGGAGAAGTAGCAGAAGAAATTATGGTAGTGTACAATGGAAATGCAGAAGATGTGGAGATTGCGTTACCAGACAAAGATACATGGAGCATATATATCAATGGCGAAAAGGCTGGAACAGAACCAATTGAAGAAGTTACAGGAAGTGTACATGTAGATAAAATTTCTACGGTGGTATTGGTAAAGGAAAGCCAGAAATCAAAAGCATTAAAGGTGCTTCAAAAGACGGATCTTTGCATTTATCTTAGTATAGGAATTGCAGTGTTGCTCGTATTGATTTGCATTTTCTTCTTCCATAATAACAAAGAAAAAGGAGATGAAAAAGATAGGTAAGGATAAAGAAAAAATTAAATAATTTTTAAAGGAAAAGTAATAATTTTATGGTAATTATTAACAAAATATAGTTGAAATTAATGTAGAACGGAGATAAAATATAGTAAAAATTACTAATAACAAAAGAGCCTTGCCCAAAATAAAAAAGGGATTAGGGGGGCAGACTTTTTCAAGGGGGATCGGATATGAAGAAACAGATGATTTGTAGCTTTTTGGCAATCAGTTTAGCGGGCATGATGTGTGCCGGTTGTAGTCAGAGTACGGAAAAGAAGGACTTGAAATTATCAAGTTTAGACGAAAAGAAAGGCGATGATAAAAATGTAGAACTGACTGTCTGGGGCGCGAAGGAAGATCAGGAACTATTAAAGGAAATTGTGGACAGCTTTCAGGAAAAATACAAAGGTGAAGCAAAGTTTAATATTACCATTTCAGCGAAAAGTGAAGCGGATTGTAAAGATGCAGCACTTGGAGATGTTTCCAAATGTGCAGATGTATTTACCTTTGCAGACGATCAGTTGACGGCATTAGCGGCAGCAGGCGTTTTAAAGCCTATCGAGGATGCGGAAAAGATTAAAAAAGATTCCTTAGATGGAGCAGTACAGGCGGCTTCTATTAATGATACATTGTATGCATATCCATTGACTGCGGATAACGGATACTTTATGTATTATAATAAGAGCTATTTTTCCGACAGTGATTTGCAGAGCTTGGATAAAATGCTTGAAAAGGCGGCTGCAAAAGGAAAGAAAGTAACGATGGATTGGAGTTCTGGTTGGTATTTATATTCCTTCTTTGCTAATACTGGTTTAAAAGTAGGGTTAAATGATGATGGAATTACAAATTATTGTACATGGAATGGAAAAAAAGGTAATGTTAAGGGTGTAGATGTTGCTGAGAGTATGATGAAGATTGCCAGATCAAAAGGTTTCAAAGAGGGAAATGATGACGTATTAGCTAACGGTGCAAAAGATGGAAGTGTGATTGCAGGTGTTAGTGGTGTATGGCTTGCGGATCGTTTGAAAGAAGCTTGGGGAAGCAATTATGCAGCTACAAAACTTCCAACGTATACTGTGGCAGGCAAACAGGTACAGTTAGGATCTTATGTAGGATATAAGATGGTTGGTGTAAATTCAAATTCCAAACAAGTAAGTTGGGCTACAAAATTAGCAGAGTGGATTACAAGTCGGGAAAATCAGGAACTTCGTTTTGAAAAGCGTGGACAGGGTCCAGCCAATGCCAAAGCATCGGAAACAGATGCCGTCAAACAAAATGTGGCAATCAAGGCACTGTTAGAGCAGTCGGATTATGGTAGTTTACAGCGTATTGGTGGAAAATACTGGGAACCTGTAGCAGAGTTTGGTGCAAAGATGGCAACGGGAAGTACAGGGGAGTTCTCTGTACAGAAAACTATGGATGAGCTTGTTAAGAATATTACAGCGACAGAATAGAGGGGGGACAGTCATATGAAGAAAAATAGCGATAACAAGAGAGAAAAAAAACGTTTCGGAATTCGGTTTATTGTTATGGTTCCGGTTTTGGTATTGGGTATCTTTTCTATTATTTCCAATGTAATTTCATTTTCCAGTATTCAGAGTGTAAATCGAAGCGGAAGTGAAATCGCAAATACGTATTTAGAGAGTATTTCGGAGATGAGCAAGATTCAGGAAAATGTACAGTCTATACATAAAAAAGCATTGTCTCATATTATCGCAACGAAATATGATACAATGGTAACGATTGTAAATGAAATTGAGGAATTACAGGTAGAACTGGAGAAAGAGCTGACAGATTATCAAAAGTATGTGACAGAAGATACGGCAGACGAATATAACAAAATTATAAAAAACTATAAACTTTACAAAGACACATTGGCAGATTTGTTGGCATATAGTGCGAATAGTAAGACAACCAAAGCTTATCAATGTGCAAATAATGAGTTTGAAGAATACGGAAATGCTATTTTAAAGAGTATTGATACTTTAAATGAAAGTGCACATAACCAATCAAAAAATGCCAAAACAGATTTGGAAAATACAGCAGCACAGGCATTGTTTATCAGCGTTACTACAATTATTATCAGTGTCTTGCTTATCATTATTGTAGTAATCGTAGTAATCAAGGTTGTTATTAAGCCAATTCATAAGATGCAGAAACAATTGAGTGAAATTTTAAAAGACATTGAGAATCGTCAGGGAGATTTGACAAAACGTTTGGATGTAGTGCCGGTAGAAGAATTATACTTGCTTGCAACAGGTGTAAATGACTTTATTATAAAATTACAGAGCATTTTCCATACGATTGTGGATAACTCTCAAAAGATTGATGTAGTTGTAAAAGATGTAACACAAAGCGTTGTTACATCTGGAGATAGTGTAAGTGATTTGTCTGCATTGACAGAAGAATTATCCGCTACGATGGTGGATGTATCTTCTAACGTTGAGCGTATCAATCAAAATGCAGATACCGTTAATACAGAGGTTCGTGCAATTGCGGAACGTTCTGGAGAATTAAAAGATTACTCTGTTGAAATGAAACAACAGGCAGATGCGGTTGAAAAATCAGCAAGAAATAATCTTGCTACGACAGAACAGAAATTAAGTGAAATTTTAGGTGTACTGAATAAGGCAATTGAAGAAAGTAAGAGTGTAGAACAGGTTAATTCTCTTACAGATGATATTTTAAATATTGCCAGTCAGACAAATCTTCTTGCGTTAAATGCTTCTATTGAGGCGGCAAGAGCTGGTGATGCAGGAAAAGGTTTTGCAGTTGTAGCAGAAGAGATTCGGCAATTGGCAGAATCAAGTACAGAGAACGCAAGCCGTATTCAGCATATCAATAGCAATGTAATTCAAGCTGTTCGCAATCTTGCGGATAATGCAAATAATTTAGTTACTTATATGAATGAGGCAATTCTTCCTGAATTTGAGGAGTTTGTAAAGACTGGCGTAAAATACGAGGAAAATGCTTCTTATATTGAAAATGTTATGAATGAATTTGCTGGCAAGACAGGAAACTTAAGAGAGTCCATTTCTGAGATTGCTAATTCACTGGATACGATTTCACAGGCATTGAATGATGGTGTAGAAGGTGTTAGCGGAGTTGCTAACAGTACACAGGTATTAGTAGGGGATATGGATACAATTGTAAAACGAATGGACGAGAACCAGAAGATTTCAGAAGATTTAAGTCAAGAGACTTCGGTATTTGTAAAATTGTAAGTGATACCAGTTTATGTCCATTGCAAAACAACCATTCATATAAAATAATTTATGGGGTTATAGTGTTTAGCAAAGCAGTCGCTTTCTTTGAAACAAGAGAAAGCGGCTGTTTTTACCTGTTTTGGGAAAATAAGGATATTGGAAGCCAATAAAAAAGGGAGTATAATAGTAACTAATGAAAAAAAATATCAACAAGATGTAAATGATAAAAAATCGCAATAAGACACTTACCGTTTACAAAAAATCTTGTTATAGTAAACTAACAGGAGGAGAAAGAATGGAAACCTCAAAACAAGGGATAAAATTTAAAAAACGGGATGGTATTTTAATTGGCTGTTTCCTATTCATTGGAATTATATTTTTAGCTTATACCTATCTGCATACTTCGGAAGAAAAAAATATTTTAGTGAAAGTGGATGGTAAATGCGTCAAGACATTTTCTATAAAGGATACAGTTACTTATAAGATTACCAGTGAAAAGGGAACTAATATTTTGCGTATCGCGGAAGGAAAGGTCTGGTTGGAAGATGCAGATTGTCCGGATCGCGTGTGTGTGAATACGGGAAAAATAAAGTATCCTGGACAGAGCATTATCTGTCTTCCTCATAAAGTAGTAATCGAAATAAAGGAGGATGCTGATGCAGAGTAGGACAAAAAAAGTAGCATTGTATGGGCTTTGTATAGCACTTGCCTTTGTTTTTAGTTATATAGAATCCTTGTTTCCTGTCGTTGGGATACCTGGGATGAAACTGGGATTGACAAATATAGTTGTGGTAGTAGCCCTTTATTATATGGATGCGAAGGCAGCCTTTTTCATCAATGTTGTACGAATTATTTTAGTGGCAGCTACTTTTGGAACTGGATTGAGTTTTCTGTTTTCGATAGCAGGTGGTATGCTTTCTTTTCTGGTTATGTGGCTAATGATAAAAATGAAATATTTTGAACTGGTTACAGTAAGTGTGACAGGAAGTGTGTGCCATAATGCGGGACAGATTCTGGTTGCTATGTTTGTGTTACATACAAGTAATGTAATATGGTATTTTGGAATATTGTGTATTACCGGTGTTGTGACGGGGGTGTTGATTGGAATAGTGACGAGCATTATTTTACAGAAACTTCCTAAGGAAATGCTAGATTAGAAGAAGGATAGGATGAGAAGCAATATGAAAATAAAAAAGAAAAAATATATTGTGTGTAGTGTTTTGCTTGTAATGCTGTGTTTGACAGGATGCAACAGTTCAAATAGCAAAGTCGGGGACCGTAAAACAGCGGATAACACGAATGCCGAGTATACACAAGATATATTTGCGATGGATACTTATATGAATTTGACCGCCTACGGCTCAGGTGCAAAAAAATCGGTTGAGGATGCGGTGACGGAAATCAATCGTTTGGATGCACTGTGGTCGGTGGGAAATCAGGACGGAGAAGTTGCCACGCTCAATAAAGAAGGTAGTGGTATCCTTTCAAAAGATACGAAAGAGTTGTTTTGCCGTTCTTTAGACTTATATAAAAGTACAAAGGGAGCGTTTGACATTACCGTATACCCATTGATGGATTTGTGGGGCTTTACGACTGGAAAATATCATGTGCCATCAAAAGCACAACTGAAAGAAACCTTGAAGTATGTCAATCAAAGCAAAATAGAATTTTCGGAAGAAGATGGTGCAATTACACTTGGAGAAGGGCAAAAGGTAGATTTTGGAGGAATTGCAAAAGGATTTACTTCAAATCGTATTATGGAGATTTGGAAAGAGCGGGGAATTACTTCTGGAAAGGTTTCTCTTGGCGGAAATGTACAAGTGCTGGGAAGTAAAACGGATGGCAGTGCATGGAAGATTGGTATTCAAAATCCTGACAATCAGGATGGAGAAATGATAGGTGTTGTAGCTGTAAAAAATAAAGCAGTCATAACGTCTGGAGGATATGAGAGATATTTTAAAGAAAATGGGAAAAAGTATCATCACATCTTGGATACAAAGAACGGGTATCCTGCTGACAGTGGACTTACTTCTGTCAGCATTGTAAGTGAAGATGGTACCTTAGCAGATGGCTTATCGACCTCCCTTTTTGTCATGGGGAAAGATAAGGCAATTGCTTATTGGAGACAGCATAAAGATGAATTTGACACTATTTTGGTAGAGAACGATGGCAGTATTTATGTAACCGAAGGGTTGGAGAAATGTTTTTCTTCTGATTATAAGTTTGAAATTGTACGAGGAGATGCACAATGAGAGAAAAATTAGAATGGTTAAAACTGATTATACCAGGGCTTATCCTGACAGGGCTTGTTGTAACACAAGTGCTTGGAGCAGGACCGGATTTACAGGAGATACCTGACCGTCTGTTAGTTCAAAATGAGGATACAGAAAAGGTTGATGTGCCAGTTACATCAGAGAAGCCAGAAGTAGAAAATACCCAAAAGGAAAAGAAAGAAAAAAAGAAGGCAGAAAAACTTTCTTATAATGGACCTGAAAATGGATATAAAGATGGAACTTATTATGGAAGTGCTACTGGCTATGGTGGCACGATTCAAGTAGCAGTTACTATCCAAGATGGAAAATTGACAGCCGTAAAAATTGTATCGGCAGCCAGTGAGACACCAGAATTTTTTGCAAAGGCAAAAGCGGTAGCAGATCGGATTGTCTCTGCACAAAGTCCAAATGTAGATGTAGTGAGTGGAGCAACGTATTCTTCCAATGGAATTATCAATGCGGTTATTAATGCATTGAAACAGGCAGGAGCTACAGGCTTGGCAAATAAGAGTACCACGAAGGCAAGTAAAACGACGGTAACTAGAAACCTGGGACCAACCAAAAAGCCTTCCAATAAAAAGACGGTTCCAAAGGATGCGACTTATGCAGATGGAACATTTTATGGTAGTGGAGAAGGCTATGGTGGAAGTATTAAGGTAAAGGTTGTAATTAAAAAAGAAAAGATAAAAGAAATTACAATTGTCTCGTCTGCCTATGAGACACCGGAGTATTTTGCAAAGGCTAAGACAATTTTAGCTGTAATGAAGAAAAAACAGACAGCAGAAGTAGATGTAGTAAGTGGGGCAACCTATTCTTCAAATGGAATTATTGATGCTGTAAGAGAAGCCTTAAATCATTCGATTGAGAAGCAGAAAGAAAAGGCAGGAAAGCACAAGGCTACACCAAAACCAAAGCCTACTGTGGCACCAACCAAGAAACCACAACCTAGCAGTTCTACTACGGAAGATACAACAGAGGACGGAACAAAGGTAGTGGAGAAGGTTACGAATTATGAAAAACAAGTAACAGGGAATGCCACCTGTTATCCAGATGAGGATGAAGATTTTGAGTCTTATCCGATTAGCCTTTTGGTCAATATAACAGGACAAAAGCTGACTCGCACTACGACGAAAGATGGACAGGATACCGTAGAAGAAACAAATACTTATAAAGTGGATACTATTTCATTTACAGAGGAAACAAAAACATTGGCTGCAAGAGAAGGCAATTGGTTTTACTTAAAACGTGCAGCAGATGGATTTGGTAAATATAAGGGTGTATTTGGACAGCTATTGCTCCCAAAAGAAGTTGGGCAGGTAGATGTGGTAAGTTCTGCGACCTGTTCTTCTGTTGCCATTTTAGATGCATATAAAAATGCAATAGAGCAAATAGAAAAATAGTGTGCTACATCAGTAACATAAGAATTGGAGAAACATATGAATCGATATTTTATAGCCAGAATGTTAGGGTGCATTCTTGTATTGTCTGGGTTGTTTGTCTATCAGGGAAAAGCACAGGAGTGGCAGAAGGCAAAAGAGGAAAACCAAAAGCAAGTGGCTGAAGTAGAAAATTATAATAGACAGATTGAAAAAGAGCAACGAGCAAAAAAAGAAGAAGCTTTGTATAAAGATGGAAGCTATGAAGGAACTGCAAAGGGATTTGGTGGCGACATTGTTGTGTCAGTTACGATCCAATCGGATACCATTACGGCAGTAGAGGTTGTCAGTGCAAAAAAAGAGGATTCTGCATATCTGTCCATGGCAATGGAAATGCCAAAGCGGATTATGGATGCACAGTCTTATGAAGTAGATACCGTTACAGGAGCAACCTACAGTTCTTCTGGTATTAAAAATGCAGTAAAGGCAGCATTAGAACAGGCAAAGTAAAGAAAATATAGCAGTTCAGCTAGGGCATTTATAAAGTGCCAGAAGATATAAGTTGATAAAATATACTTTTTGACTGGACTGTTAGGAAAAAAATAGAAAGGGATACATACATGGCGGAGAAAAAACAACTCACCGCTGCACAGAAGAAACAGCGGAAAAGAAAAATACAAAATCTGGTGCGGAGAGGAATCCAGTTAGCGTTCTTTTTGTTTCTACCATCTCTATTTAGTGAAGCGTTTAATGGAGTAAAGGGAATTTTTCGTGCGGTAGGACAGGGAGAAGTGCTTGCAGTCAATGATTTTGTAAAGACATTTATTATCATTTGCGTCATTACATTAGTATGTGGTAGATATTTTTGTGGTTTCGCGTGTGCTTTTGGAACGTTAGGTGATGCGGTACATGGGATTGCCAAATGGATACAGAAGAAATTGAAGGTACGTTTCCCTAAAATACCTGAAAAGGTTTGTATGCATCTGCAAATCATAAAGTATATTAATTTGCTGGTAATATTGATTACCTGTGTTTTGGGAGTTTCTCAAGTGATTGAATCAAATAGTCCCTGGCAGGCATTTTCAAGAATACGGATGCTGGATTTTAAAATTGCAGGATATTGGATTGGATTTGTGTGTTTCATGCTTATTATAGTAGGTATGTTTTTTGAAGAACGATTTTTCTGTCAGTTTTTATGCCCTCTAGGAGCTATTTTTTCCTTGCTTCCTATCCTACCATGGGCAAACTTAAAGAGAAAGGAAGGACAGTGTATTAAGGGATGTAATGCTTGTCAAAAACAGTGTCCGGTACATCATAAACTGGATGGAATTAGTGTGCGTTCCAATGAATGTATCCAGTGTGGCAGATGTAAACTTGTCTGTCCGAAAGGAAATATTTCACTTCGAAATGTGAAACAAGAAAAAGTAAAGAAAGATATTGCATAGTAGGATTGTAAATGTGACAATTCTCCCAAAAAGAAGAACATTAGGATTCTTCTTTTTATTGCCCTGGATGTTAGTGCAGACTAATATTTGTGGGATTCATTAATTGTCATTTTGCATATAGAGAAACTAATAACGATCCATCTTAGAGATGGGCAAAAAAGAAGGAGATTTTATTATGAAAAAACCTATGAACAAAATTATGCCATTTTTAATGGCAGCCGCTATTGCAGCAACATCTGTGCCAGTAAGTGCAGCAGAGAAAACCGTAGCAGCCGTAGCAGAAACTTCAGATTACTATGCAGTAAATATGAAGATTTCTTACAATGATTTCTTTCAGTTGTATGGCGTAGACACAAAGAAGGGAGTAACTTCTGCCAATTATGTAGATGCAGTAACCTCTGCAACTATGGGAAAACCAGCTAAAAACGGGAAAGGAGAATTAAATCAAGGTTCTTATTATACGACAAATAAAGATAACACATTACAATATATTGAAGGTGTTAATATTCCTGTTGTAGTTTCCGCAGCCGATAAAGCAGCGTTAGTAGCGGCTGGTACTTATGTGGATGCAGATTTCTCCCCAGTAAAAGATAATGTTATTACAAAGACAACAACAGATACAGATGGAAAGGTTACAACAACTACGGAAGCAGCCATTGTGCAAGGTTCCGTTGTAGACGCAAGCAAGGTGGTTTCCTCAGCCGCAGTGAATGCAAAGGGAGTAAAACTTTCTGCAACTACGAAAGCTAGCACTACAGTAACAGATGCAACCGCTAAGTTAAACACAAATACAAAATGGGGAGATTACGAGTTTGATTTCTCAGGTGACTTATTTGACACCACATTAAGCATGGCAAATAACGCAATCTATGGTGTTATTGTAAACACAAAAGAGGGTGGTCAGTATGCTATGTATACACAGGAGAATATTTGGAGAAACTTTGAGGTAGCTTGGTCTGTTGGTGGAAAGACAGAAGCAAAGGGTTGCCCACTTCGTTCAGAAGTGTATGCAGCTTCTAATGGACAGACTGTAACAGACTTTACATTTATCACAAGTGCAGGCCTTTACAATGTGGATATTGCGGACACTTATTTACCAGTAAAAACCAATGCTTCTGTAAAAGTTGCAGATGTTACAGTTGATAGTAAAAATATATTAACACCAGAATTTACAAATCTTCCAGAGGATTTTGTACCAGCATACAGTCTTGCAAAGGCAGAAGGAAGAAAGACAACACCGGTAGATGCCGTTGTTTCTACAGGTGCAGCAGTTACGGTTGCGGATTTAGTACCTGGAAGTTATAAGTTGACTGTTGCGGATGCAAAGGGAAAATATGCAGATATTTCTGCAAGCTTTTCTGTAAAAGGTTCTACCGTTACTTTTGACGGTGCATTAAAGATGGATGCGAAGGGAAAAGATAGTCTTGCAAATTATATAGCCGAAATTTCTTCCGTAGATGTTACAAATGCAGCAGGGGAGACTACGACTTATTATACAGCAAATCAAAATAAGGAATTCAAAAAAGCAACTCTTTTCCGTGCAGATGGAACTTTGGATACAGCAGCGGAGTATGAAGCATTTACCATTACAGGTTCAGGAAGAGATGCTAAGGCAGTTTCTGTAGGAAAAGGAAAGGTTTTTGCACCAGGTACTTACACAATTGCAATCAAAACAACAAACTATGATGTTGTAACAGCAACAGTAGCGGTTGCAGACGCAGTTGTACCAACCGCACCTGTCACAGAAGCGCCAGCGACACCAGAACCAACCACACCAGCTACAACAGAGCCAACAGCGCCAGCGACAGCGGAACCAACCGTGACACCATCTATTGCACCAACTAAGAAACCTGTTAGCAAAAAGACAATCAAGACTTTAAAGCTTACAAGTTATAAAAAGAATGCAAAGAAAATAAAGGGAAAAACAGAAAAGACAGCTACTGTAAAAGTAAAAGTTGGTTCTAATACTTATACAGTTAAGGCTGGAAAGAATGGTGTATTCAGCGTTTCCTTAAAGAAAAAATTGAAAAAAGGCAATAAGATTGTTGTTACCGTTACAAAGAGCGGATATAAGACTTTAAAGAAAACATTTAAGGTAAAATAATAAAGTTTGTTTCGCTGGTTGACATTTGCTGGGAAATAGCATATAATTTTTTAGTAAAAATGGCTATGACAAAGAGAAGTAGTACAAATTATCGTTTCCAGTGAGCAAAGGATAGTGAGAACTTTGTAAAGTGAATTTGTATGAATAACACTTTCGAGCTGCAATCCGAACGAGTTTTTTAGTAGGTGCGACGTAGTTGCGCGTTAAGCAACAGGTTTAAGACCAATGAGTGACTGTGAAACAGTAAATCGGGTGGTACCGCGGACATAGATAAGTTCGCCCTGAATACATTTAAGTATTCAGGGCGTTTTTTTACTTTATAGGGATATAGAGAGTTGGCCACTTTGTTTTAAAGAAAGGAGATATAAAATGGAAACAAATACGAACAATCAGTATCGTAATCGTATGTTGAATGAAATTACAGAAAAAGACGTTGACCAGACACTTCGTGTCTGTGGATGGGTAGAAAATATCCGTGACCATGGTGGAGTATCTTTTATTGACTTAAGAGATATGTATGGAGTATTGCAGGTTGTTATTCGTGATGCAGCTTTATTAGAGGGAATCAATAAAGAAGACTGTATTTCCGTAGAAGGTTTGATTGAGCATCGTGATGAAGAGACATACAACCCAAAGATTCCAACAGGAACCATTGAGTTAGATGCAAAGACTATTGATGTATTAGGAAAAGTATATACACAGCTTCCATTTGAAATTATGACATCAAAGGAAATTCGTGAGGATTTGCGTTTGAAATATCGTTACCTAGATTTGAGAAACAAAAAAGTAAAAGACAACATGATTTTCCGTTCGAATGTCATTAGTTTCTTACGTCAGAAAATGTCTGAAATGGGATTTTTGGAGATACAGACTCCAATTCTTTGTGCATCTTCTCCAGAGGGTGCAAGAGATTATATTGTTCCATCAAGAAAATACAAAGGAAAGTTTTATGCGTTGCCACAGGCACCACAGCAGTATAAACAGTTGTTAATGGTATCTGGTTTCGATAAGTATTTCCAGATTGCACCATGTTTCCGTGATGAGGATGCCAGAGCAGACCGTTCACCAGGTGAATTTTATCAGTTGGATTTTGAGATGAGTTTTGCAACACAGGAAGATGTATTCCGTGTGGGAGAAGCAGTTCTTACAGCAACATTTGAAAAATTTGCACCAGAAGGTGCTACCGTTACACAGGCACCATATCCTGTGATTAGCTATAAGCAGGCTATGTTAGAGTTTGGTTCTGATAAGCCAGACCTTAGAAATCCATTGCGTATTATTGATGTAACAGAATTTTTCCAGAGATGTACCTTTAAACCATTCCATAAGAAAACGGTTCGTGCCATTAAGGTACATGCAGATATGTCAAAAGGTTTCCATGAGAAACTTCTTAAATTTGCACAGTCAATTGGAATGGGCGGTTTAGGATATTTAGAGGTAAAAGAAGATTTATCTTACAAGGGACCAATTGACAAGTTTATTCCAGATGATATGAAAGTAGAAATGAGAGAGCTTGCAGGATTGGAAGTTGGAGATACTATTTTCTTTATTGCAGATACAGAGAAGAAGGCTGCGAACTATGCAGGACAGCTTCGAAATGAATTGGGAGCACGTTTGGATTTATTAGAGAAGAATGCATATCGTTTCTGCTTTGTAAACGATTTCCCAATGTATGAATATGACGAAGAGGAAAAGAAGATTATCTTTACGCACAATCCATTCTCAATGCCACAGGGCGGTTTAGAAGCTTTGGAAAACAAAGACCCTGAAGAAATTTTGGCATACCAGTATGATATTGTATGTAATGGTGTGGAATTATCTTCTGGAGCTGTGCGTAACCATGACCTTGCTATTATGGTAAAAGCCTTTGAAATTGCTGGTTATACAGAAGAAGACTTGAAAGAGAAATTTGGAGCATTATACAATGCATTCCAGTTCGGCGCACCACCACATGCAGGTATGGCACCTGGTATCGACCGTATGATCATGCTTCTTCGTGAAGAAGAGAACATTCGTGAGATTATTCCATTCCCAATGAATGGTAATGCACAGGATTTGATGTGCGGAGCACCAAACGAAGTGTCAGAACAGCAGCTTAGAGAAGTACACATTAAGGTACGTCAGTAAGATGAAATGTTATTTTGCCCCTATGGAGGGGATTACCACGTATTTGTACCGACAATTACATTGGAAATATTTTAAGGGTGTAGATGTATATTTTACACCCTTTCTTTCGCCTACCATGCATGGGCCATTTACACCCAAAGAACGAAAGGATATATTGCCGGAAAATAATAAAGGCATTCCAACGGTGCCGCAGATTCTGACAAATCATGCAGAATATTTTTATGAGGTTGCAAAAGAGTTAAAAGAATATGGCTATAAAGAGATTAATTTAAACCTTGGTTGCCCTTCCAACACAGTTGCAAAGAAGTGTAAGGGAGCAGGTTTTTTAAGCGAAACCTATCGATTGGAAACTTTTTTGGATGCTATTTTTGAAAAATCGCCTCTTCCCATTTCAATCAAAACACGAATCGGACGGTATGAAGAAGAAGAGTGGGAAGAATTGTTGGAACGATACAATCGGTATCCGATCAAGGAGTTAATTGTACATCCGAGGGTACAACAGGATTTTTATAAAAAGCCGATTCATTGGGACTGTTTTTTGCAAAGTGCTAAAAATATAAAAAGTCCATTATGTTATAATGGAGAACTTCATACAAAAGAGGAAATCAAGGCTTGTAAAGAAGCTTGTCCATCGATTCAAAATGTTATGATTGGCCGTGGGCTTCTCACAAATCCTTTTTTATTGGAGCAGGAGACGCTTACTTGGACGAAGGAACAAAAAAAGCGTTTTTGGCAATTTCATGATGAGTTGTTTGAAGCTTATTATGAGGAAATTGGAAATAATGCACTGTATAAGATGAAAGAATTGTGGATATATATGGGAAAATCTTTTCCTACGGTGGATAAAAGCGTAAAAAAAATAAGAAAAGCAAAAAACTACGAAGAATATAAAATAGCGGTCGAACAGATTCAGGCGGTCTGTTTTCATTAGAAAAGAAAAGGTTATAAAAATACCGATTTCCAAAAATTAGAACAAAATCTAACGATTGGAGGTCGGTATTTTTATAAAAGAGCAAGAGTAGTATTAAAATATTATAATGGTAAATCCTGTAATTTTGACCAAGTGATAGCATGTCCCTTGGAATTGTGTTTGATAAAATACAAGGCCTCATCTGCGTGGGTCAGAGCATGCTCAATATCTGCCTGGCTAGTGCCAGTGTATTCTGTAATACCAATGGAGCAGGAAAGACGTTTGTTTTCTGGAATTTTAATTTCTTTTTGTAACTGCTCTGAAATGGCAGCCTTACAACCATCTTGTATTTGCGCAAAAATCTGATTTGACAAATTCAGTCCATAAGCTTCTGTTTTGTCTGGAAGAACCATGACAAATTCGTCACCGCCATAGCGGATTGTATAACCATCTTTACCAACGAGCGAGGTAAAAAGATTTGAAAAATGTACCAGAAGAAAATCACCAATATCATGTCCAAAAGTATCGTTATAATATTTAAAGTTATCTAAATCAATATAAAGGATTAGAATGGTTCTACCTTGCATCTGACTAAGCTTATTAGCAATAATATCACTAAGGCCATGTCTGTTATACAGACCAGTTAAATAATCCGTCATAGAAACTCGCTCTAAAGTTTCGTTCATTTTTCGAATCATAATATTAGACTTTATTTGTTTAATGGCATCAATAAGCTGACTATAAGCAAATTTCAGTGTTACTAAATTTTCATCCGTAAGTGGTGTACGATTGTTTTTAAAATTTCGTTGTGCATTTACGTGAGAAAGTAAGACATATTCGACATCCCCATTTGAAATTGGGATGCCTAACATTGTTACCACACGATTTTTCCCGAAAAGTTCAATAATCGGCATAAACTGTAAAAAGTTTTTATCGGTACGATTGGTTAAAAAGCCACGTTTATACTGTCGGAAAAAGCGGAAAATATTATGCATTTGGTGTTCGGATAGACTAATATTACTGTTGTTAAATAGAACACATGAAGTATCTTTGTCCTGCTTTAGCATAATAGCATCGCTGAGACTGTAGCTTTTTTGCATGATGGTAATGGCGTTTTCCACCAATGTATTTATGTCGCTTTCTGCACGATTCAAATTTTCCTGCCAGATTGTCAGAAAGGCAATGTCCTTTTCACGATATTTTAGTTTATTTTTTGTGCCTTCATAATTGGCAAGTGTTAATAATTTATCAAACCATAAATCAGGTTCATTGAATGGAATAACTACTTTACTTGGAGTGTTTCCATTTTGAATAGCGATTAGTTTTTTTGCACATTGAAAAAAGCCCTCCCTTTTGTAATAAGTAATGGCGTTTTCAAATAGGGCAGTACGTGCTTCTAAATTACCGCATTTTTCATATAAGTTTGCCTGTGCAACGGTATAAAGAGAGTAAGTATAAAAAATAGTTCCAGGCAACATCCATAAAAACTTGTGTGAAAGTGTAAGTTCCTTCTGGCAAGCCGTAAAATTATTTTCATGTTCATATAAGAGAGCTTTTATATAGTGATACAAAAATAATTCTTCTTCCCAATAGGTGTAGTCCGTTTCTTCATCCTCTTCTAAAAATTGGCTCATGTTAAGTTCCATAATCCCAAGGAAATGATGGGTATTATAGTAATCCTGCAAGTGAAAATAGGACAGTGCAAGCATACCATAAAGTTTTGCAGAACTACATACCATAAGGTGTTGATAGTCTAAAGAAGCGAGCATTTTTTGTAAAATATCAATACAAGGAATGACAGCTTCATAATCCTCTACCACAAAATAGTTCATACTGATATTGTATAGTGCATCCATACAATCATCCGCCTTGCATTCGTTGGCAAGATTGTGTAGAGCATTTCGGAAATAGTAATCCGCTTTTGTATATTTTTCAAGAATGGTACAGTTATAGCCAATACCTAGAAACATATGTGCCTGTAGGACTTTATCGGAGCTGTTGACGGTGTCGATCCGTTTTTTGTGCATTTGATATACATATTCATGAAAACCTGCATCGGAGTACAGTATGATGTTTTTCATGTATGCCAGCATTAAAAAGTCAGTATTGCCAATTGCCTTTGCCAGTTGCACACCTTTTGTAAAATAAACAGAGTTTTCTCTGCCTTCTGCAATCGCTCGAATGGTGTCCTTGTCGTTTTCAAATCCCATAGTGTATAAATATGCCAGATGATTAAAAAATTTGTAAGTTTTACACTGTTCGACCAATTCATAAGGGATTGGAATACGGAAATCGCATAAAAATAAATCCTTCCAACCTCCAAATTGTGCCATGCAATAAATTAAGTTGGCACGAAAAACAGAAAAATCATCCCCATATTGTTCTGCGATTGAAATACAATTCAGATAGGAATTACGAATAATTTCCATATGACCAGAAGAAAACTGTGTTTTAATGGAAAGGTAATTATAGTCGTAGGCTACCTGAGGAGAAGTGACGTAAATACTTAAATTTGTAATTAATTTGCATGACAAAATTGCCGCTTCTGTATCGTCTTGACAAAGACTCAATAACGTATAGAGTTTTAATATCTTATAGGCATCCTCTTCAGGGAGAATACTTGGATTATGTTCAATCTTGTTATAAATATCAACGATATAATATTTCAAATCCTCCAACGCAAGTGTGTGGTACATATTGTATAAATGCGTAATATTCTGGAAGGTATGTGTGGTATCAAAGACATAATCTTCGGAGGAATGCATAATTGTGTCACTTTTAAAAGTATCAAGCTCCAGAGGAATTGTAGTTTCTTTGATATAAGAAAGTAAACGATTCCACTCGGTTTCAATATATGGTTTTGGATAATATGCATCATTATAAATAAGTATAAAATACAGATTAGGAATCCGTTTTTTTAAAATGGGCAATAAAATGGAAACACTGGAAAGTGGTGCCAAGTGAAAAGCAGATAGAATCAAAACAAGCTTGTGTTCAGAAGCGATATATTCAAATATGTGAATAATATCCGTAAAGAAATTGCTTCGTTCGAAATTCAATTCTGTATACATGATTTCTTCGGTACGGGTACAAGTACCGGTTTGAATGTAGCTGGAAAAAATTTCTCTATGCAGCGAATAAATGTGGCATGTTTTCAGAAAGTGTTCCAGAGACATATGATCCTGATAAAAATTAACATAAAAAAGACGAATCCAGTCTAAAAATGGTTCATAAGCTTCGTATAAAGAATCGGGCTGGTATTCGTGATAGACACAGGATGTATCCGTATCATTAGGAAGCAATTTCAAAAAGTCGGATTTGCTCGGTTGTTGAACATTATAATGTTTAATCACTAAAACTGGCTTTGACAGCGTTTTTATAAAGTTTTCTATCATTTGCTGGATATAGACATTGTATGCCATAAACCGAACTCCCCCTCTATTTGCATTATTGTGAATATGCGCAATAAAATACATAATTTTCCATATTGCTTTTTCTATTTTATCATAAAAAATAAAATAGGTAAACAAAATACTTCCATTTTGTAGAAAAATTCAGCATACTTGTGTATACTATAGTTACAATGCATAAAGCATAAATATGTAGTTTCACGTGGAAAGTTTCGTAGAAACAGCTACATAGGATATGCGATCAAATAAAAATTTGATACATAAAAGAGTAACAGAAAAAGAATGGAGGATGTAACATGGAAGGTTCGATGATAGGGAATGTAGTCGGGATTAGCTACTTTTTCCTGTATCAGATTTTAGGTGTTTTATTTGCAGGATTATTCCTGAAAAAGGAACGAAAAGAGTTTCAATTACTGATAGGAAGTATTACAGGAAGTGTGGCGTTACATTGGTTACCAACACTGACATCTCTTGTTATGGGCTTCACAGTGTTGAGTCATTGTGTAGGACTTGGAATTTTCATTTTGCTGTTTGTGGTTGTTATGTTTTTAAAGAAACCAAAGCAGGTTGTTTTTGGAGAGAATCAAAAGGGTGACGGCGTTTCTGCTAGTGTTAAAGCCTTTGGTCTGGAAATAAAAGAAGCTCCTGTGTATTGGATTTTGATGGGAGTAACCTTTTTGTTTTTTGTGGTGCTTTTAATGTCCCATACGATTGTACCGGAAAGTAATGGAGAAATCCGAACAGGACAATGTACATACGGTGATATGAATATGCATCTGGGATTTATAACAAGTATTGCAAATCAAAAGAATTTCCCACCGGATTATTCTATTTTGCCAGGAGTAAAACTTGCATATCCATTTTTGTGTGATAGCATTTCTTCCAGTGTGTATGTGTTTGGAAGTTCTTTACGAATTGCATATATACTTCCAATGTTAATTGCAATTTTGCAAGTATTTTTGGGATTTTATTGCTTAGGAAAAGTTGTTTTAAAAGATAAAATAAAATCATTGGTAGCTTGGGTTTGCTTCTTTTTTAATGGTGGTTTTGGATTTATTTACTTCCTTGATATGGTTATGAATAACAAAGAAAATTTTACCCGTATTTTTTCAGGCTTCTATACAACACCAACGAACTTGGTGGATAATAACGTACGTTGGTCCAATGTGATTGTGGATATGTTACTGCCACAAAGAGCTACCTTGTTTGGTTGGGCAGTTTTATTTGGAACATTAGCGTTATTGTATAGGGCGATGGAAGAGAAGAAGGTAAGATATTTTGTATTAGTTGCTGTATTTGGAGGCGCACTTCCACTTATACATACCCACTCCTTCCTAGCATTAGCTATGGTTTGTGTTGTATGGGTTACTGGGTATATGTATGAGATGGCAGGCGGAAATATGGAGCCACAAAATCGAATTGCCAAGTATTTAGTCCCTGGTGGTCTTGTGTTGATGAGTTTGCTTCAAATATGTACACCATTTAAGAATCATATAAAAAAGACTGGTTTTGCTATGGTTGGTTTGATTGTACTGGTTGCAGTGGTTGTGATTGTGTATTATCTCTACAAAGTTTGCAAACAGGGAAAATGGAAAGAATTATTTCAAACTTGGGGAGTGTTGTTGTGTATTGTACTTGTTCTTGCATTACCACAGCTCTTTAATTGGACATTCCAGCAGGTAGGAAGTGGAGAATCCCTTCGTGGATCGTTTAACTGGGCAAATGAGCAGGATCAATATATTTGGTTTTATATTAAAAATATCGGTTTAACTGCTCTGGTTGCTATACCAGCGTTAGTTTATGCGAAAAAGCGTAAATTCTTTATGGCAGCACCAGCGTTGCTTATCTGGTCGATTGCTGAATTTATGGTATTTCAGCCAAATGTATACGACAACAATAAGCTTCTTTATGTAGGATATATGTTACTGTTGTTCTTATGTGCAGATTTCCTTGTAGACATTTTTAAGCATATTTATAGCTATAAAAAGCTTGGAGCAATTTGCTGTGCAATTGTTGTAATTGCAGTTTGTACAACATCTGGTATCCTGACTATGGGAAGAGAGTATGTTTCTGGAGAAGAATATGAACTGTATAGTGCAGATCAAGTTTCTTTATGCGACTATATTGAGAAAAATGTAAAAGCGGATGCGGTTATTTTGACGAATTGCAGACATAACAACGCAGTAGCATCCTTAACAGGAAGAAATATTGTGTGTGGTGCAGGAACCTTTTTGTATTATCATGGATTGAATTATCAGGAAAGAGAAGCACAGGTTGGACAAATGTACACAACACCGCTTCAGTGCCAGAATTTATTTGACGAATACAATGTTTCTTATGTTTTAATTGGACCCGATGAGAGAAGTTCCTTTAGCGTAGATGAGGCTTCTATCCAATCTATGGGTGAGTGTGTATTTAGTCAGAATGATGTGCAGCTATATAAGATTAAATAAGAAAAAATAGAAAATGAAAATAGTAGGATATAAGCACATGTAATGTGTTTAACGATTGAAAAAGGATTGCCAGATTGTGTAAAGTTAGTGATAACGAAAACACAAAATTGGCAATCCTTTTTTATATGTTAAATGTTATTGTAGTTTATACCCAACCCATATTTACAGCGATAGTACCAACTACATTGAGGGCAAGTCCCAATGCACACAAAGCCATATGTAGTGGATAAGTGTAGTCTGCTAGTGGTGCATCAATTTCTGGCTCATCCGTAGAACTAACATCAGATGGGGTATCCATATTGTTTTCTGTAACGATTGGTTCTATGGTTTCATCATTTTCCTCCAGATTTAGCATCGTATCCTCTTTTGGTACTGGTATTGGTTTCTTTTCCTTGCCGCCCGCAAATACAAGAATACTCCAGTATAAATAAGGCAATACATCATTGATATAGCGATGTCCAAAATGAAACCCTCCCATAGTTCTGTGTGCACATAATCCTACGATATGAAGGATGATGATTGCTGGAAGAACAAAGGTAAAAATAAAACTAATCTGTTGCTTTTGTATCCAACTTCTAATCCAATAAATCAGATACGATACAAATAATGGAATTACCAAAAAGATACAATTTCCATCAAATTTGTAAAAATTGAGTAATCCATTTTCGCCCTTTGTTGGAAGGCGGAACAGGCTTTTTAAGTTATTGGCAATATAGCTTGTGTGGAATTGCCCGTTCTTTTCACGGGTAAATTCTGGAAGATAATTATGTCCAAACTCTATTGGATTTCCAAAACGTGCATAGTTTAAAATCATATAGGATAAGGCAATTAACAGTACAGGAATTGCCCAATAATATTTTTCTCTTATCATGGATAATAAAGTGCGTTCTGGTTTTTCTTTCTTTAAATTTTTATATAAGATATAAAATAAAATTGGGAAATATACAATCTGGAGTGGTCGACATCCAACGGAACATCCCCAAAAAAACAGACTGAACCCACCTTTATTTTCAAGGGCATAAAAGATTGCCATAAGAGATAAGGTCAGTGCAAAATTTTGTGCAATAAACCAAACACCTGCATCCAGTGTAATATATAATACATTTGTTCCTATGTATAAAAAGCTTGTCCAAAAGACAGCCTTGGCACCACAACCTAAATATTTCCAAGCAATGCGTAAGGCATAAAAGGCACCTAAAAGCATGGAAAAGAAGGCAATCCATCCTTCTGGTGTTTGTCTCCCTAAGATTGCAACAAAGGGAAGTAAGACATAAGAAGGAAAGGGAGGAAAGCTTACATAGAATTTATTGTTAAAAATGGCTAATTCCAAATATTCATAATTTTGTCCCAAATCTAGTCTGCCTTGTAGCCATGATTCTGCTTGAAGTAGGTAGGAATTGTAGGCATTTCCTGACCAGGGCCATTTTCCATTAAAAGCACCAACAACAGAATGTACTGCCAGGATAATGAGTAGAACACCCAGAAGGTCCATTGTTTGTTGGATTCGTTTTTGTTGATTGTTCATGATTAATGCTCCTTTCTAATTTGTAAAAATGTCAAAGTATTTGGCAGGAGGGTTAGAATACTTGCTTCCAGCATAGAAATGCCCACATATAGCAGGTAAAGAGCATGGAAAAGATGATAACTACACCAGTCCAAAGCTTTGGCTTTTTATCTAAAAACTCTGCCAGGATAAAGTAAAGTGGCAAAGCAACTGTCATATATCTGCCAGCACTTAAAAGCCAACTTGGCATATAATTCATAACCAAATACAACAGTAAAAAGCAGGTGTATTGTGGCTTATGTTTACGAACACCGTAAATCAAAACGATACAGGTGAAAAAGAATAAAACTAATTCAGGAATCCAAATTGCAATTTTTGTAAAATCGACACAGGAATTTGTCATAGCTAAATTCCAAATATTTTTTATCGTAGTTCCGAAATATTGCGCATGTTGTCCCCAGATTGCCTGCTGATATTCTAAAAACTTAAAAGGATCTCCCGTCACTCGGTAATTTTCCCATAAATAGATAAGTGGACCAAAAATCATAAGACACATCCACAAAAGCTTTGTTGCAAACAATTTGATAAAGGATACTACCTTTTTCTCTTTTAAAAGAACAAGTGGTTTATAATATGCAAGCCACTCGATTGTTGCAGGTATGATTAAAAGGATTCCCTGCATACGTGAAAGTGTTGTAAGAAAACCAAAAAGTGCAGCAAGAGGCCATTTATGCTTCTTAATATAGTAAAAGCAAGCAGCACTCATAAAAAAGAAGGTACTTTCAGGCATCATACCACCAAGAAAGAAGGAAAAAGGAAAAATGGAAATCAGAATGATCGTTTTCCAAGCAATGGTTTTTCCGTATTCCAGCGATACAAAACCGAACAAGTAAATACAGCCTGCAATAAAACAAAGATAAGAGGCTGCTAATGCTGCAATTCCTTCATTTGCAATAAAGAGTAGGAAAAAGCGAATAAGCCAAGCATATAAAGGAAAAAATACGAGAGTTGAATACATGCCCTCTGTTTGATAGCCTTCATAGCCTACTGTGGCAATACGGATATAGTTATTTGCATCCCATTTAAGCCACTGCTCGACTACATTTCCAAATGCATAGCCATTCTCATTTGCATTGAAGAAAAAAAGCATAAGATAACTAAATAGAAGAATGAGTATACGAAATCCCGCTGCAAAGAAGAAAATCTTCACAAAATCAAGTTTGGTTGGCTGATAGGTTGGATAAGTGACTTGTTTTCTACCAAGAAAAGAAAGTTTAGATGAAAGAGTTGGCAAGAGACCACTTTCAACTAAAATTTGAATACCACATACAAGAAATAATCCCCAGATTATGACAGATGATATTACGTTAATTAGCATAGAATTTTCCTCCATTAAGTATTTTTGTTTGATAATAGATAAAAAGGTACCTATTAAACATAGGTACCAGAATCAAAAGAACCTTCTTTATAGTATCATGGATAGACAGAGATGTCAAAAATGAAAACAAGGAAAAGAAGATTATTTTTCCGCTTTTGACAAAGCTTTTTTTACTGCATCTAACAAAAGTGTTTGCGTGTATTTATTGTCCTCTGTCGTTGAGATATTTTCAATGGCAACATTATTGCACAGTTGCTTTTCAATATCTGTTAAGGTAGGCTCCAATAATGGGTACATGGCAGATACACTTTCGTCAATGTTTTCAAAAGAAACAGAATTTACATGACTTTCATCTACGACAACCTGAACATTGAGAAGTGTATCATTTAAAGAAAGTTCGGTCGTATATACACCAGGAGTATATTGGGCAGTATCCTTTCCTTTCTTTTCTTCTTTTCCATGGAACATGAATACAAATAAAAGAATAAAAAGAAATCCAAGACCGATTAGAATGCCAGTATAGATCAATTCCTTTCTTTGGAGTACAACAATTTTTGTTTTTGACAATGGGAAGCAACCTCCTTTCTTTATTATGAGTAATAGTGTGTGCAGCTATGATGTAAAATACGTTTGTACCGTATGAAGAATAAAAAAATGCTTTATATAATTTATGAAAAAAATCTGAAAAAATAACTCAAAATAATTTACAAAGTTGGGACAAGCAATCCCAAACGCAATTGTGAAAAAGAACGAATTTCTAAAAAAAAGAAAGGAAATATTTTCCAAAAGAACAACAGGCAAATCTGCTGAAATTAGCAGAAAATAGCATTGGAACAACAAAAAAAAAAATTGCAAGCACAAATACAAGATATTGTTTTGGATAAAAAAGGTAACACAAGATATTGTAGACAATACCTGTGTGGTGTGCTATAATGGGGAAAGTTTTTAGATTAGTGGGAAAGGATGAGAACAAATGCAGGTAGTCAAACGAGATGGGAATTTAGTGAATTATGACAGAAATAAGATTATTGTTGCAATTCGTAAAGCAAATATAGAGGTAGATGATGCAGAGAGAATCTCCATGGGGGATATTGAGGGGATTGTGGCTGCCATTGAGAGCAGAATGAAAGATGAGACAATCCAAGTAGAAGAAATCCAGGATATCATTGAGCAAAAGCTTATGGCAGCAGGAAAGTTTGTACTTGCAAAAACATATATTGTATACCGTTATTCCAGAGAACTGGTTAGAAAATCAAATACTACAGATAATTCCATTATGAGCTTGATTCGAAATAACAATAAAGATGTAATGGAAGAAAATTCAAATAAAAATGCAGTTATTGCTTCTACACAGAGAGACTTAATTGCAGGAGAAGTATCAAAAGATTTGACAAAACGTATGCTTTTGCCAGAAAAGATTGCCAAGGCGCATGAAGAAGGAGTATTACATTTTCATGATTCGGATTATTTTTTACAGTCTATTTTTAACTGCTGTCTGATTAATCTTGGAGATATGTTGGAAAATGGAACTGTTATGAATGGAAAACTGATAGAGTCACCTAAGAGTTTTCAGGTTGCCTGTACTGTTATGACACAGATTATATCTGCGGTTGCAAGTAGCCAGTATGGTGGACAAACAGTAGATATTAAACACCTTGGAAAATATTTAAGAAAAAGTCATGATAAATATTTAAAACACTATATAGAAAAGTATAAAGGAAAGATTTCAGATGAATTGATTGAACAGTTTGTAGATGACAGATTGCAGGACGAATTAAAATCTGGTGTGCAGACAATTCAGTATCAGATTAACACATTGATGACTACAAACGGACAGTCACCATTTGTTACATTATTCTTAAATTTGGAAGAGGACGATCCATATATTGAAGAAAATGCGATGATTATTGAAGAGATTCTTCGACAACGTCTAGAAGGAATTAAAAATGAAAAAGGTGTATATGTAACACCTGCGTTCCCTAAGCTTGTATATGTGTTAGATGAGCATAACTGCCTAAAGGGTGGTAAATACGATTATATTACCAAGCTTGCTGTAAAGTGTTCGGCAAAACGTATGTATCCAGATTATATTTCAGCAAAAAAGATGCGTGAGAACTATGAAGGAAATGTATTTGGACCAATGGGATGTCGTAGCTTTTTATCTCCATGGAAGGATGAACATGGAAATTATAAATTCGAGGGTCGTTTCAATCAGGGAGTTGTCAGTATCAATCTTCCACAGATTGGTATTCTTGCGGCTGGAAATGAAGAAGAATTTTGGAGATTATTAGAGGTTCGTTTATCGTTATGTTTTGAAGCATTATTGTGCAGACATAAAGCGTTGGAAGGTACTTTGTCAGATGTAAGCCCAATTCATTGGCAGTATGGTGCGATTGCACGATTGAAAAAAGGCGAGACAATTGATAAACTGTTACATGGAGGCTATTCTACATTATCTTTGGGATATATCGGTCTTTACGAGGTGACAAAGATTATGACTGGTCATAGTCATACAGAGCCGGGCGGAATTGAATTTGCCAGACGTGTGATGGAGCGATTACGTCGTGCTACAGATGATTGGAAAGAATCCACAGGAATTGCGTTTGCATTATATGGAACACCTGCAGAATCCTTGTGTTATCGCTTTGCACGTATTGATGCAGAAAAGTTTGGAATTATTCCTGATATTACAGATAAAGGATATTACACAAACTCATATCATGTGGATGTGCGCGAGAAGATAGATGCTTTTAGTAAGTTTTCATTTGAAAGTCAGTTCCAGGTGATTTCTTCTGGTGGAGCGATTTCTTATGTGGAAATTCCTAATATGCGTAATAATTTGGAAGCATTGGAAGATGTTGTTAAGTTTATTTATGATAACATTCAATATGCAGAGTTTAATACAAAATCAGATTATTGTCATGTATGTGGCTTTGATGGAGAAATCATTATCAATGACAATTTGGAATGGGAGTGTCCACAGTGTGGAAACAAGGATCAGAATAAGATGAATGTAACTAGAAGAACTTGTGGATATTTGGGAGAGAATTTCTGGAATGTAGGTAAGACAAAAGAAATTTCAGAAAGAACCTTGCATTTATAAGAAAGAAGTGAAGGAAAATGAAAGGGAAAAGTATAGATATTCCATTTCAACAGTGGATGCATATTATGCGTTATGAGTATGATTATTCCCAAGATGAGAAGGAGTTTTTATATAATGGTTATGCAGATATTATAGGAAAGACGTTTCAATATGCAGTAGAGTGCCGTTATGACTTTGTTCCTTTTGTCAATGCATTTCTTGGTAGTGACATTTTTGCATATTTTGAGCAAATGCTTTCTATTTATAGTCGGTCACCGTATCATATTTTAGCTGCTTTCGACAACGAAATGATGGGGCAGGGAAAGCGGATGCAACATCTGGAACAGGAGCAGACCGAGTTGGCAGAAGTATCCTATTGGTTGGGATATGTGCTTATGCAGTGGAAATTTCTGGATGGGATAGATGGTAGTGAATTGGCAACACAGTATGATGTACAATGGATGATGGAACAGTATGAAAAAGGCGAATTTCAGAAATGTTCTGTACGAAAAGCAATTCAGAGTACGAAGGCGAAATTTAACTTTAAAGTGTTGTAGGATAATTGAATTTATCAAAGAAAAGCGTATATACCTATGTAGTGGTATATACGCTTTTTTGATAAAGTATAATTCAGCAGGGAATCATTTGCTGGAGGCATCCCTGTTATTGCTAGGTGATTACAATATGAGTAAGACAGTAGAACCTGCTTAGATGGGAGAATGTTGTACTGATGGATGGAGTAGGAGTATATTATTATAAATATGAAGTTTATAATAGCAAGAATAAAATGGTAGCTTCCAAAAAATATGCAGAAGGTATTACCTCTTATAATTGGAAAGCAACGAAAGTTGGAAAATATAAGATTGTAGTAACGGTAAAAGATGCCACAGGAACAACCATAGCAAAAACAGTGAAAAAAGTGATTGTAAAATAGAATAAAGAAGAAATAATAAACAAGAAGGAAGACATTTCAATGGTTGAAGTGTCTTTCTTTTTGGGCTTTCGAGTTGATAAGTAAAATGCGGTGTGTTAAACTTGTTCATAGAATACGAAAGATAATCGTATGTAGTTGCATCCTCACAGCAAGTTGTTTTATGCGGTATAGTGAAAGGGATGCAGGATAATTGGAGGCAGGTAGCTATGAATTATGCAGAGATTAAGCGCGTAGATGTGGCAAATGGACCAGGAGTTCGAGTTTCTTTGTTTGTGAGCGGATGCACCCACAGATGTAAAAATTGTTTTAATCCAGAAACCTGGAATTTTAAATATGGAAGTCCTTTTACTGTTCACACAGAGGAGGAAATATTAGAATATTTAAAACCGGATTATATTAAGGGAATTACACTTCTTGGAGGAGACCCGTTGGAACCGGAAAATCAGGAGGGCTTATTGCCTTTGTTGCGAAAGATAAAAGAACGGTTCCCTGAAAAGACAATTTGGTGTTTTACTGGCTATCTCTTTGATGAGGATATCCAAGGAAAAATGTGGGAAGAATGCCCGTATACAAAGGAATTTATGAGTTATATAGATGTTTTGGTAGACGGAGAATATATTGAGGAGCAAAAGGACTTGGGATTGCGATTTAAGGGTTCTGCCAATCAGCGTACGATTCTTGTACAGGAGTCTTTGAAGGAAAATAGAATTGTAGAGTATGACTTAACAAAAGATACATTATAAAAAGTAACTTGTTTATATTTGAAATTTATACAGATAAAAGTAAGAGATGGCGTATTTTAAATGCGCTAAGAAAAGGAGATAACAAAATATGGAAAAACAGATTGTAAATGTAAAAAAATTACATGAGGAGGCAATTGTTCCAACCTATGGAAGTGATTATGCGGCAGGTGCAGACTTATATGCATGCTTAGAAGAGGCGGTAACGATAAATCCTGGAGAAACCTATCTTGTAAAAACAGGGATTGCCATGGAAATTCCAGTAGGATATGCAGGACTTGTCTATGCCAGAAGTGGACTTGCTACAAAGAAAGGATTGGCACCTGCCAACAAGGTAGGCGTGATTGATGCCGATTATAGAGGAGAAATCATGGTTCCATTGCATAACCATAGCAAAGAGGCTGCTACCATTGAACCAAAAGAACGTGTGGCACAATTGATATTAACACCATATCTGACAGCACAGTATACTACTGTGGAGGAACTAAATGATACGGCTCGTGGAGAAGCTGGATTTGGTTCTACAGGAAGATGTTAATGGCTAAGTAGTGGTTGAATAAAGGAGATGTGGGAACGTGATAGAACCATATGAAAGAAAAACGAATTATTATGAAACAGATCAGATGGCAATTATACATCATTCAAACTATGTTCGTTATTTAGAAGAAGCAAGACTTTATTATATGGAACAATTCGGTTTACCCTATCGATATGTGGAAGAACAGGGAATTTTAATTCCTGTATTAGGGGTGTCTGTGGAATATAAAAAATCAATTGTTTATGGAGATACGATTGTGATACAGCAATGGATCGATAGCTTTTCGCCAGTAAAATTTTCCATGTGTTATGAAATACGAAACAAAGAAACAGGAGAACTTCATGCGACGGCTACCAGTAAACACTGTTTTGTAGATAAAAACTTGTCTCCAATACGATTGCGGAAAGAATATCCACAAATTTACGAAAAATTTAAGAGTGCAGCGGAGCAGGATAGAGAAGCATTAGATAGAAGAAAAAAAGGACAATAAAGGTTAGGAGGTGAATCCATGTCTTATATGGATATAGTAAAAGAAAAGAATAGCCAGGTACAAGAACGTTATGAATTGGCAATGGAGCGAATTGAGGGAATTGTGTATGAGCAAGATACAATACCAGCACAATTTAGAATGTATTTTAAAAAGACGGCAGAGTTTTTGATGCAGGTGCGGGATATTATAACCATGATGGAAGCAGGAGAATGGCAGGATGTTGGTTTAGATGAGTGGAAACAAATAAATTTTGATTTGTATGAAGATTTATTTCCGAAAAAACGTTCGAGTCAGGAAAACTGTACTTGCTATGAAAATAGTTACGCCAATCCTGTATATGCAAATGAAAAACTGGGAGAAAATTATGGTCCTTTGTTATGCTTTTTATATACAGAATTACGAGGCTGCGTAGCCTATGCGTTTGAGCAACGGTTATTTGATATTACGATTGTTCTGGAATTGTTTATTCAGATTTTTAATTTGTTGGAGGATACAGATGAAAATACCTGCAAGGAAATGAAACAGGCAATTTATTACTATGTCAGTGATTATTGTGATGTGACGATTCCTACGCGTGTAAGAGAAATGCTGGACCCAGAATTTTCCTTTGCAACAGATATTATTATGAAACAGGATTTGACGGATTTAAGATATCTGTACTTATATGGAGAATATATTAGCGACAATGAAATAAAACTGGCACAGTATTTGAATTCACTTTCACCTGATAAAATACAAAAGATGGCACGTACTTATACAGAAGGTTTCCGCAAAGGATTTGAGGCGGCTAGAATTGATTTAAAGAAAAAAAAGACAGTAAATATTCGTTATCAGATTGGATTTGAACGGATTGTGAAAGAGGCAGCATTGCAATTTCGTGAGATGGGCTTGGAACCTACTTTTTACCGTACAGGGGTAAGCAGCATTCATAAAAAGATAAATAAAAATGGCTTTTATGGAACCAGTGTCAATCGACAGTATGATTATGACCATCGTTTTGATCAGGCAATTTATCTGGATAGACCGTTAGCAGAGAGAAAACTTGTAAATCTTAGACTTGCTTATGAGCAGATGGAGAAACTTGCCAGTGTATATGCGGGTCCTGCGGTAATAGAAACCTTTGGAGAGAAAAAGTTTGAGCCTATTAATAAAGAAAGTGCGCCAAAGTTATCGGAAAAACAGCAGAAAGTATCTGTAGAGTATCAACGAGATTCTGGTTTGCTTGTAAATGAATTTATTCCAAGTGACCAGTACAGCTTTACAATCATAGCCTATCCAATACCGGAAATCGGGGAGCAGTTTGAAGAGATTTTTGCAGAAACGGTGAAAGTAAATACGTTGGATATGGAGCAATACAAAAAAATACAGCAAACAATGATTGATGTATTGGACAAAGGGGATTATGTTAAAGTAATCGGAAAAGGAAAAAATAAAACAGATATAACCGTACAGCTTACAACCCTTAATAACCCAGAAAAGGAAACTCTATTTGAAAACTGTCTGGCGGATGTTAATATTCCAGTAGGTGAAGTATTTACTTCTCCTAAATTGGAAGGAACCTATGGTTTGTTGCACGTATCAGAAGTTTACTTGAATGGAATGCGATATGAAGATTTGGAATTAGCATTTGAGGATGGAAAAATAAAACGTTATACCTGCAAGAATTTTTCAAAAGATGGGCAGGCAGATACCCCGGAAATTATAGCGCAAAATGCAGCAATTATAAAAGAAAATATATTGTATCAGCACGAGACACTTCCTATCGGAGAGTTTGCAATTGGAACTAATACAATGGCATATGTGATGGGAAAAAAATATAATATTTCAGATAAGTTGCCAATACTGATTGCAGAAAAAACAGGGCCTCATTTTGCAGTGGGAGATACTTGTTATAGTATGAGTGAGGAAAATAGACTCTATAATCCGGATGGAAAAGAGATTATTGCAAAGGATAATAGCTGTTCACTGCTTCGGAAAACGGATATTACCAAGGCATATTTTAATTGTCATACAGATATTACAATTCCTTATGATGAATTGCAGGAGATTAGCGTATATACAAAAATGGGAGAAAAAACTACCTTGATTCAGGATGGTCGTTTTGTGCTTCCGGGAACAGAAGAATTAAATGTACCGTTGGATTCATTGATGGCAGAGCCATAAAAAACACTTTCTTTATTAGGAAAGCTATGCTATAATAGAGTGTATCTGTTTAGGGAACAGTAAGAAATAGAACACCTGTCAGAATGCAGGTCATTCGGCGTGATTTGATTAGGAGGATAAAAGATGGATTACAAGAAAGCAGGCGTGGACATTGAAGCTGGTTATAAATCAGTGGAGTTGATGAAAAAACATGTACAGCAGACAATGCGTAAAGAGGTTATGACAAATCTTGGAGGATTTTCCGGTGCATTTTCTATGGATGCATTTAAAAATATGGAACATCCTACTTTAGTGTCAGGAACAGATGGTGTTGGTACAAAGCTTAAAATTGCATTCGAGATGGACAAACATGATACCATTGGTATTGACTGTGTTGCTATGTGTGTAAATGATATTGCATGTGCAGGTGGAGAGCCATTATTTTTCTTGGACTACATTGCATGTGGAAAGAATGAACCAGAAAAGATTGCTACTATTGTAAGCGGTGTTGCAGAAGGTTGTATCCAATCTGGAGCAGCTCTGATTGGTGGAGAGACTGCAGAGATGCCAGGTTTCTATCCGATTGATGAATATGATTTGGCAGGTTTCGCTGTAGGTGTTGTTGATCAGAAAGATTTGATTACAGGTAAGGATGTAAAAGAAGGAGACGTATTGATCGGTATTGCCTCTTCTGGTATCCATAGTAATGGATATTCTTTGGTTCGTAAGGTGTTTACCATTAAGTCACAGTATTTGAATTTACCATTCGAATCATTAGGTGGAACACTTGGAGAAGCATTACTTACACCAACAAAGATTTATGTAAAGGCATTAAAAGAAATTAAAGCAGGCGGCGTAACTGTTAAGGCTTGTAGCCATATTACAGGTGGTGGTTTCTATGAAAATATTCCAAGAATGTTACCAGAAGGTATGCACGCTGTAGTAAATAAGGGAAGTTATGATATTCCTCCAATCTTTGGTATGTTACAAAAAGATGGAAATATCGAAGAAGAGATGATGTACAATACATATAACATGGGTATTGGTATGATGATCGCAGTAGATCCAGCCGATGTAGATAAGACATTGACATTGATCAAGGCCGCTGGAGAGACTGGCTATGTAGTCGGAGAAATCAAAGCTGGCGATAAGGGTGTTACATTAGTATAAAAAGAAGTACAGAAGGTACTTTATAGAGATAGATAGAGAGGGTGTCGTAAAACAATCAAATGAAAAGAGATGGTTTTGTGACACCTTCTTCTGCTAAGAGAACAGGAGGTCTTTATGTTAAAGGTAGCGGTATTAGTTTCCGGTGGTGGAACGAATTTACAGGCCATTATTGACAAAATAGAAGATGGAGCCATTCAAAATGCGAAGATAGAAGTGGTAATCAGTAACAAGCAGGATGCATATGCGTTGGAGCGTGCCAAAAAACATGGCATCAAAGGAGAGTGCATTTCTCCAAAAAGTTATGATAGCAGAGAAGCATTTAACCAAGCATTGTTAGAAGCATTACAACAGCATGATATTGATTTAGTTGTTCTTGCTGGATATTTAGTGATTATTCCGAAAAATGTAGTAGCTGCATTTAAAAACCGTATTATCAATATCCATCCATCCTTGATTCCATCTTTTTGTGGAGACGGATTTTATGGGTTGCATGTGCATGAGGCAGTGTTAGCAAGAGGTGTGAAAGTTACAGGAGCTACGGTACATTTTGTAGATGATGGTACAGATACCGGACCGATTATCTTGCAGAAGGCAGTGTATGTGCAAGAGGGAGATACTCCGGAAATTTTGCAAAAGCGTGTGATGGAAGAAGCGGAATGGAATATTTTACCAGAAGCCATCAACTTAATTGCAAATGAAAAAATCGAGGTTATAGATAATTTAGTACATAGAAAGTAGAAAAGGAGAAAAAAGATGAAAGTTTTAATCGTAGGAAGCGGCGGAAGAGAACATGCGATTGCAGCGAGCGTGGCAAAGAGCAGTAAGGTAGACAAGATTTATTGTGCACCTGGAAATGCTGGTATCGCTGAATTAGCAGAATGTGTAGATATTGGCGCAATGGAACTTGAGAAGTTGGCTGATTTTGCACAGGAAAAGGCAATTGACCTTACTATTATTGGTATGGATGATCCATTGGTAGCGGGCGTGGTAGATGTATTCGAAGAGAGAGGTCTTCGTGTATTTGGACCTAGAAAGAATGCTGCTATTCTGGAAGGTTCTAAGGCATTTTCAAAAGATTTGATGAAGAAATACAACATCCCAACTGCTGCATATGAGACATTTACTTCATCCGAAGATGCACTTGCATATTTGGAAACAAGTGCATATCCAATCGTGTTAAAGGCAGATGGTCTTGCTTTAGGAAAGGGTGTATTGATTTGCAATACAAAAGAAGAAGCAAAAGAAGGCGTTAAGACATTGATGCTGGATAAGCAGTTTGGTTCTGCGGGAGATAAGATTGTAATTGAGGAATTTATGACAGGTAGAGAAGTATCTGTACTTTGCTATTGTGATGGTACACACATTGCTCCAATGACAAGCGCACAGGATCATAAGAGAGCCAAAGATGGCGACAAGGGATTAAATACAGGTGGTATGGGAACTTTCTCACCAAGTCCGTTCTATACAGATGAAGTGGATGCATTCTGCCATAAATATATTTATCAGGCATCGATGGATGCTATGAAGGCAGAAGGAAGAGACTTTACAGGTATTATGTTCTTTGGTTTGATGCTTACAGAAAAGGGACCAAAAGTATTAGAATACAATGCCCGTTTTGGTGATCCAGAAGCACAGGTGGTACTTCCTCGTATGAAGAATGATATTATTGAAGTAATGGAAGCTTGTATTGATGGAAAATTAGATCAGATTGATTTACAGTTTGAAGATAATGCGGCAGTTTGCGTGGTACTTGCATCCGACGGATATCCTGAAAAATATGAAAAAGGAAAACTTATTTCTGGTTTAGATACCTTTAAGGATAAAGAAGGATACTATGTATTCCATGCAGGAACAAAAAGAACAGCAGAAGGAATTGTTACAAATGGAGGACGTGTACTTGGTGTAACAGCAAAGGGTGCAAACCTCAAAGAAGCCAGAGCAAATGCTTATAAGGCAACGGAGTGGATTTCTTTTGAAAATAAATATATGAGAAATGATATTGGTAAAGCAATTGATGAGGCATAGGTAGAAATCTTGAATGATTACTTGTGTAAATAAAGGAAAGCAGAGGGGGATGCAGTAGTCTCTTTCTGCTTTCTTTGCCTATTGAAAAGCAGTCTTTAAGTATGGTAAAATAAATGTTGAGTTTTGTAGATAAAGATTTATGAATTAGTTTGGAGGAAGAGAAATGGGTAAGGTTTTTAAGTTCCAGCAGGATGTGGATACGGATCAGATTATCGCATCGCAGTATCTTTTGTTTTCTACAATTGATGAGATGAAGGCATATACATTTGAGTCATTAGACCCAGAATTTGCAAGCAAAGTAAAGCCGGGAGATTATGTTGTAGCATCTGAAAACTTTGGATGCGGTTCTTCCAGAGAGCAGGCTCCAAGTGTACTAAAAGCATTAGGTGTAAAAGCTGTGGTTGCAAAGTCCTTTGCTAGAATTTTCTATAGAAATGCAATTAATATTGGATTGCCAGTTATTGTATGCAAAGATTTACATGAAAATGTAAACCCTGGAGATGAGATGGAATTATCTATGCAGGAAGGTGTTGTACGTGTAAATGGCAAAGAATACGAATGTACAAAGCTTCCAGAATATATGCAGGGAATTTTGGACCAGGGTGGTCTGATTGCATCATTAAATAAGGAGGATTAAAAGATGGGAATGACAATAGCAGAAAAGATCATTGCAGCAGCGGCTGGTGTGGAAGAAGTAAAGCCGGGAGATATTCATACGGTAGAATTAGACCGTCTGATGAGTAATGATGGAACAACGCATCTTACCATTGATATGTATCATAAATTAAAGCATCCACGTATTGCAGACGTGAATAAGCTTGTTTGGATTGTAGACCACAATGTTCCTTGTGATAGTGTAAAGACAGCCGCATCCCATAAAAAGATGCGTGATTTTGCAAAAGAGCATGGAATTACATTTTATGAGGGTGCAGGTGTCTGTCATCAGGTAATGATGGAAAACCATGTAACCTCTGGAGAATTGATTTTTGGTGCAGACAGCCATACATGTGCATATGGTGCAGTAGGTGCCTTTGGTACAGGTGTTGGATGTACGGACTATTTATATGCCATGGTAACTGGAAAATCATGGTTATTGGTTCCGGAAACATTACGCTTTAATTTGACAGGAAAATTGCCAGAGGGCGTATATGCCAGAGATTTAATCCTTACGATTATTGGACAGATTGGTGCCAATGGTGCAAATTATATGGCGATGGAATTTGGTGGAGAAGGCTTAAAGACATTAGATATGAGTGCACGTATTGCTATTTGTAATTTGTGTGTAGAAGCTGGTGCAAAGACAGCATTGATGGAAGTAGATGATATAACTCGTGCGTACTTAAAAGAACATGGAAGAAAGCCAAAACATGAGTTTGCAAGTGATGCGGATGCAAAATTTGCGAAAGTGTATGACATTGACTTGTCAAAGATTAAGCCAATCGTTGCTAAGCCTCATTTTGTAGATAGCGTGGTTGATGCAAAAGAGTGTGTGGGAACACATATTGATGAAGCCTTTTTAGGTTCCTGCAACAATGGTCGTATTGAGGATTTAAGAGTAGGAGCTGAAATCCTTAAAAATAAAAAAGTGCATCCATTGGTACGTTTCTTGGTAGTTCCTGCCAGTGCCGCTGTATATGAACAGGCCTTGGAAGAAGGATTATTAAAGATATTTATGGATGCAGGTGCAATTGTTATGAATCCAAACTGTAGTGTTTGCTGGGGAAGTTGTCAGGGTGTCATAGGCGAAAATGAAGTGCTAATCAGTACAGGTACCAGAAACTTTAAGGGACGTGCAGGACATAAAGATTCTTTCGTATACTTAGCAAGTGCCGCAACGGTTACTGCTTCAGCGATTAAAGGTGAGATTGCAACCGCAGATATGGTTTAACAGAAAAGAAACAGACGAAGTAATATTCTTTTGCAAATCATAAACATAACGTGAGAAAGAGGTAAAACCATGGATAAATTTAGTGGAAAAATTTGGGTGCTTGGAGATGATATTGATACAGATATTATTATTCCAACAGAATACCTGGCATTAGAAACTGTAAATGATATGGCGCCATACGCATTTTCACCATTGCGCCCTGAATTGGCAGGTCAGATTAAAGAAGGAGACATTATTGTAGCAGGAAAGAACTTTGGATGTGGTTCTTCTCGTGAGCAGGCACCAGAGATTATTAAAGCGTTGGGAATCAAATGTGTCATTGCTAAGTCTTTTGCGAGAATTTTCTTCCGCAATTCGATTAACAATGGATTGCTTTTGATTGAAAATGAGCAATTAAGAGATGTGGTAAAAGAAGGCGACGAAGTGACCGTAACACTGAATGAAAGTATTGAATATAAGGGACAGAATTTTCCAATCGCTTCCCTTCCTGACAACCTAATGGATATTATTAATGCAGGCGGTCTTGTAAAGGCAATGCGTAAATTAAACGGTTTGGATTAGGAGGTTACTATGGGAGCAACAATTATTGAAAAAATTATTCGTAATAATGTAGGTAAAGAAGTAAAACCCGGAGAGATTGTTACTGTAAATGTAGATCGTGTTATGATACATGATATTTTCATTCCATTTGTAGCATCTAAATTTGAAGAGATGGGATTTAAGAAACTATGGGACCCAGACAAGGTAGTATTGATTTATGATCATTTAGTACCAGCCAGTCAGGTAGACGATACGAGACATTTTCGTGTAGGAAATGAATTTGTAAAAAAATATGGCATGAAGAATATTCATCGTTCTGATGGTATTTGTCATCAGCTTATGACAGAAGCAGGATATGTTAAGCCTGGAAATATTGTATTTGGTACAGACAGTCATACAACTACATATGGATGCGTGGGTGCCTTTTCTTCTGGTATTGGTTACACCGAGATGGCAAGTATTCTGGGAACAGGAACTATGTGGGTACGTGTACCAGAAACTATTAAAGTGACAATCAATGGAACATTACCAGAAAATGTTATGGCAAAGGACATCATACTGAAATTGATTGGAGATTTAGGTGCAGATGGTGCAACATACAAAGCATTAGAATTTGCAGGTGATACGGTAGAAAATATGTCTGTTGCTTCCCGTATGTCTATGTCAAATATGGCAATTGAAGCTGGGGCAAAGTGTGCATTATTTACCCCGGATGAAAAAACAGCAGAATATTGTGAGATGGAGCTTACGGATAAGGAAAAAGATTTAATCGGTGACAGTGACGCGGTATATTGCAGAGAAATTGTTTACGATGCAAAGGATTTTGTTCCGGTTATGGCATGTCCATCCAACGTGGATAACGTTAAACCAGTATCCCAGCTTGTAGGAAAAGAAATTGACCAGGTATTTATCGGTTCTTGTACAAATGGCCGTTTGGAAGATTTGATGGCAGCAGCCGAAGTCTTAAAAGACAAGAAAGTGGCACCATTTGTAAAACTAATCGTGACACCAGCCAGTCGAAAAATCTATAAGCAGGCAATGGAAAATGGCACCATTGCAATTTTAGCTAAGGCGGGAGCGATTATCACACATCCAAGTTGTGGACTTTGCTGTGGAAGAACTGGTGGTATTTTGACAGATGGTGAAACGGTTGTAGCAACCAACAATAGAAACTTTTTGGGAAGAATGGGAACTTCTAAAGTGGGAATTTATCTCGCATCTCCAAAAACGGCTGCAACTTGTGCTGTGGCAGGAAAAATTGTAGAACCAGAATAACAGAAGATGCCCTATTTTGGGATGAAAGGACTGAGAAGGATGTATAAAAAGGGAAAAAAGATGATAGCGATAGTACTATTGCTCGTATTTACCGCTACATGTGTTGTTACAGAAGGATTTGGAATTGGAAGAAGTATAGCTGAGGCAGCAGCTACAAATTCAAAAACGATTTCAGGGCTAAAGATTGGAGCTAAAGTAACTGCAAACTCTTTGCGTGTGCGTACCAAAGCAAGTATTACTTCAGAACAGCTTACTTATGAAGGGGAAAATGTTACCATAAAGAAAAATAAAAAAATAACCATTACAAAACAAAAATTGGTAAAGGGTGTCGTTTGGTACTATATTACCTTCAAGTATGAAGACACAACCTTACAGGGATATGTACACAGTGATTATGTAGCATTAACTTTTGCCTCAGCATTAGAAGGAACGATTACAGCCAGTGCAAAAATAAATGTTCGTAATACACCTGGTGTCAGTGATGATTATTTAACTTACAACAATACAAAGATAAAAATATCCAATGGGAAAAGTGTAACAGTGAAAAAAGAAGCCAATGCCAACGGGAAAAAATGGTTTAAGGTATCCTTTACTTATAAAGACAATGTTTTAAGTGGTTATATTTTAGCAAATCAGGTACTATTTAAAGCAGAAAAGAAGGTTACAGTTACAGCTTCACCAAAACCAACGGTTACGCCAGAAGTAAAACCAACGAAGGCACCAATACAGGGAACGATTACGACTCCAGCGGTTGCCACAGATGGAGCAGCGACCATTGAAACTGGAACTGTACAGGCAGAATTATTAAATGTACGTCAATTGCCAGGCTTAGATCAGGATCGTACTCAGATAGATGGGAAAAATGTGCAATTGAAAAAGGGAACACTGGTATACATTTTTGGAAGATTAACGAATGACAATGTAGATTGGTGTTATGTGGTCTTTTCTTATGATAATGTAATGTTGAGTGGCTATGTTATGGCACAATATATTCAATAGTCGGTAAAAAGGATAGAGGAAACAGTTATGAGATATAGAATAGGAATTATATTGAGTTTTTTCCTTTTCTTATTCTTATCACTACATGGAGAAGCAATCTATGCAGCCAGCGCATCGGTTGCTTTTTCTGTAGCGGGTGATGAATTTGAGGAGGGAGAAAGTTTTGTTGTAACAATTACAGCACAGTCTGCTGCAGGTGTGGGGGGATTCCAGACATATGTTGCTTATGATACGTCAATGTTAGAACTGGTAGATACGGGAAAACATGTAACTGGAAGTGATGGACTGATTTATATTAGCGATATGAAAAAGGGAAACAAGCAGATGCGAGAGTATCATGTGACCTTTAAAGCCTTACAACCGGGAGATACCGAAGTATATATCAGTGATGAGGTATATATGTATGCCTCTACTACAAACGAGCAGATGTCTGTATCAAAGAACACATTGCAATTGCATCTTGCAGAAAAAAAGCAGAAAACGACCAGTCAGGTTGGTTTGACTTCGTTGAAAGTGAATGAAGGAACATTGACTCCTGAATTTGACCGAAATATAACAAAATACACGTTAGATGTTTCCTCTGCTACCGATATGGTATATATTGATGCGAAGGCAAAATTAAAGACGGATACGGTTAAGATTGTAGGAAATGAAAACCTAAAAGAAGGGGAAAACATTGCAACAATAACAGTTACCGCTAAAAATGGAACTACAAAAACCTATACGCTTCAGATTAACAAAGCTACAAAGCAGGAAGAAAATTTAAAACAAGAAGAACAACAGGTGAAGGAAGCGGAGCATACAGAGGATGAAAACCAAGATAAATCGGAAGCTGCTCTTACCATTTATAAAAATGGAGATACTACACATATGAAAACATCTGTAGATATTGAAATTGTTCCTATCCCTAGTTCTTCGGTTATACCTGCGGGCTATAAAGAAAGTTCTATTGTGATAAACAGTACACAGATTACGGTGTATGCAAAGCAAGATGGGCAGGATGTTGATCATGTGTTAATTTATGGAAGAATTGGAGAGGGAGCAGCTAAATTTTACCGATTTGATCGTGTGGGAGAAACTTTGCAAAGATATACAGAAACAGAGGATGCAACAGGTAGTACGAACAAACAGCAAGCTTCTGGTGGAAATGGAATATTGTATTTTGTCGTATTTTGTATGTTGGTCATTATACTGGTGCAGGGAATTCGCATCATACGGTTAAAGAAAGAACGTATGTATGAGGAGGACGTATTTCCAGAAGAAAGTGAAGAGGAAGATATAAATTATTACGACAAATTTTGAGGATTAGACAATGAATAAAAGAAATTATCAAAAAGAATTAGAAAAAATCATTTTAGAAAATGAAAAAGAAAATAGAGTGCCAACATTATTATTGCATAGTTGTTGTGCGCCTTGTAGCAGCTATTGTATTTCTTATTTGTCAAACTATTTTCATATAACAATTTTTTATTATAATCCCAATATTACGGACAAAGAGGAATACGAAAAAAGAGTGGAAGAACAAAAACGATTTATTTCTATGTATCCTGCCAAATATCCTGTGCAATTTTTGGAGGGAAATTACCAACCGGAATGCTTTTTTGAAATTGCAAAAGGATATGAGGATGTGCCAGAAGGAGGAGAACGGTGTTTTCGTTGCTATGAGTTGCGATTGAAAGAGGCTGCTAAAGTAGCAAAAGAACAGGGATTTGATTATTTTACCACTACACTTTCAATTAGTCCTTTGAAGAATGCGCAGAAACTAAACGAAATAGGGGAGGAGCTTAGTAAGGAGTGGGCAGTTTCCTATCTATATTCTGATTTTAAAAAGAAGGATGGATATAAAAGTTCGATACGTTTGTCTAGTGAATATAATCTGTATCGACAGGATTATTGTGGGTGTATTTTTTCTAAAAAACAAAGAGAACAGGAAAAGCAGAAAAAAGAGCAGCAATAAAATTTATTTTGCATTTTTTGGATAAAGAAATCACGGTTTAGCAATTTGGAGCTAAACCGTTTTTTTTCTTGTATAAATTAAACAAAAAAAATAATTGAAATTTGATTTTTCTTTTATTGTGGATAATGTTATAATGAAAGCAGTGTGGAGTTTTTCACAATGCTTTAAAAAAGGAAAGGAGAAGGCAATGAAGGTAAGTAAAAAACTAAAATCGATAATCAGTGCAATTCTGGTAATTGCAATGGTTATTACACTGTTGCCAAATGGTCAGATTATCAAGGCAGCAGAAGGAATGAATATAAACATTCATTTCTATGACAAAGATAAGGCATATGCAGGTAAAGTGTATATGCAGTATTGGCAACCAGGAACGGCAACTGTTTCGACCAAGAAAGAACATTTTGACAGTTGGGATGTAGACCGTTATCCTTTAGAAGATGAGTCCGCAACACAGGGAGAAGACTGGTACGGCTTAAATCTTCAGGGAAGTGTACAGGGCTTCCAATTTTTAGATGAAACTGGTAAACAAAACACAAATGGTACTGTATATTTACCTGGTATGAAGGAATATCAGGGAGATTTATACTATATGGATGGTAAGTGGTATACAGAAAACCCAGTAAAAAATAAAGATGCAAAAGAAGCACACCTGAATGTAGAAGCAAAAGAAGTATTCTATCTGGTTGGTGACATTGCAAAAGCAAAGTGGGAAGCAACAGATACAACTTATCCACTTACAAAAAATGCAGATGGTACTTATAGTATAGTTTTAAAAGATATTGCAGCAGGTAACTATGCATTTAAAGTATTGCAGGACCCTGAAAATTTTGCTTGGGATAAAGCATGGGGCGGTGAAGGCTCTGGTGGAAATTACGAACTTACCGTAAAGAGTAAGAGTAATGTTACGATCGCAATGGACCCAGCAGATACGACACACAAGCTTACTGTAACAACAGAAGCTGCAGAAAATTCTGATGTAAAGAGTCCAATTTATAATGGGGATGGAACAATTACATTTCAGTATGTTTCAAACACTTCTGGAGCATCCATTGGTGTTCGCGGAAATGTAAAGACAACAAAGAAAAAGAGTGTAATTAAGGCACAGCAGATGGAAACATTAAAAGACGGAAGTTACTTATATGTTGCAACATCTGCAGCAATTACAGATCCAGGATTGTACCGTTATAATTTCTATGAATTAACAGATAAAGGGGAATTGGGAAAAGAATTGGGAGATCCAAATTCCACTACATTATATTCAGGTACAGGTGCTTTTGTTCGCAATCCGGTTATCAGCAGTATTGGATTGGTAACGATTTATTATCCATATGATGGAAAAGATGCACAGGTTTATTACAAATCTACATCTTCATCAAATAAAGAAGTATTAAAACCAGGAGATAAGGTTACAAAGACAACTGCAGAAGAATATGGATATACAGTCGTAGATATGAAAGAAGATTCTGATTTTAGCGGTGGTGGTATGTACTCTGCTAAATTCTACGACAAAGAAGATACATATAGTTATGTATTAGTAAAAGATGGTGTAGTAGTAGAAGATGTTTGTAACTATAATGGCAATACATTTAAAGAGACAAACGTTGACGAAATTGCATTGACAGTTGACAGTCCTGTTGTAATGGAGGACGGAACTACTGTTAAATTTATGTACTATGATAAAGACTTTACTTCAGGCACTTTGAGTGTAGCAGGAGAGTTTAACAACTGGACAAAAGATGTGGACATGATGACTATGGACAAGGATGCCAAGGGTGTTTGGTCTATAGAAAAAGAAGGTTTCACACCTGGTATATATCAGTATAAGTTTGTACAGAATGGTTCAAACTGGATGGCAGACCCACTTGCAAAAATGAGTGGAACAAGTGATGGAAACAGTGCTTTTGTTGTTCCAGGATTTGCACCAAAGACAGCATTACAGGTACAAAAAGGAAAAACATTAACATTGCCAAAGACTGTATTAAAATATACAGCAAATGTTAAAAAAGCAGAAGAAGCAGAAGTAACGTATCAATTAAAAGATGAAACACAAAAGGGTGTTTCGCTAAAAGATGGTGTACTTTCTGTGGATGAAGATTACAAGGAAGACAGTATTCAGTTGATTTTAACAGATGGAAAAGTATCTTCTACTTGTACTGTGGAAGCAGTAGGAAAGATGTATACTTATACCATCCACTATTATGCAGAAGACAATTCAACATACGCAAATAGAGATTTGTGGATTTGGGAACAGTCAGGAAAAGCATACAACACTGGATATACATTTAATAAAGATGATTACAAAGATCCAAAAGGAAGAACATGGGCAACAGCAACCTATTCTTTCCCAACTAACGCAATCAATGTGATTGTACGTTCTAAAGGAGAATGGAGCTACGAGGAAAGCACAAGAGCAATTACATTGCCAGAAGGTCAGGAAAGTGGCGAATTTTGGATTTTACAGGAAGGAAACAAGGCATTTTCTGAATATGCAGATGAATTTGATACAGGTGTAAAACGTTATGTAGTGGTAGAATACGATAGACCAAACAAAGACTACCAGGGTTGGAACTTATACACATGGAATGCATCAAAAGCATATAATGAAATTTCTAATTTCTTTACAGAAGTAAATGGTAAATACCAGACTACCTTTACAATTGATGAACTTACATCAAATGTAGGATATTTATTGCGTAGTGGAACACCAACGGATTCATCATGGAGTGGAATTGAAAAGGATATGGAAGGTGACCGTTCTATTCAGACTCCTGTGGATCAGAAAGTAATTAAAGTAAAATTAAAACAGGGATCATTAGAAGCAGAGTATCTTCCATTTAACAAGGGATACGAATTAGACCCTGATAACAAGCAGATTAAATTCTATTACAGAGATGATGATTTATACTTAAAGGATGAATTAGAGACCTTAAAATCTGTAAAACTTGAAGTTGCTGGTAAAACAGTAGATATGACATATAACAAAGACAATCAGAGATATGAGTATACGTTAAAGAATGCAGTAAATGGTACTTATGAGTATTGTTATGATGTAACACCAGCTAGTGGCTCAGCGGTTACAGTTTTGGATGCATTTAACAGCAACAAAAATGAGGCTGGAACAAAATCTGTTTTAGTATACAAAGACTTAACTACAAAGGTAGCAGTTACTTGTACAAACAGTAGTATTTCATATGATGAAAACACTTTGATTGGTGTTTCTTTAGACAATTCTGAAGTAAAAGTACAGGAAGCATATGCAGACCTTACTGCATTAGGTGGAAGTGCAAAGACAGAAATTGATACAACCCTGCTTACCTTATCTATTGGTGTTAAGGATAGCGTTTCGGTAGGAACAAAAACGGTACCAGTTTATGTGAAAGACCAGTATGGAAAGACACATAAAGGTTCTGTAAAGATAACAGTAAAACAAAGAATTAAAACAGATGATAAAGATTTTGACTGGGATGAGTCTGTTATTTACTTTATGGTAACAGACCGTTTCTGTGATGGAAACAAGGTAAATAATGATGCATATGGAGTAGGAGACTACGATCCAAATGGACCAAGCAGTTATCATGGTGGAGACTTTGCAGGTGTAACTTCAAAACTTGATTATTTAAAGAATTTAGGTGTAAATACAATCTGGATTACTCCGATCGTAGAAAATGTATTAGAAGCACAAACAGCTACTGCCGATGGAAAAAATGTACCATCTTATGGTTATCATGGATACTGGGCAAGTAACTTTGAAGCTTTAAACAAACATTTAGGAACCGTAGATGAATTCCATACATTGATTGACGAAGCACATGCAAGAGGAATCCGTATCATGGTTGACGTAGTATTAAATCACTCTGGATATGGAACAAAAGATTCTAGTCAATTCGCAGGCATGTATCGTGAGAATAATGTAGAAGGAAACGACATTTTAGGTGAGCAGGATGGACTTCCTGATTTTGCAACAGAGAGAGAAGAAGTACGCAACAAGTTAATTTCATGGCAGAAGGCATGGGTATCTGAAATCGGTATGACAAGCAAGGGAAATACAATTGATTACTTCCGTGTAGATACTGTAAAACATGTAGACAAAACTACATGGACTGCATTTAAGAATGCTATGACGGATTATTCTTCTAAGTTTAAGATGATCGGAGAATACTATGGAGCGTCTGCAACAGATGACTTTGGTATGTTGCATGATGGAAAGATGGATTCTTTATTAGACTTTAGCTTTAATGATATGGCTACCTTATTTGTAAAAGGAAAATTAGAGTCTATAGAAGAACAAATGGAAACAAGAAATAGTACAATGGATAATGTGGGAACCTTTGGTAGCTTCTTAAACTCTCATGATGAAGATGGATTTAAGAGCAATTTACAGCAGAGCTACTCAGAGGAACAGGCAGATGCACTTTCAAAAGTAGCAGCATCCTTGAGCATTACAGCAAAAGGACAGCCAGTTATTTACTATGGTGAGGAAATTGGACTTACTGGTGAAAATAACTATCCATATCAGACAAATCGTTATGATATGAAGTTTGACAACTTAGATGCATCACAGCAGGCAATGCTTACACACTATCAGACTTTATTAAAGATTAGAAATGACTATAGCAAGTTATTTGCAAAGGGAAGTCGTAGTTATGTAGCAGGAAGTGACAAAGAACAGTATATGGCATTTAAGCGTTCTTATAAGGGCGAAAGTGCAGTAGTTGCATTAAACATTACAGATAGCAGCAAAAAAGTAACTATGACTGTAAAAGAGTTTGCTGGACAGGTTGTTACAGACGTATATTCTGGAAAAGAGTATAACGTAGATAAATTAGGAAAAGTTGAAATTACTATTCCAGCAAATAGCAATGGAGGAACTGCAATCTTAGTAGTAGCAGGTCAGAAGGCTACAGACAAGATTACAATCGCAAACCTTACAAAGGCAAAGACAAATGGAGTTTCTCTTATCGCAAATGGTAAAAATGAAAAAACAGGAGATAACAACATTAGTTGGACATTCTCTGCAAACGATTTAAAACTTGCTAGTACATCTGCTTTAAAAGACATCAATGTAACAGCAACAGTTAGCAATGCATCAAGCAATGCAAAGGTAGCAGCTATTCTTAAAAAGGATAGTAAAAATAAAAATGGAGCACTGATTTCCCTTGCACATACTGGAACATTGGGAGTGAATGCAAAAGTAAAAGTAGACGTAAGTGCACAAAGCGAGATTGCATATGGCAGCAAGGTATATGTATATCGTGTATCTGGATCAAAATTGCAACAGATTGTAAACGACACTGCAAAAGTTACAAAAGATGGATATGTTACTCTTTATGTAGGACAGGGCGGAGATTATGTATTATTAGCGAAGAAGCCATCTAGTGCAGTTATTACAACATTGCCAAACCAGATAAAAGTCACAGCAGCGAGCAGTGTAAAAGCTGGTAAGAAGACGAGTATTTCTGTAACAGTACCATCTGTTTCCATGAAGAAAGTAAGTGCTTTCAATGAGGATTCGATGAAGAAGTTGCAGTCTGCACAGGTTGGTGTAAAAGTAACCTATGCTACATCTAATAAAAAAGTTGCAACCGTATCTTCAACTGGTGTTGTAAAGGGAGTAAAGAAAGGTAAGTGTACGATTTCTATTACCATTCGTACCAGTGATGGACAAAAGAAAATTGTAAAGAAAAAAGTTGTAGTAAAATAATTTAGAAAAAACGTCGCAAATGCGGCGTTTTTTCGTTATAATAGAGATTGAGTAAAATATTTAATGAAAAGTTCCGATATAAATAATAAATGTGCAAACAAAATCGACGACTTTTCACAAAACAATGGAAATAGAAAGGAAATGGAAATGTTTTATCCAGAAGAAATTATTGAAGAAGTAAGACAGCGAAATGATATAGTGGACATTATTTCTTCTTATGTAAAACTGAAAAAAACGGGAAGCAATTATATGGGCTTGTGTCCGTTTCATAGTGAAAAGTCTCCATCTTTTTCTGTTAGTGGCAGCAAACAGATGTATCATTGTTTTGGTTGCGGAGTTGGAGGCAATGTATTTACTTTCGTGATGGAATATGAGAACTATTCCTTTGTGGAGGCGGTACAATATCTTGCAGACAGGAGTGGAGTGCAGTTACCTAAAGTGGAGATGACTCCAGAGGCAAAGAGACAGGCAGATATTCGTAATCGCATTTTAGAGGTAAATAAAGAAGCTGCAAAATATTATGTATACCAGCTTCATACAAAACAGGGGCAAAAAGCACTTGATTATTTAAAAGGAAGAGAACTATCAGACGATACTATTCTAAAATTTGGACTAGGTTTTTCTAATAAATACAGTGATGATTTGTATCAATATATGAAAAAGAAAGGATTTGATGATAGCCTTTTAAAAGAAACGGGACTTTTTACCATGGATGAAAAAAGGGGAGTCAATGACAAATTCTGGAATCGTGTTATGTTTCCTATTATGGATATGAACAGTAAAGTAATCGGTTTCGGAGGAAGAGTTATGGGGGATGGAAAGCCGAAGTACTTAAATTCACCAGAGACAAAAGCCTTTGATAAAAGTCGTAATTTATATGGATTGCATTTGGCAAGACAAGCAAGAAGTCGAAGCATGATATTATGTGAAGGGTATATGGATGTGATTGCCATGCATCAGGCAGGCTTTTCCAATGCGGTTGCCTCTCTTGGAACCGCATTTACTGGTTTACAGGCAAACCTTTTAAAGCGATTTGCAGATGAAGTGTTGCTTTTATACGATAGTGATGAAGCAGGAATAAAGGCTGCTTTACGTGCGATCCCTATTTTAAAAGAAGCGGGATTGCCAGCAAAGGTTGTCCGCTTGAAGCCATATAAAGATCCAGATGAATTTATAAAAGCACAGGGAAAAGAAGCATTCCAAAAACGTCTGGATGAAGCAATGAATAGTTTTTACTTTGAAATAGAAGTATTAGAACAAAACTTTGATTTGCAGGACCCGGAAGGAAAGACAAAATTCTTTAACGAGATAGCTAAAAAATTATTACAGTTTACAGAAAAATTGGAACGAAATAACTATATTGAGGCAATTGCAAGAAAATACCGCATTGCTTATGCAGACTTGGAAAAACTGGTAAATCATTATGGAGCACAGATGGTTATGGTACCTGATATGGAAAAGAGGGTGCAACGAGAACAGCGTAATCAAAAGAAAGAAGATGGATTGCGGGAAGCACAAAAAATATTTTTGACCTGGCTGATAGAAGAACAGGAATTGTTTTATAAATTGAGTGAGTTTCTTTCAGAAAAAGATTTTATGGAAGAACCATATCATACAGTGGCAGCAGCACTATTTGAACAATTTCGAGCAAAAGAACAGGTAAATCCAGCCAAGATTATCAATCAGTTTGAAAGTAAGGAAGAACAAAGTGAAGTGGCATCCATGTTTAATCGGGATTTAAGCGAGGAATTAACGAAACAGGAAAAAGAGAGGGCGCTAAACGAAACGGTTCTGCGAATAAAATCCCACAGTCTGGAATACAGAAAAAGCCACGCAACGGATATCAGTGAATTACAAAACATCATTAAAGAACAGGCGGAATTACAAAAATTGCATATTTCTTTGTAGATAGTACATGATAATAAATAATGGGAAAGACACCAAAGTGAGGGAAAGGACGTGACATACCATGAAAGATGCGACAAAATTTCAAGAAAAACTAAAAGAACTGCTTGTATGCGCAAAGAAGAAAAAAAATGTTTTAGAAAGTCAGGAAATCGTAGAACATTTTAAGGACATGGATTTAGATGTCAGCAAGTTGGAAAAAATATATGATTTTCTGGAAAAACAGGGCATTGATATATTGCGTATAAAAGAAGAAAAAGAAGCAGATGATATTTTGCTTGAGCCAGATGATGCTGATTTAGATGAGGAAGAGGAAGTAGAAGATATTGAAAATATTGACTTATCTGTTCCTGATTCAGTAGGTGTGGATGATCCTGTCCGTATGTATTTAAAGGAAATTGGTAAAGTACCACTTTTAACATCAGATGAAGAAGTAGAGTTAGCGAAACGAATTGCGGATGGAGACGAGGAGGCAAAAAAACAGCTTTCAGAGGCAAATCTTCGTCTTGTAGTTAGTATTGCAAAACGTTATGTAGGACGAGGTATGCAATTCTTGGATTTGATTCAGGAAGGTAACCTTGGATTAATTAAAGCAGTAGAAAAATTTGATTATACAAAAGGATATAAGTTCAGTACCTATGCTACTTGGTGGATCAGACAGGCAATCACAAGGGCAATTGCAGATCAGGCAAGAACCATTCGTATTCCAGTGCATATGGTTGAGACAATCAATCGATTGTTGCGTACACAGCGTCAGCTTGTACAGGATTTAGGACGAGAACCGACCGTAGAGGAGTTAGCAGAAGAATTGAAGCTTCCAGTAGCTCGTGTTCGTGAAATACAGAAAATATCCCAGGAACCAGTTTCTTTGGAAACGCCAATAGGAGAAGAGGATGACAGTCATTTAGGAGATTTCATTCAGGATGACCATATGCCAGTGCCTATGGATGCAGCAGCAGCAACGTTACTTCGGGAACAATTGACAGAAGTGATGAGTTCACTGACAGAGAGAGAACAGCGTGTGCTTCGTTTACGATTTGGAATGGACGACGGAAAAGCACGTACTTTGGAAGAAGTAGGAAAAGAATTTGACGTTACAAGAGAACGAATCCGTCAGATCGAGGCAAAAGCGTTGCGAAAATTAAGACATCCGAGTAGAAGTAGAAAACTAAAAGATTATTTGGAGAGCTAGGATAATAAAATGGAGAAAAATATGCAACTTTCAAAGAGATTACAGGCAGTTGTAGAGTTGGTTACAAAAGGAAAGCGTGTTGCAGATGTAGGATGCGACCATGCGTATATATCCATCTATATGATGGAGCATCAAATTGCGAATAGGGTCATTGCGATGGATATTAATAAAGGACCTTTGGAGCGAGCAGCAGCAAATATTGAAAAATATGGATATAAAGAACAGATAGAGACAAGACTTTCGGATGGGTTAAAGGCATTAAATCCTGGAGAAGTGGATACCGTGTTGATTGCCGGCATGGGAGGCCCTTTGATGCAGAAAATACTGCTTGGGAAAAAGAATGTGATTGAGCAGGTCGACGAATTGGTGTTGCAGCCACAGTCGGAGGTAAGGGACACCAGAGTATTTGTAGAGCAGTTAGGATTTCAGATCATACAGGAAGATATGCTGATAGAAGATGGCAAATTTTATGTCATGTTAAAAGCGAGAAGAAGAACAGAGCCGCTTTTACAAAAAAAAGAAATATATAATTTATATGGAGAATATTTGTTGGTGAACAGGCATCCTGTATTAAAGAGTTATTTAGAAAAAGAAAAACGACAAATAGAAACTATCATAGAAAAATTAAAGCAGACCCCTTCTGAAAAAGGTCGAAAAAAACAGAAAGAGTTAGAAGAAGATATGGCATATTGTAAGGAGGCGCTTACATACTATGAAAGTAGCACAAATAATTGACAAGTTGGAACAACTGGCACCGATTGCCTATGCAGAAAGCTGGGACAATGTAGGACTTTTAGTAGGAAGCAGGGAACGGGAAGTAAAAAAAATCATGGTGGCATTAGATGCAACAGACGCGGTAATTGAGCAGGCGATTGCAAAAAAAGTGGATATGATTATTACGCATCATCCAATGATATTTTCAGCAATGAAAAGGGTGACGGATGAGGATTTCATTGGAAGAAGAATACTCCGTTTGGTCAAGCATGATATTTCCTATTATGCAATGCATACAAATTGTGATGTTTGCGTGATGAATGATGTAGCAGCAGAAAAAATACACTTAATAAGTGAAGATATTTTGGAATTGGTATCTGATAAGGAAGGCACTTCAATGGGAATTGGAAAAGTAGGCACTTTGCAGGAAGAAGTAACAGTAAAGCAACTTGCCGAACAGACAAAAGAAGCCTTTGATTTGGGTGAGGTAAGAGTTACTGGTGATGTGGAAAAAGAGGTAAAAAGAGTGGCCATTTCTACAGGCGCAGGCAAAAGCATGGTAAAGTATGCACTCCAAAAACAGGCACAGGTATTAATTAGTGGAGATATTGACCATCATACAGCAATTGATGCATTGGATTGTGGATTGCAAATCATAGATGCGGGGCATTTTGGAACAGAACATTTCATGGTTTCCCATGTTTCTGATTATTTACAGAAAATATATGGTTCAGAGATAGAAATATTCCAAGCACAGGAAAACACACCATTTTTCACAATATAAGATAAAAAAATGATTTCTTGTATAGATGAAAAATAGTCAAACGGTGGGTAAGAGTGTAAATGTCCTAATGCAGAAAAGAAAGTGAGGCAGAGGTATGGGGGATACAATAAGTATTACAGTAGATCAGAAGAAAAAGGAATATAAAAAAGGAACAACCTATTTAGAAATTAGCAATGATTTTAAGGATGCATATGCAAGTGATATTATATTGGCAAGTGTGGATGGCAGACTACAGGAGCTAAATGAAAAGGTAGAAAAAGATGCAAATATAGAATTTATTCAGGTAAATAATCCAGATGGCTATCGCACCTATTGTAGGGGATTAATCTTTGTTATGCTTAAAGCGGTGTATAGCGTGCTTCCATATGAAAAACTTGACAAGGTTTCTGTTCAATTTTCAGTAGGAAATGGAAGATACTGCGAAATTGAAGGAGATGTGCAACTGACAGAGGAGTTGCTGAAAAAAATAGAACTAGAAATGCGCAATATAATTGCACAGGATATTAAATTTCGCAAATATTCCATCAATACAGAAGAAGCAAAAAATATGTTTGAATACTATGGAATGATGGATAAGAAAAAGCTGTTTGAATATCGTCGTGTATCCAAAGCTAATATATATGATTTAGATGGATTTCGGGATTATTTTTATGGTTATATGCCTCCAAGTACGGGAATGTTATCCTATTTTTCTATGGAATTATGTGACGAAGGATTTATCTTACAACTTCCTGAACGGATGGAGCCAACCAAGGTTTCCAAGTGGGAAAACCGTCCAAAATTGTTCCAGACATTACGTGAATCAAAAGACTGGGGAAAGATGATGGAAGTAGATACGGTGGGAGCATTAAATGATGTAATTGCCAGCGGTGACATCCAGAATCTTATCTTAGTGCAGGAAGCATTACAAGAAAAAAAGATGGGAGAAATTGCACAACAGATTGCGGAAAACAAAGAGAAAAAAATTGTAATGATTGCGGGTCCATCCTCATCTGGAAAAACAACATTTTCTCATCGGTTATCTGTACAGCTTCGTGCGCATGGTTTGAAACCACATCCAATTCCGGTAGATGATTACTTTGTAAATCGGCGGGAGACACCGAGAGATGAAGATGGAAACTACAATTATGAATGTCTGGAAGCGTTGGATGTAGAGTTGTTCAATCAGAATATGACCGATTTATTAAAGGGAAAACGGGTGGAACTTCCTTCTTATAATTTTAAAACAGGGCAAAGAGAATACAAAGGAAATTATAAACAGTTAGGAAAGGACGATGTATTGGTTATTGAGGGGATTCATGGACTAAATGACCAATTATCCTATTCCCTTCCGAAGGAAAATAAATTCAAAATCTATATTAGTGCGTTGACACAGCTAAATATTGATGAGCATAATCGAATACCGACCACAGATGGACGTTTGATTCGAAGAATGGTCAGAGATGCAAGAACAAGAGGAACCAGTGCGAAGGATACCATTGCTATGTGGCCATCTGTAAGAAAGGGAGAAGAACAATATATTTTCCCATTTCAGGAAGAGGCAGACGTAATGTTTAATTCGGCATTGATTTATGAGTTGGCAGTGTTAAAACAATATGCCGAACCAATTTTATTTGGCATACCAAAAGATTGTCCAGAATATACGGAAGCAAAGCGATTGTTGAAGTTTTTGGATTATTTTATCGGAGTTAGCACAGAGGATATTCCTAAAAATTCGATTGCTAGAGAATTTATTGGCGGAAGTATTTTCAATGTATAAAAAGATAATTTTTTTGGATACCACATTAAGGCATCTGTATAAAAGTAGTTGAAGAACAAAGTGTTTTAAAATTCTATGGCTAAATGAATTTAGAATGCTTTGTTTTTTGTTAAAAAAATCAAAAATTTTTTTTGTCGCTGAAACTTTTTAAGGCATAAGGTTATCTAATAATATGAAAGCAAAGATGGTACCGGAAATGCTTTTAATCTTGCAAGAAAAAATGGTATAACGAGGTGAGAAAGTTGGGTTTGTTGTCCAAAAATAAAAAGAATGAAAAGATAGTGGAACAAATATTGCTGGAAAATTATAATAAATATTTCCGTTTAGCATATAGCCATGTAAAAAATGAGGAGGATGCAGCGGATATTGTGCAAAACGGAGCGTATAAAGCAATTTTAAATAGTGATCAATTAAAAAAGCCCGAATTTGCAGCAACATGGATTTATCGTATTATGTTGAATGAAATAAAGCAACAATACAAAGTAGTAAAATTCCAATCAATGGAAGAAGTGCCTGAGACCGGAAAGCAGGATGTATATGAAAATTTTGATTTGAAAGAGGCGATGGATCAATTAGAATTAGCTGACCAGGTAGTAATTCGTTTGCGCTATTTTGAAGACATGAAACTGGAAGAAATTGCACAGATTCAAAACGAAAAATTGAGCACTATAAAAAGCAGATTATATCGTGGACTGAGAAAACTACGAGTGCAAATGGAAGAAGTGTAAAAAATTTTTGGACGACAAAGAATGGAGGAAGCAAAATGGGTAATGAAGAAATAAAAAAAATAAAGGAAGAATATATGAAGGTAAAAATGTCCAAGGAACAAGTAGAAGCAATGAAAGAAAAAATAGAACAGGCAAAGAAAGATAAACGGAAAGAAAGGAGAAGAAATATTGTAAAATATACAGCGGGAGCTGTAACTGCCGCGATGGCAGCGTTTGTAATCTTGCCAAATACTTCTCAACGTGTGGCATTTGCGATGGAACAAATCCCTATAGTGGGAGATGTTGTACATACAGTGACATTTCGACAATATTTGTATGAGGATGATCGCAATTATGCAGATGTAGAGACAGAAAAAATAAAGACAAATGGCAAGAACAAAAAACTAGAAAAATCTTCAGAAAAAATTAATGAAGAAATTGATGCAATCACAAAAAAACAGGTAGCAGAATTTAAGGAGGAATTGAAAGAGAAGAAGGGTTACCAGTCTATGACAATAAAAACAGAAGTTGTAACATCCAATGAGGAGTATTTCACCTTAAAGCTAATGTGTTATCAGGCAGCAGGAAGTGGTTCTGAAAAAGATTACTATTATACAATTGACTTGAAAACAGGAGAATGTTTGCGGTTAAAAGATTTGTTTAAGGCAGATGCGGATTATAAGAAAGTAATTAGTGATAATATCAAAGAGCAAATGAGAACCGAAATGAAAAAGGATAAGAATGTAAAGTACTGGTTAGATGATGCGGAAGCTGCAATGTGGGAGTTTGATTCCATAAAGGATACAACATCTTTTTATATAAACAATAAAGGAAAACTGGTAATTTGTTTTAATCAGGGAAAGGTAGCACCGATGTACATGGGAAGTGTAGAATTTGACATACCATCGACAGTAACCGAGCCATTATTAAAGTAAGAAAGATAGTATAGTGCAGAGGTGGTGTATCGTTTCCTTTGTGTTATAGTGATAAAATGTCTGCCTCATTTTGAAATCAAGGGGCAGATGTTTTTCTCTAGGAAATTGTATTTATAAAGCAGGTTCTTTAGAAATGAAAAATTAGAAAACAGATGTGGAATTGTCTACTTTGTTCTATTATAGGAAAGGTACATTTTGTAGAGAAAAATCTTTGTGAAAATGTGTAGTTTGTGGAAGGCAGAAGCTTTCAATAAAAAAGAAAGAGAAGGTACAAACTGTGAGTTTTAGTGATAATATATTTATTTTTCGATTTTTAGCAGTTTTTTTGATAATTTATATTATTTGTCCTAGAAAATATAGAAATCTGTGTATTTTATCAGGAAGCCTGCTTTTTTATTGGATGAATGATTCAAAATATCTCTGGTTGTTAATAATATCATTGGTATTTAACTATCTGGGATTAATTTTTGTGCATAAGGAAAAATCAAAAAAAGCATTGATTGTAACAATTGTGTTTGATGTGGCAACGTTGTTTGTATTTAAGTATTGGAATTTTGGTGTAACAAATATAAATACTATGTTGCATCATAATCTGTTGCCGGTATTGCAGGTAGCCTTGCCTTTGGGAATTAGTTTTTATACGTTTCAAAATATATCTATATTGATTGATTGTTATAAAGAGGAGAATGGGAAGAAAATTTCATTTTTGGAGTATGCTATGTTTATAACAATGTTTCCACATATATTGTCAGGACCTATATTTTCCTATCCAGATATGCGTCAGGAATTAAAGTGTAGAAATATATCTATGGCATCTATGAATCAAGGATTTCGTATGTTTGTAATGGGGTTGGGAATGAAGGTATTACTTTCGAATAAAATAGAGACTTTATGGAATTCTATTCAAATGGCAGGAACGATAGGAATTTGGGCGCCAATTGCCTGGTTAGGTGCAATTGCATATTCTTTTCAAATTTACTTTGACTTTGCTGGATACTCATTGATGGCAATTGGGATAGGAAAAATGTTAGGATTTCACTTTCCAGAAAACTTTCGATATCCGTATTGTGCCTCAAGTATATCAGACTTTTGGAGAAGATGGCATATCACATTGGGAAAATGGTTTACAAAGTATATTTACATTCCACTGGGAGGAAATCGAAAGGGAAAGCTTCGTACCGTATTCAATATATTTGTTGTGTGGAGTTTAACTGGAATTTGGCATGGAGCAAGCTGGAATTTTGTTTTGTGGGGATTATTATTTGGAATTTGCATCGGATTGGAAAAAATAGTAATTGGAAAACTTTTTGAAACATACAAACCGTTAGGACATATATGGGTTATTGTATTGTTACCAATATCATGGATGCTTTTTGCGAATACTAATTTGCAAGCATTGCTTCAATATATAGGCTGTATGTTTGGAAAAGCAGGAGCTACACTCTATTTAGGACCAGATAAATTTATATTTTATCTGAAACAATATTGGATTTTGTTGTTGATTTGTATTTTATTTTCAACCCCATTGCCTCAAAAATGCTTTCAAAAAATAGAAAATAAACCAATTAGTACATTGGTTATTCTTTGTATTTTCTTTTATTCCGTATATCAATTGATGCAGTCGGGAAGTAATCCGTTTTTATATTTACAGTTCTAAATATAAGCATGAAACGGGAATTGCCTAGTAAAGAATCAGAAAGTATATATAAAAAGGTAGTAGCAATTAGAAAGTGCAGGAAGAATGCATAATAATAAAAAGAACGAGGAGAGAAAAATGATGAAAGATAGCAGACAAAATAAATGGAGAAAACAAGCACCAGACATATTTTGGGCATGTATGGTTACAATAATAGTAGGGGCATTTGCATTAGGAAAAACTGTAGGAGAAAATGGGCTGACATTTGCTTATATAGAAAAGAAACTTACTTCACCTTTATGGCAGGATGCATTTGCAGAAGAAAATACAAGCGATCCAGTGGGAATGGGTGGAAATGCGGAGGAAAATCAGCAAACAGAACCAACCACTTTGGAAAAGAAAGATGAAGCAGAGAAAATAGATGAAGCAAAGACAGAGCAGCTAAATGGAAAACAGACAGAAGAAAAGAAGAAAACAGAAAGGAAAGAAGACATAGGAGTTACTAAGTTTGATAAGTATACTCCTGTAAAGATTAACTCTCCTTATTATTCAGATCGAGGAAAAACACCGCTTACGACAGAATATAAGTATAGTAAAAAAACTGGAAAATCTTACTTTAACGATGCTATGTTTATTGGTGATTCCAGAATGGTTGCTTTTTATGATTACCTTGACTTAAAAGATACGGCTGATTTTTATTGTCAGGATGGTTATGCGTTATATGACTGGGTACGAGGTAAGTCTATATTGTGTAAAAATACAAATCGTGCAGAAAACTTGAATCAGGTATTACAAAATAAAAAATATGGAAAAGTATATATCATGCTGGGAATGAATGACTTAGGTTATGGAAATACGGCAATTTTCAGAAAACGTATGGATTCATTGATAGAAGAAATAAAAAAGACACAACCGAATGCAGTCATATATTTAATGGGAATGTTGCATTTTTCAAAAGGAAGAAGCGACAGTAGCGATGTATATAATAATATCAATATAAACGATAAAAATGTGGAACTTGCAAAAGCAGCAGATGGGAAACAGGTATTTTATATAGATGTAAATCCATTGTTCACAGACGAAAAAGGATATTTAAAAGAAGGATTGTCTGCGGATGGTTGTCATATGTATGGTGTATATTATGAAAAATGGTACAAGTATTTAAAAGAGCATGTAGTAGTGAAAAAACAAGAAAAAAATGCAGGCGAAAGATAGGAAGAAAAGGGGAAAATACAAGGAAAAACACAAAAAAAGAAAAAAATTAAAAAAAAATTAAAAAAAGTGTTGACTTTTGAAAATCAGGGTGATATACTAAACAAGTCGCTTGGGGGTGACAGAAAATAAGAAACACCTCAAAGCCTTACAGAATAAGGCTTGTAGCGATTAGAACATTGACAATTAAACAGTGAAACAACCTTGAAAATTCAAAAGAATTTCATAGGACATCAAAGATGTTCACGAACAAAAACCTTTAACAGTAAAGGATAAAAAGCTAGCAAGTTTCTAGCAAGGACAAATTTTAATTTGAGAGTTTGATCCTGGCTCAGGATGAACGCTGGCGGCGTGCTTAACACATGCAA
>ERZ780168.147-NODE-147-length-82045-cov-11.753311_pt1 | contig 82045 bp, 69 predicted proteins | sample MGYA00510981_ERZ780168 | MGnify/ENA primary metagenome ERZ780168 (study PRJEB29588, sample SAMEA2158769) | human gut metagenome | biome: human gut; feature: human-associated habitat; material: faeces | place: Denmark | collected 2008/2010 ...
TTGCCTTATCTCCAAGCGACCTTGTGAGAGAAGGTCAAATCCTTGAACATTGCGTTGGGCGTATGAACTATGACCAAAAGTTTGTGCGAGAAGAATCCCTTATCTTCTTTATCCGAACGAAAGAAGCTCCGAATACACCGCTTGTAACAGTGGAATACTCGCCTTCTCGCAAGAAAATACTTCAATGTTACGGAAAGAAAGACAGCACCCCAAACGACAACATACTTGAGTTTGTAAACAAAAAGTGGTTGCCGTTTGCAAACAGACAAATTAAGAAACTTGCTGCATAAAGGAGAAAACACTATGGCAAATTATTACAGAATCACCGCATATCACAAAGAAAAAGGCATCTCAATCATTATGGACTCGTATGGATACTTTGAAAAGAAATGGCAGTTCTCAGCCGACCTTATTCGCCGTGGCTTTAACATCATCGAAGTATCCGACAATACACAATTCCTTGACGGAAACATAGAGCGTTTGACCGAACCAAAACAAGATAAGTTAATTCTAAGGGCTTGCTCAATGGGAGAGCCTTCGAGAATTATCCAAAAGGTAGGGAGTGAAGAACGCAATGCAATACAAGTAAACGACAAAGTATATATTCCCTAAACACAAGAATAGCCGTGCATATGCTCGGCTATTTTTATGCTATAATCATTTATATTCTCACGATGTCTATGTCTTTATTCATCAACTCTGCATAACGAATGGTATTCCATGTTCCACTGTGCTTTTCCCCATTCCAAAATCCTAAAACTGTATTTGAATGATCAACCATGTAAATATTTCTTTCCATCATACACTTTTCATTATATACTTCTGAAATGACAGTGATTATATCCGCTTTTGCAAGAATAGCATTATATCTCTGGATGTCATTATTATTCCATTTGTCCGTTTGATTTCGGCACGGCAAAGCACATTCAAGTTTTATATTCAAGTCATAATGTTCCTTAAACTGAATGACTGTTTCGGCAAATATCAAATCAATTCCTTGTGCCATCCCGGATATAAAATGATCATAGCCTTCATCCAAATAGGTTTGCAGCTTATATCCCATTGTTTCTAAAATAGAGATATACTCGTCGCTTGATTGGTTATTAAGACATAAAACTTTTGACGGACGATGCCCGGTACAACATAATACTTTTCCCATAAAAAATGAGGTGCCGCCCCGAGAGACGACACCATAGCCAACTCCTCTCGCTAGTTGCGACACTATTTTACGAAACCACAGAGATTACGTGCAAGGGAGTAAGACTATCAAAAGATAGTCCTCTGTGGTCATAAAATAATTCGTAATAGTGTCGCAAGACAATAATAACACAGTTGATGTTATCAGTCAAATTGGAAAGCTATTTTAAAGGGAGAAAATAGTTTGTATAATCTCTAAATTTTGAAAACTTTTTACAACTACTCCAATCGCCATTCTTTGATTCCGTTGATTTAGAAAGCTTTATTAGCTTTCTATCGTGTACCATTAATTCTCTTACTGTTTCCTTTGACCGTAATAAGCGTTTTTACCGTGTTTACGGTTATAATGCTTGTCGGCTATGAATCGAGGAAGCCGATCCGAGCAACCAAGCATTTCGGTTATATATGCCATTTTTGCGACCTCTTCCGTTACCGTTGCGTGGTAAACCGCTTCGTCCGCATCCCTGCCCCAAGCGAACACCCCATGATTTTTAACAAGACAAGAGGGAATTGCAACGACGTTTCTATCCTTGAAAGTTTCGTTTATAACTACTCCCGTATTTTTTTCATATTCGCCCATTTCGTTTTCTGCCAGCGAACGAGTACAAGGAATGTCTCCGTAAAAGTAATCTGCGTGAGTTGTGCCATAGGCTTTAATACACCGCCCCGTCTGCGCAAACGCCGTTGCAAAGGTTGAGTGCGTATGAACGATTCCGCCGATTTCTTTATGCTCTTTATAGAGTTCCAAATGCGTGGGCGTATCGGAGGAAGGGGCAAGTTTTCCGTCTACCGTTTTCCCGTTCAAATCAACAACTACCATATCTTCGACAGTCATATCTTCGTATTTAACGCCGCTCGGCTTAATTACAACGTAGCCGCTTTCACGGTCTATCGCCGAAACGTTGCCCCAAGTAAACAGCACAAGCCCGTTTTTAACCAAATCGAGATTAGCCTTTAATACCTTTTTTTTCAGTTCTTCAAGCATATTTATACCCCTTTTAATTTCCATGCAATATCGTTATAGAACAGTTCTTTTTCGAGACTCTCCACCGATGTTTCTTTTGTGATGTGAACAAACTCGATACCCATTGCGTTCGCCCAGTCTTTCATCTGCTCTGCGGTTACGTCGTAAGTAAGTACGGTGTGATGTGCTCCGCCCGCCGTTATCCAACATTCTACGCCCATAGTCAAACTCGGTTCGGGTTTCCACATAACCCTTGCGACGGGCAAATTCGGCATAGGCAAAATAGGATTAATGCACTCTATATCCTGACAAATAAGGCGAAGTCTGCCGCCCATATCGACAAGGCTCAATACAACGGCTTTACCTTCCTTACCTTCAAATACGAGTCTTGCGGGAGGTTGCCTGTCGCCTATACCGAGCGGATGGACTTCGATTTTTGGTCTTTCACTTGCGACGCTCGGACAAACTTCTAGCATGTGCGCACCTAAACTTGCTTCGTTCCCTTTAACGAGATTATAAGTGTAGTCCTCCATAAACGATGTGCCGCCGTTTTTGCCCTCGCCCATAGCCTTAACGATTGCCGTCATTGCCGCGACCTTCCAATCTCCCTCGCCGCCGTAACCGTAACCCTGCGCCATTAAATGCTGCGAAGCAATCCCCTGCAACTGTTCCATTCCGTACAGGTCCTGAAAAGTGTTTGAAAACGCTTTGCACCCTTCGGAATCGAGCATCTTTTTCATAGCTATTTCTTCTCTTGCCTGATAGCGCACGGTCTTTATATCGTCCGTATTAAAATCGTACTCTCGCTTATATTCTTCCATAAGCGCGTCTATCTCTTTTTCGGTAACTGCATCCATCTGTTCGACAAGCGCGCCCACCGCCCAAGTATTTACCTGCCAGCCGAGTTTTATCTGCACTTCAACTTTATCGCCCTCCGTTACCGCCACTTCGCGCATATTATCGCCAAACCGCATAACTTTCAGATTACGACTGAACGCAACACCGTAAGCCGAACGCATCCAGTCTCCGAGCCTTTTTATTACTTCTTCGTCCTGCCAATATCCCGCTATTACTTTTCTGCTTTTACGAAGGCGTGCGCCGATAAATCCGTGCTCTCTGTCGCCGTGTGCAGCCTGATTGAGATTCATAAAGTCCATATCAATTTCTTCGTTCGGAATCTCACGATTATATTGCGTAGCAAAATGACACCACGGCTTTTGCAAGGAAGCAAGTCCGTTGATCCACATCTTGCTCGGGCTGAACGTGTGGCACCATGTTACTATGCCCAAACACTTTTTGTCGTAGTTCGCCTCTCGTATAATTTCGGCAATTTCCGCATTCGTCTTTGCCGTTACTTTATACACGAGTTTACACGGCAAAAGCCCCGTTTCGTTCATTTTTTCGGTCATTTCTTTCGCACGGCTTTCTACTGTTTTCAACACTTTCTCACCGTATAGAAACTGACTGCCCACCACAAACCAAAATTCATTATCTTTTAACATATTATCCTCTTACAATTCGACAGCCGCTCTTTCGACCGCGAGTAAATTTTTATATCTTTGCATAAACGCCGTAAATTTTTTTATCTGTATTTCGTCTGCCGTAACCGTAGTTTTAGGGCAATCCGTAAAAATCTCGTTTAAAAAATCGGCAAGCGTTTTCTCGTTTTTTAATCGATACAAAGCGAGCAACGCTATTCCCCACGCTCCGCCTTCTCCGGCGTTTTTCATGACCGTTACGGGCGCTTTTATTGCCGCGCTCATAGCGACCGCACCTATTTTTTCGGTTTTGAAAAAACCGCCGTGTCCGCACACCTTTTTTAAGCACACGTTCTCCCCGTAGAGTATTTCCATGCCAAGCGACAACACGCCGAGCGCGGAAAATAATTGCATTTGCATAAAATTAGCAAGATTCAATTTTCCGTCGGGTTCTCTCGTAAACATAATTTTCCCATCCGAAACACCGACTATCGGTTCACCCGAAAGAAAATTATATCCGGTAAGTTTGCCACAATCGCAATCGCTTTCGTCAGCGCACTTAAAAAGCCGCGTGTAAAGGTCTTCCTTGTCTGTATCGCAACCGAAAAGTTTAATCACTTCGTCGAACAGTTTTACCCACGCGTTTATCTCGTTGGTACAATTATTGACGTGCACCATTGCAACGGGATCGCCGCATGGCGTCGTCACCATATCGATTTCTTCGTAGTAACGACTCAACCCCTTTTTAAGAACAGCCATTAAAAATGCCGAAGTCCCCGCCGATACGTTTGCGGTTTCGGGCGTAATCGAATTCGTTGCGACCATACCGGTTCCTGCATCGCCCTCGGGCGGACACGCGATCGCGCCGCTTCGAAGCGTTCCCGTAATATCTAAAATTTTAGCGCCTTTCTCCGTTAGAATTCCGGCATCTTCGCCCGCAAGTAAAATTTCAGGCAACAGGGTTTCAAAATCAACGTTTACGTTGTTATCGCTAAGAATCCCGTTGAATTTTACAAGATAATCTTTATTATATTCGACGTTTTTTATCGGGAACATTCCGGAGGCGTCCCCTATGCCGAGAACCTTTTTGCCCGTAAGCAAAAAATGAACGTAGCCCGCAAGAGTCGTAAGACTTTTAACTTCTGCAACGTGGCTTTCGTTGTTTAATACAGCCTGATAATAATGCGCCACGCTCCACCGTTGCGGAATATTAAATCCGAAAAGTTCGGTTAATTCCTTTGCCGCGTGAGACGTCGTTGTATTTCTCCACGTCCTGAACGGAACTAATGGTTTATCGTTTTTATCGAGCGCAAGATATCCGTGCATCATTGCGGAAATTCCCAAGCCGTCTAACGACGTTATTGTTTGCCCTAAGTCTTTAACAAGTTCCGAATAACTTGCCTGAATCCCTTTTACGATTTCGTCCGGATCATAAGACCAGTATCCGCCGATCAACTTGTTTTCCCACGTGTAAGCACCGGAAGCGAGCGGCTTGCCCGTTTCGTCTATAAGTACGGATTTAATTCTTGTAGAACCGAGTTCTATCCCTAATATTTTTTTCATCGTTCTTGCTTTGTTTTTATTGAAACGTTATCGAGGCAAGTTCCGCCTTACCTTTACCCGTAAACTTTAACCAGACGGCACTTTTACCGACGATATTTAATTTGCAGGAATAAACCGCGTAATCTTTGTTAGGAGTAACGGCAATCTCTTTGACAGCGGTTCCGTTTTCTCGTTGCAATACCGCCACTTTTCCTTTGAAATCTCCGCGCAATTTCAAACACAATAACGTATCGCCCTTAAAATCGAAATATTTGTATGACACACACGTTCCGTTACAAATATCCATAATCGTCGCCGTTCCGTTTGCATGCGCTATATACGGAACTTTTTTATTGCTTTTTCCGTTTCTCAGATGAAACGTCTTTTTTGAAATCAGTCCGCAGGCAATCGCCGCGTTGTATTCGCCGCTTGCCGCCAGCGGCTTACCGTTTAAGCCCTGACTCGTAATTTCTACCTGCGCGATTTTACCGTCGTTGTCGATTTTGATTTCTTCCGCGCAAGCCTGCCTGGAATAGGTCGATTTATCGGTCATTCTATGGTAGAAAATATAATATTTATCACCTATTTTTTCGATACTTCCGTGATTGTTGCCAGTGATATTCGTACGCGCTTTTCGTTTTCTTCCGTTTAATCCTATATCGCCGTTTGAAACGATAATACCGCCGTAGGAAAAATCTTTGTCGGGATAATCGCTTACCGCATAACAGAGTTCGTGATTGTTTCGCGACGAATAAATAAAATAATATTTATTGCCGAACTTACGGATAGACGCCGCCTCAAAAAAGGCGTGTCCTTCAAACTCCGTCCCTTTGGTTTTTTTAGGAACGACGAGTTTCGGCTTTCCCGTCACGGTCAACATATCGTCGGACAATTCCGCCGTATATGCTCCCGTCGCCCCGTTTTTTACCTGTTTTATTTCGCTGTACGTTCTGTCGAACACTTTACTTTCTATAAACCGATACAGGGATTTTGTAGGAAAACGTTTATATTCGTCAAAAAAGTAACTCGTTCCGAAATACAGCCGAATCACTCCGTTGTCGTTGATTACGCCCGGATCAAAAGTAATAATACTACGGAACGGCGTGCCGTCCGGGTTTCTGACGTCGCCCAAATATTCGTATTTACCGGCAGGGCTATCGCTCACGGCAACGGAAATCGGGCCTTCGTATCCGTGTCTGCCGCGCCAACCGCCGAGTGAATAGTAAAGATAGTATCTTCCGTCGTTTCCTCTGCAAACGTCGGGCGCAAAAAGGTATTGCTTTCTCTCACTGTAATGCGGATCTTGTTTTGCCGAATATATCGTTCCGTGATTTTTCCATGCAGACAGATTATTCACGGGCGCAGACCATACTTCATAGTCAAGTTCGCAGAACGTATCTCCGCCGGCTCTGTCATGTGAACCGAATAGATACACTCTGTCGCCGAAAACGTGCGGCTCTCCGTCCGCTATGCATACGTTTATCGGCAAATACGGATTTTGCGATTGCATGTTTTTCTCCTTATCAGATAGATTTGACGCGGGGCTATAAGTCTTTCGCCGTATCGCGCCGCGTATTTTATCGTTATTCCGCCGCCTTAGGCACGGGAAGTTTGCCGAGAAGTTAGCGCCTTGCGCCTGCGCCGAAATAGGACGTTTCATTCAAGATAAATCTGTTTGCAATAATTTACTCCTTAAAAGTTTTATTCGATTTTGTGATATTATCCACAAATCACTTTGTCAATACTCCGCTCTTTGGTGTGACGCAAAAGCGGTTTGCGATGGCTTGCAAATCGGAGTCGGAAATGACGTTGACAATGCCGACGCTCTTTGCGAGCATATAAATTTGCGCGGTTTTTTCCACGGTTTCGATAAGTCCGAACGTTTCGTCCAAGTCCTTGCCTGCGCCGTAGATGCCGTGATTTGTCCACACAACAAGGCGATACTCTTTCATCTTCTCTGCCGTTGCAACGCCTATCTCGTTTGTGCCGCACACCATCCACGGAAGCATTCCCACGCCGTCGGGGAACACGACAATAGCCTCGGTGTTGGTCTGCCAAAGCCTATGCGTAAAGTCATTTTCGTCCACGGGGCATACGGTGTTCATTGCGATCGTATACGTCGGATGCGAGTGCATGACAACTCGATTTTCGGGGTCTACGGACAGCCTTGCGATGTGACTCATAAGGTGTGCGGGAAGTTCGCTCGTGAATTTTCCGCCGTCTTTATATCCCCACAAAAGTTCCGCCGATTTGCCGTCTTCGCCGATGCGGATTATGCCGAGATTGGTTTCGGGATCGCCTTCAACGTTCTTGAAATACTTGCCCGTTCCCGTCACGATAAAATATCTGCCGACCAACTCTTTTGCATCGAATCCAGTCGGGATAACACGCAACACTTTGTCTGTGTCGAGATATTCTTTTACTTGTTCTTCATCGAGCAACACGGAAACGTTTCCGCCGTTTCTCTCGTCCCATCCCTGACGATACATATTGCTCGTTATTTTGCAAAGTTCTTTTACAAACGGTGCTTCAAGTATGTTTTTCATCTTTTGCTAAGCACTCCTTTTTCGTAGTCTTTTATTTCGTCAAACCAATCGTCTTTCATACCTTGTCTGTCGAGATACTCTCTCCAAACTTCGCCGAAAGGATAGGTTTTGAGTTGTTCTTGTCTGTACATAAGTTCGGTAAACTCGCCGTTATCTTGCAACTTTTTGAGCGTATCGTTGGGCGTAAGCAATGCGTAAAGCAACGCTTTTTGCATATTGCGCTCACCCGTAACCCACGCAGATATACGGTTTATGGACGCATCGAAATAGTCAAGCCCGATAAGCACTTTGTCAAGCGCGTCGTTTCTTACAATCTCTTTTGCAATCTCTTTGAGTTCGTCCTCGAACAAAACGACGTGGTCGCTGTCCCATCTCACTCCGCGCGTTACGTGAAGCGCAACTTTATCGTAGAAAGCAAGCAATGCGGGAATCTTGTCACTGACGTATTCGAGCGGATGATAATGCCCGTTGTCAAGCAAACAACAAATATCGTTTTTCGCCGCATAGTTTTGGTAGAACTCGTTGCTGCCCACGGTGTAACTTTCAACGCCGATTCCGAACACCTTGCTCTCCACCGCTACGACAACCTTTTTCTTGTCATACGGTTCTTTCAAAATTTCGTCAAGGCTCTCTTTAAGACGAAGTCTTGGGGTAAGTCTGTCCGCGGGAACGTCCTTAAATCCGTCGGGAATCCAAATATTCATAAGGCAATGGCTGTGCATTTCGCTTGCAAAATATTCGGAAATACGGATACACGCCTTGCAATGCTCAATCCAAAACTTGCGCACGCTCTCGTCGGGTGAAGAAAGCGTAAGTCCGCCCTTTACCATCGGGTGTGAAAACATCGTGGGATTGAAATCGATTCCGTCAAGACCTATCTCTTTTGCAAACTCCACCCACGGCGCGAAATGCTCGGGGCGATATGCGTTTCTATCCACCTTCTCGCCGTTTAGAATTGCGTAACTTGCGTGCAAATTGAGACGTTTTTTGCCGGGCATAAGCGAAAATGTCTTTCTCAAATCTTCCTTGAGTTCTTCAAAGTTTCTTGCACGTCCGGGATAATTACCCGTCGTTTGAATACCGCCCGACGCAGCACCGCCACCGTCAAGACCTACAACGTCGTCGCCTTGCCAACAATGCACCGAAATTGCGGTATTTTTAAGTTTTTCAATGGCTTGTTCCGTGTCCACGCCTATCTTTGCGTAGACTTCTTTCGCTTCTTGATAACTCATAGTTTATAACTCCATTTGGCTTTTTATATTGCCTATCGCCGTTGCCTCTATTGGCATTGCAACGACTTCTTTGTTCGTAAATTCTCTTGTAAACTCGTTGACCAACTTGTTGTTTGCGCCACCGCCGACGATATAAATCTTATCGAACGTACGATTTTCGCATTTCTCCAAGTCGTCAATCGCTTTTTTGTACCCAAGCGCCATAGACCTGTATGCCGCACGATACAAATCGCCTTCCGTTTCGGGAACTTCGAGCGAGCGACTCGAAAACCATTTTTTGATTTTCTTGTCCATATTTTCAGGCAAAGAAAACTCTTTGTCGTTTACGTCAAACGTGCCGTTGAACGTGCTTTCGCTTGCAAGGCGCGTCATATCGTCAAAACTTCTTCCGAACACGTTTTTGAGGCACACGTTTATCCACATACCCGTGACGTTTTTCAAAAAGCGGAAGTTGCCCACGCCGCCCTCGTTTGAAAAATTGCAGCGCAAAGCGTCTCTCGACACGTTCGCTTTTCCTATTTTTGCACCCACGATTGCCCAAGTGCCGCTTGAAATAAGCACGCTGTCGCCTTCGTTGTCAACTGCATAGAATGCGCTTGCCGTGTCGTGCGAGGGACAGAGCTTGACAACCGTTTGTCCGCCCACTTCCTTGGCAACGTCATCTTTGAGCTTGCCCACAACCGCCCCGGGCATATCGAGCGACGGGAACATTTGAAGCGGCAAACCTAGCGTTTGAATTAGGTCTATATCGAACTGCTTTGTTTTGCAGTTCACAAGTCCCGTCGTCGTTGCGTCCGTATATTCCTTCACCATATTGCCGGTAAGCAAATAACCGAAGTATTCCGGCATCATAAGGAATGTCGAAACGCCGTCCAAACGACCTTCCTTTTTGTCCGCATAAAGTTGATACACGGTGTTGAAGGACTGGAACTGTATGCCCGTGCGCATATAGAACGTTTCGAAAGAAATCTTTGAGTTTATCTCTTCTATCGCGCTCTCCGTTCTCGAATCCCTATACGCATAGCAAGGCAAAACGGATTTGCCGTCTTTTATGAGAACGTAGTCCACGCCCCACGTATCTATTGCAAGGCTTTCAATACTCTCGTATTGCGAAAAAGCCACTTTAAGCCCGTTTTTTATCTCGGTAAACAGTCGTTTTGTATCCCAAACAAGATGACCGCCCTTGTTGTCCATGTGGTTTTCAAAGCGGTAAATCTCTTTGGTTTTTATCTCTCCGTCTTCTTGCCAACCGATGATATGTCGTCCGCTGGATGCTCCGAGATCTATTGCAAGATAATACTTGTTGTCCATAGTTTTTGCTTACAGCCGACGGCTAAACCGTCGGCTGTGTTCATTATTAAACTTATTGTTGCGGCACTGCTACTTTTGCGGAAAGCGCAAACGTCAACTCGCCCACTTGCGGTACATTGCACTTGATTGTGAGTGCGTATGTGATATTGCCGGGATTTGTTGCAAAATCGAAAGGCACGGTATACGTCGTTGCATCGAGAACGCTTGCCTCGTCTTTGATCACGGTGAGCGTCATACTCTCATAACCGTTTGCAACCCACGTTCCGCTTGCGGTTTCGGTGAAGTCTCCGCCTGTGTAATAAGAAATTCCCAACTTCCAAGTGCCGTCGGTCATCATTTCGATTTTTGCAGTCTGTCCGGATGCATTTGCTTCGGAAAGCATCGTAAGTTGCACTTGTGCCGGCACTTCAACGGTCGCACCGCACTTGTCGCATTTTCCGTCTTTGTTTTCGTCAACGTGCTCGGTGCACGCTTGCGACGTTTCTTTGCCGTCTTCGCCTTCAACTGCTATAACAAAGTTCACGGTTCCGGCGCTTGGAAGTTTTACGCCGATAGTAAATTTGCCGTCTTTTCTCAGATACGTTTTATCTTGTCCGCTTGTAGCGTCTGCAAGCATTGTAGATTTATCCCCGTCTTGCCAAGTGGCGTTGAGTGTAAGCACACCGTTTTCAATCGACCACGTGCCAGAAAGCCAAGGCGCATACGTTTTGCCGCTGTCCGCGCTGACAATTACGTTGAATACATTGCCGTAGAGCTTGCCTTCTTCCGGTGTTTCGGGTTCAGTGATATGTTCGAGCGTCATATACGCCTTGCCGATACCGACCCAAAACGATTCGACGTCGGATTGATAAAGCACGCCTTCTTTCTTTTCCGGTGCTTTGTTATCGTTGCAAGCAACGAGTGCAAGCATTGAAACCACAAGGGACAATGCAACCAAAATCAAAACTGATTTCTTTCTCATAATAATTCTCCTATCTTTTTTATAAATACGACTTTCGTCGATAATCTTTATTCATTCTTCAAACTCGTACTTGCCTGCGCCGACAGTCCGAGTTTTTCCATCGATTGATATTTCTGCCGTGGTGTTGGACGGAATTTCAATCGTATAGCGCACTTTGCCGTCCTTTCTCTCCCACGCGCTCGACACCTTGCCGTATACGCTTTGATACTCGCACTTGGCATACGTCTCTTTGCCGCCGACCTTGGGATCAATCACAAAGTGATTTTCGCCTGCGACGTTGATGCCGCACATACCGCGCACTAGCCATTCGCACACCGCGCCCTTTGAGTAGTGATTGAGCGATGCGATGCCGCCTTGAGCCTGCGTGCCTTCCCAGCTTTCCCAAACAGTCGTCGCGCCAGATTTTGGCATAAACAGCCACCCCGGCATCTGTTCGTTTTCAAGAAGTCTATAAGCATATTCCACGTCTATATCGGCAAGAACGGGCAGAATGAGCGGCGTGGACAAAAAACCCGTTCCCAAACGCCAGCCATAATTGTCAAGCGCGGTTATTAGGCGTTTTTTTGCATATTCGGTCTGCTTGTCGTCAAGCAAATTCATATACAAAGGACGCACAAGCATTGCCTGACGATTCGTTTCAAGAGAATAATCTTCCTTTCGACGAAGCGCCTGATACGCCGATTTCGTGCCGTCGGCAAACTTTTTGTAAAGGGCGGCGTCATTCGTTTTTCCGAGTTCCTTCGCAATCTCCGTCATAAGACTCATCACATAGTGCGTGTATGCCGTTGCGACTTCGGGATTCGGCAACACAACGGTTGTCCAATGATTCGGGAATACGTCCGCGGGCTCTGCCCATTCGCCATAGCATTGTCCGTAATTGACGATATATTTTCTGTCTTTATGCTTCAAGTGAAGCGGATGAGACAAAATGATTTTCTTGCCGCAACGCCTAATCATAAACATTGCATATCTCTTCATTTTGTCGTACATCTCAGCCAAAAATCTCTTGTCGCCGTAACGTTTCCACAAGGTGTACGGGATAATAACTCCCGCATCCGACCAACCGACCGAACCGTTCATCCACTTCATATAGAAGTCCACTCCGCCGTACGGAGCGATTTGAGGCAGCTTGCCGTCTTTGCGTTGCCAATCGTATAAATCGCGCACGTATTTCTTTGCAAACGCATCGAAATCGAACAAATAACTTGCCGTTCCGACAAATATTTGCGCGTCGCCCGACCAGCCGTGTCTCTCTCTTGTGGGACAATCTGTGGGAATGTCCATGTGATTTCCCTTTGCCGACCAAAGCGTTATATCGAAAAACTCGTTGATAAGTTTGTTGGAACAGGAAAACTTGCAGGTCTGTTGCAAATCGGAATATACGGCGATCGCTGTAAAAGACTCAGTGTTCCACTCAACGTCCGTTTCGATTTGAACGTAGCGGAATCCGAAAACGGCAAACGTGGTCTTATAATCGTTCACGCCGTCTTTGCAATAGTATTCGACTTGTTGAAGCGGTGTAATTTTCGTCCCTTTTTTATTTCGGCATTGAATGTTCTTTTGCGTAAACTCGCCGTCTTTGTCAATCAACTCTCCAAAGCGCATAAATATCTCCTGCCCTTTTTTAGCCGTCAGCGAAAAGGATATGTATCCTTGAATGTTCTGCCCGAAATCAAGGACTTTCTTGCCACTCGGAGTTGTGATGAGAGTTGGTTTGAATGTTTCGTGTTCGACAATAGGGACGTTGTTCGACGCAGACGGAATCACTTTATGCTCGGTTTCTTTTGCGCAACCGTTGTATGACGGCGTGCGCCACGCCTCGACTATCTCTCCGTCCTTGTTGTCGGAAAAGCGAATTTTTCCGTCGCTAGACCACGCCCACGACTTATCCGTGCCGATAATCGTCACGTTGCCAGACTTGTCAACAATTTCGAGTTGCGCCAACAGCTTCGTTTGCACTCCGAATTGATTTTTCAAGCCCCATGCGCCGCAACTGCCACGATACCAACCGTCCGCAAGCTCAACCGTCAAAGCATTACTGCCGCTTTTTATAAGCGCGGAAACGTCATAAGTCTGATATTGAACCCTTATGTTATAATCCGTATAACCGGGCGCGAATATGAAATTGCCCACTCTTTGTCCATTGATATGCGCCTCGTACAAGCCGCAAGCGGTGATATAAAGTCTTGCTTTTTCAACGTTTTGCACGTCAAATTCCTTTTTGAAACAGTCAACGGGATAGCGTTTTTTCTTGTCGACCTTATAGTCGCCGCTTATCCACTTTGCCTGCCAATCGCTCTTGTCAAGCAGTCCGATCTCAAAGGTGTTTTCTTCGCTCCACTCGCCTTCTTTGCCGTTTTCGTCCCAAAGTTTTATCTTGAAACTCACCGTAGAGCGAGATTTGAGCGGCACACCGAAATCGGCGTGCATGCTGTCGCTTTCCACCTTTCCGCTCGAACACTCTTTGCCGTCAACGACTGCACTAATGTAGTAAGCCGTTTGCTTTTTTCCGCCGTCGCAGTTCCAAAAGATTCTCGGCTTTACGGTTCCCAGCCCGATAGGATTTTTCAAATATTCGGTTTTTATATTTATCGCTTTCATAGTTTCTCCTTTTCAATCAGGAATGACTTTTTATAAAGTCGCGGTAAAAATACGCGCTCTTTTTCCATTCCGTTTCATATGTCTTAAAATTTGTGTGCAACAATCCGTATTTCATCATAGGCCCTGCACACCATTCGATATTATCCATAAGACTCCATGCATAATATCCCTTGATATTCAAGCCGTCGTCGTTTGCTTTTTCAATCCAATGCAAAAAGTCCTTGATGTAGCCGATGCGTTTTTTGTCGTTTATGATTTTGTCGATCCCCTTAAACTCGCACACATAAGACGGGCAGCCGTTTTCCGTGACGATTATGGGGATTTTCAAGTCATACGTGTCGCGCAATAGTTTTGATACGTCGTACACAACTTTCGCATACGTTCCTTTCGATGTGTCCTGAACGTTTCCTCCGGTCAAAAATTTTGCTTTTGGCGTCTTGTCTTTGTCCACAAGCACGCGGTTGTATATATTCAAGCCGAAAAAATCCGTCGGTGCACTCATTATTTTAACGTCGTCCGCACCGATATCCATAAGCGTTCCTTCGCGGTCAAGCGCGTTTAGTATATAATCTGAATACCCTTTGCCATAAATCGGATCGGTGTAGAACTTCCAGTTTCTTTCGTCTTCGTCCTTGACCGCGTCAAGATTTATTGTCGTGGGTGATTTGGGGTATCTCTTCCACACATCAATAACGATTCCTACTTGCGCGTTTTTGTCTGCCACCGCGCGGAACGCCTCAACGCCTTTGCCATGCGCGACAAGCAGATTATGCCTTGCCTGATTGCCCAGTTTTTCGTTTTTGTGTCCCGGCGCAAACTTTCCCTTTGCGTATCCGACGTATGTGGCTATCGGTTCGTTTACGGTTGCCCAGTACGGCACTATGTCGGAAAACAACGAGAACATTTTTTCGGCATATTCGCCAAACCATTCGATGCAGTCGCGATTGCCCCACCCGCCTTTTTCTTCGAGTACTTGCGGCAAATCCCAGTGATACAGAGTTACGTTCGGTTTTATACCCGCCTCGTTGAGTTTTTCGAACAACCTTTTGTAATAATCGACGCCTTTTTCATTCAAATCGCCCGTGCCGTTCGGCAACACGCGCGACCAGGAAATCGACAACCGATACGAATTCGCCCCAAGTTCTTTGAGATTGTTGACGTCTCTGTCTATATTGTGGTAACTGTCGCAGGCGGTAGGAAAGAGATTTTTGCAAACAACTTTACCTTTTTTCGCAAAAACGTCCCAGATACTGTCGCTCCTCCCGTCTTCGTTTGCGGCTCCTTCGATTTGAGCGGCGGATGTTGCCACTCCCCAAAGAAAGTCATTTTCGAACATATACGTTTTCTCCTCTCGCGAATTCGATTACGAATGAGCTGTCAATTCGGCTTGAATCTTTTGATAATATTCTTCGCCCTTTTGCTTTTCGATTTCCCAAGCCTTCTCGTCGCGTTCGTTTTTCGCTTTTATGCGTTCTTCACGTTTCGCAAGTTGTTCAGGCGAAAGTTTTGCAAGTCTTTCCGCTTTCTTTTGCTCCGCCTTTTCAAGTTTTGCAACTTGTTTTTCTTCGGCAATACGCTTTTTCTCTTCCGCTTTTGCCTTCTTGTCTGCAACCTGATTGTTGTGCTTGTCAAGTTCGAGTTCGAAATCAAGTCCTTTCTTCTCACACTTCGCTTTCAAGTTTTCGACAAACGCTTTTTCGTTTTCAAGCACGAAGCGTTCTTCGTCTTCCGCCGCCTTAATCTCGGGCGCGATCCACTCTTCTCCGTTCGCTTCGCAAGCGGCTTTTTGACGCTCTCTGATGATTTGTTGTTTCTTGCCGATAGTCTTTTCAACATTGAAGAATGCGAGCAGTACTGCAAGTATAATGCCGGTAAACACTTCAAGTCCTACAAACATGAACGAAATAATATTGTTGGTTGCCGCATTTTGCACGATACCTATCGTAAACACGTTTGAACCTTTCAGCGCGGCGACTCCTTCCATAATCTTGTCGTATGGAAGCTGAGTCGTAAGTCCCGCATTTTGAATATCGGCAAGAACCTTTGTGATGGTCGACGCGTCTGCGCTATAAGGATTGACATATCCCGTTGCTCCGATCAAGCCGTTAAAGATGCCGGTTGCAATGCCTGTAAAAGCAACCGTAATGATGCTGTTTACGGACATGGCAAGACCGTCGCATCTGACGCCGCTTCTCCATTCAAGATGATCGAGCGAATCTGCAAACAATGCCATAAACACGTATGCGCAAGGCAGCCCGCCGATGTTTTTGATGAATTGTCCCACAAGAACGATATAAATGTTTGCGGGAGATGCCCAGCATATCGCACTGCCGATTGCATAAAGCACAAAGCCCCACATCGTGACGTTGCGTTTGCCAAATTTCTTTGCAAGCGGCCATACGAGGAATATGCCGATGCCCATAGGCACGCCGCCGATGACGGACACGAGCATTTGGGTTATGCCGTCGTTGTAAGTGCCTAGAACGTAGTTGCAGTAATATACTAAGCCGATATTTTTCAAACACGAACCAAGTGTGTATATTAAGAAATAAACAAATATAATCAAAAGATATTTGTCGCTGAAAACGATTTTAAGTTGTTTGGAAAAAGGCAGTTTGGGCGCATTGGATTCCGCTTGTTCCTCGGTGACTCTTTCCTTTGTAAAATAATATTCCACAAGAGTAAGTGGAAGCGCAATAACGCTCAATACGCTCATCACGATTATCCAAAGCGATTTGTTCACTCCAAGCAGAGGCATAATTGCCATCGGGAAAACGAGTGCAACCAAGATGCCGCTCATCATAATCGAGGAAATTTGGTTGAAAACAGACAATCCGCCGCGCTGAATGGTATTTCTCGTCGACAGCGGCACCATCAAACCATGACTCATATTGTAAATGGTAAGCGCAAACGAATAAAACAAGTTGTAGGAGAGAATAACCCATGCGATTTGCAACTTTTGATTGCCGCTGGGCACTATAAACAACAGTACGCCCGTCACGGCAATGAGCGGCGCAGACAGCATTATCCACGGTCTCGCCTTGCCCTGCTTTGTCTTTGTGCGATCGATTATGTAGCCCATAATCACATTAGTGATTGCGTCGATAATTTTGGATACAATCGGGAAAATCGCCAAGAACGCTCCGCCCCACACCCCCGTGAGATTCAACACGTCGGTATAGTAAACGTTCAGATAGATTCCGAAAACCGCATTCAAAAGCAACGCTCCGCACGGTCCGAGCAAATATCCGAGCCATTTTTCCTTGCCCGTGACGTTTTGCGAATGCACGCGCGACTCAAAAAATTTTCCGGAAAGCAACTGCCCTTGATTTCTCATAACTTCTCCTTTGACGCCTAAAATGCGGCATCTTTCGTCTTACAATAAAATTTTAACACCCCAAAAACCGCAAAGTATTGCATATTTGTTGGCAATATGATATATTTGTACTGCATTTTGGAGGACAATTATGGCAAAACTCGACTTACAATACATTTGTACGGTTATGGGAAACCTCAGCGGAATCCCTATAAGAATCTACAAAAACGGAAAACTTGATTTCTATCATTCGCTCATCACGTTGCCAAAAGACCCTATCTGCGTCAGCGAAAACGACATTCTCGCCGTTGCGGACAACGTCGGCTATTTCGTTGACGAAAACTTCTCGTACTACGGCATCGTCAACAGCAAAAATCAAAAAATCGTCATGGGGCCGACAAGACAAATTCCGCTCGCCGAACAGGAACTCAAAGAACTCGCTTTCAAAGCAGACGTGCCGTCATCGCAAATAGACGATTTTGTTGTGGCAATGAAAAGTATCATTCCTATGCCGCTTGAAAGCATAATGCAAATACTTTGCGTGCTAAACCACGTTCTAAACGGTGAAAAAACCGAACTTAAAGAAATATCCATATTCGACACAAAGCAACAAGAGATAGAAAACGATATCGAGCAGTCCCAGGTCGACGCCACGATTTCCCAAAACGAAAGGCCGAGCGATTTGCACAACACCTTCACCATCGAGCAAAACATACAGTCAATCGTTGCAAGGGGCGACTCGGACGCGCTCAAACAATGGGTTCAAAACGCACCCGCAGTCAGAGGCGGAACCGTTGCTCAAAACCAGTTGCGCCAAATAAAAAACATATTCATCGTCACAATCACGCTCGTTTCGCGCGCGGCGATTTCGGGCGGTATGGACGTTGAAGACTCTCTTTCGCTAAGCGATATGTACATCCAAAAATGCGAGCTTATGCACGATTTGTCCGAGATAATCAACCTGCAATATCGCATGGTGGTTGACTACACCCAACGCGTTGCCAATGTCCGCAAAGGCAAATTCCCCACAAAACTCGCCCTTGACGTCGCCAACTACGTCCGCCACCACCTGTCAGAAGTAATATCCACCGAGGCAATCGCCGACGAATTGTACCTAAGCCGTGCCTATCTCTCGTCAAAATTCAAAGCCGACACGGGCGAAAATCTCTCCGATTTCATCCAAAAAGAAAAAATCGCCGAAGCAAAACGCCTTCTGCGCTACACTGACAAACCCCTGATTGCCATCAGCTCCTATCTCGGCTTTTCATCTCAAAGCCACTTCAACCGCGTCTTCAAATCCCTCACCGGCAAAACCCCCAAAGAATACCGCCTCGAATAGAAGTTTATTATAAATAATAATGGAATTCATGCACACTATCTTAACAAAATATCATTTTAAACACTAATGGATATTTGATTTAAGCAATCTCGTTTTAACCCGTATTTTAGCAATTTGACGATTAGACGTGCCGTAGTCTTGATACAAGTGGCGCCGCTGCGCGTCGCCAAAGACTACGGCACGTCTTCCCTAAAACACTAACCCGAATCCGGGCAGATCAGCACGGAGCGGAGCGAGGTTTCGCGCTAACCCGCTTGGCGAAATCCTCGCTTATCCGTCATGCCGTTGCTGGTGTCTTGCCATCGGAATCTTCGGTGGTTTTTAGTTGGAAGTTCGTAGGCGCATTTTTGTCTTTTGGCTTATTACGCCAATCTGTTCGCCTTCGTTGTAACACATAAATTTGTCTTGCAACAACAACTTCTTTTCTTCAACGCCTATACCGCATAATACATCGTTTTCATCTATGTCAGATATTACATACACAGGTAGTTTTCGAGAGTAAACTATCTTCTCGTGAGTCTTGTCAATGTACTTCAAAATGTAAGACATTGCGTTGCCCATTTTTGCAAGATTATCATCTATGCGCTCAAAGTCGTTTCGTCCAAAACGAGAGTTAAAGTATTCACTTTGTAACGTTAACTGCATTTTGTGTGTGTTGAGATTAAAATCTTTCTTCTCAATCATATTGCCAGGTATGGTGCCTTCGGGGATATAAAACAGTCCGTGGAAGTGAAGTCTTTTTGTCTTAGGCGCACGCTCCCACACGCCCATATAACGCCATCCTTTTCGAGATTGCAACAAGCTTAGGATGTTTATAAGTTTCTTCCTAAACGATGCTTCATCGTGCTTGGTATCGTCGTATGTGAAGGTCACAAAGTAGTTGAAATCGTTAAGATATGCCTTGCGTATAAAGCGTGTTTTTCTCGCTATAAGGCTCTTGAGTTTGACATCCAATTTGGAATCGACATAAGCGTTGGCATCTTGCTCCTTTGAAAAATACGGACGCATACCTTCGCACAAAAACTTACGCCGTGCTTTCTTACTCATACCGTCTGATTCGACATATAACTTTTCGAATACCTCTCTCCGTTTCACATACTTTTTCTTAGGCTTTGGCGGCTCAACGTCAAACGGCATATCATCCGATTCAACCAGTATCATATCTGTAAAATCCCATTCGTCTTTAATTTTTTGTGACATAATTTCTTGCATTTCGGGTTCGTCGCTTGATACGCTTATAGTTTGCGCTTCTTCGGGCACTTCGACAGGAGTTTCAATGACACGCTTGCGCTTGCACGGATTGCTCGTATGCGGTATTGCAATGTAGTGGCTGCCGTCGCTATAAACCTTTGCATCTTTATAAAACATATACATCACCCCCTATCTCGATAGAGCGCGTCTATGAAATAACTGTGCTGTTGTTTTAGTTCTTCCACGCTCGCTTTCTCGGTTGCATAAGTGATATAGTCGTTCAAGCCGACCTTCGCCTTTATAGCCATATCGCTAAAATAATCCGAAAAACAGTCTGTCGAGAAACGCTCTTTATAAATCTTGTAGTTCATAAGATTGTATCGCTCATGATGTTTCTTGCCGTCCATAGTGCCTTGCTCAGTTTGCACAAACACGGTTGAGTATCCATACTTGTTGTAGATTTTTAAGTTGCGCTGATACAGCAAGTTAACAAGCCATTTAAGCGTATGCATAAACAGCGTGTTGTCGCCACGCTTGTAACGGAAATCGTAATACAGTTTTATAAACCACTTGAACGCCTTTTCCGCTATCATTTCTTCAAGCGTATAGAACGGCAAAGCAATACGGTTTTCTCCGGTAGAGATAATCGTCACAATGTCGGCAAGATCTCGTGCGTCTGCGCCCCAACTTTCAGGGCGTTGCTCGTCGGTGAAAACTTTTATAAACGGGAAGTTCTCAACGGTCGCCGAGTGCCTGCACATTTTGAGCCAGTTGTTGAAAAGGTCATTCTTTTGGTTTGTTTCGAGCGTGCCTTTCTTGACTTCTTTCAATTCAAGATTGTTGCCACGCTCTTTACCCACTTCGGTTATAAGCACAACACCGAACTCGAAACTGCCATTGTTGATATTGTCCGCAATGACCTTTCGTCCAAGACGCAAAGTATCGAAGTCGAGAATGTGTGCATTGTGACTGTTCGTCTTATCACGCTTTACAAAGAAGTCTGAACTCCATATTGGGAAATTGCCACCGTCCATAAGCACGCTGTCTTCTCGCACGGAATAGTTGGACACGATAAGGCTAGATTCTATGACGTATATAAAGTACAACTTTACATAATTCGTCAACACGTCGAAAAGATAATATGTTTTGAGTTCGTCATTATATGTAAGCCCGTATAGGTCATAGTCATACCCATACAACTGCCACTTAGCATTATGGTGTCTCTCAAAACGCTCTCGCTTCAACATCATCCATTTCTCGATGCTCGCAAGATTATAGATGACGTGATGTTCCATACATTTGCGCACTTCCATTTCAAGTGCAATCCACGGAAAGGATGGGAAACGCATATCGTTTTTCTGCAAGAGTTCAAGCGCTTTCTGCCTAAACATAACGTCTTGCGAAAGTGCCATATCCGTAATGATTGTGGTCTTGCGTTTACCCATACTTCCGCAGGTCATAGACACTATCGGAAGGGCGTTTATGAAACCGCAATTTTGAGCCTCTTTATGACGTAAAATATCCACTGCGATTTTGCGTCTGATGTACTCAAAAATAAGCCACACAACAGGCAGTAAACTCCACCACGGAAAGTGCTTGAAAATGACTTGCAAATCTATGATGAGTTTCCTTGCAATCGTGTATATGGAAACGAAGTCAAACGACACCGAGAAATACAAAAAGTATGCAAAGAATGAAATGACGATACTCGTCAAATTCAAGCTACAAAACCAAATGGTTGCCCACACAATCGGTATCCATTTTTGGCTGCTCAAAAACGCGAAATATCCGATGATAAATTGCTTTGTCGGGCGCATTATTTTTAGTGATAAAGTTTTATGAATTTGAAGTGGTTTTGTGTCCTTGTTATGCTTTGTGTTAGGGGTTGAATACAACTTCTTTATAACAAAGAAAAGCACAAAAACAAAGGGCAAAACTATCACGAGAATTTGTGCTGCGACACCCAGTTTTTCGCCTACGGTTTTACCGTATAATATGAAGTTGTCAAGGTTCGCAAACAATCTCCAAAACTCAACGAATTTGACTTTGAAATCGCCAAAGTCGGATGGAAGTACAGACTCCCATTTTATAGCGTTTGAGCCATCGAGAATGCTCTGATTTAATTCTGCATCTATACCGAATAATTTGCAGAAATAATATTTTATCGAGTGTATTAAGTCGGTTAAACTCTCGAATATGCGAATATAGGACGTTTTGAACACAAGTGCTGCAAGTAGTATAAACGCTATTGTAACAAGCACGCTTATCACTATGTACGCTATGTTTTTCTTGCTCATAAGCCGCCTCCTATATTGGTTGCTACATTGAGTATTCTTGCCTCTTTATCGGTCGTAATAGAAGGCAATCGGCTACCTGTAAATATCAAGTAGCCGACTGCAAATACAACCAAAATAATGAGCAGAATACACACGATTCTTTTCACTGTTTTCATTGTATCTCCTTGCGCGTTTTGTCACTATTATCGACTTATGATTTGTCTTTTGCTTTACGCTTTTCTTTGGCGGATTTTATCGCCTTGAACGGAGCGCAAATAACGAGCCAAATTCCTTTGAAGATATATGGCAGTATCGGCGCAAGAAGTATTAGACAAATGATGAGAATAATAACCGCAATAATTATCTTCCACCATTCCAACTTCTGTGCAGGTGCCGTAAATCCGCTTATAACGTCGGTAGGACTGGATACAACGGGAATGACGTGATATACGCCGTCCTTGTTGAACGTCAGTTCTATGATGTCAAAGTCAAGGAATATGGTTTCGCTTGCAATATAAGTGTCTGCCTCGTCCTCGGGAACATAATTGCCTTCGTTGTCGCTTCGTCCGCACGCTTGAGAGAAATAGTCCGTGTTTGCAAATCTGAATAATACCACTCGTCTGTTGAGCGCAATCTCTTTTGCATAGTACGCTCTCAAACTTGCAACATCATTCTTGTTCACAAGCAATTTTTGAGATACGCCGTTATCGTCGGCAATCAAGTCATCCGCTTTCACTTCGTATATGGGCGAGATGTCCTTATAGTCACCACTTGTCTGAGGCCACGAAAAACCATAGTCCCAGAGTTTGTCCCACCACGAGTGGTTGGAGTCATAGCTCATAAGATTGAACGTGTCGGCAAGGTCAATGGTTTTGTCGTTGTGCCCCATTTGGCGTCCTTCGTCAACGAAAGATTCAAACAAGTCCTTGCTTATCTCACGCCCGTTGCAGTCTATATATCCGTTGCCGAGTTCATTGGAATATCCATAGATATATTCGGCAACCCTGTTGGCTGCAACGTCGCCCGCAACAGGTTTTGAGAAAAGGAAGTCAAAGACTTCATCCAAGCCGACATACGGTGAATAGAAAACCATCGGTATCATATCCGACTGACTGTTTGCCTTGCTCACTTTCGTAGAATTGAAAACTGCGCCGCCGGTTGTCTCTTCATAATTGGTACGCTCGTTGAAACACCAATCATATTCAATCGATGTATATCCATGAAATTGATTTGATGTTTGCTCAACCTTATAACCCGTGAAGAGTCTATATGGGATTTGCGGATTGTTTTGATCTTTCTCGGTTTTGAGTTTTGAGCCTGCAAGCATCTTTTGATAGAACGCTTCGTTGGAAGTAATAGCGGCAAGTTTGGTTTTATACTCCCACCATTCCGCGCGTATCTTTTGCAACTTTCCGTACTCTTGATAGATTCGTTCGGGGATAGAGAAATACACCGAGTTGACTTCGTTGTAATGGCCTTTGCCTTTGCTCGAAACGTTGGTTCTGAACGATGTGTGATGCACTTCGAGTGCCATAGTTTCAAGGTCTTGCACAACGCAATTCAACGTAGATTTTGCATTGGCGTCAGGGCCGTATCCTTCCGAATATCCCGTGAAAGTGTACGTTCCGCCGACACCGTATTCGGTAGCGTTTTTATCTCCGTACGTTACGAGTTCTATGCCGGAAATTTCGTATCTGCGCTCATTGGTATTTACTCGTTCCGCAAAGGTCTTATCGGCTATTTTTCTATCTACGATTTTGTATTTGTAGAACAGATTTTTATAGTCGTTTGATGACTTGCTGCAGAACTGCAAATCAAACTTTTCATACCTTGTAGGCGTGCCGTTTTTGTCGTAACTTACAGACATTTGAATTTTGTTCTGTTTGCTGTTTGTTGACAAATTCAAGGCTTGTGGGTTATAAATCAGCAGATAAAGTCCGTAATTTGCTCGCATATTGGATTTGAACGAGTAGCAATACTCTATAAAACTCACAATGCGCAACGTCCCGTTTTCGTTGTACGGATAGTCTTTCAAATCGAAAGGTTTTCCGTCTATGGTGGATGACAAAAGGTCATCCAAAGCGTTCGTGGTGTCAAACGAGTTTTCACTTGACGCATACGCAATTTGCTCTGTCCCTTGCATCATCAAAACGATGGTGCAAAGGACCAAGAATATTGCCATAACCAAACGGCTATTTCGCTTTGATTGTGCCATCCGGCTGTACCTCGAATACGAGTTGTTCTTGCAGCGTGACACCTTCCACCGCAACGTAATTATGGAAACTGATTTTAATCACCGCTTCGCCGTTGTACGAGTAAACAAGCAATGTGAAGTTGTCTACGGAATTGTCCACGTCGCTCGAATTGAAAGACACTTCCTTTTCGGGATAAAGTCTTTGCAAAATGCTTTGCATTGTGTAGTTACCGCCCACAACGAAATCGTTTTCGTTTTGGGTAATATCAAAGCCTTTTGTGAGATCTTCCTCCGCGCCGAAACTGTATATCTCTCCGTCCACCGTGAAGTCAAAATCATTGTCGTGCGACACATTCGGAACAATCTTTAAGGTATAACCGCTTATGTCCTTATTGACTGCTCCGAAAGTGTATTTGACTACGAATTTGTTTTCCGCATCTTGTTTCATTATGTAGTTGTCATAGTCCGAGAGCATTCGCTTTCCATCGCTTTCAACATAAAAAGTTTTGAAATCAGATGTAAAACCATTAGTGAAGAAAGCAATAGAACCGACGGCAAGCACCAAGAGCAATGCACATACGATTACGGCAATCGTCTTGCCAACATTCATTTGCTTTTTCATGCTCCACCTCTAATTAGAACGAAAGCGTTGAATCGGAGAGCGATACGCTTTGAACGCCGGATACCGTACGAATGTTGATAGTGGTGCTGATACCCGTTTTCACTTCGGTAACCGTGATGGTGACATACGGAAGTTTGCCATCCACATAACTGTCAAAAGACTCAACGACTTTGCGAGAAGGATCTGCCGAAATGCCGTAGTAAGACGAAGGCATACTTTCACCGATAACTTGCAACTTGCCGTTTTCAATTAAAAACTTGTTTACGCTCACATATCCACCCGGTTTTTGGAACGAAGTCCAAATGTATCCTGCCGATTCAAACACGTCTTGAACAACGTAATTAACCGTGGCATACTCGGTGCTTTGAAGTGTTCCCGATTTGTATATCTCTTTCTTAACCTTGATTGCGCCATAAGAAACAGCGGAGATTTTGTATTCGGGAGTGAACGTACTGCCCACAAGTCCAAACTCATTGTCAAGAGAAATATCAAAGTTGTAGGTTTTGGAACTTTGAATTTCCACGATTTTTGCGTTGTTCCATTTGCTATCGGTGATGGTTTTTGCTCCGGTGGGTGTAACTTTGATAGAAGTAGGCGCACCGACGTAGAGCACTTGACATTTTGCGGTAAACCCGCCTTCTCTTGTCGTAACCGTAACAATGATTTCATCGTCACCGAATGCTTTCTTACAAGTTACGGTCGCGATATTGCTACCATCGCTTTTCGGAGTTACGGTAACGTAGTCCGTGACGTTTTCACTTCCGTGTTGTTTTGTCACACCCCATGCAACGCTCCAATCCACGAGTTTGTTGGTTGCCTCGACAGGAAGGACGGTTGCAGTAAGAGTTACGGATGCCGTATGACCGGAGTCTGCCGCAGTCGTTGCGTCTGCCGAAAATGCAAGTACGGAAGGCATTTCATATATTTGACCTTCAAACATATTCTTGCCATCACCCGATGCAATAGGCGTGTCTGTGTTGTTTTGTTTCATTTGCTGAATTACAAGCCCCAGCGCTGCGCCAACGCCTGCAAAAAGGACTATGATTGCCATAAGTGTCGCAATCCATTTGATACTGTTTTTCTTTTCTTGATTCATATAAATCCTCCATGATTTTTGAAAGAAATACGGCTGTATTTCAAGCCGTATTCCGTGACGCTTATTTATCTGATAAGCATATTGAGCAACGCTCTGTCCGATGATTTGAACGGCTGAATCTTGCATTCGTAAACTTCGCCGTCTTCGTCAAAAGAACGTACGCCATAGGTGTTGCCCGAAACGACTTTGCCAGTTTTTTCGTCCTTGATTTCGTAAGGTGTTACAACGAGTTCCGCTTTGTTTTCATTGCCGAAAACGATATCCAAAACCGTGTAGCCCGTGAAGTCCGGTGGCATAAGTTGCACTCTTGCTTCGATGCCGCGTACAACACCTTTGATGAAGTATGTAAAATACTGCTTGCCGTTTTTCTCGTAAGTTTCTCTTTCTACAAAGATTTTCTTATCCATTGCTTATTTCCTCCTTATTTTTTCTTCCCGATAGTACGAGAGATTGTTCTTGCCTCGGATTTGGATTTGCCTTCACCGAGCGCCTTTTTGTACTTGTACAAACCTGCGTGATCCGATTGTGCTTGCAAGTATCCGGAGCGAAGTCCTGCCTCGTAATCCGTGAGTTGCTTGCCTTCTTTTGCACCGTGTTCGTGCACCTTGTTCTTACGCTCCGACGCGTAGTCCTTCGCTCTCTTGGAAGGCACGCTCCATCTGCGTTCGCTATATTTGTTTGCCATTGAAAAATTCTCCTTTACCCGTTTTGCCGATAGTGCAGCATAGTGATTTGTCTTTGCCCGTGTTGCCGTTAGCCAAGCGCGAAATTGGTATATTAAGTTGTAATTTTTCGCACGCCGATTAGTTCAATGAAACACCTCGTTTCCAGCGACTTCGTATATGGAAGGTGGCCACCTTTATCTCTCGAAAGTCCAAAACGATAATGTCGATTTTATCGCCTAAATCGGCTTGTGTAAATATGTATCCAAATAGCAAAAACTTGCTAAAATGGCATTTTATTTATTCACAATGAACACTTAAAGTATTTATTATGAATACTACATATAAAAGCACTAATCTTTGTAAGTCCTTATATATGCACCTGATTTAACTCGTTTCCCATTGACGTTTTCTCTCATCGAGAAGAACTCGTCGAATATTGCATCTCGCTTTGCAGTACGTACGAAATAGGTATCGTCGCTTACCGTATGAACCTCGCATTTATCGCTCCACGAGAGTGAAATCTTTTGCTTTACGATAAATTCAGAAGTGCGATAAACGTTATCCGCATTTTGCAAGAAGTCCGCATTTGCAATATCCTCAAATTGAATTTTCAGATTCGTCATAGTGTTTCTCCTTTGCCCGTTACCTTGATAGCACAGTGTTTTATTTCATCACCGATTGCACATAATTTATCAACCGTTGATTGATATTCCTTATATAATCCCGTGAGTATCCCCAGTCCTCTGCAAGAGAAGTTTGAGTATTATTCTCAACGTATAAGCCGACATAAACTACATAAAGTCTTGCTGGGGCATTTTCCATAATTTCGCTATACTTCTTAACTAATTCCTCTGTAGTCTTAGGTCGCACCTTATCGCTATTCCTATCGAAAACATCTTTCATAGAGTAGTAATAACGAATTGACTTAAAATCCTCTATTATCTGTTTTTTTGTAATCACTGCCCTGCCTCACTTTTCTGCTTACCGAACTTTTTTATTATCGATTGCATTATTTTCTTGTCGTTATCGTCACATTTCGTCATTAGCGATTCCAAAAGCAACTGTTGGCTTTTACTCAAGTATTGTTTCCCGATGTAATAATCTTCTGAAACAAATACTCCGCCGTTATGACTTCCAGCGATTGTATAAATCGGGTAAGATAATGAAAGTTCAAGAACGTCGCGCATTATGGTTTTTCTACCGACGCCAAACTCAAATGCGAGATTTTCTATCTTTTCGTGACGACGCTCACACAAGAGTTCAAGCATTGCCTGACGACGCTCTATCGCTTTCATTTTTCTCACCTCCTTTGTCTTGATGACTTCATTTTTGCGCGCTCACGTCCCAGTTTTTGGGACATGAGAAAAACTTTTTTATTCTTTTACAAAGAAAAACGCCCTGACAAACAGTAGTCCTATGATTAGAACTATCTGTTCGCCAAGGCGTTTACATCCTTGTACTGACACCCGAAGGTGTTTCACGAACACTTAACTATGTAGTATTGAATCAGGATTTATCGTGAGTGCTGTTTCAACTCGACCTAAATTTGCTAAATAGTCGTATGATTATTCAATTTGCTGCTTCAACTAATTTGAAACTTAACTCCCTTTTGGTATGACGCTTGCTGAATATAACTGCTTTGCATTTGTCGCATTGTATTCGCAAGCTTCCGTCACAACATTTGTACGCTACAATCTTGTGTCCGCATCTCGGGCAAAACATTTTGATTGGAACTGAATCGGAAGATTCCATTTGCGTTTGACCTCCTTCTCCCATAGCACATAAAGAATTGTATTTAATCCACTGCTTGATAGGGGTGGGAAATCCCGTATCGCAGGAAGATTATCTTTTGCACCTTAATATAAATAGTCGCTTTTAGACGGGGCATATCTCAATCCGCAACTATGGATATTTCATAAATGTCATCAAAGTAAATCAGTGTATCAACCACTTTTAACCAGTGATAAACCTGACTTATTTTTGTTACCATACCTTCTACAATGAGGTAATGTCCGTTTTTATAATACTTTACTCGAATTTCCGCGCCTTTCTTAACTCTGCAAAGAACATTCGAGATTGCATCTTTGCTTTCGTCCGACAATTCGATTTTATCTACACGCGAACGTTTCTCTATACGGCTTTGCAATTCTTCCGACAAACCTTTAAGTGCATCAAACGGCAAGAATTGAGCGGCTCTATTTAAGTCATCGTTTTTATTCTCCATTATGTCCACCTATAAGTTTGTTCCTTTCCTTTTGCGTCGCGCCTTCTTTTAGGTCTAATCCACGTAACAATGCGTTCTTACCAAATCTGTCTTTTATATTGAGAACCGTGTTTTCAAGTTTGCGTTCTTTTTCAAGTGCCTCAACGTCGGTAAATAGGTCATATCCTTCAGCCGACTCGTCAGCCAATCCCGAAAAACAAATACCAAGACGCCTTATCGGATAATCTTTTGATATTGTTTCTTCATATAATCTATCTACATATTCTCTTATAATAGAATAGAGGTTGGTACTGTTAGCCATTTTGAGCGTTCCGCCCGTAGCAGGAGCAGCATCTTTTGAATACCCGACGGAAATACCGACGTGGCTTGCAATAAGGTGTTCTCTAATAAGCCTTTGGCAACCCGTTAATGCCATTTCTTGGATTACCACGTGCGCTTTGTCATAATCGTAATCGCTAAATAGGATTTGAGAGTTAGATATGGATTTAGACTTGCTCTTATAACTCTTTATTTCGGCAATGGTACAAGACTCTCTCCCGTTTGCGTGGTCTATAAGGATTTTGGCATTTTTACCAAAGTTGCGATACATCAAATCTTCGGGCGCATGCGCAATACCTTTCATAGTATATATGCCGTATCTTGCAAGCCTATTTGCCGTACCTTTCGCGATATTCCAAAAGTCGGTTATAGGAGTATGTTCCCAAAGCGTTTCCTTGAAAGATTCTTCCGTCAGTTCACCTATATGATCCTTGCAATGTTTTGCCGTGATGTCGAGTGCAATCTTTGCAAGATACAGGTTTGTGCCTATACCGCAAGTCGCAGGAATATGCGTGCGCTCGGCTATCTCGTTTATGATTTTCTTTGCAAGTTGCTTTGGTTCGAGTTTGTAAATAGACAAGTAGTCCGTAACGTCTATAAAAGCTTCATCGATTGAGTATTGATGTATATCGTCCGGCGAGAAATAATCGAGATATATATCAAAAATGTCTGCGCAGTATTTGATATACAAACTCATGTGCGGGAGCGCAATAATATAATCTATGTTTTTAGGTATTTCAAACAGTCTGCAACGATTTCTCACTCCTAATGCTTTCATCTTAGGAGTAATTGCCAAAGTTATAGCACCTTTTCCGCGAGATTCGTCTGCTACGACAAGGTTTGTTTCAAACGGACTTAACCCACGTTCCGCACATTCAACCGATGCGAAGAATGATTTCATATCTATGCAAAGATAAGTCCGTTGTTTTTCCATATTGCTCCTTTATAACAAGTCCTTTATTACTTTTACGGCTATGCCTTGAATTTGAATGTTCTTATAGAACATATCTTGAAGTGCATCGTTTTCGGGATGCAGCCTTATTAGTTTGTGCTTTTTGTCCAAAAAATATCGCTTTAACGTAGCCTCTCCGTCATCCGTGAGTGCAACCACTATTTGTCCTTCGTTTGCAGTGTCTTGTTTGCGTATAACAACCAAATCTCCGTCGTTTACGCCTGCATTTATCATACTTTCGCCTTTCGCTTTCAGTATGAAATACTCACCGGGACCGAAGAAGTCGGTAGAGATTGATACATACGATTCTATGTTTTCTTCCGCAAGTATCGGAGAGCCGCAAGCAATATCGCCGACAATCGGGCAAGACGTTACGTTGGACATCGTTTTGGCAAACTTAGATGTAGTGAGATTGCAATGCTTGCCTTTTCTCTCGATTATGCCTTCGGATACCAAATAGTTGATATATCTGCTGACCGTGGAAGGATTTACGTTTATCGCGTCGGCAATTTCGTATATAGACGGAGTGCCGTTGTTCTCACGCAAACTCTCGTTGAGTATGTTCAAAATCTTATCTATCGTTTCTTTGTTTTTTACTTGCATTGTATACCCCTTTTTACAATATGCAACATTTATTGCGTTTTGTAATTTCCATTATAGTCATTCAAAAACAAAAGTCAACATATTTGTCGCACAAATTTTATATAAAACTTCCTTTGCACCAAATTTGGTACATAACACAAAAAAAATGTCTTTCGTTGGCGTAGCATAATCGCCGATTTCAATTTGTCAAGGGGCAGAAAAAACAAATGAATTCCAATAAAAAAGCAAAAATGTTTTTTCTTTGTCGTGTCACTTTTCCCTTGACCAATTGCCCTCGTCGATTATTTCGCCCTTGTCGAAAGACAAATAAAAAAAGGAGCAATGCACATGACTAAATCACATAACGAGATGATATTAGTACACCGAATCAACGTTTTGAGTTTTACTACTGCTTTTATGAGTGATACCACTTAAAAGCATTCCCATGTTACCTTAAATCTAGCAAGCAAGTTAACACAACAAAAATAAACTTCCCTTGCAAAACTAAGAAAAGGAGGTAACAAAAATATGTTGAGAAGTATTAAAGCGTCATACGACATTATTAAGTCACAAGACGAAAATACTGCTATCACCGTACATACCATTCGTACGTGGTGCAAGGAAGGCAAAATCAAATGCCTTACCGCCGGTAGCAAGATTCTCGTCGATATAGACTTTCTTAAAGAGTACGTCGGCATAACAAACAAGGAGCAATAATATGGCACATTATGACATCAAAAGAAACAAAAAAGGCGAACTTCAAGCCAGAATTCAAGTTAGCGGCAAGGACGTAACAACGGGTAAATCCAAGATTTTTCCCAAGACCGTATATAATGAGCAAAATCTCACGGAGTCCAAGTTCCGCAAATACGTGGAACGTGCCGCTATCGAATTTGAAGACGAAGTAAAAACAGCGTATCTCGAACAAACAACCGCTTTGAGCAACAAGGTACTTACCTTTGCAGAACTAATGAAAGAATGGAAAGCAAACGTACTTGCAAACCAATCTATTAGTTACTACCTTGCTGCTCAAACGGTTGAAAAGAAATTCAACACATACCTAAAAGAAAGACATTTAGACAACAAACCTATATCAGCAATAACCGTCCGTGACGTGCAAATGTTTCTGAACTCTTTTAATACGTCAGAACACAAATACTCACAAGAGAGCGTAAAAGGTTATAGGCGGATTTTGAGAGTATTATTCAACGAGGCAATGCGTTATGAATGGATAACCAAGAATCCAGTATGCGGAACAAAAGTCGGCGCAACAAAAGGTGATGTATGTTTGAAAGAGGTAAACGAAAAACAAGTATTCTCTATAAAGGAATCTCAAGAATTCCTGTGCGCACTGGATGCAGCGCAAGAAAAACACATACAATTCGTCATCCCGATAAAACTTATGCTTCTTACAGGAATGCGCATAGCGGAAATACACGGTTTGAGATGGAGCGACATCGATTTCGACAACAGAATAATTCACGTGCGTAGAAACAGATTGTATGCGCAAGGGTTTGGTTGGTACGAGAAATTGCCAAAGACAAAAACGTCTTTTAGAGATATTCCGATACCTCAAACGCTTATTGCCGATTTGGAAACATACAAAGACTGGTTCCGTATAACAGACTCGAGTTTTGATGACAAATTAGATGAATACTATATAGCATCCAACATAAACCGTGAATCTACAAGAACAAACTTCATAGGTCCCTGGTTGAAAGATTTTGAAAATAGACACGGTTTCAAAAACGTAACACCACACGGTTTGCGACATACATATTGCAGCATATTGCTTTCACAAAATGTTCCTATTCAAACCGTGAGCAAATATATGGGGCATAGCGATTCAACCGTAACGTTAAAAGTGTATAGTCACTTCATCCCCGACACACAAGACAAAGCAATCCAAGCACTAAACGCAATAATAAAAAAGCAAGAATAAAACGGATAACAAACAAAATTGCTATCCGTTTTTTATTATAATTCACCCCATCTTCTTTTTTTCGGTATAATCTCAAAGTATAAAACGAGTATAAAACACGAAATAAAACTTATACCGATACGTCAAATTAAATAAATATCACAAAAAATAATACCTATTTTGACACTTTTGATATTCATTTTACAACAAAAAACGCAAAATATCGTCCATTTTCAAAATGAATTTCGTTTTTATTGATGTGGCATATTATTAATAATTGTGGAAGGCGGAGCCTTATCCAAAAGCCTATTCAAAGCGTACTTATAAACGGAATGTGTAACTTCGAAGACGGAATTGGAGTCGCAAGGCGGCGAGCAAATCGAGCGTCGGACTTGACGAAAAGTACGAAAATGCGTGGCGTTCTGTTGCGTAGCTGCCACGCAGCGAAGTGGCATAATAAGAGAAATGGCGTTAGTTATGTCTCGACCGAGTGTTGTCCCCCGCTACGCGGTCACCGTGGGTTCCCTTGCAAGGGGGAACGGTGATAGGGAAAACACCTGAGGAAAGGGGAAGTTGCATTTAAGGTTTTACACACTCATCCTTTGTAAAGATGAGAAAAATAGAAACTTATCGAGCGAAAATAAATAAGAAAAATATGCGCCTTGTGGCTGGATGTTTCGGCAAACTACTCGCAACAAAAAAAACGCACCGAAGTGCGTTTTGTCATCACCAGTCTTCTCGGTGATTGATTTTGACATCGTCATAATACTCAAAATACTTTTGCTTGTACCTTTGAGTTTCGTTGCGGTGGCGTTTCAGTTCTTCACGAGCGTGTTTTTGCGCTTCGGTGAGTTCAGCTTCGTCTTTTTCCGCTTTTTCGTTCAGTGGAGTGAGCCTTGCTTTTTCGTAGTCCATTATTATGCCGTTATATTCGTTTTTCGACTAATTTTTATTGCAAAACGCCTTATTGCTCGTTTGTTGTGAAAAAATCGGTGTTGCGTTTATCAGAATACGATGTGTTCCACGTCGTCGCGCGACGAGCGTCTGTATATAACAACTTTGTTCCCGATTGCCGTGACAGGTTCTGCACCGGTGAGTGCGCAAATTGCGTTCAAAACGGTTTTTGCGTCCGTTTCTGCGTTGCGAAGCACGGATATTTTGATAAGTTCGTGCAAATCGAGAGCGGTGGAAATGTCGATAATCTGATTGTCACCGATGCCGTTTTTGCCGATTTGGAATATGGGGGTTATGTTTTGCGCCATACTGCGAAGATGCGCGCGTTGTGTTGATGTAAGCATATATTTCTCCTTGTGTGTATACGATGATAGCATTTTTGCGTGCGGAATGCAACCGCTATGCCATTTTTCTGTCCATATCTATGACGAAATAGTATTTCGTTTCGTCGTTTTCAAACTCTTTTTCGCAAGCGGAATGAACGTCGTTGAGCGTGATTTTGCTGTCGTAGGGCACGACGACGTCGAAGACGAGATTGACGTGCGTATCGCCGTTGACCATCCTGAAGTCGTGAATACTAAGTTCCGGGTCAAGAGCATAAACGGCCATACGTACGCGCTCTTTAAGGTGTGCGAGTTGCTTGTTTTTGGTGTCTATCGGGTCCATGTGAATGTTGAGCCTCACGTGCATATCGTTCCACATATCGTGTTCGATGTTGTCTATGATGTCGTGACTTTTTACGATATCGACGTCGGCAGGCACTTCGACGTGCGCAACGACGAAGCAGTGATTTGCGCCGTAACTGTGCACGACAAGGTCGTGAACGCCGATTACGCCGTCGTATGACAGGATTTTCGCCGTGATTTTGTCAACGAGTTCCTTGGGCGGTTTTTCGCCGAGAAGGGGGGATATTGCGTCTTTGAGAAGAAGCACGCTCGACACGATGATGAATAGCGACACCGTGATACCCATTATGCCGTCCACGCTGACCTTAGGATTGATTCTGTCGCCGCATACGTCGATGATGATTGTGGATATAAGCACGGCGAGCGTTGTGAGCGAGTCGTTGCGGCTGTCTTGCGCGCTGGCTTTGAGCGCATTGGACGAGATCGCCTTTGAGAAGTCCTTGTACACGAGCATTTGCACGAGTTTCATCACAATGCTGATTGAAAGCACGACGTAAGTGAAAACGCTCACTTCGACCGGCGTCGGACTGATGACTTTTTCGATGGAAGATTTCAAAAGCGCGATGCCGAGAAACAGCACCATCATAGACACGAGAAGCCCGGTTACGTATTCGTATCTAGCGTGTCCGAACGGGTGGTCTTTGTCGGGCGGCGTGCTTGAAAGTTTGAATCCGACGAGCGTAACCACGCTGCTACCGGCGTCCGACAGGTTGTTGATTGCGTCCGCGATTATGGTTATGCTTCCGCCTATGATACCGGCAACGATTTTTACCACGAACAAAATCGCGTTGCTGACTATGCCGATAATGCCTGCGCATACGCCATAGCGATTGCGCACTTTCGGGTCGGTTACGTTTTCGTAATTTTTTATAAACGCTTTGCGGAACAGTTTCATAGTTTTCTCTCTCAAAACTTATTATAAATAAGATACTCTTATATATGATTTTAGTCAAACGAAATTGAGAAACGTAAAATTAAAAAGGACGGCAAGCCGTCCTTTTTATCAAGAAATACTCTGTTATTTTATTTTTCTCGGTCTCTTTTTGAGAGCCTGAACGGTGAAGTAGAGCGCAACGCACAGTCCCACTGCGCCGACGATTGCAACTATGACGTACCAAAGGTTTGCGTCAACATGTGCGCCCGATTTTGCTCTTTGCCACATATTGACCACAACGTCGTTGCGGTCTCCGAAGTCGCGCATGACGCCGAGAGTGTCGTCGATGACGGGGTAGCGACCTTCGTTGCCGAAGTATTCGTCCACGTCATACTCGTTGTCTATGATGTAGTCCACAACGTCAGCATCCGCTTTGAGCACATCCTTTGCGGCGGCAGACGTATAACCGATCGCCATGGAGTTGCGTATCGAGCTCATGGGATTTGCCATATAGTCGATAAACATCATTGCGGCGAGTTTGTTGTTGACGCTTGTGGGGATGCACCAGCCGTCATACCAGATATTGCTTGCCTTTTTTGGCACGTAATAGCCGAGTTGGTAGGTGTCGGTCTCCTCGTCATAGTCGCCTTCTTCGATCGCCCAAAGCGCGTCGCCGCTCCAAGCAAAGTCGGCATACACGATCTCGTTGATCATATCGTCCTTGCCGAAGTCCACTTCATATCCCGAGATATGTTCGCGCTGATCGGTGAGCACTTTTTCTGCGGCATTGACCATTTCGTCATCGGTGCAGTTGATGAGTTCTTGAACGGTGTAGCCTTGATATTTTTCGGGGAGCAATCCGTATTCGTACATATAGAAGATAGCCGCCGCATAGGTGTCGCGAACGCTGTCTTTCATGAGAATTTTGTTTTCGAGACGTTCGTTTTTCTGCTCGTTCCAAAGCACGCCCCAGCCGTATTCTTCGAGTTCTTCAAGGCTGACGACTTCCGTGTTGTAGAGAATACCGAGAGTCCCGTACATATACGGCACCATATATTCGGTCATGTCGTGCACCTTGCCGTCTTTGGCCTTGATTGCGCCGAACATAGACTTGATCGTGTCCATAACGCTCGGTTCGATGTTGCCCCAATTGGTGTTCGTAATCGCATTATACGGGGTTAAACTGCTCATATTGTCGAGTGAAATGCCGTATTTGTCAAGTTGTGGCTGCAATTCTTCTTTCAAAGTTTTGTGGTTGAGAAGGCAACCTGCGGTGAGCAATTTTTCGATTGCGTATTCGCTGGGACAAATCAAATCGACGTTGGCGTCTCCTTTAAGCACCTTGGTCATCATCGTTTCGTTGGTGTCAAAAGTGGTGTAGGTGATAGACAGCGCGCGCCCCGTCATCGCCTTGTAGTAATCGGCAAATTCGTCAAGAAGGCGTTTGCCCGTCTCTTCGTCTTTTTCGGTGTCGATATAGTCTTCCCAGTTGTAGATGACAAGTCTGTCTCCGCCCGATTGCGTCGTTCCGCTCGTGGTGTTGCAAGCGGACAGAACGGGAAGCAAAACGCAGATTGCAACCAAAGACAAAACTATGAGATATGCAAATCTTTTCATGCGTTTTTCTCCTTGTCCTTTTTCTTCTCGCGGGATATTTTGACGAGATTGATTGAAAGCACGGCGGCAAGCACTACGACAAAGATTATAGAGAAGATCGCGTACCAGAACGGTTCGAGACCTTGCACTCTCGCGTCGGAGTAAATGAACGTGGACAGAGTGTTGATGCCCGTTGCCGCGCCTTTGTTGATTTGGGTGATGATGAAGTCGTCCATAGACATAATGAACGCCATTACGAATCCGCTCACGATGCCCGGCGTGATGATGGGAATCATGACTTTGGTCAACGCCTTGAACGGATTTGCGCCAAGGTCGAGAGCCGCTTCGTAGATGTTGGGGTCCATTGATTCGAGTTTCGGCAAAACGCTGAGCACGACGTATGGTGTGCAGAAAGCGATGTGCGCGATGATGAGACGAAGGTATCCTTCGGGGAAGGAGAACGTCACGAAGAATATCATCATTGAAACCGCCATAACGATTTCGCTGTTGATAATCGGAAACTGATTGACATTTTCGACTATGCGTCTTGCACGCTTTCCGAGATTGAATATGCCTATCGAAGCAAACGTGCCCATAACGGTTGCGATGACGCTGGATACGCTTGCGATGATGAGCGTGTTTGCAATCGCGCTCCAAAGTTCGGGTGATTTGTCCGATTTGAAAATGGACACGTACGCGTCGAAACTGAATCCGTTGTCGAAGTTGAAGTTGGAACTGTTGGAGAACGAATAGATTATGAGCAGAATTATCGGCGCGTACAGAATGGAAAGGACAACGAGCAGATAAAACTTTTCAAAAAAGCCTTTGATTTTTTCTTTTACCATAACGATCTCCTTACCGCATTGCTGTTGCGATTGAATTTGTTCATAATGAAGTTGGACAAAAGCACGAACACGAGCATAACCAAACTCATGATAGAGCCGACGCCGTACATGCCTTGCTCGAAACTCAACTGAATCGAATCACCGAAAAGGAATATCTTTCCGTTGGAGAGAAGTTGAGATATCGCGTAGGTTGATATGGTGGGGATAAACACCATCGTTATGCCGCTCAGTATGCCGCTCACGGACAATGGAAGCGTCGTTTTCAAAAACACCGTCGCTTTGTCTGCGCCAAGGTCTTGCGCCGCTTCGATATAACTCTTGTCTATGCCCGAAAGAGTGGTGTGCAAGGGAAGTATCATAAACGGCAGGTAGTTGTACACCATGCCGAAAAGCACCGTTCCCATTCCGAGTTCCACACCCAGAGCAATGAATATCGCTTTTGTCGCGAGCGTGCGGATAAGGAAGTTTACGCCCATCGGAATGATGTAGAGAAGAACGAGTATTCTTCCGCTCGACATCTTTGACAAAAAGTATGCCACGGGGTATCCGATGATAAGGCAAAGCGCGGTGGTGATTATGCCCACAAGCAACGAGTTGCCCAAAACCACAAGACTTGACTTTGACGTGAAGAACGTCTTGAAGTTGTCAAGCGTCAGATTGTTTCCGTTGTCGAGAAACGCGTTCACGAGAATGAGAACGAGCGGTATCACGACGAAAAGCAGAAGAAAAAGGATGTACGGAATGGAAAACACCTTTTTCGTCAGCTTCAATTTTTTGACAGCAACTTTTTTCATTCCGCTTTATTCTCCTTGTCGGCGTCAACGTCTTCTAGCACAAATTCGTCTTGCTCGTGGGATTCGATGATTTCTTCCACGGCGTCGAATTTTTCGGGTTCTTCAAGGCGCGCTCTTTCGATTGCTTTCTGTTCTTCCTTGGTGAGAGTCTCGTCTTTTACAACCTTTTCTTCTTGCTCTTCTTCGACGTCGCGTTTTTCGATGATAATCTTTTCGGGCGCAATCTTTATGCCGACGCGGTCGCCTTTGAGCCAGTCGTCGTCGGTGTCCGCAAAGAAGTTGTAGTGATCGTCGGTGGAAAGGATGGCTTGATAGTAGCTGCCTTTGTAGATGGACGAAAGCACGTTTGCGCCGATGACGCCGTCTTCTTCGTCGTCGGTGATTTCAACGTCGTCAAAGTCGACAAACACTTTGACGGGCGTGCCGACGGGAAGGTCGGTTTTGCACTCGAAGTCCGCACCGCAGATTTCAACGAGATTTTCGCCCGTGATGACGGTGTCGATTTCGTTGATGATACGAGTCTTGTGCATGATATGAAGATCAAACGGCTTGATGTAGATTCCGACCGTTTCGCCCACGTCGTAGGTGTCGGTGTCGTGCGCAACGATTTCGTTGCCGTTTGCCATAAGCGTGATTTGATAGTGGTCGCCCTTGAATACGGACGAGAGCACTTCTGCGGTGAGAATGGTGCGCTTGTCGTCCACTTTTTTGATTTTTACGTCTTCGGGACGGATGATGACGTCGATAGGTTCGTTGTGCTTGAAGCCCTTGTCAACGCACTCGAAAACGGTGTCGCAGAATTCGACTTTGTAGTCTTCGATCATAGTTCCCGAAAGGATGGTGCTTTCTCCGATGAAGTCCGCAACAAAAGCGTTTGCAGGTTCGTCGTACACTTTTTCCGGGGATGCGATTTGTTGGATTTCGCCCATACGCATGACCACGATTTTATTGGACATAGTGAGCGCTTCTTCCTGGTCGTGTGTGACGTAGATGAAGGTTATGCCGAGACGTTTGTGCATATCCATGAGTTCGAGTTGCATATCTTTTCGCATTTTAAGGTCGAGTGCGCCGAGCGGCTCGTCGAGGAGCAACACTTCGGGTTCGTTTACGAGCGCACGAGCGATTGCAACTCTTTGTTGTTGACCGCCGCTGAGCGAAGACACGTTTCTGTGACCGTAGTCTTCAAGGTCAACCATTTTGAGCGCGTTGTTGACTTTCTCTTTTATTTCCGCTTTCGTGTACTTTCTGAAAAGTTGCACGGTTTCGCCTTTTTTGTTCACCTTCGTGCCGTTGGGAATAACTTTGAGTTTCAATCCGAAAGCGATGTTGTTGAACACGTTGAGATGCGGGAAGAGAGCGTACTTTTGGAACACGGTGTTCACGGGGCGCAAGTGGGGCGGAGTGTCCGTGATGTCTTTGCCGTTGAAGATGATTTTTCCGCTCGTGGGCATTTCAAAGCCTGCAATCATACGCAAAGTCGTGGTTTTTCCGCAACCGCTAGGACCTAGCAAAGTGACGAATTCTCCGCGCTTTATCGTGAGACTTGCGTTTTTGACGACTTGCTTTCCGTCATACTCTTTGTAGACGTTGCGAAGTTCGATGATGTTGTCAACCTGTGTTTTGTTTGTCATTGTCGTATTCCTTTCAGAGTCGTTCTCCGATATTGATTTTTATATAGATAAACAAAAGTTATTATATTTCTATATTGATTGTTTTTCGTTTTCCGAATTATGCGATTATCGCGCAATCGGCAGTTTATGTTGGTGATTCAAAGCGATAAACCGTTTGTTATGATTGTTTGCAGAGATTAGAACGTCGGCGGAGAAGCAATCCACAGCACCACGGCTTTTTCGCCCGTGCGATTTTCAAGGTGATGCACCTTTGAAGACGAGAAATAAAACACTTCGCCTTTTTTCACGCAATACGCCGCTTGTCCTATGTGTAGCCACACTCTTCCCGCAAGCACGTATCCGAACTCTTCTCCTTCGTGCGGAACGTCTTCTTCGAGCGTCGTGTGCGGCTCGAGCGTCACGCGGATAGGCTCCATTTCGTTCTTTTGCGCGTTGGGCACAAGCCATTCGATCTTGTGCGTTGCGTCGATTTTCTCGATAAACTCTGCGTCGGTGAACACCACTTTTTCTTCTTTTTCGTCTTTGAAGAAGTCCGCAAAAGTCGTGCCGAGCGCATTGAGTATGTCTTCGAGCGTCGTGATTGACGGAGAAGTCAACTCGTTTTCAAGTTGCGAGATATAACCTTTTGTAAGTTCGCAACGGTCGGCGAGTTCTTCTTGAGTGAGATTTTTTTGCAATCTCAATCTTTTGATTTTGGTGCCAAGTTCCATACAAACTCCTTAAATGCAAAAATGCACGAATCGTGCGTTCCGTTTAGGCTGGCTAAACTTTCGGTACAGTTTAGGCAAAATCGACCGTAAGTTTAACAAGTTTTGCATTTTCTAACAAAAAGTTTAGCAAAACTAAACGCAATTGTCAAAAACGATTATATATATTTGCATGCGCCGTGTCAATTAAAATGCAAAAGTTTTTCGACAAAATTTTACGTTTTGTAAGGAAAAATAAAAATGAAAGAAGCCCTGCTTTTTTGCAAGACTTCCGATGGGTGACAACGAGATGTTCGTTGAAGATTTCCGAAAAATTCAGTCGGATTTTCGCTTTGATTCTCTTTTTGCACGCTTTGCGTGGCGCAAACGGGAGTGACGATAACTTTTTGCAAGACCGCCGCCCGACGTCTCGCGATAGCGTACGTTGATGTCTTTGCCCGTTTGATACATAGTCTCGACAACGGCGTCGAAAGATATTTGACGGGAAGTGGTAAGGAAGTTTGCAAGAGACACCGCGTTTATCGCGCGCATTGCGGCAACGGCGTTTCTTTCTATGCAGGGTATCTGCACCAGTCCGTCAACGGGGTCGCAGGTGAGTCCTAGATGGTGTTCCATTGCAACTTCGGCAGAGTATTCGATTTGGTCAAAGTCCATTCCGAAAAGTTCCGCAAGAGCTGCCGCCGCCATAGAGCAAGCAGTTCCGCATTCCGCCTGACAACCGCACTCCGCGCCGCTTATGGAAGCGTTGGTTTTCACGATGTTGCCGATTATTCCTGCAGTGCAAAGCGCGTTTATTATATCGTCGTTTGAAAAGCCGTGCAATTCCTGTTCGTAGCGAAGAACGGCAGGAAGAATTCCGCAAGAGCCGCAAGTGGGGGCCGTGACGATGATTTCGCCGGCGGCGTTTTGCTCGCTTACTGCAAAAGCGTATGCGCATACGAGTCTGTTTTCTTTCGTTTGCGGCGTTTCGTCTATGTGGCGTTGCTGATAAAGAATTTTCGCGCGTCTTTCGGTGTTGAGACCGCCGGGTAGCACGCCGCTTGCTTTCAAGCCCTGTTTTATCGCGTTTTTCATTGCGTCCCAGATGTTTGAAAGATACTCACGGATTTCGCTGCCTTCGAAACGCTCGACGTATTGCGGAACGGAGATTTCTTCTTTGTCGCAATATTCGCGTATCTGCTCGAAAGTGTGGTGCGGATACACGTCCTTAGGCTCGAAAGATTTTTCTCCTTCCACTTCGATTGCTCCGCCGCCCACGCTGTACACGCGCCAGGAGTCTATGATCCTGCCGTTTATGTCAATTGCGAACAAATCCATAGTGTTGGGGTGCGGAAGATGCGTCGTTTCATAGTCGAAAACAACGTCCACGGGTTTGGTGAACGTTTTTTGAAGCACGACGTCCGTGCCGTGTCCTTTTCCTGTCTTTGCAAGCGAGCCGTATAATACGGCTTTGAAAGACGTTGCGGTTTTGTTGCGCTCGGAGAAGAGTTTTGCGGCTTTTTCGGGTCCCATAGTGTGAGACGACGACGGTCCGCGTCCGATTTTATACAGTTCGGTCAGGCTTTTCATAAAAACTCCTTATTGACGGTATTATACCACAACCGCGATTTTAATCAAACGTTTCCACGCCTTATTGTGACAAAAAAATACATATTTTTTGCGATATAATCGTCAACGATTTGCCAAGCATATAAAAAGTGTGCTAATATATCAAAGTTTTATAAGAACAAAAGAAGACGAATATATCACCGCGGGAGCGCACGTCCCGCCGAAAAACGAAAAGAAGGCTCAATTATGGTTAGAAACGATTTGAGAAACATTGCTATCATCGCACACGTCGACCACGGCAAAACCACGTTGGTTGACGGTATGCTCAAACAATCGGGTACGTTCAGAGAGAATCAACAGGTGGCAACCTGCGTTATGGACTCGGGCGACCTTGAAAGAGAAAGGGGTATCACCATTCTTGCAAAGAACACGTCCATACACTACAACGGCACGAAGATAAACATCATCGACACACCGGGACACGCCGATTTCTCCGGCGAAGTGGAGCGCGTTCTCAAAATGGTCAACGGCGTCGTGCTTTTGGTCGACGCACAAGAAGGTCCTATGCCGCAAACTCGTTTCGTCGTTGAAAAAGCACTTGCTTTGGGACTTAAAATCATCATCGTCATCAACAAAATCGACAAGCCCGATGCTCGTCTCGACGAAGTGGGAGACGAAGTGCTCGAACTGCTGCTCGACCTTGATGCAAGCGACGAACAACTTCAAAGCCCGATTTTGTATTGCAGCGGCAAGCAAGCGACGGCAACCCGTGATTATCACGTGCCCGGCACGGATCTTAAACCGCTTTTCGACACCATAATCGACTATATCCCCGCTCCCGAAGGAGACGAAAACGGTGAACTTCAACTGCTTGTCAGCGCAATCGACTACAACGATTACGTCGGACGTATCGGCATCGGCCGTATCGAACGCGGCAAAGTCGATATGGCAAAAGAAGTTGTCGTGTGCGATTATCACAGCGGCATTTCTCCGTACAAGAGCAAAATCGTCAATCTTTTCCAAATCGAAGGATTGAAGCGCGTCCCCGTCGAAAACGCAATGGTCGGCGACATCGTTTGTTTCAGCGGCATAGAAAACATCACGATAGGCAACACCATTTGCTCTCCGCAAAAAATAGAACCCGTTCCGTTCGTGAAAATCGGCGAACCTACGATTGAAATGAACTTCTCCGTCAACGACAGTCCGTTTGCGGGCAAAGAAGGCAAATACGTCACGTCCCGTCATCTTCGCGAAAGACTGTTCAAAGAACTTCTCAAAGACGTGTCGCTCAGAGTGTATCAAACCGAGAGCGCGGATACGTTCAAAGTGTGCGGCAGGGGCGAAATGCACCTTTCCATACTCATCGAGACAATGCGCAGAGAAGGCTATGAATTCGGCGTAAGCACACCGAAAGTCATCTTCAAAGAAATCGACGGCGTGAAGTGCGAGCCTATGGAAAGACTTTTCATCGACGTCCCGAACGAATGCGTCGGCTCGGTCATGGAGCGTATGGGCACGAGAAAAGGCGAACTCGTCACGATGAACCCGGCAGGTAGCCGTATCCGTATGGAATTTACCATTCCCGCACGCGGACTTTTCGGCTTCAAGAACGAATTTTTGACGGATACCAAGGGCGAAGGCGTCATGAACCAACTCTTTGACGGATATGCACCCTATAAAGGACCGATCCCGCGCAGATTCACCGGCTCTCTCGTCGCATACGAGACGGGTGAAGCCGCAACGTACGGACTTTTCAACGCACAAGAACGCGGTCAACTTTTCATCGAACCGCAAACTATGGTTTACGAAGGTATGGTCGTCGGTATGTCTCCCAAGAACGAAGACATCCGCGTCAACGTCTGCAAGCGTAAACACGTCACCAATATGCGTGCCGCAGGCTCGGACGAAGCACTTCGTCTCAACACTCCGCGCAAATTCTCTCTTGAAGAAGCAATCGAGTTTCTCAACGACGACGAAATGCTCGAAGTCACGCCCAAGAATATCCGTATCAGAAAGAATATTCTCTCCGGCGCAGAACGTTTGAAACTTGCATTTGGCTCAAAATCCAACAACTAACCGCAGTTTTTATAGGCGTTGCACTTGAAAGTATAATTCACCCAAATATACAAAAAAACGCACGATATTTCGTGCGTTTTCCTTTTGTATCGAGAAGTGTTTTAGTTTTTTAGATGCGATTTACAAATATTATTTGTTGTCCTTATTGTTGTCAACCGTGATTATGCGGCCGCAGAATTCGCATTTGACTTCATTCGGATTGTCCGATTCCGTCACGCCGCCGCAAAACGGGCATTGTATGGAAAATTTTTGGTCTGCTTTGGGCGCATAAAATTGCTTGATTTGCGTGCCGTCCACCGTAAAGCCTTTCAGATAGCGTTTGTTTATGCAGAAGTTGACCGCCTCGAGTGCTTCTTCGGGCTTGATTGCAAGGTGGCGAGCAACGTCGTTTATATCTCTAAATCCTTCTTCGGTCACGGCAAGGATGATGCGTTGATATTTCTTTTGTTGCCCGTATTGAATCCACGAAATGGGTGCGCCGTAAAAGCCGAGCACCACGCCTACGATGCCGATTCCGAGCAACGCTTTGAAAAGCGCGCCTTCTTCCATTCTCGTGCCGCCCACAACCGCAAGCGCAATGCCCACGGGGAAGCCGATTGTGAGAATTATACTGACGATCAATTTTGCAGTTAATGTTTTTTTGAGTGTATCCTGTTTCATATCTCATATATTATGACAAAACCGCCGTATAGTCAATGATTGAATGCAATTTGACTTTTGCTATTTCCGTTATTGACAGTCATTTGACCGTATTGTAAGATATAAATATTAAATCGCAGGAAGAAAATCAATGCGTCATGATGCCGAAATCGGGGAAAAGTATATATCGGCTTTCCCATATTTAAGGAAATGGATAAACGAGTGTAATTGTTGTCATGAGAAAGGATACGATCCCGATATGCCGGAACATGTTGGCGGAAAGTATTCTTTGGCGGCAGACTATATACGTAAGAATTTTAAACCGTTGCAACTCAATTCTGACGGTTTGTGTCCGCATTGCGAATCAATTCTAAAAGGGGAAAAGCCGCAAATAATAAACGACGAACCCAAAATTCAAAAACGTATGAGACATAAAACGAAATCGATTATTGTGAGCGATGAACAAATCACCGCTTTTAAAACAATGGGAAATGTAATTTCGTACGAGAGTTTTATTGAAGGAATAAACAACGGTACAATACAAAAAATCGAGTTTGAAATAAAAGATTATGCCCATTACAAAAAATGCGTTATAAGAAGAAGAGACGATTTTATTGATATATTATTGACAAAAGACGGCTCTGAAAATGTCGGGTTTTTCAGAACATTTGAAGAAAACTGTAAGTTATTTAAAATAAAAGGTGCAACTTATACGTTGAAACAAGTTTGGAATAAAGTTGTTATATCGCAAGTCATAATAAAAGAATAGACGTATTCGTTAAAGTAATTACCGAGCAATTCAGACTTAGAGTATTTTCTTATTTTTCATATTAAATATTTTACAAAACGTACGACTTCTGACGATTTTGATACAAATGTCAATTTCGGTATTGAAAAGCATACGATTTTAATGTAGTATATTATTATATTTTATTGCGCAAAAGCGCGAAAGGGAAAATTATGGCAGACTTAACCAAGCAGAAAAAGAAAGGCGCACTCACCGCAAATATGTGGATTTATGCGCTCGGTCTTATGGGTATCAATCTCGGCATCGGGCTCATAAACAGTTATCAGGCGGAGTTTTTCAACAAAATTCTTCAAGCCGATTTGATGGCGGTTGCGGGCATCATTCTCGCGGCAAAATTTATTTCCATCATTGCTGACTTCATCATCGGCAATCTCATCGACAGAGCCAACTTCAAGGCGGGCAAAATGCGTCCGTGGATACTCTTCTCGGCGTTTCCGCTTGCGATTCTGACGATGATTTCTTTCGTGTTTATTCCCTTCACGAGCACGGCAGGCAAGTATGTGTACATAATCTTCGTCGTTGTGCTTTGGAACATAAGCATGACAATGGCGGATATTCCGTCTCAGGGCATGCTTTCGCTCATTTCAAAGAGCAGTGAAGAAGTCAACAATGCGGCAGGGCTTGGCAATACGCTCAAATCCATTGCGCTTGCGGCCCCCGGCGTGTTCGTAAGTTTCGTTTGTATACTCACGGGAAGCGGCGGCGCGGTCGGCAAAACCGAATATCTCATCACCGCAGGCATAATGGCGGGACTAGGACTTATCTTCCAGCTTTTGATGTATTTCAAGTGCAAGGAAGTTGTCAAGTCCAACTCGTCGGCAGGCATGAGTTTCAAGGAGATGTTCCGCGAACTCAAAAACAACAAGATGCTTCTCATAGTGTTCGGCACTTACATTCTCGGCTTCGGCAGAAATATAGGTCTCGGTATTGCGGTGCAGGCAACCTGTATTCTTATTCGTGACGGCATCGACCTTTCATTTATCGGAATGGGTACGCTGTACGGCGACGCCTGCAGTTGGGCAATCGGCATAACTTCGGCAATTTCCAGCATGGTTACGATTGTTCTCAATCCCGTCATCAACAAGAAAATCGGCGAGAAAAAATATTTCATCCTTGCAGGTTTCTATGGCTTTGCGGTTACGCTCATATCCACGCTTGCGTACGTGTTTACGCCGGACGGCGGCTTCGGCAGAAGCATTTGGGCAATTTGGATTTATCAATTCTTCCTTGGCTTCGCATACGGCCCGAACGGATATTTGCCTATGGTTATGACCGCCGACATCGTGGACTATCAGGAATGGAAGACGGGCAAACGCACCGAAGGCACGCAATTTGCAATCCTTTCTATGTCAAACAAACTTTCCAACGCTCTCTCCGTTTCGCTGGGTATTCTGTTTATCGGCGTCATCGGTTACAACGCCGCAACTTACGCGCAAGTGTCGTCCGTCGGCGCACAAGGCAGTGCGGAAAACCTCGCTTCCATTGCAGGTTATATCACACGCGGCATGCAAAACAAAGCGTGGATTATCTATTTCTTGCTTCCGGGGCTTTGCATGCTTGCAAGTTCGCTCCTTATGTTCTTCTACAAGATAGACGGCAAGACCAAAGCGCAGATGAGAGAAGAACTCGCCGCACGCAGAGCGGCGGAATATGCCGAAATTTCGTCTGAAAACGAAACGACGGAAAGCACGGAATGTACCGATTGCTACAAGACTTGCGAGAACGTTTGCGATAATAAGTGCGACGAAAGTTGCGACGAGTGCGGCAAAACGCTCGACGAAATCACCGCCGAAAACCTTGAAAGAGAACTCGAAGAAGTGTCGGACGACGGTAAAGGCGAAAAAGAATAATCACAAAATAAAACGTAATCGAAAAGACGCTCGATCGAGCGTCTTTTTCGTTGTAAAAATATAAGGTTAAATCCGTTTGGACGGCGTATCTCTTGCGAGTTTTTCGTTTGCAAACGCACGTGACAAAGTATTATCGGTTTATGCGCAGGTCTTTTCCGTTCATCTCGATGATTTTCGAGTGCTGTTTGTGGCTTAGACGAGAGTATATGCGCTCGCCGTAGCGGAAGAGTATGCCGTCGGTGTCGAGATTTGTCGTAATCACCGTTGCACGACCTTTCGTTTGTCTCTCTTCTATGACGAGAAGAAGATATTCTACGGTCACGTTTTTGAGCATAGGCTCTGTGCCCAAATCGTCGATAAGAAGCAAGTCGGCAGTGATGACGTCGTGAATGAGAGCGTTGCGCTCGGCAATCGGCGAAGTGTGAATTTTGAGCATAAGGGAATTGAACTCGTATGCGCTCATGATTTTTGCGGCGTATCCTTTTTCCACGACCGCTCTTGCGATTGCGCTTGCAAGGCAGGTTTTGCCCGTTCCCACGCCGCCCGAAAAGACAATCGTCGAACACTCCGATTTCGGAAATTTCTCAACGTATTTTTGCATTGCGGAATACAAAGTCGCAAGACTCTTTCTTTGCGTTTCGTCCTTTACTTTTTCAAGGTCGCAATCGGCAAAAGAAAACTTCGCGCGAGCGTCGATATCGCACGCTTTTTTAAGATTTGCGATGTATTCGTCGAAGATACATTTGCAAGGCTTTCCGTTGACGCTTCCGGTGTCGCTGCATATAGGACATATCGGACGATATTCAAACTCTTTTTCGTCAAATCCGTATTTTTTCAATGCGTTTTGATACGTTAAACGTGCGCTTTCGACAATTTTGTCATGATTGGTGTCGTCCGTGTTTGAAAACGCGGCGTTTGCGTACGCGCTCTGTGCGCGCGAAATTTCGTCAATTGAAAGAGCCGCTTCGGCACGTCTTTGAGCCGCCGCTTTTGCCCTTTCGATTTTTAGCGCGTGTTCTTTTTGCGTTTTTTGAAAAACTCTCTTTCTCATATCACCACTCGATGTCTTTTAGGCTGTCGATGCTCGTTATCACCGACTGCAATTCTTCGTGAGAATACTCTCTTTCTTCAAATGTCTTTTCGTGCGTTTTGTTGTCGGTCTTCGGCGCAAATTTCTTTGCCTGCTCAACGCTCGTCACGCCGTTCGATTTATATTGCGACAACAGTTGATTGATGTAGGGGGTGGGGTAGGTTTTTCCGACCGCTTGCTCTGCCGCGTACAAAATCACGTCGTCGTCAAAGCCCCAGGTTACGCTCCAGGTGTGGTAGTACTCTCTGTCCGTTCCCGTCACCGAGCGCGAGCGTCCTGTCTTTTCGATTATCTTCTTTATCTTGCCGTCAAGTGCGATTTGAGACGAGATATATTCGTCTATGCTATCCGCCGTCAGCAAGCCTTGTTTGTAGAATTTTTCAACGACGTTGTTCATACCGTCGAGCGTGCGTACGTTGCCCACGAAACAGTTGTGTGCGATTTTTTTGAGTGCTTCGTCTTCAAAGCCTTTTGCCGTCCAGGGAACGATATACACTTCGATTTCGTGCTCGAAAGATTCGTAGTATACGCCGAGATTCTTGTTGATTGCGATTGCAAGGTCTTTAAGGCGTTCGCGATGCGCCTGATAGTCGAGCATCTCTTCCGCCGTGAATATCGAAAGGCGATAGAATTCGTCGAGTTTCTGGTCGAGTTTTTTGAAAGTCTTCGTGCCTTTGAGCGTTTTTGCGGCGGTGAGCACGGCGTCGAGTTCGTATCCCCACGATCTCGTCCATTTGAGAAGCATTTGCTTTTCTTCGAGTTCCGCACCGCCTTTTCTTTGAAGCGCGGCAAGCACTTTCTGCATCTCGCCCGATTGTTTGTCGTATTCGTTGAGTTTGTCTTCGACGTCGCTTGCGGTGCGCACTCCGTCGGCAACCCAGTTGCGTGCGACGGTGAGAATGTATGGGTATCTCACGCTCATGCCTTTGAGATTTATGCAGTATTGCACGATCATAAGCATTGCGTCCTGCTCGATTTTGCTCTCGTCGATGAACATGTAGTATTCGTTGTATTCGTTGGGGGTGAGCATGCGTTCGGGAAAGAGTTGTTGAAGGTGTACGTTGAAATCGTTCCACTTCTCGCTCTTGTATTTTTTCGGAGTTTGCATGGAGCGTTTAAGGCTGAGATATTTCACTTCCAGCGGCTGTTTGGATACGATTTGCACGAGTCCCATATCTTCAAAATAGCCGTAAGCGGACAATATTTCGCTCTCGGTCATGTCAAGCCTTGCGCACAATTCGGCAACTGAATTGTCTTTTGCGGGATTGGAGCAAAGATACAGACCGTAAAGATAGACCTTGATTTGCTTTTCGTCGCAATAGGGCAGATGCTCGTTGATGAACAGGTTGTCCACGAGCGTAAACGTTTCCATCAGAAAGTCGCTTGAAAATCTTGCAAAACTCACGATATAATCACTCCTTTTAATACGGAGTTTAATGATAACACACAATCGAAAAAAACATAACCGAAAAATAAAACAAATTTGCGAAAGGCAATATATAGTGGCTTATAAAAAACGAAAAACTAATTTATAAAAACATTCGCGCGTGTCGCAAAGCAAAAAATCGCATATTTGCCGTTGACTTAAAGGACGGAAAACGCATATAATATAAGCGTAAAAAATAGAAATGCAGGAGCGATTATGAATAGATTTGAAGATTTATCGTGCCTTGACACTGCACTCAACACCGGGGCGTTTCTCTGCTCGGGCGAGAACGTTATGGTGGCAAGTTGGGGTATGATAGGCGTCATGTGGGGCAAGCGTGTGTTCGTAGTGCCCGTGAGAGAGTCGAGATACACGAAAGAGTTTATTGACGAAACGGGCGTGTTTACCGTGAGTATACCTTATCCGCACGATATGACGCAGGCAATCAAGTTTTGCGGCACGAAAAGCGGCCGCGAATACGACAAGTGGGCGGAATGCTCGCTTGACAAGGTCAAAGCAAAGTATGTCGATTCCGTCGTGGTGGGCGGTTGCCAAAAATATTTTGAATGCAAGGTCATTGGCGTCGTGCCTATGGGCGAAGATATGGATATATCCAAAGTGGAAAAATGGTATCCGACGGACGACAGACACACTTTTTATTTCGGAGAAATCGTGGGAGAATACTGATGAAAATTTGGGCAAAAGTCATGGTGGGCGACAAAATTAAAAAGGACGTTATTTACGAAAGCGAACTTTCGCTCACACCGAGCAATTTTCAAAAAATGCTGCAAGAGATAGCGTATCTCGTGGACGTTGCCACGCCCATATCGTTGCCGTCTCATTTCAAACATTTCGAGAAATTCAACAGAGTGAAATACATACCGCGCGACTTCATCGAAGAGTGTGATTTCACATCTTTCGTGCTTGAAAGAGTGATCGAAAACAAGAAACCAAAGCAATATTATATCTGAAAAAAAGCGATGAAACGTCGCAAAAGAAAAATATTTAATTTTACTCAATCAAGGTTTTATACGATATGAAAACGCACATTAAGTGCGTTTTCTGTTTTTTAAGTGTACAAAAGTGCCTAATTCTTTTTATTTGCGCATACAAGCATGTTTTTGAAAAATACTATCACTATGCAGGCAGGAATTGTAAGAAGAATCGACGAATTAGGTCGTATCGTTATCCCCAAAGAAATGCGCCGCACCATGAGACTTCAGGTTGGCGACGAAATGGAAATTTGTTCGGACGGCGAAAACATAACGCTAAAAAGATACAGCGGCTTTCAAAGCGTATTGTCCGAAGTCAAAGGCATTGCCAAGTCGCTTTGCGAATACACCGAAGCGGACGTTTTGTTTGTTTCGTGCGGGCGAGTGATAGTTTCAGAAGGCGCAAACAAAAAACACTACCAAGGTGCGATCGTCAGCGAAAAATTCGGCAAAATCGCGGCGGAGCGAAACGTCGTGATTTTGCACGGAGACGATTTGAAAGATTTGTTTGACGACAGATCCGCTCTTTGCTGTTATTGCGTTGTTGAGCCGATCGTCGCGCACGGAGACGTAATAGGAGCGGCGGTGCTTATGCTTGACGGGCTTCCGAGCGACGTTGCAAGAGCGTATTTGCATTTTTGTGCGGAACTCGTGGCGAGAAGTCTTGAGTGATATGCCGAAAATCAGGAAAAACTGCAATGCGGTTTATGCTGCGGACGCCACGCAAAAGGGCGATAGAAAAAGAAAAATTGCGTCGGGCGCAGGAGTGCTTGCAATAGGAAGCGTGATTGCCAAAATGCTCGGCGCGCTTTACCGTATTCCGCTTACGAATATTCTCGGAGCGCAAGGTATGGGAATGTATCAACTCGTCTTTCCCGTATACGCTCTTTTTATGGTGTTGTCAACGGCGGGAATCCCGACCGCACTCAGTCGAATAGTTGCCGAAAAGAGAGCAATCGGGCAGTCGAGCAAAAAATATTTTGCCGCAGCTATTCTCACTCTTGCCGTGCTTGGCGGAATATCTTCCGTTCTTACTTTTGCTCTTGCAAAGGTTTTTGCCGTATGGCAGGGCAATCCCGATACGTATTACGGTTTTCTCGTGATATCGCCGGCAATATTTTTGGTGGGAATTATATCGGGATTTCGCGGTTTTTTTCAAGGCGAAATGTATATGCTTCCGACTGCGCTTTCAAACGTTATCGAGCAAGTCGTAAAACTTGTGCTCGGAATAACGCTTTCATATCTTTTGATAGGCAAAGGTCTGATTTGGGCGGTGTGCGGCGCGTTGCTCGGTGTTGTATGTTCCGAACTCGTCACACTTGTTTATATGGCCACAACCTATTTTGTTCGAGCGGCAAAAGCGAGAAAAAACGGCGTGCACGAGATAAAGGAGAGCATGACGAAGCAAGAGAGAAAAAGCATGGCGACTATGGCGTTTCCTATTGCAATTGTCGCTATCTTGATGCCGCTTTCAAACTTTTTCGACAGCATGATAATCGTCAATATGTTAAGATTGCACGGCGAAAGCGGGGGAATTGCGACGGCATGGTACGGCTTGCTTTCGGGGCCGGTGCAGTCTCTTGTCAACATGCCTATCGTTGCGATAATTTCACTCGGCGTAGCAATCGTGCCGTCGGTGTCCGCATCGAGAGCAACGCGCGACGTGGACTCTATTATGCTAAAAAGCAGGCTTTGCGTCAAACTTTGCTATCTTCTCGGTATACCGTTTGCGTTTTTCTTTGCGGTTTTTGCGGATAATGTTTTGTCGATAGTCTATCCGTCGCTCAGTCAATATAGTCTGAACATAGCGGCAAATCTTCTCAGAATATCTGCTTTCAACGTGGTCACGTTTTCCGCAATGCAAATATACGTTTCGCTCTTACAGGCACTTGATAAAACCAAATGGGCAGTTTTAAGTCTCGTTTGTGCGATTATAGTCAAAACGGTTTTGTCTCTCGTGCTTGTCAGATATATAGGAATTTACGGCGGCGCGATAGCGTCGGTAGGTATGGGCGCAGTGGCGTTGTTCGTCTCGAATGTCGCGTATTTCAAAATATGCGGTCTGCATCTTGAAAAAAACGTTGGCACAAATCTCGTTATAGGTGTTATAATGGCTCTGTCAGGCGTTGGCGTGAGAGCACTTTTGCAAAATCCCGTTGCGGCTTTTTGCGTCGGCAGCGTGGTTTGCGTTGTCGTGTACGTGTGGCTCGTCTTTCTTTTCGGACTTGTTTCAAGAGAAGAAATTCCGCACTTGCCGATGAAAAGGCTTATGTGGGGACTTCACAGGCTCATACGATTCTGGGACTACGGCTGACAATATCCGCCTTATCGGCGTAAATCGGAGACACGAATGAAACTCGACGAAATTCTCAAAGGTTCGTATCAGCGTTATTCTGCCGAAGACTTTTTGTCAACGGCTTTTTTCAACAAGCGTATTGCGCTCGTCGTTGACGGCGTGAAAGAAATCGACGTGCAGAAGATAAAAGACAAACTTCTCGACGTATACGGCGACGTTGCCGTGACGATTGAAAAAGACGGCGAAGACGTGCAAACTTGCGTAAGCCGACTTGACGGAGATTTCGACGCGCTAACGATAGACCCGATTGCGCTTGTCGATTGCAAGCGTTTTGATTTTTCCGACCTTGAACAAATCATGCACAGACTTCGCGCCGACGACGGTTGTGAATGGGATAGAGCGCAAACGCACGAGAGCATTCGTATAAATCTCATCGAAGAAGCATACGAACTCGTTGAAGCGATAGATATGAAAAACGCCGAGATGATTAAAGAAGAAACGGGCGATATTCTCATGCAAGCCGTTTTCCACGCCGAAATTGCAAAAAAGAACGGAGAATTCAATTATACGGATATGATAAGCGGTCTTTGCAGAAAACTTATTGACCGCCACACGCATATTTTCGGAACGAACCATGCAAATAATGCAGACGAAGCACTCGTTTTTTGGGAAGAAGCGAAGAAAAAAGAAAAGAAATATACTTCCGCTTCGGACGAAATGAATCGTATTCCGAAGAATTTGCCGAGTTTGCTTTATGCAGAGAAACTTCAAAAGAAAGCGAAGAAAGTCGGCTTCGATTGGGACACGGTTGATTGCGCGTACGACAAGATTGCAGAAGAAACGGAAGAACTTAAATCGGCAGACGCCGAGCATAGAGCAGAAGAAGCGGGCGATTTGCTCTTTGCGGTGGTCAACGTTTTGCGCTTTTACAAAATCGATCCCGAAATGGCACTCCATGAAGCGAATCTCAAATTTTTCCGTCGTTTTTGCGCGGTTGAAGCCGCGGTGAAAGAAAGCGGTCGTGAAATGAAAGATTGCACGCTCGAACAACTCGACGAAATCTGGAATCAGGTCAAACTCAAAGAAAAATCTTCAAATCTGGATAAATAGTTTAATACATAGCACATGCTCACCGTAGGTAACGTACAACTGAAAAACAATCTGGTGTTTGCACCGATTGCCGGCTTCTCCGAAGTCGGTTTTCGACATTTATGCGCAAAATACGGTGCAGGACTCACGTATACCGAACTCGTCAGCGCAAAAGGACTTGTGTACGGCAATAAAGGGACTGAAGAATTGCTTGCGACCACGGATATAGAAACCCCGTGTGCCGTGCAGATTTTCGGAAGCGATCCCGAGTTTATGTACAAGGCGGCAAAAGACGAGAGACTTGGGAAATTCGATATAATAGATATAAATATGGGCTGTCCCGTCAAGAAGGTGTTCGGCAACGGAGACGGAAGCGCATTGATGAAAAATCCCGCACTCATAACCGAAGTCGTGCAGGCGGTCAAGGAAGGCGGCAGCCGTCCCGTAACCGTGAAAATGCGCGCAGGCATCGAAATCGGAAAACCGCTCGCAGTCGAATGTGCGCTTGCCGCACAAAAAGGCGGCGCGAGTGCCGTAACCGTTCATGCGAGATACCGCGAGCAATATTACAGCGGAGAGTGCGACCATACGATAACGAAAGCAGTCAAAGACGCTCTAGATATACCCATCATAGCAAACGGCGATATAGTTGACAAACAAAGTCTCGATAAGGTTGCCCAAATCACGAATGCGGACGGTTTTATGATAGGCCGCGGCGCACTCGGCAAGCCTTGGATTTTTGCCGAACTACAAGGCAAAGACGATTCGCATGATATAAAGTCGCTCATATTGGAGCATATCGAAGTGCTTAGAAGATTTATGCCCGACTTCACGGTGGCAAACGTCATGAAACTGCAACTTTGCTATTACGCTCGCGGCGGAAGAAATGCAAAAGCAGTGCGAGTCGAGATAGGCAAAGCAAAATCACTTGAAGACATTTTCAAAATAGTCGACGAATTTTTCTGATTGCGTGGAAATGTTTGCAATTAAGGCAATTTATAAGTCAATCGAAAGTCAAGTGAGCTTCGATTGAAAATTGATTGAGTATAAAAGTATAAAGGTACAATATGGCATTCAATATAGTTTTGGTCGAGCCGGAAATCCCGCAAAATACGGGCAATATCGTAAGAACGGCGGCGGCAACGGGATGTAAGGTTCATATAATTAAGCCTATCGGCTTCGACATAAGCGACAAATCTTTGAAACGCGCGGGGCTCGATTATTGGCATCTGACCGATTTTATAGTTTACGAAAATCTCGAAGACTTCTTTGAAAAGAACGCGCAAGGCAGAGTGCACAAGGACGAAAACGGAAACTGGCACATAGACGGCAACGCAATGGACGGAGAAACTCCGCATTTTTATTTTTGTTCGACCAAAGCAAGCGTGAGATACGATCAGGCGAATTTTTCGCAAAACGACTTCTTGTTTTTCGGCAGAGAGTCCAAGGGACTTAGGGAAGACCTTCTTCACGATAACTACGACATGACAATCCGTATCCCCATGGTCAAAGAGGCAAGATCGCTCAATTTGTCCAATTCGGTTGCAATCGTCGTGTACGAAGGTATGCGCCAGTTGGGTTTTAACAACTTGCTTGAACAAGGTCACTTGACTCAATTTTGAATATACCGCAAAATTTAAACAAAACACGATAGGTGTTGCATAATATAGCATTTTGACGAAAAACGGCGAGAAATCGCCGTTTTTCATATGTTTTGAGCATTTTAAAAACACGATACATATTCTGTATTCTGCAACAGCAACACATATCGTGTTTTATCTATTCGTTCTTTTGCCGATTTTGAAAATCCGTTCAAAAATCCGCCTTGCAAAAATTGCAACATTGCGACGGAGAAATGCGGCAGTTTGACAAATTCTATTGTAATTTTTGCGCGCGTGTGATATACTACTATCGCTAAAAATGTATTGATATAATACCTTTTGGCTCAAAAATCGTAATTTTATTTTCTTAAAGGAGAATATCTATGGCAAAAATGACAATCCGCGACGTAGACGTCAAAGGCAAAAAGTGTTTGGTTCGTTGTGACTTCAACGTGCCGATGGTTGACGGAGTTATCACCGACGAGAACCGTATCAACGGCGCTCTTCCCACCATTCAATATCTTGTCGATCACGGCGCAAAAGTGATACTTTGCTCTCACATGGGCAAGCCCCACAACATTTTCACGGAAGGTTTCGGTCTCAACAAGAAAGAAAAGAAAGCGGTTGAAGCGCTTCCCGCAGAAGAACAAGCGGCTGCAAAAGCGGAATATATCGCAAAAGCTCTTAAAAACGACCAAAAGAAATTCACGCTCAGACCTGTTGCGGAAAAACTCGCAGAGCATTTCCCCGGCAAAGTGACGTTTGCAACCGATTTGGTAGGAGACGACGCACACGCAAAAGTCGCGGCACTCAAAGACGGCGAAATCGTTTTGCTTGAAAACACTCGTTTCGAAGCGGGCGAAGAAAAGAATAGCGAAGACCTTTGCAGAAAACTCGCAGACTTCTGCGACGTATACGTCAACGACGCATTCGGCACTGCACACCGTGCACACGCAACAACCGCAGGTATCGTTCAATACGGTTTTGCACCCGTTGCAGTCAGCGGTTTCCTTATCGAAAAAGAACTCAAATTCCTTGGCAACGCAATCGAGAACCCCGTTCGTCCGTTCGTTGCTATTCTCGGCGGTGCGAAAGTTGCCGACAAACTTAACGTCATCGACAATCTTCTCAACAAGTGCGACACGCTCATCATCGGCGGTGGTATGGCTTACACCTTCATCAAAGCACAAGGCGGCAGCGTCGGTCTCTCTCTCGTAGACGACGAAAAGATCGATTACTGCAACAAGATGCTTGAAAAGGCAAAATCTCTCGGCAAGACCATTTATCTTCCCGTCGACACCGCAACTTGCGCAGGATTCCCCGATCCTATCGACGCACACGTTGACATCGAATATTGCGACAGTACCGCAATTCCTGCAGACCGTGAAGGTCTCGACATCGGTCCGAAGACTCAAGAACTCTTCGCATCCGCAGTGAAGTCCGCAAAGACGGTCGTTTGGAACGGACCTATGGGCGTTTTTGAAAATCCGCAACTCGCGGCAGGCACGAACGCAGTCGCAAAAGCAATGGCAGAAACCGATGCAACCACGATCATCGGTGGCGGCGATTCCGCAGCGGCAGTCGCACAACTCGGCTATGCAGACAAGATGACACACATCTCAACCGGCGGCGGCGCATCTTTGGAATTCCTTGAAGGTAAGGTTCTTCCCGGCATCGCTTGCCTCAACGATCGCGCAAATTGACGAATAACGGCGTCTAACTCCAATTTTGACAAGTCACGTACGCAAAGTACGTTGGGCTTGCCAAAATAGGAGGTTATCCTTGTTCTTCATTCGATTATCGCTGTCGTTGACACGTGTAATATGACGTGACGGAACGTTCAATTTTCGCAATCGTGCGACAACCATGTCGGGCGAGCGGAAAAAGCAACTTTTTATTGTTCTTCATTCGATTAGCGCATGAGTTTTATACCTAGCGGAATCGGACGAAACAAAGGAAAAAAACATATCGAAAATAAATTTTTGGAGTATATTATGAGAAAACCCATTATTGCAGGCAACTGGAAAATGAACAACACCATCGCTGACACCAAAGCGCTCATCACGGATCTCGCTCCGCTCGTCAAAGACGCGGCTTGCGACGTCGTTATCTGCACTCCGTACACCGATTTGGCAACCGCAGTCGAAATGACAAAAGGCACCAACATTCACGTCGGAGCAGAAAACGTACACTGGGCAGAAAAAGGTGCTTTCACCGGTGAAATTTCCGCAAAAATGCTTGTTGAACTCGGCGTAGAATACGTCATCATCGGTCACTCCGAACGTCGTCAATACTTCGGTGAAACCGACCAGACCGTCAACGCTCGTGCAAAAGCGGCACTCGCGGCAGGTCTCAAACCCATCATTTGCGTGGGCGAAACTCTCGAAGAAAGAGAAAGCGGCAAGGTTGAAGAAGTTCTCGTTCGTCAAACCAAAGGCGCATTCGAAGGCATCGACAAAGAAGAACTCGACAATATCGTCATCGCATACGAACCCGTATGGGCAATCGGCACCGGCAAGACCGCAACCGCAGAAGTCGCAAACGAAACGATTGCAATCATCCGCAACACCATGGCGGAACTTTATTGCCCCAAGTGCGCAGAAAACCGCGTTCGTATTCAATACGGCGGCAGCATGAACCCCAAGAACGTCAAAGAACTCATGGCTATGCCTGAAATCGACGGCGGTCTCATCGGCGGTGCATCATTGAAAGCGGTTGACTTCTCACAAGTCGTAAACTACTAAAAAATCTATCATCTAACCGCTCGAAAATCTCGGACGGTTAGATTTTTTCAAAAGGTAAAATGATATGAAAAAACTTGTTTTGGTCGTTATGGACGGCGTAGGAAAGTCCAAGACGGGACTCGGCGACGCAGTCACTTTGGCAAACACTCCGACGCTCGACGCACTTCTCAAAGAATGCCCCAACACCTATATCAAGGCGCACGGCACGGCAGTTGGTCTTCCCAGCGACGACGATATGGGCAACAGCGAAGTGGGACACAACGCACTCGGTTGCGGACAGGTCTATTCGCAAGGTGCAAAACTCGTTGAAGAAGCAATCGAAAGCGGCGATATTTTCAATTCTTCCGCATGGAAGGAACTCAAAGACAACTGCGTAAATCACGGCTCGACGATGCACTTCATCGGATTGCTCTCGGACGGCAACGTGCACAGCAACATCGGTCACCTTATCGCTCTTGTCAAGGGCGCAAAGGCAGGCGGAGTCAAACACGTGCGCATTCACGTTTTGCTTGACGGCAGAGATGTTCCCGCAACAAGTGCGCTCGTGTATGTAGATATGCTCGAATCCGCTCTCAAACAGCTCAACGACGACAACTTTGACGCATGCATCGCAAGCGGCGGCGGCAGAATGGTCATCACCATGGACAGATATTTCGCAAACTGGGATATGGTCAAACAAGGCTTCTACACCCACGTTTACGGACAAGGCAGGGGATTTGCATCCGCAACGGACGCAATCGAGACTTACCGTGCGGAAAACCCCGGCGTTATCGACCAGGATTTGCCTGCATTCGTTATTGTCAAGGACGGCGAACCCGTCGGCGCAATGCACGACAACGACAGCGTGATACTCTTCAACTTCCGCGGCGACCGCGCAATCGAAATCTCTATGGCGTTTGACAATGCAGACTTCAACGGTTTCGATCGCGGCAATATGCCCAAGATTCTTTACGCAGGCATGCTTCAATATGACGGAGACTTACATTTGCCAACTAGATTCCTTGTCGAACCGCCGCAAATCAAATATACGCTCAGCGAATTTCTCGTCAATCACGGCGTGAAGTCTTACGCTGTTTCCGAAACGCAAAAGTACGGTCACGTGACGTATTTCTGGAACGGTAACCGCTCCGAAAAATTCAGCGACGCACTCGAAGTTTGGGAAGAAGTTCCCTCCGACAAAGTGTCTTTCGATCAACGTCCGTGGATGAAATCGGCAGAAGTCACCGATAAGGTCATCGACGCAATCGAATCCGGTGAATACGGCTTCATCCGTTGCAACTATCCCAACGGAGATATGGTTGGACACACCGGCAATCTCGATGCAACGAGAATCGGTGTCGAAGCAGTTGACCTTGCACTTGCAAGACTTCTCCCGATAGTCAAGAAACACGATTACGCACTCATCGTCACCGCCGACCACGGCAACGCCGACGAGATGCTCGAAAAGAACAAAAAGGGTCAAATCACCGTGCGTACCGCGCACTCTCTCAACCCTGTTCCTTTCATCGTCTACAACTATGATTGCTCCATCGCCGACGGCTCTTTCGGCCTTTCCGACGTGGCTGCAACGGCAGTGAAGATTATGGGGTTTGAGCCGGATGCTCACTGGGACCCGTCCATAATCCGCTAAATCGCGCCTAACTTTGTCAGCACCCCAAGCCTGCCAACTCATGTACGCATAGTACATTAGGGTTGTCATTCTTGGGGCGCTTTCGCGTTATGCATCGATTTATCGGATTATGGCGTATATATAATTTTTGCGTTATTTTTCTGATTGCGTAATATAACCTGCTAAACGGCGAATAGCATCGGCAAAGCCCCTTGCCCATCAACTCATGTACGATTTGTACATTAGGGTTGTCATTCTTGGGGTGCTTTCGCGTTATGCATCGATTTATCGGATTATGGCGCATAAAAGTTTTTCGTTTAAGACCCTAAATAGAAATGCCCCATCTTTCCGGACCGCGCCGGTATTTCTTCCACCACTCTACAAAAGTTTTGCGTTTGAAAACCTTAAATGCAAATTTCCCCTTTCCTCAGGTGTTTGGACTGCGGCGTTTGCGTGGCAATCCGCCTTGTTCGCTTTGGCTACAATCCGTCCACTGGACGAATTGCTTTACGCGTCGCGCCCATATCACCGTTCCCCCTTGCATGGAACCCACGGTGACCGCGTGGCGGGGGACAACTCGACGCGATTGACTTCGTAACAATCGCTATTCCGTCACTGCGTTCCTTACGGTCGAGACATAACCAACGCCATTTCTCTTATTATATCACTTCGCTTTGTGCGCCGGCTCCGCAACAACATGGCGCAGTCGCTTGTACTTTAGTCAAGTCCGACGCTCGATACGGTCGCCGCCTTGCGGCTCCAATTCCGTATAGATGAAGAGCAAGAAAAAGCCCCTTGAACAGCAACCCTAATGTATAAATAGTACATAAGTTGACGGGCAAGACTTTATCAAAACTATTTGAAGTTTTCGTGAGATTGATAAATAAATGCATAATGCGAAAGCACCCCAAATCGACAACCCTAATGTACAAACAGTACATGAGTTGGCGATTTGGGGTGCTGACAAAATTAGGCGTTATTTAGCAATCTCACGATCGAAGTTTTCGAGGCAACGAACGGATATAGCATAACAATCCGCCAAGCACTCGGGATTGAGATTATCCGCCGTGTCACGCATGGTGTGGTAATAATCCTGAAGATTGTGGTCAAGTGCGGTGATACCGGTGGAACGGAATCCTGCTTTGTTGAAAGCGGCGTTGTCGGTTGCTCCGCCAAAGGGCGGAACCCACGTCTTGGTGCACTTGATGCCGAGTTCGTTTGCGGCTGTTATGAATGAATCGCTGACTTCTTTGTCAGATTTAACGGTTCCGTTCAAATCGCGGTAGTTTACGCCGAGAAAACGACTTTCGTGTATGGTGTCGTAAGAATATATCCAGGTCGGAACGTCGTCGAATTCGCCTTTGTGTGCTTCGCACCACGCCATTGCGCCGCGAAGTCCCGCTTCTTCACTGCCTGAAATGATGACGCCGACTTCGGTGTGTTCGAGTTCGATGCCCTGCTCTTTCATGGCTTTGAGAATGGCGATGCCCATGTAACAACCGGTAAGATTGTCGTTTGCGCCGTCGGTGATGGTGTTTTCATCCCACATGAAGTACATGCCGACAAGGCACGGAACCATGGCGAGAATGGCAATACCCATCCAGAACAGCACGGGCGTGTACAATGAGGTGTAACCCGCTATCGTATAATCGGTGACGGGACGGCAACCCGTTTTGACTGCCGCCGCAATGTTGAGACCGAGAACGATAAGCCCCGAAACCACGCTTGTGACAAGGTGTGCAACGTGTGCCGTTCCGCCGAATTTGTTATTGACGGGCCAATTCCACACCGCATCGGGATGTCCGTTGAAAAACACTCTGCCCTTCACTTCACCCGTACATTTTTTGATTGCGGTGACACTATGTCCCGTTTTTTCGGGGAAGAACTTGTCAACCAACTTTTTGTACAGTCCGAATTGAACGAACAATATCACGAAACCGAGAGCCGTTATCACTGCGCCGACGATAGGCATAAAGAAAAACAACACCATGCCTGCAAGCACGAACGTTATCGTGAAATAAATCCAGCCGAAAAACGCATTCGGGTTTTCCTTGAACGATTCCACGTCCGCTCTTTCGCAACCGCAGTCGTTTTTGAGATAGTCCGCCATATACTCGCAAGCCATTTTCTCTCCGACGCTGCCGGGATCGCGTTTTGGCATGTCGTTGCAGATATGCGCAATTTCGTCGCACATAAATTGTGCACTCTGAGCCTTGTTGTCAATAAGACTTTGCAATTTGCCCATAATTTTTTTCCCCTTCCATAAGATAATTCAATTATACAATACGGAAGTACGACATTTCAATATGCAACCGTTCCGCAAAATCCGACAAAAACGCGATATTGTGCGGTTATTATTCTGCAAACGTATTCAAAGAATAGAAAAACACGACTTGAAAAGCCGTGCCGTAAAAATTGAGTTAATATCTTGCTATTTATTGATTTGTATCCCCGTCGGATTGTTCGACGTCGGAAACGAGATTAGAAACAGGTTCGGGAACGTCGTCGGCGGAAGATTCGGCAAGAGACGAGACGTATTCGTTGTGACCGTCTTGTGTGTTTTCAGTGTTCGCATTGTCGATTTCGTCGGTTTCGATTTTTGCGTTGTCGGCGGATTTGATCTCATTTTGAGCGTTCTCATCGACAGATTGAGCGAGCAACGATTCGTCCGTTTTCGTCGATTTCGCAACAAAAGCGTCGTCAAACACGTCGGCAGGAATATATTCTATATTATCGTCCGCAGATTGAACGTTTTCAAATCCGTCCCTTTTGTTTTCGGCATCGCCCGAATGTTCGGCATCGGCGAGCATTTTGCGTTTTTCGCGCCTGTATATAATAAGCATAATCACGCCGTCCACTATAATATTCAAAATCCAACTTATCGGCCAACTGTAATACAGCATTTGCGGCGACGGATAGGCTTTGCAAGCGGTGTAAATCCACACGATACGGAACACGCATATGCAGAAAAAGTTTGCCAGCATCGGAGTGAGTGAATAGCCCATACCGCGCATACAACCGACAAGCACTTCGACAATACCGCACACAAAATATATCGGAAGAATGATTTTCATTCTGTCGCAAGCGTACTGAATGACGACGGGGTCTTGCGTGTACAATTTTGCGATATACTGCCCTGCGGTGAGCAAAATGAGCGTCCACACAAGGCTGATGACGATGATCATTGCCGACGCTTCGAGAGCGGCTTTCTTGATACGTTCGGGCTTTTTCGCGCCGTAATTCTGCCCCGCGAACGTAACGGTTGCATTTGAAACGGCGTTCATAGACGTGTAAACGAAGCCTTCCAGATTGCTTCCCGTAGAACTGCCTGCCACAAGCGCATAGCCGAACACGTTGAGATTTGTCTGAATAAGCACGTTTGCGACGGAGAAAAACGAGTTGAGTATTCCGCTGGGAAGCCCCACTTTGAGTATCTGCAAAAACTCGCGTTTATGGAAGCGGAGTTTTTTGAGAATGAGTTTGCACGCCCCGTTTTCCTTCAAAAGCGTGATAACGAGCAGTATACACGAAATATACTGGCTCACGATTGTTGCAATCGCAACGCCCTGAACGTCGAGTTTTGCGACGATGACGAAAATAAGGTTGAGCGCAACGTTCACGACGCCCGCGATTGTCAGATATATGAGCGGACGTTTCGTATCGCCTTTTGCACGAAGTATCGACGCACCGAAATTGTACAGCACGTTTGCAGGCGTGCCTATGAAATATATGAACAGATAATCGGTGGCTTTGTCGAGAATTTCGGGATCGGTCTTCATCCACACGAGAAAATATCTTGCGCAGAACACGCCGATAAGCCCTACAATCACACCGCTTATGAGCGCAAGAAGCACGGACGTATGCACGGTTTTTTGCGCGCGCTCTTCGTCTTTGCTGCCTATCGCCTGACTCATAACCACGTTTGTGCCTATCGACAAACCTATCACCACGTTGATGATGAGATTGATGAGCGCAACGTTTGACGAAACCGCCGCAAGCGACTGCGTGCTCGTCTCGGAAAACTGACCTATGACAATCAAATCCGCCGCATTGAACAAAAGTTGCAAAATGCCCGACAACGCAAGCGGCAGCGAAACCGCAATCAACTTTTTGAGAAGCGGTCCGCTTGTCATATCCATATCTTTGGTCATCGTTCGTGTTGCTTTCATTTTCTGCCTTTCGGATTTGTCTAAAAGTTATTCCGTCGCTTTCACACACGAATGCGTTTCCCCACGCAAAAGCGAATCGAAACTATATTTTAGCACTTACCCGAATAAAGTCAAACGAAAACAGCCCCGCCGCCGAAATTTATTTTATTACATAAAATACCACAAAAGAAAACAACCGCTTGCACGGTTGTTTTCTTTTGTATCTTAATCTCTCAAATGCGGATTATTTTTCGATCGATAGTGATAGAATACTCCCCGTCATTTGACAAATCACAAATTCCGCTATCTTTCAAATACTGACTTGTTTTTATTGTAGCGTTATGATATATTATCCATGACATCACATCAACTATTCATAGTGGGAAAAAAACATTGGACATTAAGAACAAAATCTTCATTCAAAGAATAATTGCGCTTATACTCGTTCTTATTTGCATTTTAATCATGGTTGTAGCCTTTAGCATTAACAAAAATACAACGAGCATTGAATATGAACATTGTTATGTCTACGCTTACAACAATAGTCTTAACAAAACCGCATGTGAATTCGTTATAGAGTTTAATGAAGAAGTTACATCGGCAAACATTACAGTTGATTTTTACAATGAAACCAACGAAGTATTCGACACAAAAACAGTATATTTGAAATCATTAGATGACAATTTTTGGTCTGCAACCTTGTCAATAAACGGTACTTTTGCTAACTACAAAATTCAATCCTATGACTGCGACACTACAAAGTCGATGGCAATCTCAATAGTTTTCTATGTAGCATTGGTATTAGGTTTAATATTTCTATGTTTTTTCTTCCTAACACTAATCTTATCTTGCAAGACTTATGAGTGCAACGGAGATACTATACTTGTCTATGCAGGTTGGGTATATGCATACATGGCGATAAACGGCAAAAAAGTCGATATTTCAAGCGGTTTGCCTTCCAACTCCGAAAAACTCATTTGCAATTTGAAAGACGGGAGTTTGGTAGAAGCGGATATTGATGCCTTCAATAGAATTTCCTTAAAAATAAATAGCATCATTCAAATACCCGTCGAGAAGAAAAAGAAAAGTCAAAAATAGTATTTCTCAAAAGAAAAGCCCCGATTTTAGTGGAATCGGGGCTTTTTGTTTCGGTGAGTTTTGAGTGGAAAAATCAACGCAAGGTGCACATGCTTTTGCTTCTAAGTGCCGATTAGGCAACGGCTATGCAGATATTACACCTGTTTTGATGTTGTTTTTCGATTATTTTGGTGTTTTGCAAGCGATTTCACCGTTTTGCGGTTGTATGTCGTTATTTTGCGGCTTTTTGCGCTTCGAAACGGTCGAGTTTGTTCTTTTCGAGTTTCAGATACACCCACTTGATCGGCGGGCAGATTGCAAACAAGAATTGTGCAAACGTGAAGAGTTTGGACGGATTGACGAATTTGCGCTTATGCTCCAAGCCCCTGACCATACATTTTGCCACGTGTTGCGGCTTTTGCACGGGGAACGGACGCTCGCGGATGACTTTGCCTTCCTGCCCTTCCACTGCTTTTTTGAAGAAGCCCGTGTCGGTGGCTATCGGATAAAGGCAAGTGAGCGAAACGTTTTTGGGCATCTCGTAGCGGAGACCTTGTTGGAAGCCTTGCATTGCAAATTTGCTTGCGCTATACAGCGTATAGCCGGGCATTGCGAGCTTGCCGATTGCCGAGACCGTGATTGCCATCTGACCTTGCTTGCCACCGAGATATTCGACGTATTTTTGATAGGTGTAAATGGGGGAAAAGACATTGACTTTGAAGATGTCTTCCACGCGATTCCAGTTGACATAGTCCATCGTCTCGTAATACGGAAATCCTGCGTTTGCGAAAAAGATGTCAATAGAACCGAGTTTTTCGGTTGCCGCCGCAAAGATGGAATCGACGTTTTCTTTTGTCGACACGTCGCAAATCATCGGGAAAACGTTTTTGAGTGCGAGTGCTTCTATTCTGTCTATGCGAAGGTCAACAGCAAGAATCTTGTTGCCGCCTTGTGCAAGCAGTTTGAGCGTTTCTAGACCGATGCCGCTGTTTGCGCCCGTAATGACGATGTTTTTTCCTTTTATCATAATTTTCTCCTTCATATCCCTATGGGATAAAACCTTGCATATTTGTTTCAATATACCACGCAAAAACTCGGTTTTCAAGCCACTTTTTGCGGTTTTGAGCGTTTTTACGGTTTTATGCACGCAATATGCACTCGCACTATTTGCATTTTGCGAGTATTTCGTCAAATATTTTGCCTGCGTTCACTCTCAAATCGTCGAGCGAGCCCGAGTTGTCCACGGTATACGTGGCGATTTTTTTGAGCGCGGCCGGCTTGACTTGCACGCGCATACGAGCCTTTGCCTGTTCGGTGTCAAGTCCCCTGCCTTTTAGCCGTTTCAAGCGAGTTTGATAGGGCGTCGACACAAACAATATTTCGTCAAATCCGCCTATCACGCTTTCAAGCGCAATCGGAAGTTCCGCCGCAACGAGCGGCTCGGCACATTCGTTTATGACTTTTGCGATTTCGGGATGAGCAATTGCGTTGAGCGTTTCAAGTCGTTCATCGTCGGAAAACACTATGCTTGCAAGTGCCTTTTTATCCACCGCTCCGTCTTTTACGACGGTTGGAAACGCCGCCGCGATTTTTGCGATATACGACGGTGACACAAGCAGATTTGCGTTGATTTCGTCGGCACTGAGACAGAAAAAGCCTTTCTCTTTTGCGATTTTCAACACTTCGCTTTTACCCGAGCCTATTCCGCCTATTATTGCGACTCTCATTTGAGTTCACCCCAGTTTTTCGCGCTCGTCGCTTCCGCAATGAGCGGAACGGACAGTTTGACGGCGTGTTCCATCTCGTAGGATAGAATCTTCTTCACTTCTTCCGCTTCGTCCGCTGCCGCGTCGATTATAAGTTCGTCGTGAATTTGCAAAATCATCTTCGATTTCATGCTTGCAAGACGCTTTTCCACGCCAAGCATAGCAAGTTTTATTATGTCTGCCGCAGAGCCTTGAAGCGGCGTGTTCATCGCCATACGCTCCGCCGACGAACGCACCATATAATTCGACGCGTTAAGATCGCTGAGATTGCGACGTCTGCCAAGCATCGTGAGCGAATATCCGCGCTCGCGTGCCGATTTCACGCAACCGTCCATAAATTCGCGCACTTTCGGGTGCATTGTGAAATAGTTTGCAATAAACTCTTTTGCCTTGTATTGCGGAATGGACAGGTTTTCTGCAAGTCCGTAGCCGCTTATGCCGTATATGATGCCGAAATTGACCGCTTTTGCGTCTCTTCTTTCTGCCGGCGTAACTTCCGACACGCTCTTGCCGAGAATCTGTGCGGCGGTGATTGCGTGAATATCGTTGCCTTCGTTGAACGCTTTTATGAGTTGCTCGTCGCCGCTCATGTGCGCAAGCAGTCTGAGTTCGATTTGCGAATAGTCCGCACTGACGAGAACGTTGCCTTCGCTCGGTATAAACGCACTCTTAATATCCTTTGCTTCTTCGCTTCTTGTGGGAATATTTTGCAAATTCGGATTTGTTGACGACAATCTTCCCGTCGTCGTTATGCATTGATTGAATTCGGTGTGTATACGCCCTGCTTTCACGAGCGGTTGAAGCCCCGTGACGTAAGTCGATTGCAGTTTTGCATAATGACGGTATTCCAGAATTTTTGCGATTATCGGATGTGCGCCCGAAAGATTGCCGAGCACGTCTTCGCTGACGGAATATCCCGTCTTTGTCTTTTTGCCGTGCGGAAGCATAAGTTTTTCAAACAATATTTCCCCGAGTTGCTTCGTTGACGCTATGTTGAAATGCTCGCCTGCAAGGTCGTATATCTCGCCCGTGAGCGTCGCTATACGCTCTGCATATTTTTCTTCGAGTGATTTCAAAGCCGCAACCGATACGCACATTCCGCGTTGCTCCATATTGCGCAAAACTACGCAAAGCGGCTGTTCAACGTCAAAAAACAAATGATTAAGTTCGTTTTTTGCGAGTTGCTCTTTAAGTTTGTCGCTTTCGACAAGCAACTCCACCGCACCGACTTCGAGACCGTCCGCACCGAGAACCTGCTCGACGCTCTTTATCGGCGCACTGCCGCGAACAAGGTGAGAGGCAATCATCGTATCGAAGAATTTTGCGTTGTCGAAACCGTATGCTTTCGAGAGTGCCTTGAAGTCATAACATACGAGTTCCATATCCTTGGCACACTCTTTCACGACGTTCACCGCTTCGTCAAAATCAACGCCTTCGCTGAACAAATCCTGCACGCAATCTATCTTGTATTCCGTCTTATCGTCAACCGCAAACGTGACGTTTTCACCGATAAGAACAGCTATTCTATCGCCCTTTATTGCGGCTTTTATGTCTTGCCCCGTTGTCAAAACGACAACTTTTTTCTCTATTTTCGGCAATTCGACGACCGACTCGTCTCCACCGTTTTCAAACGTCATTCTTGCAGCGAGCGAGGTGATTTCAAGCTGACCGAGAAGCGTGCGCACCGTCTGCGAATACACGGGCGTAAACTTCAAATCGTCAAGCGTGCATTCAACGGGAACGTCGCAGTTTATAGTGACGAGTTCCTTGCTCAAAATTGCAATATCCTTGCCGTTTTGCACGTTTTGCCCGAGCTTGCCCTGGATCTCGTCTGCATGCGCAAGAATCTCGTCAAGCGAACCGTATTTTTCAAGCAGTTGCTTTGCCGTCTTTTCTCCGACTCCCGGTATGCCCGGCACGTTGTCTGACGTGTCGCCGCGAAGTGCCTTGTAATCGATAAATTGCGACACGGTGAATCCGTCTTGCAAAAGGCGTTCTTCGTCATACACTTCTATGTCGCTCACGCCCTTCTTCGTCCAGAACACTTTCGTCGTGGGGCTGACGAGTTGAAAAGAGTCTCTGTCTCCCGTCACGATGATGCACTCGTCGTCAAAACGCTTTGAAAGCGTGCCGAGAATGTCGTCGCCTTCATAGCCTTGCAGACTCACGATTTTTATACCCATAGCGGTTATGAGTTGTTTGAGCGGTTCGACCTGCTGACGAAGTTCTTCGTCCATAGGCTTTCTCGTCGCCTTGTAGTCCTTGAACATTTCGTGACGGAACGTCGGACCGTGCAAGTCAAACGCCGCAGCGATATGCGTCGGCTTCTGCTCTTTTATAAGTCTCAGAAGTATGCTCAAAAAGCCGTAAATCGCACCCGTATAAAGCCCCTTGCTCGATTTGAGATTGGGAAGCGCGTGATAGGCTCTGTGCATAAGCGAGTTCGAGTCAAGCAATAAAATTTTGTTTTGTGCCATATATTCACCGTTTTGCGAGTTGTCGCATATTTGTCAGTTTAACCGAGCAAAAACGCTTTCAAACCTTCGTCCATAAGCCTTTTTGCGTCGTCGTATCCGCTTTGCATAAAATCGTGCACTCTGCGCGCCGAAAACGCCATTGCAGGTCCCAAGTCCACGCTAGGAGCAATGAAGAACAGGTCGATGTCTCCGCGCTCGATTTTGCGTTTGGGGGCTTTGTCCATGACGTTTGTGCGGATGACGAGCATCTTGTCATATCCGTTTCTTGCAAGCAAATTAATGGGCATATTGTCGTACACGCCGCCGTCTATATACTTGCTATTGCCGATTTCTTTCGGCGGAAAAATAGGAAACGTTGCCGACGCTATTATGTAATCGACGAGTTTTCCTTGTTCTATGCCGCTCATCATCTGCTCAAACGGTTTGAATTCGGATATGTCGAAAGTCACGATACCGAAGTCTTTTTGGCTTGCCCTTATGTCGTCTTCGTTGACGAGATTTTCAAAAAACTCCTGCGATTGTTTGTAAGACGCTTCAAGCATTTTTATCGTTTTCAATCTCTTTTCTTTGAGGACTTTTATAATTGCGGGCGTCATGTCAAGATTATGTATGGATTCGATTTCTTCGTCGGTGAGCGCAAAAACCGTGTTGGTTTTGATTTGTTTCCACACGTCGAGCAACTTGTCATATCCGCCTTCGAGATACAACGCGCCGTTGATTGCGCCTATTGACGTCCCCGTGACGCCGTCAAATTCGACACCGAGTTCGCGTATTGCAAGAAGTGCTCCCACCTGATACGCTCCCTTGACTCCGCCGCCTTCGAGTACCAGTCCCAATTTTTGACCTTTGTCGTTCATATTATTTATCATTCGTGAATATTTCCGTCTATGAATATATTTCTTTTAAAAAATTATATCATCAAATACGCCTTTTGTAAACAAGTTGTATTTGCACTGTCATTCCAAAAAGAGCCACGCTTCGTCGATGTAAGCGTGGCTCTTTCACAATTCTTCACTGCTTAGTGCAGTTTGTCGATAAACGCCGCATTTATCTGATACGTCGAATACGGCGTGATCGGATTTGTGTTGGCGTATCCGAAAATCTCAACGGAGAGATTCTTAACGAGGTTTGCCGCAAGAAGCGGAACGCCGCTGCCTTCGGGCTTGATGTCGCGCGTCTTCAACGAATAAATATCGTCTGTTTCTGCCGCAAAGTCAAGATAAGTCTTTTCCGTGAAAATGCCTTCTCCTGCCGATATACCCGTGCATACAAACGCCATATGGAACCAGCATTTGCCTGCGTCGTCCCCTTTACCTTCGTAACGATATTTTTTGAACAATGAGTTTTGTCTTATGAGATCACCGCACATCGTACCTATAGTCTGGTTGAGAGAAGCGTCGCCGACATCGATAAGTTTTGCGTTATCAACGTTCTGCCAGTTGTAAATGTTGAAGAATCCCGTTTGTCTGATGACAAGATTGATACCTTTAGAATACAGATTTTCCATAAAATACTGCTCGTTGGCGTCAAGGTCGTCGCGGATAAATCTGCCGAAACTCTTCTTTGCGGTTTTGCCGTTTCCATCGACGTATTCCTGCAATTCGGTTATCGTGTATCTCTCGTAGCAAGTTGACATAAGCGAGCCGATCATGTTGGAGGCCGTGAAGTTGTTGAACGTGATGTTGGAATAGAATATCGCAAAACCTTGTTCTTCGTCTTTCCAATACATACGTTGCGGCACGTACATTCCGCAAGACGTGAAGTTGCGCATTATGCAACCGTCAATCGTCATATCGCAGTTGAAAGAGTTGAGTGCCTTTTCGCCGTTCTCGAAAATGATATACTCGAAACGCAATCCCGTAAGGTGAACTCTGGATTGGTCGTCGTCACCGGCAAACATCGCTTCGCCCTTAAAACCTTGCGTGTCGTCGGCATTGTTTATCTCGGTGTCGTCGCCAAGGTCGTTCATTCTCAATATAATGTTGCTCACCGTGACGTTGCTCCAAGCGATACGCGTTGCATACACTTTTTCCCCGAGCTGCCCTTTGAGTGCGGAAAGCATGTGGTTGTTTCCGTAAAGGTCGCCGTAAAAACTTATCGCATCTGCATAATCGATATATTTGCCCGTGCCGTCTTCGTTTTTCTCGAATGCAATGTTGCTTTCAAGACAAATCGCATAAGTTTTGTGCGATCCGTGTTGAGTATAGACAAAGTATCTTCCGCCTTCGGGGTTGATATCGTAGGTCATTTCGTGACCGATGTAGTTGCCTTCGGCTTTTGCGTATTCGTTCTGGTACTTCGCCGCATTGCGAAGTTGGGCAATATTCGTGACGGCAACGCCGTAGATTGCCTTTATCGTCACTTCTTCCGTCGTGAATTTGCTGATGCCTTCGTATTTAGGATAGCGCGCGCTCACGCGTACGACGATATTCTGTTTGCCTTTGCCTTCGAGTGCGGAATCGAACACGAGTTTGTTTGCGACGGTCTCGTCGAAGTGTGCGTACTCTCCACCCGAAACGATTTCAAAATTGTACGATGCATAGAACGCCGCAAGTTCGCTTTCGGTTGCGCCTTTAGGTTCGCCCTGAACGACGATTCTCACAAAATTCGCTTCCTTTTCAAAAGCGTCGTTTGAGTATCTCTCGCTTGCAAAAACCGTCTCTCTTGCAAGCCCCACCGCAAGCGCACCGTTTGACGTGCGCAGTTGAATTGACGTAAGTTTGCTTTGAACGTTGAGTTCTATGCTGGTTTGTTCCGAGCCGTATTTTGCGGTTATTACGACTCTGCCGTTTGCAACGCCTTTGACTTCACCGCTTTCGTTTACGGTTGCAACGTCCGTGTCCGACGAAGACCATTCCACAACGCCGAGATTACCGTTTGAAAGTTCGTCGGCATGTATCGCTCTGAGTTTGAGCGTATGCTCTCCGACCGCAAGAACGTATCCGTCGGTCTTGTTCGCAAAAAAGTCTGCGTTTTCGATGACGATTGCTTCGGGTGCTACCGAGTAAATCTCGAAGTTTCCCTTTGCGGTGGCAATCACCGCTTTGTCGCTCGTGACGGTGACTTTGCCGTCAATAATCGTGCAGCCTTCAACCTCGGTTGCGTCGGAATCTATGCCGAGTTCTTCGAGAGTGAACGATTTCTTTGCGGTGTACAGCGTTTTGCCGTATTTCGTGCTTGCGCCCTTTGCAGTCACGTTTACGACATATGCACCGCTTGTGATATATCTGATTTCTCCGCGTTCGCTTGAATGCACGCTTGCCTGCACGGTGATGTTTGCCGTGCCTGCACTTTTTGCACTGACGACGCCGTTTTGGTCAACGGTTGCCACTTCTTCGTTGTCGCTGTGCCATATCGTGTGATTGACTATACTGTCAATAGGCGTGTAGTTTGGCACGAGACGTTTCGAATCGCCAACTGCGATATTGTTGTCTTCGCCGCTAAGGTTTCCTATCGTGACTCTTTCCACGTTGTCACCGACGACGGAAACGTTGAGCGTCTTTGACACGTTTTCGGCAACTACGTTTATCGTGAAGTTGCAATACGAGCCGATTACCATCTTTGCGGTTGAGTTTGACGCCGTTTCGTTGTCCGAGTCGTCAACCATGCACGCGGCGGGATAAACTCTCGTCAAAAGCGCATCCGCCATTGCCGAGATAATCTTAACGGAGTCTTCTCCGTATCTCGATTTTGCCGTGTTGTACGCGCTCTTGCGTTCGGCGTCGGAGAAGTTGGGATACTCCGCTTCGAGTTCCGCTTTCAATGCGGACAAATCTTGCTTGTACTTCTCGTATTTTGTCTGATACTCGTCGTCTGTGTAAACGACGTCCCCCGTGATGCGCCACTCAACAGTGTAGTTGTTTGCTTTTTCGGGCAAAACCTTGACATCTATGTAATCGTAAAGATTTATCGTCTTGTTCGCGACGTTTTCAAAGTTGAAAGATATGTTTTCGGCAACGTTTTCGGTGCCTTTATATCTCAACTGAATGTCTTCTACACTGATCCATGCCTGAATGGATACTATGCTTGAAACGAGCGCGACTATCACCAGAATGAGAATCGGGATAAGTATAAGAATTCCTATCATTACTTTCTTCATAAGTCGCTCCTTAGCCGTGCATCCTGTCGATAAACGCGGAGTTTATCTGATAGGTCGAATACGGCGTTATCTTTGCAGTGTTCGGATACCCATAGACGAAAATCGGAACGCTTCCGAGTATCGTTTCGCCTGCGAGTCCGAAGAAGTCTTTGCTTTCTTTCTTTATCGTGCGTGTGTCGAGCGTATAGTAAGAGTCTTTATCCGAAAGTGTGACTTTCATGCTCGGCACTTCGGTGTACATACTCGAACCTTCAAACGACAAGCCTGCCACCACGAACGCGACGTGCAACCAGCAAGTGTTGTCTTTGTCAACGTAGCGATAGTTTGCAAAAGCACTGTTGTTTCGCAAAACATTTCCGCTTGCTTGCTTGATAATCTCGTCGTAACTTGCATCGCCCGTACTGAACAAAGCCGCGTTACTAACGTCCTGCCAATTGTACGCTTCCATAAATCCCGTTTGTTCAATCTCGGTGTTTATGCCCTTTTCGTAGAAGTTTTCCATGACGTACGCATAGTTTGCCTTTTCGTCGCCCGGAACGAAACGATACTCTCCTTTGCCGTCCGAAGTCGGCTTCACCGCAAACTTCTCGTAGGTTGCCGCCATAAGCGAGCCGAGCGTGTTGGAGAACACGAGATTGTGGATTTTGATGTGCGAATAGTACGGATGATACGTCTTGTCGGAGTCTCTGTAGAATATGCGTTGCGGCACGACCATACCTGCCGAAAGCAAGTTGCGGATTATGCATCCCGTAAGTTCCAGATCGTTGTTGCGGAATGAGAGCGCGCTCACCGCGTTTTCCATAATGCAATACTCGAACTTGACGTTAACCACTCTATAATAATCCCAGTGCACGTCGCTGCCGATGATGACCAAATCGCCCTTGAACGATTTCGTGTCCTGCGCACTGCTTATTTCCTTATCTTCGGGATGCGAATTTGCGCGAAGAATGACGTTTGAAAAAGTCACGTTGCTCCACGAAATACGCACGAGTTGGTGACTCACCTGTCCCGTGATTGCGGAAATCATCTTGTTGTTGCCGTAAAGGTCTCCGTAGAATTGCGCACGACCGTCTCTGTCCCCTATGGTTTTGACGTTTCCGTTTGCGTCGTATTCGACTTTGTATGCACAGTTGTCGGTGAGACAAATAGCATAGTTATGTTTCGAACTTTCGTTCTCTTGCACTATATAGTTATCTTCGCCGTTGACGTGCTCGAATGTGGTCTTTGCAGGGATAAAGTTGCCTTCTTTGTAGGCGTATTCTTTCTGATCCTTCACCGCTTTGAGCAATTCGTCGATGTTTGAGACGCTCACGCCGTATATCGCCTTTATCGTCACTTCTTCGGTGGTGAATTTGCTCACGCCTTCGTGCTTTGGATAGCGCGCGCTCACACGCACGACGATATTCTGTTTGCCTTTGCCTTCGAGTGCGGAATCGAACACGAGTTTGTTTGCGACGGTCTCGTCGAAGTGTGCGTATTCTCCGCCCGAAACGATTTCAAACACGTATGAATCGTAAAACTCGGCAAGTTCGCTTGCGGTTGCGTCTCTCGGTTCGCCCTGAACGACGATATTCGTGCTGTTTGCGACTTTACTGCCGCCTGTGGAGACGTCAACGTATCTTTCGCTTGCAAACACAGTCTCTTTTGCAACGCCCACCGCCAAAGACGAGTCGGACGTACGAAGTTGAATCGACGCAAGTTTTTTGCGCACTTTGAGAGTTAGGGAAGCACTTTTTCCGTTGCCGTCCGACGCCGTTATCACCACGACTCCGTTTGACAAACCTTTGACTTCGCCGTTTTCGTTCACCGTCGCCACGTCGGTATCGGACGAAGTCCATTCGACGTCTGACGGTTTTCCGAGTGCAAGTTCGTCGGAAAATACCGCGCCGAGTTTGAGAGTGTGCTCGCCTACTGCAAGAACGTAACCGTTTTCTTTGTTCTCAAAGAAACTTGCGTTTGCGATGGCGATTGAGTTTTCTTCGACAGAGTAAATCTCGAAGTTTCCGTTTTCGGTGCTAATCACCGCTTTATCGGCGGTCATCGTCACCGTATTCTCTTCAATCGTGCAACCTTCCGCCGCCACTGCGTCCAAAGACAATCCGAGTTCTTCGAGAGTGAACGATTTCTTTGCGGTGTACAGCGTTTTGCCGTATTTCGTGCTTGCGCCCTTTGCAGTCACGTTTACGACATATGCACCGCTTGTGATATATCTGATTTCTCCGCGTTCGCTTGAATGCACGCTTGCCTGCATCGTGATGTTTGCACTGCCTGCTTTCAACGCCCTGACAACGCCGTTTTGGTCAACCGTTGCGACGTCTTCGTTGTCACTGTGCCATATCGTGTAGTTGACGATGCTGTCAATCGGAGTGTAATTCGGCACGAGTCGTTTAGCCTCTCCGACGGAGATATTGTTGTCTTCGCCGTTTATGTTGCCGATTGTCACTCTTTCGACGTTGTCGCCGACAACCGACACGGACAATGTTTTCGAAACGTTTTCCGCAACCACTTTAACAGTGAAATTGCAGTACGACGAAACGATAAATTTGCCCGTCGAGTTGGAATCGACGTCAAATTCGTCTTCACTCACGAAAGAGACCGCGGGTGACATTATTCCCACAAGCGATTTTGCCATCTCGTCGATGATTTTCGCAGAATCGTCGGGATATTTGATTTTTGCCTGATTGTACGCCGTGCGTCTCTCGTTTGTCGAAAACACGGGATACTCCGCTGCGAGTTCGGATTTCAGAGCCGAGATTTCGCGCACGTAGGCTTCGTATTTTTCCTGATATTCTTCGTCCGTATATGTGACGTTGCCGTCGATTTTCCACTCTATCGTATACTTGTTCGCCTTTTCGGGAAGCACCTTGACGTTTACGTAATCGTAAATGCTTATGGTTTTCCCCTGAATGCCGTCAAGTGACAAAGAGATATTTTCGGCGGTACGTTCCGACCACTTTTCCGTAAGTTGTATATCTTCAACGCTTATCCACGCTTGCATGGATATGATGTTTGACACCATTGCGACGATAAACAAAATCAGAATCGGAATAAGGATGAGAATACCGACCATAACTTTTTTCATCGCATTCTCTCCTTACGGAATTATCTTCTGATAACGCTTGTTGAGATTGACAAACAGTCCGGCAAGCGAGCCTGCAAGCAAAACTATGGACACAATGCTCAATATGAGATAAATTCTGCTCATATCACCGCGTTGTATAATCGTGACGTTGCCTATCGAAAGCGGAAGGAAACTGAATAACATCGCAAACAAACCGTACGCAATCGCAACGACGATACCGACTATCATCGCAAGCGCGACGTTTTTGTTTGCCGACACGAGTTCGCCGTCACCCGACACGTTGAACGTCGGTGATTTGATGTCCGCAATCATGCTAAGGCATGTAAGGCTTATGACGAGCATTTCGGCTATTCCGAAAATCGCGCCGCTATCAAGCGGAGTGAGCAAATGTTTGCCTGCGTCGCTCGTGTAATAGCCACCCGAAAGTGCACAGCAAAGAGCGACTGAAATCGTACCCGTGAGAGAATACAAAATAAATTTGACGAGAATCTGATTCGTGTAACTTACGGGAATGACCTTCGTGTGATAGAAACTCGAACCTTCTCTGGATATACATGTTGAAGCAAAGGACACGATTATGGTGATGAATATGACGATGACCATAAGCGTAAGTCCCGGCATAATGCCTGCACCGATGCTTTCCGTTCCCATACTTGCCGCAAGACGATTGCAGAAGAACACCATGACGGGTGCGGCGCAAGCCATTGCGAAATACTGGAACGAATAGTTGAAACTTCTCAAAATGAGATAGAACTCGCGTCTGAAAAGCGCGTATGCTACGGGACGACGCACGTCTTTGATTTTCTTCTTGAAAGACGCTTTCTGCGTTTCGATGCCGTAAAGAATCGTCTTATAATACTCTCTCGTAGCTACGAAATACGCCGCAACGCCGAATGCCGCATTGATGAGAATAAGATACAGGAAGCGAAGCGCGTACTTGCCTGCCGAAAGTCCGCCGTACTTCATGCCGTTGACGATTTCGGCATACCAGTTGAACGGATATGCGTACTTTGCAAAATTGCGATATCTTGCAATCATATCCGTAGAGAAAATGCTCTGCTTCGAGTCTTTAAGATACGTCAGCACGTTAGAGAGCGACACAAGATAAAAAATGAACACGAGACACACGACGATAATCGTGATGATGAGAATGAGCAAGAACTGATTCTTCACTGCGTTCATGACTTTCATGACGGGCACTGCGAGTATGTTTGCGATAAAGAACGGAATGAGCGTTGAAAACAACACTATGCCAATATATGCGAAATAGTCGCCCACAGCCGCGTCGGTGATGATGCCGAACGAAATATAGAACGGCAACATCAAAAGCAAGCACACGACAAAATTGTGCAGATAGCAATAAATCGACTTCGCAACGAGAATTTCTTTGCCGCTGACTGGAAAACGGAGCAACATTTCGTTGTCGCCGTTCTGATATAGGTTCTTTATTACGCTGCCCGTTGCGACTATCGTCGCAAGGCAAATCGTGAACGTCGCCACGATAACGAGGAATTCTATTCTGAGACCCGAACGAGTCACGAATACGTTCGTAAGATAATAAATGCCGACGATAAGCACCGCATAAACGAGAAAGAAGAAAATCGCGTTGGCAACGTGCCCGAGTTTTTGCTTCCAAGCCGTCTTGTCGGTGTTCGTGACGCCGTATCTCGATTTAAGGTCAAGACGGAAGAGCGTTCTCACACTCTGCATGGAGAATTCGCCTTTCATTATTGCTCGTCCCCCTTGTTTTCGGTCTCTTCAACGACAAGCTCTTCGTCGCTTTGCGCTTCTTTACGTTCTATAGGCATATCGGGGCGCATATCCGCGCTCTCTTGTGCAATGTAGTCTTCGAACAATCTTTGCTCGTAAGTGCCGGTGACTTTGAAGAACGTCTCTTCAAGGTTTGCCTTGTTCGCTTCGTTGCCTGCAAGGTCGATGACATCGATGAGATGACCGTCGTTGACGATTGCGACTCTGTGGCAGAGTTTCTTGACAAGGTCAAGGTTGTGGCTCGAGAAGAAAACGGTATTGCCCTTTGCGCAATGCTCTCTCATGTACGAAATGATTTCAGCGGTGGATTGCGGGTCGAGTCCCATCATAGGTTCGTCAAGAACCCAAAGTTTCGGGTCGTGAATGAGTGCCGCGATAATGCAGATTTTTTGTTTCATACCGTGCGAGTAGGACTTGATTTGTCTGTCTATCGCGTTTTCCAGTTTGAAGAGTTTTGCATAACGGTCGATACGTTCCGTTCTCACGAGAGCAGGCACTTTGTAAAGGTCTGCGACGTAGTTGACGTATTCTCTTCCCGTCAATCTTTCGTAGACGGAGTGGTTGTCGGGGACGTAACCCATTTCCATTTTCGCCTTGATAGGTTCTTTGACGATGTCGTGGCCGCAAATGGTTATCGTGCCGCTGTCAAAAGGCAAAATGCCCGTAAGGCACTTTATGGTTGTGGATTTGCCCGCACCGTTTTGTCCGAGAAATCCGAAGATTTCGCCCGGTCTCAATTCAAATGAAATATTGTCAACTGCGAGTCTATCGCTCTTTGGATATTTTTTTACAAGGTTTTCAACTTTTAACATAATCAAATTATCTCCTGTTGTATTTTTGCATGGCGAAGTATGCTTATACGCGTGCGCACACGCGCGCACACATACCGAAATCACCCGAAAAAAGCGGGTGTCGCAAAATCATTGAATAATGATTGGTGAAGTCTGCAAAAAAGCGTTCGACGCGATTATGCTTCTTCGCGACGAAACGAGGCGATGTGTCCGTATATGAATCGGAACGACCTTCACTCGTTCTTGCATAAATTTGTGCGGCAAAACCGCCGCCGTTGCCATAATAACGCAAAGCGTCACCGTGACGGACACGATGCCGACTATCGCAAAATGTATGATGGTCGTCTTTGCGACGAACAATCCGAAGTTTTGAAGAGAATTTTTGAACAACGCAAAAGCGATCACCGTAGTCGCAAACGCAGATACGAACCCGCGTATACGCTTTGGCAAACACCTTATAAGCATAAATATCAACGCTATTGCCGCAAGCCCCGCAATCGTCTTTGCAAAATCGACGAGATAGACGGTCACTTGTGTCAGGAACGATAGAAAATCCAAATCTTCTCCTTGCGCAAAACAAGTGTCGTTTTGTTGTCGCTTTGCGCATTCATTTTTTTATTTTATCAACTATATATATACTTGTCAAATAGTTTCCTTATTTTGCCCCGTCTGCGCACTTTACAATGTCAAAAATACACTACAAACGTCCGTTATCGGCATATACGACCGCCGTCGCGTGTAGTTTCGCACTCCAAATTCAATCAACCGCTTGACGAAATCGACACAAAAAGCGTATAACATTGTAGTTAAAAAAATATGAAAAAAACCAACGCGTCGTAAAAAAACGCGATAGAGATGAAATATGATTACTCAATCGTTATCCGCTATAAATTATTTTGAGATCCTGCTTCCGCTCGCTCTTATTCTGCTTTCCACGAAGTTTTTCGCTTTGATTGGAAAAAAGATAGGTCTTCCGCAAGTAGTCGGCATGCTCATTGCCGGCATTTTGCTCGGCTTTATCAAATATATTCCGAATCAGACCATTTTCACGGACGCAACGCTCGAAGGTCTTTCTTTCCTTGCAAAAATCGGCGTTATCCTGATTATGTTCTCGGCAGGACTGGAAACCGACCTTAAACAATTCAAAACATGCGGCGTTCCGTCTGTTATTATAACGTCGCTCGGCGTAATCTTCCCCGTAGGTCTCGGCTTTATCGTTTCGGCGGCTTTCAACGGCGGCTTTGCGAATATGAGCCAACACCAACTCATTACAAACCTATTTTACGGCGCGATTCTCGCGGCAACCAGCGTCAGCATAACCGTCGCGGTGCTCAAAGAACTCGGCAAAATCAACTCCAAAGTCGGCACGTCAATCATCGCCGCTGCTATCCTTGACGACATCATCGGCGTCATTCTTCTCTCCCTTTTCATAAGTCTTGACAAAGGCGACGATTTGAGCGGCGTAGGTATTGCAATCGGCAAAATGATAGGCTTCTTTGCGGCGGCTATCGCTGTCGGCGTCGTGGCGCACTTTTGCTTGAAACACTATCTCAAACGCCACCCCGAACACCACAGACGTATCCCTATCATCGGATTTGCAATGTGCTTCCTGTTCGCTTATGCGGCAGAAGAATGGTTCGGCGTTGCGGACATCACAGGCGCGTACGTGGCAGGCATTATGCTTTCCACTCTCACCGAATCAGGCTATATCGACAGAAAAGTCGAAGTGAGCAACTATATGATTTTTGCGCCGGTATTCTTTGCCAACATCGGCATAAATGCCAACTTCGGAGCAATCAGCCCCCACATCGTAGGTTTCGGCTTTGCGTTTATAGCGGCAGGTCTCGTCGGCAAAGTGCTCGGTTGCGGTCTCGGTTCGCTTATCTGCAAATACTCGCTCAAAGACAGTTTGCGCGTCGGCATCGGTATGATGGCAAGAGCGGAAGTCGTGCTCGTATGCACTCAAAAAGGCGTGGACAGCGGCATCGTGGACCAATCGATAATGCCGTTCGTGCTTATTCTCATCATCGTGTCTTCACTGCTCACACCGCTGTTTTTGAAAATATCATACCGCAAAGAACTTCCCGACAACGTGCTCAATCAACCGCTCACGCCCGCACTTGCGGACGGTTCGAACGGCTCGCAAGCCCCCGCTATTTCTGACGGCACAAACGGAGCTCCCGCCGAAAACACCACGGCAACCCCTTCCGATTTATCCGGTCAATCGCAAGACGATTCAACGCTCACAAACGACGAAAAATAAATTTTTTAGATATTCTAAATGCACAAAAAACACACTTGAATGAGTGTGTTTTTTCAATCAAATTGATAATGAATAATTAATAATTGTGGAAGGCGAAGCCTTATCCGAAAGACTATTCGGAGCGTACTTATAAACGGACTGTGCAACTTAAAAGACGGAACACGAGCCGCAACGGCGGCGAGCAAATCG
>ERZ780168.160-NODE-160-length-80396-cov-64.868697_pt1 | contig 80396 bp, 69 predicted proteins | sample MGYA00510981_ERZ780168 | MGnify/ENA primary metagenome ERZ780168 (study PRJEB29588, sample SAMEA2158769) | human gut metagenome | biome: human gut; feature: human-associated habitat; material: faeces | place: Denmark | collected 2008/2010 ...
TCAAAATATATGAGGCTATGCAGGTGGAAAATTGCATTTCGACTTTGACTTTAGGGCAAGTTTCCGCGACCGGCCGCCCCACTCTCTTCTGATGTCAGGATATTAACCCTCGATTGCTTTTTTATTGATATAACCGGAAACTGCTTTCCAGCAAAGCACAGCGGCAATAGCACCGATACAGGGACCTACGACCATAATCCAGAAATCGCCGAATGCACCGGGGCTGAATACTGCGGGACCGAATGAACGCGCAGGATTGACCGAACAGTTGTCGACAGGGATTCCGACAATGTTGACAAGTCCGAGACCGATACCGATAGCGAGGCCGGCAAATTTACCTGCTCCCACTTTGGCATCAGTGGCGCCAAGGACAATCATTACAAAGAAGAATGTCAGCAATGCCTCGGTTATAAGTGCCATTCCCGAAGTAGCTCCGGGTTGAAGCACGTTGGTAGCTAAAGAATTTTCTCCCGTAGTGCCACCGAAATTATAACCTTCACCCGATTTGTAAAGCAAATAAAGGAATGCACCGCCAATCACGGCACCTATCAGCTGTGAAATCACATACCCCGCACATTCCTTCCCGCTCATTCGGCCACTCAACCACACTGCCAGTGACACTGCCGGATTGACATGGCAACCGGAAATATTGCCGATGCAATAACACAGACAGATAAGCACCAATCCGAAGCACAATCCGATGCCGAGGACACCTATTGCAGGGCCGGCGAGAACAGCGCTTCCGCACGCGAGCAGCACAAGAAACATAGTGCCGACGCCTTCTGCTAAATACTTTCTCATAATTTAATAATTAATGAAACATTTAATTGAAATTACGTTTATAATTGAAAACGTTTTTTATTTAAAAATAGTTGACTAATTTTACGCTATGAATCATACTGAAGCAACAATCGAACGCCATCCTTGGCCACCTTTCATTCCACAAGACGCGCGAATTTTTATCATGGGTACATTTCCTCCGGGACAACACCGCTGGTCAATGCCGTTTTTCTATCCCAATACCATCAATGACTTCTGGAGAGTGATGGGCATAATATACTTCGGGAACAAAGATAAGTTATATCTGCCTCATATCAAAACTTTTGATTTGGAAAAAATAAAAGAAATGCTTGTCACTCATCATATCGCGCTTGGCGATACGGGTCTGGAGGTCAGGCGTCTCAAAGGCAATGCAGCCGACAAATTTCTTGACATCGTCACCCCGATACCGCTCGCCGAAACCCTCGCTTTAATGCCTGAATGTGCCGCAATAGCCACTACCGGCGAAAAAGCGGCTCAGGTCATAGCCGAAATAACAGGCACGGAGGTGCCTAAGACAGGAGCATACACGGAAACCGATTTTGCGGGCCGGCATTTGAAAATTTACCGCATGCCATCCACCTCACGGGCTTACCCTCTCCAATTGGCGAAAAAAGCTGAAATATATCGTAATATGCTCATGGAATTGAATCTTTGTGACTAACCCGGAATCGTCATCCTGCTTATGCCGAATCCGAGAGCCATAATGACGCAGCCAAAACCTGTTGCCAAATAAAAAAAAAAAGCTACATTTGCATAAAATTTATAAACCATTAACAATATTGCTCACGTATGGAGGAATTAACCTTGCCCCTTTCAATTGGCTTCAACGCCTTGGATATAATGAATTTTGTCGACGCGCACGCCAGTTATCTGTTTGTATTTCTGCTTATGGCAGTCGAGAGTTCTTTCATCCCGTTTCCATCGGAAGCAGTCGTGCCTCCGGCCGTATATTTCATGCTTGGAGCCATCGGCACATTCAATTTCGGGGTAGTATTGCTGATTGTCGTTGTGGCTACTGCGGGAGCGTTGGTAGGGGCTTTGGTCAATTATTATCTGTCATTGTGGCTCGGACGTCCGATTGTATATCGGTTTGCCAACAGCCGTGCGGGACATTTTTTCCTTGTCACTGAAGATAAAGTAAAGAAATCGGAAGCCTATTTCGACAAGCATGGCCCGATAGCCACTTTCATAGGCCGTCTGATACCTGCAGTACGCCAGCTGATTTCTATCCCGGCCGGACTTGCACGAATGAACATAGTTAAGTTCTGCACATTCACTTCACTCGGCGCATTTGTCTGGAACGGCATTCTTGCCGGGCTTGGAGTATGGCTGTTCACTGCCGTTGACCGTCAGGCTCTTTACGCTACCGTAGAAAAATACAACGGATATCTGACCATCGGCGGTCTCTGCCTGCTCGGCGCCTGCGTCCTGTATATGATATACAAAGCCGTAACAGCAAAAAAGGTGAAATCCGAAGCCTGATTGCCGGTTTTACCGATCAGGAATGCTTTTATATCAAATTTCTGTCACATCAATTATTAATCAACAGTTCGACCACATGTTAGTATCTCCATCATTATTATCGGCTGATTTCGGCAATCTCGACCGTGAAATCGACATGCTCAATAATTCTAATGCCGACATGATACATCTTGATGTGATGGACGGGGTGTTCGTCCCGAATATTTCATTCGGATTTCCGGTAATAGAAGCTGTAGCCAAAAGGTCATCCAAGCCTCTTGACGTACACCTCATGATAGTACATCCCGAAAATTACGTAACGCGTATGAGAGATGCAGGCGCCACTATAATGAATATCCATCAGGAAGCCTGCGTGCATCTCGACCGTACAATTGACGCGATAAAGAAAGCAGGCATGAAAGCTGCCGTCACTCTCAATCCTTCGACTCCGGTAATAATGCTTGAAGATGTGATAGCCGACCTCGACATGGTGTTGCTCATGTCGGTAAATCCGGGGTTCGGAGGTCAAAAGTTCATACCCAACGCCATTGAAAAGACTCGCCGTCTTAAAGAACTCATACAAAAATCAGGCTCGAAAGCCCTTATAGAAGTAGATGGCGGCGTCAACGACGCGACAGGTCGTAGCCTTGCACACGCCGGAGCTGATATATTAGTAGCCGGAAGCTATATTTTCAACAGCGACAATCCTGCCGCCAATATTGATTTACTGAAATCTCTATAAATTCAAAGGAAAACAGTTTCCGACCAAAAATATTATCATATAAAAGCTGAAAATTAGATGTTATTTTCGTAACTTTGTCATGAAACACCCAAACATTACGAAAATCTCATACGCATATACATAATGAATGACTATTCATATTCGGGAGCAGACTTTGAGCCCGACAGAAGGACACGCAACAACAGGCGTCCCGACTCCGACACAGTCGATTCTGCATCATCTACACTCAACGATTATAACCGACCGCGCAAACGCCGCAAATCCGGCATGACATCGCGCGAAGAAGCCGAATCCGGATTGCCTCGTTTCATATCCGGACCGATAGCATTTTTCACAAGCCGTAAAATGAAATCGGTTGTCGGTATAGCTTTGATTCTTTTGGCCGCATACCTCTCGGTGGCGGCATTGTCATTTCTTAAACATAACGGCAATGACCAAAGTGAAATCATAACACAGACAGTGGAACAGATGGCTCAGACGCAGGATGCTGTGGAAAATATTGCCGGCCCGGCCGGAGCCAAGGCATCCCATCATCTGTTTGTCGAAGGCCTCGGACTTGGCTCCATTGTCCTTATCATCTATATGGTAGTGCTCGGACTTGGATTGCTTGGACTCAAAAGGATAAATTTCTGGTCGCTTACTTTCAAATCGTTGATATTTGCCATTACAATATCTTTTGTACTCGGGCTCCTTTCAATCAACTCTACGGCCGACATACCACCGGGAGGCTACCACGGACGATATATCAATATCTTACTGATATCTCGCATAGGTTGGATTGGAGCATTCATAGTAAGTTGTATGCTTGTGGCCGTACTCGTTACCATATATATTGCCGAGCTTACCCGTTTCTATCAGAAATCAAGGGAAAAGATACGTATAGTGCAAGCTAAAAAAATACATGAACAGGACCGTAAAGTATACGAGCAGGAGGTCATTGACACAGCACTTGCAAGCGGTCCTATAAATGTAGTCGTGCATGAACGTGATGATGAAAATATCGCGGCCACACGCTCTGCGGCTGCAACAGAAGTATCAAGACAGGAATTCGACAATATTGAAACAAAAGCCGCACTTGACGATGACGACCGATATATTGCCAGGACAAAAGGACCGGAGCCAAAGGTCGAACCTGTAATAGACAGAACGAAACCGGACGCTTCTCAAAACAATGGTAGCTCAGACGACAATATGACGTCAGCTCCCGGATTTGAAATCAATGCCGCGACTGAAATCGAGCAGGCGAACCATGACGATAGTGCCGTGCGGCTCCAGGGACCGTACGATCCGCGTGCCGAACTGTCACGTTACCGTATGCCGACACTCGAATTGCTTCATGACCGTCCGCGCAAAACAAATTCCGTAGATTTATCCGAGCAGGAAGAAAATAAGGAACGTATCACCAAAACGCTCAACGACTACGGCATACAGATAGTGAAAATCGAAGCTACAGTTGGTCCTACTGTCACATTATACGAGATAATTCCGGCCGAAGGAGTGCGTATCGCCCGTATCAAGCGTCTTGAGGATGATATTGCCATGAGCCTTGCAGCACTCGGCATACGTATCATCGCGCCTATCCCCGGCAAAGGGACTATCGGTATAGAGGTCCCAAACAAAGACCCTCAGACGGTATCAATCCGCTCCATTCTCGGCTCGCGTGCATTCCAGGAATGCAAATACCCTCTCCCTATGGCATTGGGTGCAACCATATCAAATGATGTCTATATTGCCGACCTCACAAAAATGCCTCACCTGCTTGTCTCCGGTGCTACCGGTCAGGGCAAGTCGGTCGGTCTTAACACAATCATAGCATCATTGCTTTACAAGCGTCATCCTTCGGAATTGAAATTCGTGCTTGTCGATCCCAAGATGGTCGAATTCAGCCTTTACGCACGCCTGGAAAAGCATTACCTTGCCAAACTTCCCAACGAAGAGGAACCGGTTGTGACCGACCCCAACAAAGTAGTCGACACGCTCAATTCCCTCTGCGTGGAAATGGACTCGCGATATGCACTGCTCAAAGATGCAGGCTGTCGTTCGGTGATAGAATACAATGAAAAATTTGTCAACCGCCGTCTCAATCCCGAGAAAGGGCACCGTTATATGCCTTACATAGTGATGGTAGTCGACGAGTTTGCCGACCTTATCATGATGGCGGGTAAAGCTGTCGAAACACCTATTGCACGCATAGCGCAGAAAGCCCGTGCTGTCGGGATGCACATGATAATTGCGACACAGCGTCCGTCGACCAATGTCATAACCGGTATCATCAAGGCAAATTTCCCCGGCCGTATAGGATTCCGAGTAAGCCAGATGGTCGATTCACGCACCATTCTCGACGCTCCGGGAGCTAACCAGCTTATAGGCCGCGGCGATATGCTTATATCGACCGGAGGAGTCGTGGAGCGTGTGCAATGTGCGTTTATCGATACTGACGAGGTTGATGCCATCTGCCGCCATATCGACGACCAGATTGGCTTTGAGCATGCATATCTGCTGCCCGAGCCACCGTCGGAGGCAGGAGAAATACCTACCGGTTCACTTGCCGAACGTGACGCGCTTTTTGACGAAATAGCCCGTCTTGTAGTACAGGGTAATACGGCTTCGACATCAAATATCCAGCGCAAATACTCAATCGGATATAACCGTGCAGGTAAAATCATGGACCAGCTCGAAGCAGCCGGAATCGTAGGCCCCGCACAAGGAGGGAAGCCCCGCACAGTTCTGGTTGACCCGACTCAGCTTGAAATGATGCTTGACTCGCTTTAACTTTTATTAAAGGCTGTCGGTGCAACCTTTAGGCTGCACCGATGTCATATATAATAAGTAATTAAAAAAAACAGCAACAGTCGTAAATAATATGAAGATTAAATCCATACTGATATGGCTACTTATGGTGGTTGGCGTGAATTACGCAGGCGCGGCAATCAGTGCATCCTCCTTTATGAAAGAGGCTTCCGCACTGCTCACTTCGTCAAAATCGATAACCGCATCATTCAAAATAGAAAGCGCGGGGCAGCAGCCGGTCACCGGTGACATTGCAGTCAAAGGAGATAAATTTGCCGTCACGACAACCGTCAGCTCCACGATATTTGACGGTAATACCCAATGGACAATTTCGGCCAACGACCGTGAAATATCCATATTCGAGCCAACGGCCGACGAAATTGCGCAAATCAATCCGTTCGCTATTATAAGGAGCTACGAACAAAACTACAATCTGAAAGTACTGTCATCCGACAACTCTACTGTCAAGATGCAGCTTATACCGAAACACACCGACTCATCCATAAAAAAAATAATAATAGTATTCGGGGCGACATCCAAGATGCCGAAACAGATGACAATCACGCTTGACGACGGCACAACGCTACATGTGACGATAAATGACATCAGAACCAATGCCGGAATTCATGACTCCCGTTTTGTAGTCGCCACGAAGAATTATCCGGGATATGAAGTAATCGATCTCCGTTAAGCACGTATAAATAAAGCATAATAATTATAACATCAATATAACTACACCTACATCATGGAAATATCAAAATGTCTGATTATCGGTGCCGGTCCTGCCGGATATACCGCCGCGATATACGCCTCCCGTGCCAACCTCTCCCCTATCCTCTTTGAGGGCATGCAGCCGGGCGGACAGCTCACCACCACTACCGAAGTGGAAAATTTTCCCGGTTATCCCGACGGCATTACCGGTCCGGCACTGATGGACGATCTTCGTCGCCAGGCCCTCAAATTCGGATCCGAAATCAAGGCTGGCAATGTAACCGGTATAGATTTTTCCAAGCGTCCTCTTGAAGTGACGATAAACGGAACCGATAAATATTATGCACATACAGTCATCATAGCGACAGGTGCGTCGGCACGCTATCTCGGTTTGCCCGACGAACAGAAATATATGGGCATGGGAGTGTCGGCATGTGCTACCTGCGACGGATTTTTCTATCGCGGCAGGACAGTAGCCGTAGTAGGCGGAGGCGACTCGGCCTGCGAGGAAGCACTCTATCTGAGCAACATTGCCAAGAAGGTATATCTTATCGTGAGAAAACCGATGCTGCGGGCATCAAAAGTGATGCAACAGCGTGTTTTGAAAAAAGAGAACATTACCGTACTGTTCAATTGCAATACAGTAGGACTGTTTGGCGATGAAGTTCTTGAGGGTGCGAAACTGGTGGAACACAAAGGCACCGAGATGGAACAGATATTCGACATAGCCATCGACGGTTTCTTCCTTGCTATCGGACATACTCCCAATACAAAAATATTTGAAGGTTCAGTCACACTCGACAACGAAGGCTATATCGTGCTGAAAGGCAATACTTCGGCTACCAATATCGCCGGCGTATTTGCGGCCGGCGACGTAGCCGACCCGCGTTACCGTCAGGCTATATCAGCTGCCGGAATGGGTTGCCGCGCCGCCCTCGATGCCGAAGCCTATCTTCTGGAAAACGACTTATAAGGGAAATGATGTTATCGGACAATTCGATAAGGCTTAGAGCACTCGAGCCCGATGACCTCGACATGCTGTATCTGTGGGAGAATGATACGTCAATGTGGCGTTACGGCAACAATATAGCCCCGTTCTCCCGCAAGATGCTTGCCGACTACATCGACAGTTATGACGGCGATATATTCAAATCGCTGCAACTACGGTTTATGATAGTATCTGTGGGTACGGACATACCGGTAGGAATGATTGATTTATATGATTTCGATGCTGTCAACCGTCGGGCAGGTATTGGCATAATGGTCGATGAAGCACACCGTTCAAAAGGATATGCAGCCGATGCGTTGAACCTGCTCTGCCGCTACTGTTATGAGCGGCTCGGCATGCATCAGCTCTATGCCATCGTGGCGATTGACAATGCCCCAAGCATATCGTTGTTTCAAAACGGCGGATTTAAAATATCAGGCAAATTGCGTTCGTGGCAGAGACAGGGCGAAAGCTATATCGACGCATACATACTCCAGCGTCTTCTTACCAGTGAGGGTCTTACAGAACTATAATTTGCTGTGACACCATCTTAGTATATACCATTCGGACGCGGACGCGATGAATCGCGTCCCTACAATTTCGTCAGTATATTTTGAGCTTTGCAACACCATCGGCAACGCATATAATATCGGTCAAAATCACACTTATTGAGATGAATACTTATTGAGTGGACGCAACCCCTGATTCCTGACTTAACTAACGTTTGAAAGAATCCGCAAAAAGCGTACGGTTGACAAGTGAACGCCCGAGCGTCACTTCATCGGTATATTCGATTTCATTACCGATAGCCACACCGCGTGCCAATTGGGTTATCTTGACACCGGTAGGCCCCAAGAGCCTGTATATGTAATAATTGGTTGTATCGCCTTCCATTGTCGCGCTCAACGCAAGAATAACCTCCTCCACATCATTGCTTTTCACACGTGATACAAGCGAGGCAATCTCCAGCTGGTCGGGACCGATACCGTCCATCGGAGAAATAAGTCCGTTAAGCACATGATAGAGTCCCCTGAACTGACCGGTGCGCTCGAATATCATCACATCATTTATATTCTCGACAACGCATACCACTTTTGAATCACGCGCCGGCGAAGCGCATATCTGGCAGACATCGGTCTCCGATATATTGTGGCATACCGAGCAATATTTGATTTCTTTACGGAGCTTTATTATTGATTCCCCGAGCTTTACGCTCATCGATTCGTCCTGGCGCAACAGATGTAGCGCAAGCCGTAAAGCGGTCTTGCGCCCTACTCCGGGCAGTCGGGATAATTCCGTCACCGCGTTTTCAAGCAGAGAAGATGATAATTGCGAATCCATCAATCAATATTTTTGTATCAGTCAGCTTATTTTTTGTAAAGTTACGGATTTATCATGAATAAAAGCATAATGTGGGGTATATTTTTCAGTTTATGAATTGTCAATTGCAGATTGTTTATTACCTTTGCACTCGTATTTATAAATACAAGTAAAATGGAGATAATAAGAACAGTCAATAATATCTCGGAGCTATGCGCCCGAGCCCGCAAAGAGGGTAAAACCATCGGCCTCGTGCCTACAATGGGTGCGCTCCACGCCGGACATATCTCGCTTATCGAACGTGCCCGCAAGGAAAACGATATCGTAGTGGTAAGCATATTTGTCAACCCGACACAATTCAACAACCCGGAGGACCTGCGCACTTATCCGCGTACTGAAGAGGCTGACTGCGAAAAGCTTGTAGCTGCCGGAGTAGACTATGCGTTCATACCCTCGGTCGAGGAAATATATCCCGAGGAGGATACTCGAGTATTTGATCTCGGACCGGTCGCCGAGGTAATGGAAGGCGCTATGCGTCCCGGTCATTTCAATGGAGTGGCACAGATTGTAAGCCGTCTGTTTGCAATGACCGGTCCCACACGTGCATATTTCGGCGAAAAGGATTTCCAGCAGATTGCAGTCATACGACGCATGGCCGAACTTGAAGGATTTGACAATCTCGAAATAATAGCATGTCCTATCAAACGTGAAGCCGACGGACTTGCTCTCAGTTCGCGCAACGTGCGGCTGACGCCCCAACAACGCGAGGTAGCGCCCATCATACACGCCACTTTGGAATTAAGCTCACGGAAAGCACCCTCTCAAAATGTAGAGCAGACGATAAAGGCTGTCGTTGACAAAATCAATTCATACGAGGATATGGAAGTGGAATACTATCAGATTGTCAATCCTCTTACCATGCAGCCTATTGCCGACTGGAGCGAGGCTCCCGACGGAATTGCGGTCGGCTGTATAACTGTCTATCTTGGAGATGTACGTCTTATTGACAACATAAAATATACTGTAAAGTAATGGTTCAGGTACAACTCGTAAAATCAAAGATACATCGCGTGACGGTAACAGAGGCGCGTCTTGACTATATCGGCAGCATTACCATAGACGAAGAGCTGATGGAAGCTGCGAATATATTTGAGGGAGAGCGTGTATATATCGTCAACAATAACAACGGAGAACGGTTTGACACCTACACTATCAAAGGTGAACGCGGCTCGGGAGTAATATGTCTGAACGGCGCCGCAGCCCGCAAGGTACAGCCCGGCGACATAGTCATAATTATGGCATACGCCATCGTGCCAATCGACGAAGCGAAAGACTTCAAGCCCACCGTCATCTTCCCCGACACAGCGACAAACAGAATTATTAAGTAATACCATACCCCATTTCAATATATGTTTGAAAATCTAAGCGAGAAACTTGAACGCAGTTTTAAGATACTTAAAGGCCAAGGAAAAATTTCGGAAATAAACGTTGCGGAAACATTGAAAGATGTGCGCCGCGCGCTCCTTGACGCCGACGTAAACTATAAAGTAGCCAAGACTTTTACCGATACCGTCAAGACAAAGGCTATCGGTCAGAACGTAATCAACGCCATCAAGCCGCAGGAGCTGATGGTCAAAATCGTTCATGACGAGCTGGCTGCCCTTATGGGCGGAGAGACCGCACAGGTCAACCTTTCCGGCAATCCCACGGTCATACTCATGTCGGGTCTGCAAGGCTCCGGTAAGACTACGTTCTCCGGAAAGCTCGCCAAGAAGCTCAAAAGCGAAAAGGGTAAACGACCCTTGCTCGTGGCATGCGACGTATATCGTCCCGCCGCTATCGAGCAGCTGAAAGTGCTCGCCGGACAGATTGATGTGCCCGTATATACCGAAGACGGTAATAAAAACCCCGTTGAAATCGCGGAGAATGCTATAAAATACGCTAAGCTCAATCATCTTGATCTCGTAATTGTCGATACGGCCGGACGTCTGGCTGTCGACGAACAGATGATGAACGAGATTGCAGCTATCAAAAAAGCCATCAAACCGCAGGAAACACTGTTTGTCGTTGACTCGATGACCGGTCAGGATGCTGTCAATACCGCCAAGGAATTCAATGACCGGCTTGATTTTGACGGCGTAGTCCTCACCAAACTTGACGGTGACACCCGAGGCGGTGCAGCCCTCTCGATACGCACGGTAGTGACCAAACCTATCAAATTCGTAGGTACGGGAGAGAAACTCGACGCAGTCGATCTGTTTCACCCCTCGCGTATGGCCGACCGTATTCTCGGCATGGGCGATATCGTATCTCTTGTGGAAAAAGCACAGCAGCAATTCGATGAGAAGCAGGCATTGGAACTTCAGCGCAAAATAGCAAAGAACCAGTTTAATTTCAACGACTTCCTCGCCCAGATACAGCAAATCAAAAAAATGGGCAATCTGAAGGAGCTCGCATCGATGATTCCGGGCGTAGGAAAGCAGATAAAGGATATGGACATCGACGACAACGCGTTCAAGAGCGTTGAAGCCATAATCGGTTCGATGACAGCCGCCGAACGCCAGAATCCGGCCATCATAAACGGCAGCCGCCGCAAACGTATCGCCAAAGGTTCCGGGACATCGCTTCAGGAAGTCAACCGCCTCCTGACTCAGTTTGAGCAGACTCAGAAAATGATGAAAGCCGCTACATCAAAAAATCCGCTTAAGGCTATGAATGCAATGCGCCAGATGCGCCGCGGACGTTAAGTAAAATTATAATTCAAAGAGATATTATATGCAACTAATCGACGGTAAGAAAATTTCGCAGCAGCTCAAGGAAGAAATCGCTGCACAGGTTGAGAATATGGTGGCAGCAGGATGTCGTCGTCCGCATCTTGCAGCCGTACTGGTGGGCCACGACGGCGGTTCCGAGACATACGTAGCCAATAAAGTAAAAGCCTGCGAGGCTTGCGGTTTCAAGTCAACCCTTATCCGCCGCGAAGACGACATCACCGAGGATGAGTTGCTTTCGATTGTCGATTCCCTTAATAAAGACCCGGAAGTCGACGGCTTCATAGTGCAGTTGCCGCTTCCTAAACATATATCGGAGCAAAAAGTGATAGAAGCCATTGATTACAGAAAAGATGTCGACGGCTTCCATCCGATTAATGTCGGCCGCCAGTCGATTGGCCTGCCATGTTTCCATTCGGCTACTCCTGCCGGCATTCTCGAACTTCTCGCCCGCTATGAAATACCGACCAAAGGGAAACATTGCGTAGTACTCGGACGAAGCAATATCGTCGGCAAACCTGTTGCAACCCTGATGATGCAGAAAGGCTATCCCGGCAACGCAACCGTCACCGTATGCCATTCGGCCACTCCCGACATAAAAGAGATATGCCGCACAGCCGATATTATAATTGCAGCCCTGGGACAGCCCGGATTTGTAACGGCCGACATGGTGAAAGACGGCGCAACCATTATTGATGTCGGTACAACCCGCGTGCCCGATGCTTCGAGAAAAAGCGGATTCCGTCTATGCGGCGATGTAGATTTCGAAAATGTCGCGCCTAAATGTGCATATATCACTCCGGTGCCGGGCGGCGTGGGACCAATGACAATCGCCTCCCTTATGAAGAATACCCTTCTTGCCGCCGACGGGCAGTTATTTAAATAACACCAGGCACGAAATAACCAGTTTTAGAAATTTCAACCGGTAGTTCCCGATGCTTCTTTCGTTAATCGCAAGCCTGTCAAAGACGGTCTTGGCCGTTCTGACGCAAACCGAAGCCGTTCTGCTTTTTGCCGGCGATGCCATGCAGCATAAGGCTCAGCTTGACGCGGCTTCGTGCGGTGACGGCACTTACAGTTTCACGGAATGTTTCGAACCGGTAAAAGAGATTGTCAGCAACGCGGATTACGCTATTGTCAATCTGGAGACTCCGCTTGGAGGACGCCCCTACCGCGGCTACCCTTGCTTCAATGCTCCCGACAGCTATGCGGAAGCTCTTGCCCAAAGCGGGTTCGACCTGTTCCTTACGGCCAACAATCATACGCTTGACGCTCGCGACCGCGGGCTGAAACGTACGGTCGCGACTCTCGATTCAATGACTATATCGCATATCGGGACATATAAAAACGCGTCTTCCCGTGCGAAAGAAATCCCCTTTGTCGTAAATATAAAGGGATTTAAAGTCGGATTTCTTAATTACACTTACGGGACAAACGGAATAGAAGTTCAAGGCGATGCCGTAGTCGATTATATCAATCGGGAAGTCATAGCCGGAGATATTATCGCCACGCGCAATGCGGGAGCGGAAATACTGTGTGTTGCAGTACATTGGGGCGATGAATACAAACTATTGCCCAACAACAGCCAGAAAAGTCTTGCAAAATGGCTGTGTGACCAAGGTGTCGATATAATATTCGGCGGTCATCCGCATGTCATACAGCCGATGGAACTGGTCGACAATCCGGCTACGGGCCGCAAGACAGCCATATTCTATTCCCTCGGCAACTTCATATCCAATATGAAGACACGCGATACACGGGGAGGAGCCGTATCACGCGTGACTTTAAAACGAGATCAAGCAGGACGTGCCTACGTAGATAATCTGAGCTATCAGCTGGTATTTACCGTACCTCCTACAAAACCGGGTACTAACTTTGTGCTCTACCCTGCCGACCACGCCGTGTTCACGTCGACTCCTGTGCCCGAGCAAACCTCCGGCGAGACAACAATGACACCACTCCCCGCATCGGTAATATCAAACAGGGATGCGTTCGTATCATCGGCGAGCAAAATATTCGACAGTCACAATAAAAACGTAACAGCTTATAATGCAACCAGATAATAAGTATGTCGAATTTTTACGCAAATTAAAAGCATATTTCAGTGTAAAAATTTTAACCAAAAGTATTGCGAATTAAAAAATTATTCGTACCTTTGCAGCGTTGAAATCAAAATCACAAGTCAACAACTAAAGATTTCAAGTGAATTTGAGATTAACATATACAGATGGTGAAATTAGCTCAGCTGGTTAGAGCGTCGGATTGTGGTTCCGAAGGTCGTGGGTTCGAAACCCACATTTCACCCCCAAAATTTCAAGCTGTCTAACTTTTTAGGCAGCTTTTTGTTTAATTACAAGAAACGTATTTCCAACTATAAGATACCATGCTTCAGTTCATAACATCCGCGTCAGTCAAATACAGTATTGCAGAAGAAGCCCAGATGGCCATCGAGGGCGGTTGCCTTTGGATTCAGGTTTCGCAAAGCCTGCCTGAGAATACCACGCAAAAGGAAGTTCTTCAGGAGCTACAGCCCATGTGCGAAGAAAGCGAAGTGTTCCTGATGGCCGACTCGGATGTGGAGCTTGCCAAGGAAATGCGCATACATGGAGTGCACCTGAAAAAAGACGATATGAAGCCTGCCGAAGCGCGCGAACTGCTCGGGCCACACGCCGTAATCGGTGTTGACGCCGACACGGCTGCCGACATCATTGCGCTGAGAGGTCTTGACATTGACTATGCAGTGCTTGATTTCGACGACCGGCACGGCATTCCGACCATACGCGAGATTGTAAACGAGGTCAGAAAAGAGAAAGTTGAAATACATATCGTAGCGAGAGGACGCTTTTCACATACTGAGCTTTCAGAATTGAAACAGGCCGGTGTCAACGGATTTGCCGTTTCACGACAGATTACCGATGCTCCCGACCCCGTTGCCGCCACTGCAGAGATACTGAACGCCATAAGTCGTTAGTCCGTTACTTCCGCGTCTGTTCACGTTATCCTCCGACCAGTCAACCCAATCCATTGATGGAATTAGGCAGCCGCAGTAAACTCATGCTTAAAATCCTTATTCCGGTAGCAATCGGGATAGGTGTTATCGTATGGCTTTTCGGCCGCGAGTTTGACATAAACACCCTCAGGGAAATAAAATTCACGCCGGAAGTCGTGACGGGACTTTTGCTTGCGCTGTTGTCGGTATTCGGCCGCGACTTCGGTCTGGCATGGCGGTTTCATCTCCTCTCCGACCGCAGGCTGTCATGGAAATCGTCGGCCAAGGTTACAATGCTTTGCGAGTTTACCTCGGCCATCACCCCTACTTCGGTCGGCGGAAGCGCATTGTCAATGGTGTTCATGCAACGCGAGGGAATAAAACTCGGGCGCGCCACGGCCATCACATTGACCACACTGATGCTCGACGAAGGTTTCTTCATGATATTCTGTCCGCTGCTTTTCATTCTGATTCCACCGTCATCCCTGTTCGGATTCGCCCATGGTGCGGCGGCACACGACTTGCAGGTGCTGTTCTGGATTGTCTACGGTGTGTTGTGCCTGATTACAATCGTGCTGTATATCGGCATTTTTAAATCACCGGCCACTATCGCCATGATTCTTTCCAAAATATTTTCCCTCCCTATATTACGCCGATGGCGAAAATCGATAGACGAGCTCAACGAAAGCCTCATTTCCACTTCCGGAGAATTGCGGGGAAAACCGCTGAAATGGTGGGCTGCTCCGATTGCCGCCACAGTCGTTTCATGGATTTCACGTTTTGCGGTAGTCAATGCGCTGATGCTCGCGTTCATACCCGAGGCCGACCAGCTGACAGTCTTAGGACGCCAGTTCGTCGTATGGGCATTGCTGACCTTCACCCCGACTCCCGGCGGAAGCGGAGTCAGCGAGATGCTTTTCAAGACATATTATTCCGACTTCATTTCCGGACCGATAATGATGGTAATAGCCATAATTTGGCGAATATTCACATATTATGTATATTTGCTAATCGGTTTCTGTATGATACCGACACTCTTAAAATCAAAGAAATGAACAATCTCACATTCACAGCAATAATTCCCGCGCGCTACGCTTCGACGCGTTTTCCGGGCAAACCTCTCGCCCGCATCGGAGCCCAAAGCATGATAAGCCGTGTATATGGCCAAGTAAAAAAAGCGGTCGACGATGTCTGGGTAGCCACCGACGACCAGCGCATCTACGATGAATGCACCCGTATCGGCGCCAATGTGGTGATGACATCGCCCGACCACCCGAGCGGTACCGACCGTATCAACGAAGCCGTGCGGCTCATCGGCTGTAAGTCAGATGTAGTGATAAACGTACAGGGCGACGAACCGTTTATCAATCCACAGCAGATTACCGACCTGAAATCATGCTTCGACGATGCCGATACGCATATAGCGACACTGGCTCGCAAATTTGACGCCGCCAAAGGGTTCGAGGCTCTCTTCGACCCCAACCTGGTGAAAGTTGTTTTTTCCCGAAATATGCAGGCGCTCTATTTCTCGCGTTCGATTATCCCGTACGTGAGAGGGGCGGAATGGAAGGAATGGCTGGACAAAACCACATTCTATTCCCACGTCGGCGTCTATGCCTATCGGCGCGAAGTCCTCTCGCAGGTCACGGCACTCCCCCGTTCAAGCCATGAAATCGCTGAATCACTCGAGCAGTTGCGCTGGCTTGACAACGGATACAAAATCAAGGTAGCCGTAACTGAGCATCCGACAATAGGTATCGACACTCCCGCCGACCTTGAGGCGGCAATTAAATTCGCATCTGAAAACAATCTGCTCGATTAGTCCCAATGACCACTTCCATCGACCGCACCAAAGAACCGCCCGTAAAAGGATTTCCGCCACTCGTAATACCGCATCCAGTAGTCACACGTCTCCCCAACGGAATCGAGCTGTATGCCCTTGATGCCGGCGACCAGCCAATCAACCGCATCACGGTCAGCTATTCCTCCGGACTCATGGAGACACCCGTGCCCGACGCGCTCCAGTTGGCGACGCAACTGCTGCGGGAAGGAACCGCATTATATTCAGGCAGCCTGATTTCAGAAACTCTCGACTATCACGGCGCGTGGCTGAAAAGCGAGGCTTTATCACACAACACCTCGGTAGCCCTATGGTCGCTCAATAAGTCGACAGTCAGCCTTCTGCCATTATTGAAGGAGATACTTTGCTCGCCGGTCTTTCCTGAGAAAGAGTTCATGACTCTGCGCGACAAGCATAAGGCCCGCTACCTGCTGTCGCAAAAAAACGTCTCATACGTGGCGTCGCAGATTGACAAGAAGATGGTATTCGGCGAAAAGCATCCTATGTGCCGCACGCTCAATGCCGATGAGATAGACGCGCTTACTGATGATGACATACGCGCAGCCTATACCCTCGCATTCTCACAGGCGCCTAAAGTGTTTGTGACAGGCGACATCTCAGAAATTCTTCCGGAGATAACCGATTTCTTCGCCCGGCTTGATTATACGGAAACTCCGGACTCCACTCTGCGTGTCATACCGATGGGACCTCTTCACGGAGGGAGAACCGAGACCTGCGACGTGGATACCGAACATCAGGCCGCGATTGCCATATCCATCCAGACAATCGACCGCACCCATCCCGACTATATCCCGCTGCGGCTTGCGGTAATGGCCCTTGGCGGATACTTCGGAAGCCGACTCATGGCCAATATCCGCGAGGAGAAAGGCTACACTTACGGCATACAGGCCAACCTGCTCGGCTACCGCGAGGGGGGCGTAATATCCGTACTCACAAACACAGCTCCGCAATATGTCGAGCCTGTCATCGCGGAGGTAAAAAAAGAGATGCTCCGCATGTGCGACGAGCTGATGCCCGACGAAGAACTTTCCATTGTCAGGAACAACGCAATGACTTCGCTTGCAGCCATCCTCGATACGCCGTTCTCCATCATGGACCATCATATCTCACATTTCCACACGGGTACTCCGCCAAACTATTTCGAAAAACAGATTGAAGCCGTCAACTCCCTGACATCAACCGAAATAATGCGTCTGGCAAAGCAATATTTCAAAATTGATGACATGCTGGTATCAGTCGCGCGTCCGGCAGCGAGACAGCCGTCATGAAATACCGGGTAAAAATTTATTAAATTTTGCCGTGTCATTGTTAAAAAATACAAGCAAAATATCCTCTTTTTGCTATTTTATTTGTAACTTTGTGGAAAGTTTCCAACGTAATATATTTCTAACTATCAAAAAATAAAACATGGAAAAAAGTGCTCTGCAAAAAGCTCGTGCAACGTATCAGCCCAAGTTGCCGATTGTATTGACCGGCGCGGTCAAAGCAGTAGAAGGTCAGCCCACCCACTCGGTTGCCGACCAGGAAGAAATCAAAAAACTTTTCCCCAACACTTACGGTCTTCCCGAACTCAAATTTGAAAAGGACCCGGCTCCCGCAGCCCGCAAGCCCATCAATGTAGGCGTCATCCTTTCCGGCGGTCAGGCTCCCGGCGGACACAACGTCATCTCAGGTCTTTTCGACGGTATCAAGAAAATCAACAAGGAGAGCCGCCTCTACGGCTTCCTCATGGGTCCCGGCGGTCTCGTTGACCATCAGTATGTAGAGCTTACTTCCAATATCATAAACGAATTCCGCAACACCGGCGGTTTCGACATCATCGGTTCAGGCCGTACCAAACTTGAGAAAAAAGAGCAGTTTGACAAAGGTCTCGAGATACTTCGCGAACTCAACATCTCGGCTCTCGTAATCATCGGCGGCGACGACTCAAACACCAACGCCGCTATCCTCGCCGAATACTACAAGGAAATCGGTGCCGGCGTACAGGTAATCGGCTGCCCCAAGACTATCGACGGCGACCTCAAGAACGATGTTATCGAGACATCATTCGGCTTTGACACCGCTACTAAAGTTTACTCAGAAGTAATCGGTAACATACAGCGCGACTGTAACTCGGCAAAGAAATACTGGCACTTCATCAAACTGATGGGCCGTTCGGCATCGCATATCGCACTCGAGTGCGCACTTCAGACCCAGCCCAACGTCTGCATCATCTCTGAAGAGGTTGAAGCCAAAAACATGTCGCTTGACGATGTTGTCAACTACATCGCAGGCATCGTGGCCGAACGTGCCGCACGCGGCAACAACTTCGGTACAGTCCTCATCCCCGAGGGTCTTATCGAATTCATTCCCGCAGTCAAGAAGCTCATCGCCGAGCTCAACGACCTGCTCGCCAAGAATGCCGACGAGTTTGCAGCTGTCGACGCAGCCGACCAGCGTCAGTATATCATCGACCACCTGTCGGCCGCCAATGCCGCTATCTACGCTTCGCTTCCCGAAGGCGTCGCACGTCAGCTCTCACTCGACCGCGACCCCCACGGCAACGTACAGGTTTCACTCATCGAGACCGAGAAACTCCTCAGCGAGATGGTAGGCAAACGCCTCGCCAAGATGGCCGAAGAGGGCAACTACAACGGTAAATTCGCCGCTCTTCACCACTTCTTCGGTTACGAAGGCCGTTGCGCCGACCCCTCTAACTTCGACGCAGACTACTGCTACGCACTCGGATTCAACGCATCATGCCTTATCAACGCAGGCGTGACCGGTTATATCTCGTCGGTACGCAAACTCACCAAACCGGCCGTTCAGTGGATTCCCGGCGGTATTCCTATTACCATGATGATGAACATGGAACGCCGTCACGGTGAAATGAAGCCCGTTATCCAAAAGGCACTCGTCCGTCTCGACGACGCTCCCTTCCAGAAATTCACATCAATGCGCGACGACTGGGCCTTCAACACCGACTACATCTATCCCGGTCCCATCCAGTATTTCGGTCCCGCTGAAGTTTGCGACCAGCCTACCCTCACGCTCAAATACGAGCACCAGGGTTACAAGGACCGTCACTAACAGATATCAACAATAATTTATTATCATGCCAAACATTTATAAGCCTTTGCGACTTATAATATAAAGAGATAATAAATTATCAGGATATTTACCCGAATCTCAGCTTGCAAGACCTGCCTCGGGGGAGCAATTCCGCTCTCGGCAGGTCTTTTTTTTACAATTAGAAGATTAATTATTCGACCGGTAAACTGCTGTAAACAAGCCATTACGCCCCACATCTCTTGCCGGCCCGGAATTTGAAATACAAAATAAAACCGACACCGAGTAACGAAAAAGCCGCACCTACAAGCGACGACCATTTGGCCTCGTATCCCGCAGCAATAGGCAAACCGCCAAAATACGCTCCGAGAGCATTACCGAAGTTAAATGCCATCTGCACCATTGCGCCTCCCATCAGTTCGCCTCCGGGAGAATATTCTATCAGCAATAACTGCATAGCCGGTGAGACGGCAAACAGACATGTGGCAGACAGGACAACCGCCATCGCGGTAAGATACTCATTTGAAGCGACAAAGAATATCGAAACAAGAGCGATTACCATCGTTATGGCAATATATTGCACGGTACGTGGTGGCGTGTACTTATCCCCCATTACCCCACCGAGATAGTTTCCAAGGCACATTCCGCCCCCGACCAATACCATTAAGCCGGGCATATACGCCACATTCATACTCGCTTCCGACATCAGCGGAGACACATAACTGTACATGCAGAATATTCCTCCGTTACACAGCATGGTAGTAAAAATAAGCAACCACGGCAAAATAGATTTCAAGAAGCGGAACTGCGATTTGATATTGCTTTTAGGAAGGCTGCCGATATCAGGTACAAGCCTATGAAGCATATAAAATGTCACGATTCCCCATAAGGTTGTAAACAGGAAAATATATCGCCAATTCAACATATTGCCGATTATGCTGCCGGCCGGAATTCCGACAAGATTTGCCACCGTCATCCCCATCACCATCATAGCGACAGCGGAAGTCGCCCTATCTTTTGAAACAATCCGGCTCGCAACGAGTGCCCCTGTTCCAAAATACGCGCCATGAGGCAATCCGGCCACAAAGCGGCTTGCCAATGCAAAATAGTATCCCGGACTCAAGGCAAATGCAAGATTTCCGATAACATATAATACCATCAGCAGCAACAATCCTTTTTTCAGCGGCATGTTGCGCATTAAAACCGCGAATAGCGGAGCCCCGGCACAAACGCCGAGCGCATATGACGATATCAAGTGGCCGGCCTGTGTTATCGACACGCCAAGTCCATTTGCCAAATCCGGCAAAATGCTCATCATTACATATTCCGTAATGCCAAGCCCGAAAGTACCCAATGACAGTGCAAACAATCCCCGTTTCATTATTATATATAATCTAAGCTGTTTTCGGACTGCAAAGGTACACATTTTTCTCCCGATACAGCATCCTTCCCAACTTTTAACATTACCTATCTAATCAAAAAACTGATTGAAGATAGTATCCGTTGGTTCTTCGGTGGTAATTGAGGGAATAGGAATTTCCGGAGTTGGAGAGGCTGTCACTGGAGACACTGCGGGTGAGGTTGGCTTAGCCGGTATGGGACGTGGAGCCGGAGTTGCGGGGATTTCGGTGTTCTCGGTGTTCTCGATGGAGGCGGCAATGGAGTCAACCTGCATTTCTATCAGTTCGTCCACTGAGATTGTCGGAGTGCCGACGGGAGGGGTCAGGGTTACGTTCCCGCTGTTTTTATCTGGCGTAACTGGATTGCTTTTAGTTTCGGTATTTTTTGATTTGTTTTTTGATTTGTTTTTGGATTTGTTTTTGGATTTGTTTTTCTTTTTACCGTCGCGCTTGGCGGAGGCATAAATCTGATGGATTACATCGGGGCGCCCCGATGAATGGTAGCGTTTCAGATAATAGTTTTCAGTGAGATTGCTTATGATGACGCCGCGCGACGACGAGGCGTGTATGATGTCGCCGTTGCCGATATAGAGTCCTACGTGGCTCACCCGGTTGCGATTTGAGCCGGTAGCAAAGAATACGAGGTCGCCGGGCTGAAGATTTTCTTTCCTGATATTGGTGCACCACTGCTGCTGTTCGCGCGAGCTGCGCGGCATCTTCACATTGAGCGTCTTGAGAAACACCTGCGAGGTCAGCCCCGAACAGTCGACCCCCTTTTTATCATTGCCGGCATATTTATACGGTACCCCGAGCCAGCGTGCAGCTTCCGCCACCAATGCCCCAATCTGCGGAGTATCGTAATGACGTGACTCCACGTCCGACTTCATTTCCTTATAGTCGACCTTACGGACAGGCACGCCGCTATTCCCTCTTACCGTTTTCCTGGAAGAGTGACATCCCGCTATCCCTATTGCCATTGCCGACAGAAGGAGAAGCTTCAATAAAGTGCGCGCCGTAGTTCTCATTATGATTGATTACACAAATTTAATAAAATTTGATTTAAATCACAGGGGTGTAATATTAAATATATTTAAGTGTAACAATTTCGCACATAATCTCTATTTTTTATCGTTATATTTGCACATACCTAATTCATCAACGATTTATCAAAAATTTTTATTGCAATGAATTTGAAAGATTTTTCAAGGAAAATATTTGTACCGGCTCTTCTTGTCGGCGCAACAACCACAGCATCGGCATTTGAGAACGTTGATTTTACCCGCGCGGCCGAAGCCACAGTCAATTCTGTAGTTTCAATCAAAAGCTACGTAAAGCCTACACCGCAGCGGCGCAGTTCCGACATGGGCGGTTTCAATCCGTTTGAGGGCGATCCGTTCTTTGAATTTTTCTTCGGTCCGAGCCAGCCCCGCCGACAGCAGCCGCAGCGCAAAGAGAAAGAGGGCGCCAAAGAGGAGCCGCAGATGCGCCAGAGCGGACTCGGCTCGGGCGTCATCATCAAGGACAACGGTCTCATCATAACCAACAACCACGTAATCGACGGCGCCGACCGACTGGAGGTCACGCTTAACGACAACCGCTCGTTTGACGCGACTGTCATCGGCACCGACGCCACCACCGACCTTGCCGTAATAAAAATCGACGCCGACAGCCTCCAGGCAATCACGATGGGCGATTCAGAAAACCTCCGCGTGGGCGAGTGGGTGCTCGCCGTGGGCAATCCCTTCGGATTCACATCAACCGTAACGGCCGGTATCGTCAGCGCCAAAGCGCGCAATATCTCATCGACCACCGGCTACCGCTCGCGTCAGAGCGTCGAGTCGTACATACAGACCGATGCAGCCGTCAACCCAGGCAACTCGGGCGGCGCACTCGTCAATCTCAACGGCGAACTCGTAGGCATCAACACCGCCATCTATTCGCAGACAGGCAACTATGCCGGCAACTCTTTCGCAATACCGACATCAATTGTCAGCAAGATTGTTGACGACATCGAGAAATACGGCACCGTGCAGCGCGCACTTCTCGGGGTATCATTTACCGAACTCAATCCGCAGGTAGCCAAGGAGAATAACATCACAGCCGTACCGGCAGGTATCTTTGTTGCCGAAGTAGTCGAAGGCAGCAGCGCCGACGAAGCAGGCATCCTTCCCAACGATGTCATCACTTCAATCAACGGAAATTCCACCACCACTACCGGACAGCTTCAGGAAGAAATCGCCAAGCACCGTCCCGGCGACACAATCACTTTGTCGGTAATCCGCGACAACAAACGCCGGAATATTGACGTGACACTGAAGAATGCCAAGGGCGACAGCGAAATCACTACGAAAAACGATGTATCGACCTTAGGATGCAACTTCAAGGAAGTCGACGAAAGCACTCTTGCCAAACTACGCATACCCTCCGGACTGCAGGTGACCGACATCACCGACGGTAAATTCAGGAAAGCAGGCATACGTGACGGATTCATAATCGTTGACATCAACAACGTCTACGTAAAGTCGGCCGACGACATGAAGAAACTCTACGACGCCATTATCTCAAGCGACGAGTATGACCATGTAATGTTCATCTCCGGTGTATATCCGGGCTCTCCGCGCAAGGTATATTATGCCGTCGACATTGCCCAGTAAGATTATCCACACATCTACACCAACGAATATTACAAATCCTCAATCAATGCCGATAATGGAGAAAATTTCCATTACCGGCATTTTTTTTGTTACATATTGCTTATCTTTGCGCATAATATATGTTTTAATGGTATTCCAATAAGAAGAAATCAATTATTGTCAAAAGCATGGATATAGTAAAAGTAGAACACGTTTCCAAACAATTCGTAGGCCACAAGGCTCTTGATGACGTATCGCTCACAGTGCCCGAAGGATGCATCTACGGTCTTCTGGGACCCAACGGAGCCGGAAAGACCACATTGCTCCGCATCATCAACCACATCACGGCTCCCGACTCAGGTACAGTTTATTTCTGCGGTCATCAACTGACTCAAAACGATGTAAATTCCATAGGTTACCTCCCCGAAGAACGCGGTCTTTACAAAAAGATGAAGGTAGGCGAACAAGCTATGTTTTTCGCCCGACTCAAAGGCATGTCAAAACATGACGCCTCGGCACAACTGCATCATTGGTTCGACAAATTCGGCATCTCGGAGTGGTGGAATAAAAAAGTGGAAGAACTGTCAAAAGGTATGGCACAGAAAGTGCAGTTCATCATCACGGTGCTTCACAACCCGAAGCTGTTGATTTTCGATGAACCGTTCTCAGGATTCGACCCGATTAACGCGAAACTGCTGAAAGACGAGATACTCGAGCTCCGAAAAAACGGTGCTACAATAATATTCTCGACCCATAACATGGCATCGGTAGAGACTCTTTGCGATGAAATCACTCTGATAAACAAGTCGCACAATATCCTGACCGGTAATGTCAACGAGATACGCCGCCGCTTCGGGTCCGACCGCTATCAGTTCACTTTCGCCGGCGACGAGCGCACCCTTCTTACGGCATTCGGCGACAGCGTCGTGTCAAACATAGCGTCGGAAAAGACCGACGAGGGCAACACCCGCATGACTCTCCGCTTCGCTCCCGGCACAAGCCTCCACGACCTTATCGCCACTGCCAACGATACCGTGGCGTTAAGTTCATTCTCCGCCGACCTACCGTCGATGGACGAGATATTCATTACATCAGTTGAAAACAATAACCGCAAGTCATGAACAATATATTACTCGTAATAAGCCGCGAATATACGCAACGCGTACGCAAAAAAGGATTTATATTCACCACTCTGCTCATGCCGGTGGTCATGCTGGCCCTGATGTTCGCGCCCGCACTGCTGAGCGGCATCGGAAGCGCACCGGAGACCATTACCGTGGTTGACAACTCGGGAAAAATCGCCCCGTATCTTATCGACCACTATTCACTGCCGTATGCAATCTCACCCCTCCCCGCCGATTCCCTCAAGACCGATACCGAGGTCAACACATTCCTTGTCATCGGTGAGGATATTATCGAAAATTCCACCTCAGTATCGCTCTATCACCGCGGAGGCGGTTCAATCGAGGCCGAGGCATTGATTAAGGATGACATCAAGAACGCCATCGAGGCACGCCGTCTCGAGGATCTGCAGCTCGGCAACCTGAAAGAGGTGCTCGGCGAAGTCGAGGCCGATGTCGTAATCAGCTCGCATAAAATCGATGACCAGGGCAACGAATCTTCATCCAATTCACTGACAAGCTACCTCATTGGCATCGCCATGTCATTCATCCTCTATATGTTCATTATCATTTACGGCCAGCTTGTAATGATGAGCATCATCGAGGAGAAAAACAACCGCGTTCTTGAGATAATCGTCACCTCAATCAAGCCGACACATCTCATGCTCGGCAAAATAATCGGCATCGGAGCCGTAGCCATAACCCAGGTGATTATATGGGCGCTGCTGATCGGCGGATTCATCACCTTTGTACTCCCCGGCATCGCAGGCGACCAGATGTTTGCCGAACTTGCCGCACTTAAGGCCGGTACGCTCAATCCCGCCACCGCGACCACCGATCTCGGCGTACTTCAGGTGATGGCGATGCTCAGTTCTCTCAGCTACATCTTCTCCATATTCGGTTATCTGATACTCTTCCTTATCGGCGGCTTCATGCTTTATGCCTCACTCTATGCCGCTATCGGCGCATCGGTCGACAATGCGCAGGATGGCGCACAGCTGCAGGTGTTCTGTATCGTACCGGTGATTGTCGGACTGATGTTCGCCATGACGATAGGTCAGAATCCCGACTCATCGCTTGCCACGATACTATCGATGATACCGTTTACAGCACCGATGATAATGATGGCGCGCATACCCTCTGGAGTGCCGGTAGGAGAAATCCTGACATCATTGGCCATACTCTACGCGTCTATTGTGGTCATAATCTGGTTTACCGCCAAGATATACCGCGTAGGCATATTCATGTACGGCAAGAAGCCCAACATCAAGGAGCTGATCAAATGGGCGAAATATAAATGATAAGCAACTTATAACTGTCAATATCCGCATTGCGGAGATAACAACACAGGCGGGTACCATGTGCATTATGCCACGGTACCCGCCTGCTTCATAACGTTAATAAGTTATGTTAAAAATGCAATATTTGGTTAATCGTCGCGTTATTTTCATAGTTTGAATGTTATAAATTCATTATTATTTTATAAATTTGCAGTTTGTAAAAACTATCGATAGAATATGAGACAACTGAAGATTACCAAATCGATTACCAATCGCGAAAGTGCATCTCTCGACAAATACCTGCAGGAGATAGGACGCGAAGAGTTGATAACTGTCGAAGAAGAAGTAGAACTCGCCCAGATGATACGCAATGGCAGCGAGGCCGAGCGTCAGCACGCTCTCGACAAACTCACACGCGCCAACCTTCGTTTCGTGGTATCGGTAGCCAAGCAATACCAGAATCAGGGCCTGAGCCTCCCCGACCTTATCAACGAGGGTAATGTCGGACTTATCAAGGCCGCACAGAAATTTGACGAAACCCGTGGTTTCAAATTCATATCATACGCCGTATGGTGGATACGCCAGTCAATTCTTCAGGCTCTTGCCGAGCAGTCGCGTATAGTACGTCTGCCTCTCAATCAGGTCGGTTCTCTCAATAAAATCAGCAAAGCCCTGTCGAAATTCGAGCAGGAGAACGAGCGACGTCCCTCACCCGAGGAGCTTGCCGAAACTCTCGACGTGCCAGTCGACAAGATTGCCGACACGCTGAAAGTATCGGGCCGTCACGTATCGGTCGACGCTCCTTTTGCCGACGGCGAGGACAACAGTCTTCTTGATGTCATCCCCAACGACGACTCCCCTTCCGCCGACTCGTTCCTCAATCAGGAATCACTCTCCAAAGAGGTTGACCGTGCGCTCAAGCAGCTTCACGAACGCGAAAGCGACATCCTCCGCATGTTCTTCGGCATCGGCTGTCAGGAAATGACACTTGAGGAAATAGGCGCCAAATTCGACCTTACCCGTGAGCGCGTGCGTCAGATCAAAGAGAAAGCTATACGCCGTCTCAAAGGACAGAAAAGCCGTCTCCTCAAAACGTATCTCGGTCAATAATCCCATCTACCGCAATACATACCCGAATATCGGTAACTGATAAAATAAAAAGGCAGCATCAATCGACGCTGCCATTTTTATTTTATCATATGGTTATTTATCTGATACGGTCGTATGACGACAGCGTGCGCTGGTCCTTACCGATACCCCTGTATGCCAGAATGGCAAATATCAATGCGCCGACCAGCAGAAGTATGCCGCCTGCCCATACAAGCTCGACAGCGCCTTCAGGTGCGTTCGGACCATAGAGAAGGAATCCTCCGCACACAGCCGAGCAGCACATCAGGAGCATCGAAAGCAACGCTACTTTTTTCTGAAGTTTTAAATTTCGGTACATGAATATCGCAAGGAAAAGAAGTACTGCAATCAGAAGATTAAGGATTAAATAAACCGGGAAATCCTTCGGATGCAGATTTGCCACTTGTGAATCAACAGTCGCCGATGCGAACGGCATGAAAGTGAACAGCGCCATCAGCACTGTCGCAATAAACAGAAATACTGTTTGCCATCTTTGTATTACCATGATTGTTTCGTTTTATAGTTTTATATTATTATATTATTCAACGTATCTTACCGCATCAATCACTAAAGGAAGTATTTTTTCGTCGACACCGAGCCGTCTGAGCGCCTCGCGGTCGTCCGAAATCTCCCTGATAAATCCTGCCCACCGGTCGGGTGATGCTGTTATAAATTTGTTGTAATATGAAATCGCAGTACGGTAATCCTGCCGGGCGAGTGCCACATGTCCGCGGTTCAGATAATCGAGCGGCTGCGCACCGGCATCGATTATACGGTCATATATATTCTGCGCGCCATCGAAATCTTTCTGCATCAGAAGCGACCACGCAAGCGGTCTCATCGGCTTGTCGGAATTTTCGTCAAGATACTGCGCCTTATAGAATGCCTTTGCCGCATCTTCATATTTTCCGAGAGCCATAAGGCACTGTCCTATATTCATCACGGTTGAAAACCTGTCAGGCTGCATCGTGTCAAGACGGCGGAAACAATCAAGCGCCTCGGCATAATTGCCAAGCTGTTTGTGAGCCACTGCCAGACGTTTTGTAGTCCACGCATTGTTTCCCGTAAGCAATTCCGACTGCTCATAATAAGTAATAGCCTGCTCTATATCCCCAAGTCTCTGCCGGCAATATCCCATTTTCTGATAAAGCGTCGCGTCAGGGAATATGTGTGCCTCCCGAAGTTTGAACACTCCGAACGCCTCCTTATAATATTTGTGCTTGAAATAAAACTCGCCGACAAGCTGGAGCGTAGAGTCTTCCAGGAAGTCGGACTGCAGCGGTTTCACCTCGATAAGATTAATCTCGGAAGCGAACGGATTTCGGAAATCATCCTTGCGTCGGAACAGCCGGAAGAAACGGTACAGATTCTGCACATACTTGTTCACGATATTCTTGCGGGTATCCGTCGACAGGTTAAGCGATGCATTCTGTATTTCGGCCGCATTTATATTCTGCGCCTTTATCTGCGAAATCATCATATTGCGCTGCGCCTCGGGCATCGAAGCGAAAGCCAGCACAAAAGAGTATTTGTCGCTGTCACACATGAAAAACGACTGCGCGATAAGTTCGCCGAACACATTGGTATCATCGCCGAGCTGCGCCACTACCGAATTGTCGGAATGGAACGGCCGGAACCAGTTAGCCGGATTATAAAAGAATGGATACGATTTGAGTTGCGAGAATGTGCCCATAAGCACATCACCACCCTCCTCCTGTATCTCCGAAAGCTCTTTCATCTTGTCCGCTATGCCCGACGAGTCAAGAAATTCCTGCCATTCCGGATTCTCTTCAAGCTCCGAAGGGTCGATACCCTCTCCGAAACCGGTCTTGATGCGTTTGTCGATTTCCGGTTTCATCTTAATCATCTCGGGAACTATCTCATCGCGCAGTTTTGATGCAATGCGTTCGGTATCGCGCGTACGTATCAGCTCCAGATACACCGTCTTTATATCCGACGACCATCCCGGAATATCACGCAACGCATCTATTCGTGCCGCTACATCCGAAGGCAACTCTTTGCCGCGATTCACATAAAGCAAAAGCAACAGTGCCGTCAGTGCCGTCATCTTAAGTTGCTCGTCGGCTGAATCAGACGCATATGTATTGGCAAGCACAATCGCGCGTCTGCTGTCAAAAAATTCAAAGCTGCCGAGCATTATCGCCGATACGGTGAGTATTTTCACATGCCCCGGTATCGACGCATCGTCCAGCAGGAGATTCAATGCTTTCTCATCATCGGCCGAATACGGGAAACTGACCCATGCGCTCTCAAACAACGCTGTCTCCGCCGCCTCAATCTCAAGCGTCGACGCACCCTGCGCCACACCGGCAGCTACCGAAAACGCGTCATTCGACTGTAATATCCTGCGGTATCGGCCGATAGCCTCTGACACTGGCTGCACTTTCCCCGCCCGTATTGTAGTATAATATATCGACGAACCCGATTGAGTGTTGACAAGCCGGGTCAGACGGTCATAGATTACCCGCAGATCCTCCTTTATATTATTGTATATAATGTCACGGTGAGGGTCGGCCACACCATCCATTGCATATCGCAGCATATAACGGTATGCCTCCTCCACACGGGTGATGCGGTCAGTCACTTCCCACAGCATCTTTTTCTCCGAAATGGATTTCAGCATGACGATCGCTTCATGGAGACGGCCCTGCGAAATTAATTTTTCGAATAATTCTTTTTTATTTAAAATATCGTTTTCTGCCATACAAAATTCATGTTTATGCAAAGATAACAAACATTGTTGCAAATATCTTGCCAAAAATAAAAATTATTGATTGGTGCCATCTTTTTTGACAAAAAAAATTCTTTGAAATCTTTTGCAAAGCTTAAAATTAAAACGTTATATTTGCATAAAAGATATCGGCTGACATTGCCGGTAAAATAATGAATAATATTTTCTATATACGTTAACCTAATTTATAGAAATCATGGACATCAATACCATCATCAGCAATCTGGAGGCAAAACACCCCGGCGAAAAGGAGTATCTGCAGGCAGTCAAGGAAGTGCTCCTTTCAGTAAAGGACGTCTATAACCAGCACCCTGAATTTGAAAGGAACAAAATCATAGAGCGCATGGTCGAGCCTGACCGTATCGTCACCTTCCGCGTGACATGGCTCGATGACAAAGGCGAGGTTCAGAACAATATCGGCTACCGCGTACAATTCAACAACGCCATCGGCCCGTACAAGGGCGGCATCCGTTTCCATGCATCCGTCAACCTCTCAATCCTTAAATTCCTCGGCTTCGAGCAGACATTCAAAAATGCATTGACTACCCTCCCTATGGGTGGCGCCAAAGGCGGATCCGACTTCTCGCCGCGCGGCAAGAGCGACCGTGAAATCATGCGCTTCTGCCAGGCATTCATCCTCGGATTGTGGAAAAATCTCGGTCCCGATCGCGATGTTCCCGCAGGCGATATAGGCGTAGGCGGCCGTGAAGTAGGCTACATGTACGGCATGTACAAACGTCTCGTCAACGAACACACCGGCACATTCACCGGCAAAGGTCTCGACTTCGGCGGTTCGCGCATACGTCCCGAAGCTACCGGATTCGGTGCACTCTATTTCGTACAGAACGTCCTCGCACGCAAAGGCGAGACACTCGAAGGCAAGACCGTGGCTATTTCCGGTTTCGGAAACGTGGCATGGGGTGCCGCACTCAAAGCCAACGAACTCGGCGCGAAAGTTGTCACCATCTCAGGCCCCGACGGTTACATCTATGACCCCGAAGGTATAAGCGGTGACAAGATCAACACCATGCTTGAGCTGCGTGCCACAGGCGAAGATATCGTTGAACCGTACATCGAAAAACATCCCAACGCCAAATTCTTCCCCGGCAAAAAACCGTGGGAACAGAAAGTTGACATCGCCCTCCCCTGCGCTACTCAGAACGAACTTAACGGCGACGACGCCAAGCAGTTGATTGCCAACAAAGTTCAGCTCGTGGCCGAAGTATCCAACATGGGATGTACCCCCGAAGCTATCGATGCATTCATCGAAAACCGTATCACATACGCTCCCGGAAAAGCTGTCAACGCAGGAGGTGTAGCTACTTCGGGGCTTGAAATGAGCCAGAATGCAATGCACCTGCAGTGGGCAGCCGAAGAGGTTGACCAGCGTCTGCACGGTATCATGAACGACATTCACCATCAGTGCGTAAAATATGGCGAAGAGCCCGACGGCTACATCAACTACATGAAAGGCGCCAACATTGCCGGCTTCATGAAAGTAGCGAACGCGATGATGGAGCAGGGCGTCTGCTGATCATACCTGCGCTAAGGTGATTTACAGTAAAAGCGATGTGCCATTTAATATATCGGCGCATCGCTTTTCTCATTGGCGGCTGACATATGCCGCTTCTATCCAAAGAGAGTGCAGCATAACTAAAAACTCAAGTATTGTCGTTACTTGTTGAGATTGTAGTATTCCATATATTTCATACCTACGTCAGGGATGTCGGTAGTGATGAAATCGATACCTTTGTTAATCCATTCGCCGAACTCTTCATTGGATCTGATAGTCCAGACATTGACTACAAGACCGAGTTTATGTGCATCGTCAATAAATGTGGGATTGGAAGTGAGCATATTTCCGTTGTAATCGATGGAAATACCGCCATCGTTGTTAAGCTGTGCCGGCGTGCGCACCTGCGATGCATTGTCACAAAGGAACTGCACCATTATCTCGGGATATGCAGCTGCAAGAGCCTTACATGTGGCATAATCAAATGCGATATACTCTACTTTGTCTTCCACGCCTGCCGCTTTGACTGCCTCTACTGCTGCCATAGCAGCCTCGATTGTACGGGCCTCGGTAGAATGGGTCTTTATTTCTACAATGAGTTTACAGTAATCGCTCTCTTTGAGTATTTCGAGATAATCTGCAAACGCAGGTATTTTCTCTCCGTTTGACAAAGTCTTCTCTTTTACGTCATTATAATTGGAGTCCTGAATCGTGACACCGCCAATCGACGGATCATGGTTGACGACAAGGACATTGTCTTTTGTCAGCCATATATCTGTTTCGGAGCCGTATGCTTTCAGTTCTATTGCATTGCGCAGAGCCGCACGTGAATTTTGTGCCGCGCCCTCTTTTGCCCAATATCCGCGGTGAGCGATAATATTAGCCCTGCTTTCAAACTTTTTGACACGTAGGAAGTCCACCGAGCCGATAAGCTGAACGCGCTCCCCGCGTTTGAGCATTACATTGAACGTGCCGCTCTTCACATCCTCGGGAAGGGTGACAGTTATGCCCTCAGTCCCGTTTATCGTTGCAGGAAGTTCCCATCGGGTTGTGCCGCTCTCGAACACAATCATATCACCATCCTCAAAACCGTCACCATAAATCGGGTAAACTGCGCCGGCTTTTACCTGCACATTCGCGAGTAATGTGACATTCTCGATAGCGGGATGAGTAGCGGCCACACCTTCTTCTACATCCTTGTAAAGGAGTTGTGCCTGTTCGGCTGTCAGCGCATCGTCATATATTCGTGCCAGCACAATCTTGCCGTTGATGCCGTTCTGCACTCCGGTAGTCTTATTGCCTCCCTTTACACATGCATCGCCGCCGATACAGAAGAAGTTTGCGCCATCCTTGGCCGGAATATAGTTGCTTCCGGCAATGTCGATTTCATTCTTAAGTGCGCCATTGACATAGATTCTTGCCTTTTGGGCATCTTTGTCCCATACTCCGACTATATGGTAATAAGCATACGGTTCGGGCACCACATCGCTTGCCGCCCATTGCCACGAGCTGTTTGTACCGGTTGAAATGTTGGGAAGGAATGTCAGTGAGTTCAGACTGTTGGGACCGTTCCATGACGTCTTTACCATTATGCCTGTACCGCCCGCTTCATGCGATGCGAATACCTTTGCCTCCACATTCTGGATCGTTCCGGTGTACTCGGGCATGAACATCACTTCAAGAGTATGTCCGTTGGCAAGCGCGTCCTTAAAATCCTGGTTGTTGCTGTAGTCGATACGATAGAACTGCTCGGCTACATCACTGTTGCCCCACTTGTTGCCGGTCAGCTTTGTCACATAACGGTTGAACACATCGCTCCACTCGGTTGTAGCCTCACCGCCGCGTTCCACTTCAAAACCCATTGGCGATACATCTTCCGCTGTACCGTCAGCCTTGAACACTACATCAAGCAGATCGGCCTTAGGCATGGGGTTCGGCTCGGTGATTTCTACTGCCTTATAGAGAAGAGCTGCTTGCTCGGCCGTCAGCGCATCGTCATATATTCGGGCCAGTACAATACGTCCGTTGATACCGTTCTGCACACCGGTAGTCTTATTGCCGCCCGGTACACATGCATCACCGCCGATACAGAAGAAGTTTGCGCCATCTTTGGCCGGAATATAGTTGCTCCCGGCGATGTCGATTTCATTCTTAAGCTCTCCGTTGACATATATATCAGCCTTTTGGGCATCCTTGTTCCATACACCCACTACATGGTAATAGGAATTTGATTCCGGAACGACGTCACTTGCCGCCCATTGCCATGAGCTGTTGGTACCGGTTGAAACATTGGGAAGGAATGTAAGGGCATTCAGCTTGTTGGGACCGCTCCACGACGCCTTGAACATGATGCCGGTTCCTCCCGCTTCATGCGATGCGAATACCTTTGCTTCGGCATCGGGTAGTGTCGTATATTCGGGCATGAACAGCACTTCGAGAGTATGTCCGTCGGCAAGCGCGTCCTTAAAATCCTGATTGTTGCTGTAGTCTATGCGATAGAACTGCTCGGCTACGTCACCGTTACCCCACTTGTTGTCGGACAGCTTTGCCACATAACGCTTGTAGGTATCGCTCCATTCGGTCGTAGCCGTGCCGCCACGCTCCACTTCGAATTTCATAGGCGATACATCCTCCGCAGTGCCGTCAGCCTTGAACACTACATCAAGCAGATCAGCCTTCGGCATCGGAGACGTAAATGTTATGGAATCCACCTCTTCCGGAGAAAATGAATAGATAGTATTGCCGTCCGCATCAATAGCATTCAGCATATCGCCTGCACCTTTCACAATGCGGTCCGTATTCTCTGCAGGAATAACCTGCACCACTTCGCCGTTACGATGGAAATATAAGAAATCTGCTGCATAAATTGATATTGCAGCCGCACCCATGGCGAGCAATGATATTGTCTTGAACTTTTTCATGGCTATCTGACAATTTTATAAGTTTGGGAAATACCGCCTGCCTCCACTACCACAATATTGAGGCCGCGGGTGTTGACTGTCATCGTTGCCGCACATGCCGCCGGCGCGCAATGGCCTGTCATTTCTCCGAGTACATTATATATACGGATTTCTGCTATTTCTGACGTGCTTGTCACTGACAGTATATCACCAATAAGTCTTACGGTAGCAGTGGTATTTTCAATTGAGGAAACGCTGCTCGAACCGATAGGCTTAAATGCGAAATAGCCCAACTGGGATAAATCTATATCCACACTCTCTCCCTTTTGGGGCACAAGTATTATATTGCCGTTATTAAACTCAATACGTTTTACTTCCGTTGTCGTACCCAATACGGTACCTGCCGGAGAGTAAACATACACATCCTTGGCTTCGGCGTTAAACGACGCCATCAGGCCAATCCCTGCAAAGATGAAGGGGAAAATTCTGTGTTTCATGGGTAATAATTTTATTTGACAGATTGAAGCGGAGAGCTCCGCCTCTTTAAAAATTTAATTGTATTTAAGGTGTTGCAATACTCTGATTTCTACGGCTAAAGACCGCGGCTGCCACGTCGCGACGGCTGATTGTTATCAACCTTGTAGTAGCCGCGGTTTTTAACACGGTAAATTATCCAGAGGATAGCTTATCTGACGATACTAAATCTTTACTTTATAGATTTTATCCACAGATACACCTGCGACCGATACCACGTAGATACCGCTTGAAAGATTGGCGGCTACAATCCCTTTGGTGATGCCGTTCTTTTGGGACACGACATTTCCTGCAAGGTTTACGACTTTGACATTGACAGGCTCCGGAGAGTATGTCAGTTCGACCATATGGCCACCGCATGATAACTTCACAATATCCGTATCGGCAGCACCGACACCTGCGGTCCCGTTGCCATTGTTGCCATTTGATATAGCCTGATGGGGAGAAAGATACTCTACAGTCATCGTTTCATTTCTGGTATCGACAGTGATCTTGTAATTACCGTCTTTTGTAATTTTCCATTTAGTGTCACCGCCGTCGGTAGTTCTGATAGGAACAGTTCCTTCGGCCAAAGTATCCTCGATATACGGGTGATACGTTTCATCGGTCCAGCTCTTCTCGGTGAGTATCTTGAACCTGTCAGGCTCGGTATCGCCGTCCCAGCCCATTCTGAGCTCGCCTTCCCATATCAGTTCGTCAGGATTCTCGGGGTTAGGATAGAATGCGCAGATACTGTCGTCCGAATAATCCCACGACCGCTCCAGGCAACCGCCTACAAGATACAGGTACTTACGCTGCGTATGTTTTCTCCCCATATATTTATTATCGCTGCATGATATATACACGATATAATCGCCGGGAACTGAAACGCTCCACCCGCGTGCATCGGCATCGGTTGTAACGCATAATTTGGATACCATACCCCTGCCGAATGACACGTCGACATCTTCAAACATCGGTACGAAATAGCGGGTGTCGTCGCCTTTGACAGGAGTATCCATCAGTATTATATTGCCCGCTTTGCACGCAAGGCTCTGCTTGAACTCAAAATTCTCGATTTTCGACATCTCGATTACCTGATTGTCAACAGCGGAACCGGTGACATAATATTTGTCGGGGTAAGTCGGCTCGGGAAGCGGTTTGGTAAGAGATACGCTCATGCTCCTCAGGTCTACTGTAAGGACATATTCTCCGGTTTCATTAACATTGAATTTATTGTCAAGCACATCGGGTAGTTGCCAGTTGGCATAGAAGTCAAGGTGGTGTATCTCCCCTTCCTTTATCAGCTCATCCTTGGTAGTGGCGACTATATGCTTGTGCCACCCGTCAGTTGAGTTCATAAATTTGAACGGCTCGCCGGCAGTAAGCTTACCGGTCCACATAAAGACGCCGCGGTCGATTTTATTCATCGGCGTAGCACCGATGTTCCACCCGCCCTTTACTGCAGTTCCTACAATATACAGCTGAGTGTACTCTATCGAATTTGACATGCCGGCAAATACCGACAGACTGCATAAAAAGACAGTCAATAATGATATTAGTTTCTTCATGGCTATAGTCTATTTTGATATCTTTTCAACTGCGATCTGATTATCGGCTATTATCTTGCATACATACATCTGTGAAGAAGGTAGCTTTGATAATTTTTCAGAAAAGCGTGAGATATTCTGATATTTATGATTCAGGCACTCGGCGCCGGCCAGGTTGAACATTGCAAATTCAACACTCTTCCTGTTCTGACCGAATTCCGCAGTAAGTGTATCAGATGACTTATCGTAGAATATTTTGGGGCTGTCTACAGTTATGCCGGCAATTCCGGCAGCCGATTCTTCAATCTCAACAGTTACAGCTGATGCGCACGGATTAGACGGAATTTCTACCGTCGTACACTTGCTTTCGGGAGCATAACTGTATTGAGTGGAAGCTTCGCCATTTACCCTGACGGCCTCGGGTGTATTGGAATTATATATATTGACGGTATAAGATCTCGTCGTAGGGAGACTCTCGGCATTACCCTCTCTCGGATTAATCGTGATTGTACGTTTATTGCCGTTCTGCGATTGGCTGAATGCTGTGGTTGCGTACACCGCGTCGTAATCTGAATTGTCGCCTTCGTCCTCATAAAGGCTTCCCTTTCCGTCCTTTCCTGCCACGACATTGAGAATAAGGTGTTCGGGATGCTCGGTTACATTTTTCACACTTGAAGGATTCAACGGCACAATCGAACCTTCACGATAGAAATACGGAATGTCGGTTTTTGAAAACTCCATAGTCATTGTACACGGGCCTTCGATAAGTTCGTTTGTAGCCACGCTCCACCAGTTTCCTTCAGGGAACCATATCGTTTTGGTGCTGACTCCGTTTTCCGATGCCTCTACAATGGGAGCGACAAGAATGTCATTACCGAAGAAGTATTCACCCTCGTATGTGTATGCCTCTTCGTTCTCGGGATATTCATAATAGAGCGGACGGCACAATGAGATACCTGTATCGTATGTCTCTCGGGCCATTGTGTATATGTACGGGAACAATGAATAACGGAGTTTGACTGCCTGAAGCATATCGGGGAAATTGGGGAATTTCCATATCTGACGTTCTATGCGCGAATCATTCGTGGCATGTGTTCTGAATATCGGAGTGAACACGCCGAACTGTATCCAGCGAAGCACGAGTTCAGGGTCGTTGACTGTTTTTTCGTCAGTAAACGCGTGGCCTCCTAAGTCATGTCCCCAATAGCCGTAACCTACGTTTGATGCAGTAGCTGTAAAATAAGGCTGGAATGCAAGCGTCGGGAAGTTAATTAATGCATCGCCCGAAAATCCGATCTGGTATCTGTGGCTGCCAAGACCGCCCCAGCGGTGGAATATTACCGGACGATGGTCTGGGCGGTTTACTGCCATGTCATTATAAAATACATGATTGCACCAGAATGTCTGACCAAGACCGTTGGTATACGGACTTGTAAGATGCTGCTGCCAGTCAAGCCACCAGAAGTCTACGCCCTCACTTTCATGTTCGCGGATTATAGTACTGAAAAAAGCATTGGTAAAATCAGTGTAGTCAAGATACCAGGGAATTGTCTTGCCGGCAGACCCTTTTACATCATATTTGCCTCTAAGGTCTTCATTCATGGTATTGAAAAACTCCGGTGACTCCACGCTGTTTATACCGTCGGCGGGATGCAGGTTAAGCGCAACCTTGAAATTCCTGTCATGCATCTCCTTAAGAAGACCTACCGGGTCAGGTATGAGATTGGTGTTCCATGACCAGCCGGTCCATCCGCCGCGGCCTTCCGACATGCTCCATGAATTGCCGTTCCAATGCCAGTCCATGTCAAGAATCATGACATCCGTAGGAATTTCGTTTGACTCAAGACTATTCATGATTTCACGGTAGTCGTCTGCCGAATACGATGAATATTTACTGTACCAGTATCCGAATACGTAGGAAGGCGGAAGAGGAATTTTTCCCGCAATCATAGTATAATCTGACAACGCCTTCTTATAATTGTTTCCATAACCGAGGAAATACACATCCATCGCATGCGGATCCTTGCGCTCCGACCACCAGTCATAGCCGAGTTCTTCATCAGGCTCCAGTGCAAACGAACGGCTGCCGTCGGCTCTTGCCGATGTCCATGAATCTTCAATGACCGACCATCCCGAACGTGAAATCAGGCCGTCTTCCATCTCCGATCTTTTGTTCTGCCCGTTGCTCCCGTCAAGGGTTCGACATGTACCTTTGAGATTCATGGGATCCGGCTTACCTGGATACCAAAGCACCTCACGGCCATTATGGTTCATTGTAATTGAAAGATTGGCCGATGAAGCCGGAAGTGTCTTGGGATTTGTCCCCTTGCGATATTTCAGATGCAGCTTGCCGGTTTCAATATATAGGAACGTTGCGTCTTCCGATGTACTGTACTGCGGCACATCGAGATTGCGGTTTATGACCGTAAATGTAGCACGGTCTTCAAAAACGCCCTTATCGCTGTATTCAATACGTATCATTTCGGGCGTCAACACTGTGAACCTTGCGTTCCCGTTCGTCACTACAGCCCGGGGATCCGCCTTTGGATTCCCGGTGTTCTCTCCTTTAAGCGTCATCGCGCCCAAAAAGATGAACGACAAGAGATAAAAAATACTGAATTTTACTTTCATGATATAAAAAATGATGAATTAGAGATTCTCCGGGAGGGGTATGCCTATACCCCTCCCGGAGGAAATTGGGATTTGATTTATAATATTACTTTGGAAACCTTATTACCCACCTTCTTAATGAATATGCCGTTGGAAGGATTGGCTACGGAAATACCCTGGAGATTATAATAGACGGGAGCCTCCGTATTATCCTCGGCAATATCTTCAATACCGTCCATACCTGCTTTTTCTATTGATATTGAACCCTTCTGCAGGTCGATATCAATGTTATATCTGCCCGGCTCGACTATTTGCCATTTGCGGTCACCGGTTCCGTCGGCTACAATCTTGGAATAATCGATATTGCCGTCCTCGTCAATTCCCGCGAAATACCACGGACCGTCCCATGCATTGTAATTATAGCGGTTCGTCTCGATTTTGAACTCGCCTTCTTTCAGTTCGCCCGTCCATGTAAATTTATAGGGATCGCTTTCACCGCCCCACACCAACGGAGTTCCGTCATTAGGTGTCCAGCCGCCTTCTGTCGCGTTGCCGACCATGAAAAGGGCATTGAATCTGATAGGATTATCCTGATATTCAGCTTTTGATACCGAGACTGTCATATCGTTAAGATTGCACACTACATAGTAGTTTGCGCTTTCAGCCACTCTGAATTTGTTGTCATCACCACCCTGAACGAGATTGGATATGTCATACGCATCAGTCGAAGCATTACGATACTCCTTATTGGAGTCAGAGAAATCCTTTCCATAGGTGAATTTGAAATCCTCATCGGCTTTCAGATAACCGATGCAACTGAACACATTCTCATTGTCGGGATTCTGTTGCATCAGAATACCGTCCACGATATTCCAGCCGCCGGGAGTCGCGCCGCCAATGATATTCAAGTGATCTACTGCAGAAGCTCCAAAAGCCGTTGACAACATAAGGATAGCAGACGCCATCAGTTTTGTAGAATTAAACATAATGATAAATTTTTGGTTAGTTTGATAAATTTGATTAGTTAAAAAATGGTTTAGATTTAATTATCAATCTGAAAATTTCTTTCACAAAACTATACATAGATGTCCGGTTTTAAAAGAGCAAATCCCCATCGGTAGCAAATAAGTAGCCATTTTAAATTTTTATCAGCTACAACACACTGGTTATATGGTCAATACATAAATAAAGCAGCCAAAACAGGTAGTAAAACAAGTGCCCTTTATTTGGCATTTTAAAGTGATTTTTCCTTTTTTTTCACGGGAAAACTATTCATCTTTAAATTTTTTTTATTACCTTTGGATATGATGTTTAAAGGAATACTGACTGTCTGGATTATATCGCTTTTGTTGACGGCAACCACCGGCTGCACATCGACGTGCGCAAAAACCGACTCCCTGATGGCAGAGCTTCACGAGACAATTCGCAACAGGGAGTTCTATATGTCGCAGAAAGAAAACCGGCTTGAAGAATTAAGGCAGGCTCTATACCGCGCACCTGACGACTCTACTCGTTTCTTTGCCTTGGGCGACCTCCTTGATGAGTTCAGACCCTACAACACCGACTCCGCATTCGAATATTGCCGTTTGCGCGAGAACTTGGCCTTTAAGACAGGCAATCCCGAATATATAACCAACGCACGCCTCAATACCGCAAATGTCCTCGGAAGCATTGGTATGTATAAAGAAGCACTGGAAATTGTGGATTCCATTCCCGACAGTTCTGTCCCGGAATACCTGTTGCCATACTACTATTATATAAGACGGACAGTTGCGTCTTATTTAATTGATTTCTCAGTCAGAAAAGAGGATAAAGACAAATATCTGGCCGTATTTGAGACATATCAGGACTCTTTGCTTTCTTTGTGTCCGCCCAACTCACTCTCCTACGTCATAGACATGGCGGATAAATACGGACGAAAAGGTGAATACCGTAAATCGGTGGAAATACTTGAAGATTATCTGGCAAACAACAAATACTCTACCCACGACAGGGCCATCGTCGCCAATTCACTGGCATTAGCATACCAGAAACTCGGCAATACCGAAAAACAGAAAGAGAACCTGCTCATATCCTCTGTCGCCGACCTGCAGGCATCTGTACGCGAATATGTCTCGCTACGTCAGCTTGCCGTTCTACTTTTTAAAGAGGGCGACATAGACAATGCCCACGAATTCCTCCGGATTGCAATGGACGATGCCCAAAAGTGCAATGCCCGGCAAAGGATTCTTGAGATAAATGACATCTTTCCGATTGTCAATGCAGCCTTTGTTAGAGAAATACAGCTTCAGCGCGAGCGACAGATGACACTTATCATCATTATAAGTATCCTCGTGGTATTCCTCCTTGTGGCTATCGTGTGGATATGGAAGCAGATGAAGAAAACATCCAACGCCCATCGACTTGCTGTTGCCGCAAACAATCAATTGAAACAGCTTAATACGGAACTTGAGAATTTCAATAACCGACTGACTGAAGCCAATCACGCCATCGCGGAAAATTCTAAGATAAAGCAGGAATATATAACCCAATACATGGAGCAATGTTCCTCATATATAGAAAAATTTGATGCATATAGAAAATCCTTAAACAAACTGATAGCCGCCGGGAAAATCGATGACCTGAAAAAAATATTGAAATCGACGGACCTTATGGACGAAGAGCTCAAGGCATTCTATCGTAACTTTGATGCCACATTCTTAAAACTCTTCCCCACTTTTGTCGATGATTTCAACAATCTGCTCATTCCCGACGGCCGGATTGTATTAAAAAAAGCCGGACAGCTAAACACCGAGCTTCGCATTTTCGCTCTCATACGGCTTGGAATTACCGATAGCGAAAAAATTGCACAATTCCTGCGCTACTCGGTAATCACCATATATAATTATCGGGTAAAAACACGCAACAAAGCAGCCGGCAATAGAAAAGAACTGGAAGAAAGAGTCATGGAAATCGGCCTCCAACCCGTCTAATCACCACACATTGCGCCATCCCTACCCAATTCAACGGCCGCAAATCTCCATAAAGAGATGCAATGCCACAAAGCTATCCCGGCTATAGAGCTATCCCGGCTATAAAGCTATATTAGCTATACTATAAAGCTATGTTAGCTATAAAGCTACCATAGCCAATAAAGCCCCGTGATGACGCGTAAGCGGAATAATCCCCCCCACCGGCTCAATAGCCCTCGCGCAAAGCAAAAATATAAATCTAATTACGTCAATGTCCGATACCGCAAAATTACCTCCCCACTCGCTCAAAAATGCGTCAAAAAGTTACACCCTCCACTGCCTGTATCAAAATTTTAACGATTTTTTTTAATCCGCTCTCAACCATTTCATCATTACCGACGTTTTGATAATAAAATCATAAAAAATATATGTCTAATCTAAAATTATCAAAACTATGAAAGGTTTGAATATCGCAATTGCAGCATTTGGCGGCGCTCTCGCCGGAGCAGCTATCGGTTTGTTGTTCGCACCACAGAAAGGTTGTGAGACAAGAGCTAAAATTTCACAATACCTCCGCGACCACGGTATCAAATTGCGCAAAGATAAATTTGATAAGATTGTTGATGAGATAGCCGACGAGATTGAGACAGAAAAATAATCCCGTTCACTTCTAACGACGCCCGGTTGATTGACTGTAAATCCGACATAAACGCTTACACTGGCATGTCGTCATCATCCGGCAGCAAGAATTAAAGAGCCACCGTCATAGGAAAACATGCATTTATCCGTGACCGTGGCTCTTTTTTATAACACCCGCGTCAACTGTTTATTTGAATTTTTCATCCCATTATATACCGTCATGGAATCATTTAAGGAATACCTATCCCCGTTTCAACGTATCGCCAAACTGTATATCCACTCCGGGAAACTGACGCTCACCGAAGTGCTGACACAGATAATGGCCGCCATAGTTATCGCCTCCGTATGCCTGCTGTTTGTGATAATAGCACTCGCATTCGTTTCATACGGCATCATCGACGCGCTGTCACAGAACATGGCCTCCGTATGGGCATATCTTATCGTAGGCGGATTCTACATGTTGCTGATAGCACTGATGATTGTCTTCAAACGCACACTTATCATAAATCCGATTGCCCGGTTCTTGTCAAAAATTATACTTGACGCACCCGACAGTCACAATATTGCTGACAATGAAAAGAAATAATTCATGGAAAGGATACGACATGGAGCAGCTGCGCATACTCCGTGCCACGACCGCACTCCGCATCGATATTGAGAAAGAACGCATCCGAAACATATTCACCCCGCCGACAGGCCGGCAAAAAAAAGCTGAAAAATTTTTCGCTTCGACCACCGATATTGTCGAAGCCGCCGAGTATGGCTTAAAAACCTATCGGATTGTCAAGAAAGTCACGAATTTATTCCGTAAAAAGAAAAAATAACATTAAATTTGCACATGGAGAATGTAGCAAATCCCACAGTAATGTTAATTCTCGGATATACCTCTTTCCGTAGGGCTGTATCTCGGTGCAGCCGTCAGTCTTTTGATAAACAATTATAGCATGAATGATTACATAGAAGTCCGCGTCGACATAGACCCGTGCGACGAAACCGCCACCGACATCCTCGCCTCACTGTTGTGCGACATCGGCTATGAAAGTTTTGTCCCCGATGCGACAGGCACCACCGCTTACATCAAAAAAGAACTTTTCGACAAAGACAGCCTCGATTTAACCGTCTCGACATTTCCTCTGCCGGGACATAAGATCAACGTCACCACCAAAGAGATTGAAGGCAAAGACTGGAATGCCGAATGGGAGCGCAACTACTTTCAGCCCATCGTGGTCGACGACCAATGTATAATCCATTCCAGCTTTCACAAAGACATCCCGGAATATCAGTACGACATCGTCATCGACCCGAAGATGGCGTTCGGCACCGGCCACCATGCCACTACATCACTCATAATATATCGCTTGCTGCATACACAGCTCGAAAGCAAGTCGGTAATCGATATGGGTACAGGCACAGGCATACTTGCCATACTTGCCGCAATGAAAGGAGCATCTCCCGTCAATGCCATCGAGATTGACCCGTTCGCACAGACCAATGCAGTTGAAAACGTCCGGCTCAACAACCATCCCGAAATCAATGTCATTTTAGGTGATGCCGACGCACTTGCATCACTTCCCAAAGCCGACATATTCATCGCCAATATCAACCGCAACATAATACTTAACGATATGGGCAAATATGCCGCAGCGATGAAACCCGGAGCATCAATCCTGCTAAGCGGGTTCTATGAAGATGATGTAAACATGCTCCTCGAGCAGGCACAGAACTACCGGCTCGAATTTCTCAGAGTAAGTTCGCGCGACTGCTGGGCATGCCTCGAGCTACAAAAAACGGAATGACAATGACCAGATTAGCCGCTTCAATATTCATCACATCATCATTATTGCTTTCCACGGCCTCCTACGCGCAGACCGATGTTACCGAAGTCAACTCACTCGCCGACACCATATCGGCTGACAATACCGCCAACGCAGTTACGTATGCGTCACCAACATCCGGTCAGGCGGCAATACAGCCCTCCGAGTCGGCATTCTCCCGTCATTTCGCATGGGGAGCCTCACTGGGCAGCTCCATCGACATGACCGGACAGGACATGACGGCAGTTGACATTGACGCATTTTTCGGTTACAAAGGCAATTACATCCGCTTCGCAGGAATGGGAGCAGGCATACGCATGATGGTAAGCAACTCATCACGCAGCTACCCGGTCTACGCCATGTTGCGTACAAGTTTCACCAGGTCGCCGAGTTTTCTCTATCTTGAACTGAAAGGAGGAGTAGGTTTCACCAATCTTTACACCGAAGTCTATCAGCGTAATTTCGTCGGAGGGATAACCATAGGCTTCACCCTTGCCCATTCACGCACCTTCAGCAGCAACTTCTCCCTCGGCTACGAATACATGCCCCTCTCCAACGGCACAATCGACGGCGTAGACACCCGCTTCAGCGACCTCCACTACGCCTCAATCCGCATAGGCGCCTCCTTCTGACATATAATTGTCACACATCAACTAAAATAGAGAATGAAACCTACTCGATTTCATCCTCTATTTTTGCATTTCGATGATAACCATGTCTGACAAATGAGTCAACGTAAATCAACTCCTTTATCCATTCTCCAGCTTTATTTTTCTTGTTCTGTAATCTAAAGAAACCACTAACAACAATATCATTGTCATTTATAATCTTTGTAAACCATCTGGAGTCCATTACAATAACCTCCTGTCCACTTTCATTTCTTATTCTTTGCCTTGAATTATACTTATTATCGCTACTATCAATTTTGGCAATAGTATTATTAGCTACAATAATTTTCTCAACAGGAGCATATTTTTTCAATGAAACATAATCAACGACATATGCCGATAGATGATTACATACAGTCCCATCCGGATTTGGAAATAAGCTTGGATCCGTAGCAAATTCATATGGAACCTCTACTACTATCTGATTTGAACTATTCACATAGGCCTCACAATAACATCTTAAATAACTTTCTCCGTAAAGATCATTATACAACCATATAAAAAGTCTGTTATCACCAAAACCATATATAATAGTACCATTCCAAAGCTTAGACACAATTATACCGCCCTCTGATTGCTGCGAGAAATCATTAAAAAGTTGAGCCCATACTTTTTGGAATGCAGCTTCACCTTTCTCCATAGCTCTTTCAAAAGAAGGCATAACCAATTCCGGAACACCCCATTTCGGTTTCGCTGCACGTATTTTGGCTAATTTAGTATAGCATCGAAACAAATACATATTATTCATTGGGTTATCGGATTCAGCAATTTTTAATTTACCGATAAACTCCTCAATCCTATCTGACAATAGCCATGAAATGACAGGCTGCTTTTTAATAACCATAACATATTTAAAAATTAGAAATTTTGTATAATTCATTTCGCATACTGTTCTTCGCTCTCGAACGTCTAACAGCTGCATTTACCGTATTACCCAATTCTGGAGAAGTTTTAGCTTTATTTTGCAAATCGTTATTTAGCAAATAGTTATACGTGCGGTCATACGCATTGCCCGTTATTCCAGATTCAAAACCCGAAGCGAAGGCATTTAACCCGGATATAATACTTGCAGAAAGCTCATTTTTACGTCTCTTTTTTGCACCGGCATAAAGTCCGCGAAGACGATGTTGTAATGCACCGTGCGAAAACTCATTAGCTACAATACCCATTATAATCTCACGAGTCATACCTTTTCTTTGTAAAAGAGCAGATGTTAGACATATAACAAATGAATCTTCGGTAAGAGCATTAAACGAATTTACTTCATCGGAATATATTATATGCAACGAACATTTCAACGGTAGTGAGGATATACCCATATCTATGAGCATAGTATCACAGAAACCTTACATACTCTCTATAATTGATTCATTATACTGAGAATAAAAACGGGGCAATTCGGACAATTTATTTAAAGCTTCCTTCTCCGTGCCACCTTTTTTCTTTATATCGCGCATAAATTTTATAAGCGATTCATTATAATATAATGTCGCCTGCCAAAATCTCACAGGATTACCCTTGGGAAGAACTTTAGCTGAATCTGACACATCATATTTTTCTATTAGCTTCTTGAATTCTTTATCCAAATCAGCCGAATGTGCAATAATTGCACACAAGAAGCAAATAACAGCCGAACCAAATCTTTTCATCAGATATAAATAATTCTATTTAACAAAAAATATTTTTACTAAACGACAAATGATATTCGATGCTAAATTACAAAAAAATTAGCAAAATAAACATGACGATGGGCCACCATTGCAATTTAATGCAATTTTCTACAAAAATGTTTGAATATGTAAATATTTGACGCTATCTTTGTGAAAAATTTACAATATCTTACATTGTAAGCAGGTTTCCAAACGATAAAATCAAATATTGCATATGAGCAATCGTCTTTACATTTTCGATACCACGCTCCGCGACGGCGAGCAAGTTCCGGGCTGTCAGCTCAACACAGTAGAAAAGATTGAAGTGGCAAAGGCTCTTGAAGAACTCGGAGTCGATGTCATTGAAGCAGGCTTCCCGGTGTCAAGTCCGGGCGATTTCAATTCAGTAGTCGAAATATCCAAAGCAGTGACATGGCCCACGATATGTGCCCTGACGCGTGCCGTGGAGAAAGACATCGAGGTCGCCGCCGAGGCACTGAAATATGCCAAACATAAACGTATTCACACCGGAATCGGCACGTCCGACCCTCATATCAAATATAAATTCAACTCCACCCGTGAGGAAATCATCGAGCGAGCTGTAAAGGCCGTAGCCTACGCCAAACGCTTCGTCGAGGATGTGCAGTTCTATGCCGAGGACGCAGGCCGCACCGACAACGAGTATCTTGCCCGTGTCGTCGAAGCCGTAATCAAAGCCGGAGCCACCGTGATCAATATCCCCGACACGACAGGCTACTGCCTTCCGTCGGAATTCGGCGAGAAAATCAAATATCTTATCGACCATGTCGACGGCATCGACAAAGTCACCATCGCCACCCACTGCCACAACGACCTCGGCATGGCCACAGCCAATACTATGGCCGGCGTAATCAACGGCGCCCGTCAGGCCGAAGTCACAATCAACGGTATCGGCGAACGTGCCGGCAACACCTCTCTCGAGGAGGTCGCCATGATATGCTATTCCCACAAAGAGCTCGGCATCACCACCAATCTCAACACTACGAAAATATACGGCATCTCACGCATGGTATCCTCGCTGATGAACATGCCCGTACAACCCAATAAGGCAATCGTCGGACGAAACGCATTCGCCCACTCGTCGGGCATCCACCAGGACGGCGTGCTCAAAAACCGCGAAAGCTATGAAATCATTGACCCGAAAGTCGTAGGTGTCGACGAAAACTCAATCGTGCTTACCGCCCGCTCCGGTCGCGCCGCGCTCAAACATCGCCTGCACGTCCTCGGCATCGAGCTCGACAAAGAAGCGCTCGACAAAGCCTACGAGGCATTCCTCCGTCTTGCCGACAAGAAGAAGGAAATCAACGATGACGACGTGCTCATGATTGCCGGACAGCACAATAAGGAGCACCGCATAAAGCTCGATTTCCTCCAGGTTACTTCAGGAGTCGGCATCAAGTCGGTGGCAAGTGTCGGACTCGACATCGCGGGAGAAAAATTCGAGGCATGCGCTTCGGGCAACGGTCCTGTCGATGCGGCAATATCGGCAATCAAGCTCATCATACGCCGCAAGATGCTTGTTAAGGAATTCCTTATCCAGGCCATCAACAAAGGCAGCAACGACGTGGGCAAGGTGCACATGACAGTCGAACACGACGGCAACCAGTACTACGGATTCTCGGCCAACACCGACATCGTCAGCGCATCGGCCGAAGCATTCATCGACGCCATCAACAAATTCGTGCGATAATACATGCAGGCGGCAGGGAAAAATCTCCTGCCATATTACCGTTTTTTACACATAGCGTATAATCAATCCTTACAATGAATACATTATTTGATAAAATTTGGGACAGCCACATCGTTACAAAAGTCGACGACGGTCCTACCCAACTTTATATCGACCGTCATTACTGTCACGAGGTCACAAGCCCGCAGGCATTTGACGGACTGCGCCGACGCGGACTCAAAGTATTCCGTCCCGAGCGCACATACTGTTCTCCCGACCACAATATACCTACCGTCAATCAGGATAAGCCGATTGCCGACGCGGTATCACGTCAGCAGGTCGAGCAGCTGACAAAGAATGCCGGCGAGTTCGGCCTGACCCTGTTCCCTCTCGGACATCCGCGCAACGGTATAATCCACGTTATCGGTCCGGAAAACGGCCTCACACTTCCCGGATATACCATCGTGTGCGGCGACAGCCATACATCCACCCACGGCGCTTTCGGCGCGGTAGCTTTCGGCATCGGAACATCTGAGGTAGAGATGGTACTCGCATCCCAATGTATCCTTCAGGCCAAACCAAAAACGATGCGCATCACCGTCGACGGCACACTCTCACCCGGCGTCACAGCAAAAGACATCGCCCTCTATATAATAGCCAAAATGACGACAGGCGGTGCCACCGGCTATTTCGTCGAATATGCCGGCGAAGCCATCCGTTCGCTGTCGATGGAAGGCCGCATGACACTGTGCAACATGTCAATCGAAATGGGCGCGCGCGGCGGTCTGATTGCTCCCGACGAAGTTACTTTCGAATACTGCAAGGGGCGCCCATACGCTCCCAAAGGTGAAGAATGGGAAAAGGCCGTGGCATATTGGCGCACCCTCCCCTCGGGCCACGATGCCGTATTCGACAAGGAGGTACGGTTTGACGCAGCCGATATTCGTCCGCGAGTCACCTACGGCACCAACCCCGGCATGGGTATCGCGATTGACGAACCTGTTCCTTCATGTCCCGCAACCGCCGACGAGCAGGAGAAAGCGTCCTTTGAAAAATCACTCTCCTATATGGGATTCTCTTCCGGCAAATCGATTGAAGGCACCAAAGTTGACTATGTGTTCCTCGGCAGCTGTACTAACGGCCGTCTTGATGATTTCCGCCAGTTCGCGTCAATAGTGAAAGGGCGTCGTAAACATCCCGACGTCACTGCGTGGCTCGTTCCGGGTTCATGGGAAGTGCTCAATCAGATTAAGGAAGAAGGTCTGGACAAGATAATCGAAGAAGCGGGATTTGAAATCCGCCAGCCCGGCTGCTCGGCATGCCTTGCCATGAATGATGACAAAGTTCCTGCCGGATGTCTCGCAGTCTCCACTTCCAACCGTAACTTTGAAGGCCGACAAGGTCCGGGCGCACGCACCGTGCTCGCAAGCCCGCTCACAGCCGCCGCAGCTGCCGTAACAGGCGTTATTACCAACCCGTTAAACCTCTTATGATGAAACAGAAATTCAATAATGTGACATCGTCATGCGTGCCGCTGCCTATCGAAAACATTGATACGGACCAGATTATTCCGGCTCGCTTCCTTAAAGCCACCTCACGCGAAGGCTTCGGCGAAAACCTTTTCCGCGACTGGCGATTCGACGAAAATGGCAATGCCATTACCTCGTTCCCGCTCAACAATCCGCGCTATTCCGGTCAGATACTCGTGGCCGGAAAGAATTTCGGTTGCGGCTCATCGCGCGAACACGCCGCCTGGGCTATAGCCGATTACGGATTTCGTGTCGTCGTGTCGACATTCTTTGCCGACATCCACAAGAACAACGAGCTCAACAACTTCGTATTGCCTGTCGTGGTAAGCGAACCGTTCCTCGCGTCGCTGTTCGAGACCATCGAGGCAAACCCCAAGGCACAGGTTTCAGTCGACCTGCCCTCCCAGACCATCACCAACCTTGCCACCGGAGCCTCTGAGCATTTCGACATCAATCCCTACAAGAAGCACTGTCTGCTCAACGGACTCGACGATATTGATTTCCTGCTCAGCAACCGCGATAAAATTACAGAATACGAAAACAAATAAGTAACTACCCGATATGGATTTTAAAATAGCAGTATTGCCTGGCGACGGCATCGGACCCGAAATCTCAAAAGTAGGTGTCGACGTGATGACCGCCGTATGCGATAAAATGGGACATACCGTAAGCTATACGTATGCTCCCGTAGGAGCCGCTGCAATCGACGAGTGCGGCGACCCGTTCCCCGAATCTACCTTCAAGGTCTGCATGGACGCCGACGCCGTACTCTTCTCTGCAATCGGCGACCCCAAATACGACAATAACCCTACCGCCAAGGTGCGTCCGGAGCAAGGACTCCTCGCCATGCGCAAGCGCCTCGGACTGTTTGCCAACATACGTCCCGTGCAGATTTTTCCGGCACTCATACATAAATCCCCGCTCAAAGCCGAGATTATCAAAGATGCCGATTTCATCTGCATCCGCGAACTCACCGGCGGCATGTACTTCGGCGAGAAATATCAGGACGACGACCGCGCCTACGACACAAACGCCTACACCCGCGGGGAAATAGAACGTATACTCCGCGTCGCATTTGAATACGCGCGCCGCCGTCGCAACCACCTTACCGTTGTTGACAAGGCCAACGTGCTTGCTTCAAGCCGTCTGTGGCGCAAAGTTGCAAAAGAGATGGAGCCGCAGTACCCCGATGTCACCACCGACTATATGTTCGTCGACAACGCAGCAATGAAAATGATTACCGAGCCGTCATTTTTCGACGTGATGGTGACAGAAAACACCTTCGGCGACATATTGACCGACGAGGGCAGCGTCATTTCCGGTTCAATGGGACTCCTCCCCTCTGCCTCGACAGGTGAGCACACTCCGGTATTCGAACCGATCCACGGCTCATGGCCGCAAGCCAAAGGCCTCAATATCGCCAACCCGATGGCTCAGGTTCTCTCAGTTGCAATGCTGTTCGAATACTTCAATCTCAAGGAAGAAGGCACCCTCATCCGCAAAGCCGTCGACGATGCGCTGGCCGCATATATCCGCACTCCCGAAATTCAGGTTGAAGGCCACGAACCTTACGGCACAAAAGAAATCGGCGAATGGCTCGTCAACCACATCAATGAGATGTAATCTCGCATAACCGTATCTTAACCGCAGCTACTGTTCAGCCCCGTAATCTGACAGTGGCTGCGGATTTAATTTTGAAAAACAAAACCTTAAATTGTCACTTCCGATGTCACGACTATCCCGCATCTTAACAGTTTGCTTCATATCCATATTTACTCCATACGTAGCACCGTCACAAACCAATATGACTGATGACGGTGTGTGCCGATGGGAAACCGGAGCTATGGCCGGGCTCAACAACGACGGATATGAATGGCTGTTTCATGGAGCATACTTCCCCATACAATATGTAGGAGCTAAAATCGGCCTCGGAATGGCCGGCGAGATACATCAGATGGGAGACTGGGGAAAAGATGAATGGGAAACAGGACATCACTATGCGGCACGATTTAAATTCAACGCATCCGTAGCCATCCGCTCACCACGAATCATAAACTGGAAAAGTCAGGGTGCCGGTTTCTATCTTTTCACCGAACCGGGCATCGTCCTGTCACCCGGCGCAAGCGGAAGCCGTAATCCCCGCTATTGCTGCTGGGATCTGAAATCAGGCATCAACCTCCAGATTGACCACCTAATACTCACCCTCGGCTACGGCATCTCCGATTTCTCCCTCTACTCCGGCTACCCGACCAACATGCAAGGCCTCCCCGACGACGACAACTACATAACCCACACAGCATTCGTATCCTGCTCCTACAAATTCTGACCACCCATAAACATTTTAAAGATATTGCAGAACTCAAATTACGCGACGAACTAGTAGGGACGGATTCATCGCGTCCGCATCCGAATGGCATAACATACTAAATACCACGTCCATAATGCGGACGCATTGAATCGCGCCCCTACAAATTGCTGCGACTTTTGACCGCTGATTATAGATTTTGTCAGATACGGTCAAGTACCGTTCCGATCAAATCGTGTATGCCGTTCTTATAGTTGGGATTGGAATCATTGTTCATGCGGTTGGCGATGATTGAGCATACGGTCATTGCCTTGTGCCCCATCAGTTTGCCGAGGCCCTGCAATGGAGCGCTTTCCATTTCGTAGTTGGTGACCTTGCGTCCTTTGAAACGGAATTCCTCAATAGAACGGTTGAGTGCGGGGTTGGCAAGCGCCAGTCTCAGTTCACGTCCCTGCGGACCGTAGAATCCTACTGCCGAAATTGTATTGCCTCTCACCATGTCATCCTTGCCGATGCGCTCTACAAGCTCAGGATCAGCATCTACTACGTATGGTTTCGCCCACAGTTTATTCCAGTCGGTATGCTCGCAAAACGCCTGCTCGAACTCCAGGTCGGCCACTTCATTACGTCCGGCATAGTAGTTGAGCACCCCGTCAAATCCTATCGACTTTTCAGCTATCACGGGAGTGCCCAACACCAGTTCTGGTTGCAATGCGCCCGATGTTCCTATTCTCACCATAGTAAGCTGGCGATGCGTGTCCTTTACCTCGCGTGTAGAGAAATCGATATTGGCAAGAGCATCAAGTTCGTTGATTACAATATCGATATTATCCGGACCGATACCATGACTGATGCACATTATAGGCTTGCCGGCGTATGTACCGCCGATTGTACGGAATTCGCGGGATTGCACCTCAAACGTGCGGGTATCGAAAAACGATGCCACCATTTCCACTCGTCCGGGGTCGCCTACAAGAATTATCCTGTCGGTCAGCTGTTCCGGCAAAAGATGGATGTGAAATACTGTCCCGTCGGGATTGATTATAAGTTCGGAGGGGGGAATAATTTTCTTGGTCATAGGGTATAGATTTAAAAATTATTATGATAACAAATATTCTGTTCGTTTTGTTTTGAAAGCGACTGCCGGAGTAAGCCTCGCCCTTGGCTATGAAAGCCGGTAAGAGCCGCCGGGGAAATTAATCACGATGCCTTTAAACTCAAGATTGACCATCAGCGGCATCAGGCGTGACATCGGTATTCCCGTTTCAACCGAGATTGCATTTATCCTCGCGTCTCCTTTATTCCTCAGATAATCCACAATCACGGTCTCATCTTCCGTAAGCTCGGGGAATAGGCTTTTCTGCTCGCCGTCCTCATCGGCAGTCTCCCAACCCATCACTTCTATTATATCGTCGGCACCTGTAATGAGATGCGCCACATTCCGTGCGATAAGTCCGTTGCACCCGCGGCTGTATATATCCGACGTGCGTCCCGGCAGGGCAAATACATCGCGTGAATATTCCGACGCTATGCGAGCCGTTGTCAACGCTCCGCCCTTATCCGCCGACTCGACTACCACGACACATTCGGAAATCCCGGCGACAATACGGTTGCGTGCCAGAAAATTTCCTTTGTGAATACGGGCATCATGGATATACTCCGTGAGCACCATTCCGCCAGACTTCGCCATACGTGCGGCATCATTGCGATGCGACGACGGATATATTGTGCTCAGCCCGTGCGCCACAACGCCTATTGTCGGCAGTCCGGCCGACATGGCAGCCCTATGTGCTGCAATATCTATCCCATACGCCAGTCCGCTGACCACAATTATGTTTCTGACCTTTTCAGCAAGTCCGGCAATGAGCTTATTGACAAAATCCACGCCATAGGCTGTAGCATGGCGCGTGCCAACGATGCTGATGAGATGGCTGTCATTATAATCACAGTCTCCGATTGCATACAGCATCAGCGGCGCATCGCTGCACTCACGGAGCAACTGCGGATATTCCTTGTCGGAGAAATACAGTTCGCGTATACGGTTGACATCGTTATATACCGCCTCACTTTCAGCAATCGCAAGCAGCTGGTCACGGTATTCACGCTCGAAAAGCGGCGACTTCATCCCCATTACGGTCTGAAGTTCCGCCGGCGTAGCCCGGAAGAAATCGCCCTCGGTATGCATGCGTTGCAGTATGGCGCTTCCGGTTTCCGGATTGACCCCGCGCATCATAGAGAACGCCAGCCTGTAGCAGCGTTCCTTAAAGTCCATATTTCGGTGCACGGGAGTCATTTTTATATTATATATGGCAGTTTATTATGAAATTACAGATACTTTTCAAATGCCTTGGCGAGAGCTTCACCGCGGCTCAGGCGTCCGTTTTCCACCGCCACGACGGAGACAACCGCCTTCACCACCGCCTCGCCACGCTGATTGTAAATGTCCTGCTGAAATACGAAACGCGGTCCCTTTCGCGACAGATTCAGGCAACTCGTCATTCTGTCGCCCGACATAAGCGACGTGATATAGTCAATCTCCACACGGTTGAGCACCGGCATGATTCCCTGTCGCCGCATATCGTCAAACGACATACCGGTAGTTTTGCAGAACTCATGACGCGTCCATTCGAGGTAATGCAGGTAATTGGCATTATTTACAATACCTTCCGAATCGAGCTCATAATCTCTTACATCGATATCAAGGCAAAATATATAATCTTCTTTTTTCATAACAGTATCAAATTTAGCATAAAAATCTGTCAGTACAAAAAAAATTGCCATTATCTTTGCAAAACCGTTTGGGTGCTATGCTCTTAAACAACCATTAACGCATCGTCTATGAAAAAATATATATCACTATTTTGCCTGGCAGCCATATCGTTCGTGACGACTATGGCGTGTACGTCGGCTATCGTTTCCGGGAAACTGACCCGCGACGGCCGTCCCATTCTCTGGAAAAACCGCGACACATCGCATCTCGTCAACTACGTGGCAAGCAAACAGGCCACCGACAGCACCCGCGCGTATGTGGCTCTCTACAACAGCGACGACACCGATGCACGCGAGGCATGGATAGGCTATAACGATGCCGGATTTGCCATAATGAATACCGCATCCTACAACCTCCGCCACCCGTCCGACGACTGGAAGGATCGCGAAGGCTTCATCATGTCGGAAGCGCTTGCCAGATGCGCGACCGTTGACGACTTCCGACAGCTGCTGCAGTCTCTCCCCAAACCTCTCGGCGTGGAAGCCAATTTTGGGGTCATCGACGCAACCGGCGGCGGTGGATTTTTTGAAACCGACGATTATGACTTCACGTTCTACCCTCTCGACGAGGACAATCCGATAATCATACGCACCAATTATTCGGTAAGCGGCGGCGAGGGCGGACTCGGACAGGTACGCTACGTCAATGCATGTACACTCCTTGCACCCCATATCGCCAAAGCAGACATCTCGCCCGAACTTCTCACCGACAATCTCTCCCGCTCTTTCTACTACTCCCCTGACTGTACCGACAAATCCACTGCCGCGACAGTAGTTGACAAAGACTTCATACCCCGCCACTCCACTTCGGCGAGCGTAGCAATCGAGGGCGTTAATTCCCCCGACAGCGTAGGCGATATGGTGATGTGGACACTCATGGGCTATCCGCCTTGCGGCGTGACGCAGCCCGTGACTCTGCGCAATATCCCCGCCGACCTCTTACCCGATACAAACGGAGGCTGCAAGGCATCCCGCGACGCACAGACGCTCAAGGACGGCGTATTCTTTCGCCGCCGGGGCACATGGCGCATCAAGATGCCTGAATTGCAGCGCATTTCAAATGAAAACAAAAGCAAAAGTTTAATAAATTACCATAAATTCCGTACCGCAAATAATAAGTAATAGTTCAATATTATTTTAAACAGCTGATTAAACCAAACAGAAAGTAAGCAATGACACTCCCCTTCATCAATCTCGCCATCTCTCCCGCAATCCTTACAATCATTCTCCTTGTAGTGTCCAACATATTCATGACTTTTGCATGGTACGGACACCTTAAACTGGGACAGGCCGGCATATCCACCAACTGGCCGTTGATACTTGTGATACTGTTCTCATGGGGAATAGCATTGCTTGAATATATGTGTCAGGTTCCGGCCAACCGCATTGGCTTCGAAGGCAACGGCGGCCCGTACTCTCTCATGCAGCTCAAAGTCATGCAGGAAGTAATCACGCTTGTGGTCTTCGTTATCTTCTGCACATTCGCGTTCGAAGGCTTCCAGATACGCTGGAACCATTACCTGGCGTTCGCTCTGCTTATAGGCGCCGTCTATTTGGTGTTTATGAAATAATTGAGTAAATTTGTACCTCATTTTTGAAATATTCCACAGTATGAAAAAACTGTTATTATCACTTTCTTTATTAATATCCGTGACAGCAATGGCTGAAAATACACTACTTCAGGATTTCAATACCCCATTCGGTACAGTTCCGTTCAACAATATCGACAACTCCCAGTATGAGGAGGCTATCGACGCAGGCATAGACAAGGCGCTTCAGGGTGTCGACGCTATCTGCAACCAGCGTTCGGTGCCCGATTTCGACAACACGATTGTGGCTCTCGAGCGCAATGGCAAAGACCTCGAGCGTGCGCTCGCCGTATTCTTCAATCTTCTCAGTGCCAATTCCGATGACGAGATGATGGAGATTTCGCTCCGCGTTTCGCCCAAACTCAGCGACTACTCCACAAGCATAGCGCTCAACGAACGTCTGTGGCAGCGCATCAAACAGGTCTATGACAATCAGGACAAATTCAACCTTTCGCCCGAGGACAAGATGCTCCTACAGACCACCTACGACTCTTTTGCGCTCAACGGAGCAAATCTTCAGGGCGACGACCGCGAAAAATACCGCGCGCTGTCTGCCGAACTGTCAGAACTGACCACTCGCTTCGGGCAGAACGTACTCAAAGAGCTCAACACGTACGAAATATGGCTGACTAAAGACGACCTCACCGGACTTCCCGACGACCTCGTGGCACAGGCTGCCGCTGACGCCGCAGAAAAAGGCCGCGATGGAGAATATCTCTTCACTCTCCAGCAGCCCACCTACATGGCGTTTCTAAAATACTCCGACCGTCCCGACCTCCGCGAGAAATTCTACCGTCTGTACAACTCGCGCAACAGCAAAGGCGAATACTCCAACATCGACAACATGAAGCGCATCGCCGAGTTGCGCCGTCAGATTGCCAACCTCCTCGGAAGCGAGACCTTCGCAGAGCATCATCTCAAACGCACCATGGCCGAGACTCCCGCCAATGTCTATGACCTTCTCAACCGTCTGCGCGACGCCTACATGCCGGCGCTCAAAAAGGAAATGGCTGAACTGACCCTGTTCGCCTCCGATACCGAAGGCCGTCCCGTGACAATCAAGCCATGGGACTACAGCTACTACGCCAACAAGCTGAAAAATGCCAAATACTCCTACGACGAAGAGGAGCTGCGCCCCTACTTCCCCCTTGACAATGTAATAGACGGCGTGTTCGGGCTCGCCACGAAACTCTACGGCCTCACGTTCACTCCCAACGACAGCATACAGGTATACCACCCCGATGTAAAGGCGTTTGAAGTGCGCAATCCCGACGGTTCGCTCGTAGGCATACTCTACACCGATTTCTTCCCCCGCGCTTCCAAGCGCCCAGGTGCATGGATGACATCTTTCCGCGAGCAATATGTCGACGAGAACGGCATAAACGTCCGTCCGCTCGTATCAATCGTGATGAATTTCACCAAACCGACACCCGACAAGCCCTCGCTTCTCACCCCCTATGAAGTAGAGACATTCCTGCATGAGTTCGGCCACGCTCTCCACGGACTCCTCGCCGACACCAATTACGCATCGCTGTCAGGCACCAATGTCTATCACGATTTCGTAGAACTTCCCTCGCAGTTCAACGAGAATTATCTCACCGAAAAAGAATTCCTCGACGGCTTCGCACGCCACTATCTCACCGGCGAGACCATTCCGCAGGGACTTGTCGACAAGATTGTCCGTTCATCACAGTTCGGAGCCGCTTATGCCTGCATACGTCAGCTCGGATTCGGCTATACCGATATGGCTTGGCACGACGCCAAGCAGCCCGTTGACGATGCCGTCGCCCTCGAGCGCAACGCCACAGAACAGGTCAAGATATTCGAACCGATTGACGACATGATATTCTCCCCCACATTCTCCCATATCTTTGCGGGAGGCTATGCCGCCGGCTACTACGGCTACAAGTGGGCCGAGGTACTTGATGCCGACGCTTTCGCCAAATTCAAGGAAAACGGTATTTTCGACAAAAAGACCGCCGATGAATTCCGCAACAATATCCTCACCCGTGGCGGAACCGAGAACCCCGCGAAACTATATCGCCAATTCCGCGGTCAGGACCCGTCGGTCGACGCCCTCCTTATCCGCGACGGCATAAAGGAAGCCCACTCCATCAAAGCAGAAATAAACAAGGATTAACCGTCATGAAGAGGGTGCCTTAAATTTCAGTTGGCAAAGTAGGGACGCACGGTCTGTGCGTCCGATACTGAAGCCCGGCATTTCCGTACGCACGAACTGTGCGTACGGGATTATTCGGATTCTTTAGCACCCTCACCATTAAATTCCAATTCAACCGATAATCCCCCTAAAGAACAAACGGCCACAATGAGAGGACCATTCAAGATATTAGACAGATATATCATCCGTAAGTTTCTCGGCACCTACGTTTTCGCCATCATTCTCATCCTGGCCATTACCGTGATGTTTGATGTCAACGAGAAACTTGACGCTTTTCTCAAAGCGCCGTTCAAGGCAACGATTTGCGATTATTTCATCAACTTCCTGCCTTATTTCGCCAACCAGTTCTCACCTCTCTTCACATTCATCGCGGTTATATTCTTTACCTCCAAACTCGCCGGCAACTCCGAAATCATAGCAATGCTGTCGACCGGCATGAGTTTCCGGCGCCTCACTCGGCCTTACCTCTTCTCGGCAACCGTCATAGCCATCCTCACTTTCGTCCTCTCAGCCTACATCATTCCCCCCGCCAATGTCAAGCGTATCGAGTACACCAACACCTACGTCAAGAACAAACGCGTCGACTTCGGCTCCAACATAATGCTGCAGGCCGCCCCGGGCGAAATTGCATTCTTCCAGCGCTACGACAACACATCAAAAACGGGCTACAAGTTCTCGCTCGAACGCTTCGAAAACAAAAAGCTTGTGTCTCGTCTCACCGCGCAGACCGTAAAATATGACACCGCCTACAACTGGCAGGTACGCGACTACGTGATCCGTGACTTCGCCGGCAACCGCGAAATCATACGCAAAGGCAACTCTCTCGACACAATCATTCAGATACAGCCGCGCGACTTCCTCATCGCCAAAAACGACCACGAGATGCTCACCACGCCCGAGCTGCAGCAATACATCAGCCGTCAGAAAGAGCGCGGCGTAGCCAATATCAAGTCATTCGAAATCGAACTTGAACGGCGCTATGCCATGACAGCCGCCGCCTTCATCCTCACCATCATCGGCCTCTCCCTCTCCTCACGCAAAGTGCGCGGCGGCATGGGCGTAAACCTCGGCCTCGGCCTTGTCCTCGCATTCAGCTACCTTCTCTTCATGACCGTGACCTCCTCATTCGCCGTATCCGGTTTCACTTCCGCCCGCATAGCCATGTGGATACCCAACATCCTCTACTCCATAATAGCGATAATCCTCTACCGCAAAGCCTCCCAATAAAAAAGCAAAAAATATCCGAACATATTGTATAAAACCCAAACGCGTCTGCTACTTTCGAAAAGCGAATAGCTGACGCGTTTTGGTTTTGTATAGATAGTAATATTTACCCCAATTTATCTTTCAGGAATTGGCCGGTGTAACTTTCGGGGGTGGCGGCTATCTGTTCGGGGGTGCCTTCGGCTACAATCATGCCGCCGCGGTCGCCACCTTCGGGTCCTATGTCGATGACGTGGTCGGCACACTTTATCACGTCGATATTGTGCTCGATGATGATTACCGTGTGGCCTTGCGCAATCAGCCGGTTAAACGAATCCATCAGCTTGTTGATGTCATGGAAATGCAATCCGGTGGTCGGCTCATCGAATATGAACATTGTCGGCTTCTGACCCTCCATCGAAAGGAAATATGCCAGCTTCACGCGCTGGTTCTCGCCGCCCGACAGCGTCGACGACGACTGCCCCAGCTTGATATATCCGAGCCCTACATCCTGCAACGGCTGCAACCGCTTCACAATCCTTTTCTCCGTCGCCCCCGTGCCCTCTGAGAAAAATTCAATCGCCTGGTTGACGGTCATGTCAAGCACATCGAATATATTCTTGCCGCGATACTCTATCTCGAGTACATCGCGCTTGAATCGCTTGCCGTGGCACTCCTCACACGTGATTGCGATGTCGGCCATGAACTGCATCTCGATATTGATGACACCCTCCCCTTTGCACTCCTCGCAACGGCCTCCCTCGGCATTAAACGAGAAATAACTTGCCGGAAATCCCATCTGCTTCGCGCCCTGCTGTGCCGCAAAAAGCTGACGTATCTCATCGTATGCCTTGAGGTATGTCGCAGGATTCGAACGCGTGGATTTACCTATCGGATTCTGATTGACAAACTCTACGGCCTGCACGCGGTTCACATCGCCGCGCAACGCCTTGAACGCACCCGGCGCGTCGGTCGGCTCCTCCAAATACCGCAGCATCGCACGGTAAAGGATGTCGCGCACGAGTGTCGATTTGCCGGAACCCGACACACCGGTCACCACAGTCATTATTCCGAGCGGGAAACGCACCGTAATATTTTTCAGATTATTCTGACGCGCCCCCTCTATCTCGATATACGAGCTTGATTTCCGGCGCACCTTCGGTACCGGCACATTGATTTTTCCGGTAAGATACTTTGCCGTATAACTGTTTTCGGCCGATGCGAGGTCGGAAAGGCTTCCCTGATACACGATTTCGCCACCGTGGCGCCCGGCTTCCGGTCCGACATCTATGAGGTAATCGGCCGCCTCCATTATATCCTCGTCATGCTCCACCACCACGACAGTATTGCCAATAGCCTGCAGATGCCGCAACACGGAAATAAGCTTCTGCGTATCGCGCGAGTGAAGGCCTATCGACGGTTCGTCAAGTATATAGAGCGACCCTACGAGACTGCTTCCGAGCGACGTAGCGAGATTGATACGCTGGCTCTCTCCGCCCGACAACGTCGACGACGCACGGTCAAGAGTAAGATAATCAAGACCGACATCGCTGAGAAACCCGATACGGTTGCGTATCTCCGTAAGCAGTCGCGAAGCTATCTTCTCGTCATTGCCGGTAAAGCTCAACTCATCAAACCATCGCCGCAAATCGCGTATCGGCATACGGTTAAGGTCCACGATAGTTTTCCCGTTAATCTTTATATTGTTGACCTCGGGGCGCAACCGCGTGCCGTGGCATTCAGGGCACAGTGTCTTGCCGCGGTATCTGGCGAGCATCACCCTGTATTGTATCTTGTACAGGTTTTCCTCGACCATCTTGAAAAATCCGTCAATACCTTCTACCGACGAATTGCCGTGCCACAACAGTTTTTTCTCCGCCTCCGTCAAGTCGGCATACGGCTTATGGATAGGGAACCCTGTCGTCGCGGCCATGTGTATGAACCGCCGCTTGTATTCCCCCATCTTCTCCCCCTTCCAGCACGCCACCGCATCCTGATACACCGATAATGCCTTGTTGGGAATGACCAGGTCCTCGTCTATGCCCACTGTCTTGCCGAAGCCCTCGCATCTGGGACACGCGCCTATAGGGTTGTTGAAATTGAACATCTGTTCATTAGGCTCCACGAACACCATTCCGTCAGCCTCAAACCTATGCGAGAAATCATGGCGGTGCACACCGTCGGCACTCCACACAAACAGCGAGCAACGGTTGTCACCCTCGAAAAACGCGGTCTCGACCGAATCGGCCAGACGCGACAGCTCATCGCCATCATTAGCCACCGCAAGACGGTCAATCAGCAGCTGATACTGCCCGATGTCAATCTTCTTTTTCTTGCTCCCCGACTCCTTTTCAAGCTGTGCCGCGACATCCTCTATCATCACGAACTCTCCGTCATGGAAAAGGCGGGAGAATCCCTCCCCTGCCAATGTCTTCAGGCGGCGCGATGCATCCTCCCCGTCACGTATCACTAAGGGAGCGGTCACCGCAATACGCGTACCCTCCGGATAGCTTTGGGCTGCGGCTATCACATCCTCCTCAGTGTGCTTCTTCACCTGCACCCCGGATACGGGCGAATATGTCTGCCCCACGCGGGCGAACAGCAACCGCAGATAGTCATATATCTCGGTTGAGGTTCCTACCGTGCTTCGCGGATTGTGGGTGTTGACCTTCTGCTCCACCGCGATAGCCGGCGGCAAGCCCTTTATATAATCGACTTCGGGCTTCGACATCCGTCCGAGAAACTGCCGGGCGTAGGCCGACAGGCTCTCCACATATCTGCGCTGCCCTTCGGCATACAATGTGTCAAATGCAAGCGACGACTTTCCCGAGCCCGAAAGCCCCGTGATTACTACAAACTTATTGCGGGGTATCTCTACGTCGACATTCTTCAGATTGTTGACGCGTGCACCCTTTATGATTATATTCTGATTCGGCATATATCTGTATATCTTTTCGTTAAGTACATGACAAAAATTTGAAGACATCGAATTTTGGGGTATAAGTCGGTCGCATGAGTATGGTTGCAATCTCTTCCAAGCCATACTTGACAAGCGACTTCGCCTTTCTTCCATGCTTTAGGATTCTTATCGGTTTAATATTTATATCTTTATGTTCACCAACGAGATACGCCCATACAAGAGCCATGCACACCATCGCCACAAGTCTTGCGATACGCTCGATGTCACGCATGTGGGTATCCTCGATGTTGAAGCCGGAGGATTTCATTGCCTTGAAAGCCGTCTCAATCTCCCAGCGTTTCTTATAGGTCAGGACAGCACCTTCGGGACGGTTGAAGCATATGAGGATCTGCAATTCCGGGATTCCCTCGGAGTTCTTGATCCGGCTTCCGGCAAGATAGACATACTCGCCCTTGTGGAGGAAGAGTTTATGGTAAAATTTCTCCTGTCCGACCCTGAGGTCATTGAAGAGCCACCATGCACGTATCCGCTCACCGGTGGAAGGTTTGACAATCCAGAAGTTCTGTCGGATACGTATGTAATATCGGATGCGTCGGCTGTTCAGCCATTCAATCCATTCCTTTCCGATGAACTCTCTGTCAGCGACCAGACAGTCGATACAGTCCTGTCCGAAAAGGCGGATGAAACGCTCCATGATTTTCTTACGTTCTTCCCAATTGGAATTGCCCCGTTTAGGGAGAAGGCTGAAAATCAAAGGGAAGGCAATTCCCTTGTATGTCACGCCCAGCATCAGTATGTTGATGTTGAAATCCCCGAACTTCCAGTTGGTACGGTCCATGCTCAGGACAAGATCCGTCTTGACAGGAAGCAACGAGAAAATCATACGGGCGACAATGTCGAGATCAAGAACATACTTGGCGAAGAATCTTTGAATACGCCGCAGGCTGGAGTCCCTGTCCACGTCCGTGGGCATCGCGGCAGCCAGTTTATGAAGGCTGACGGTCTGCACCACACACAGCGCGTGGAGGAGCAACGCCATAAGCTTTATGCGAGCCAGATTCACACTTTGTCCAAAATGCTCTTGCATAATCGGAAGGATTTGGTTAACTTTGACCAAGTCCTTGGAATTAGTAGTTTTCATGAGAAAAAGCCGCGAAACTTTTCCTTTAAATTACTAATTTTCAGGGACTTTTGCAAATATAATCAACTGAAATTTAGATGTTTAACAGCATAATTTCAATTTTTGTCATCTACTAAAATCTTTTCGTCTATTACAAAATTACAATTTTTCGGTCACACCGGCAAGCAATCAGGTGCATATCGGATTTCTCAAAAATACACGACTAATGAAAATCCCTTATAAGAGCGTGTTATCGACGGGACTACAGATATATCCGGTTTGCGCATGTCCTTAGTTTTGCCGTGGGCTATATCACGTGCCGGATTCCCCATCCATAAGCCGGTAAATTCATTAACCGGATCCACAATGAACGCAAGAACCCCGCCTAAAAATGAAGAGCCGAACAGGCTATAGTCATTATCGACAAGCCAACGTTTTATTTGATAAAAGCCCTCACCCATGCAACTTCCCACTATCGGCGTGACAAATATATCCTGTATCGAAGGCCGTTCCATAAACGCCTCTATGCCAAACTCCCATCCCACAGTAGATACAATAGAACCGTAAAGCGCCGACCTCCAGAAATTAAATCCGCACGACCGTGCCGACATGAAATATACCGCGCCGGCATACGGATGCAGTATATAGTTGAAATAAAATTTGTCATGATCCCATTCCGGACCTTTCTTCATCACATGATTATACCAACGTTTGAACAACGGCACGTCCTGCAGCTCGGCACGGTTCCACGTTGTGGCATCTTCCGGCAGACACTCCAGCACAAGCAATGTGCCGCAAAAAGCTCCGCTTAATACTGCAGTATTCATCCAAAGCCTGTGCCAGTCGTATGTATTGCCCGTAACGGAATAGGGCAACGCGTAAGGAGATACCGGCGTAGTTTCTGCAATCAGACTGTCAGGTTTAATCTCCGCGTAAAAGGAATCACGGCCATCAGCACCAAAAGCAACGGTTGGTATGGTATCAGTCGTTTCCGCTTGACTGCCTATCGGGATTATCAGTGTCAGTATTATAGTTAAAACATTTAGTATTGTTTTTATTAGGCTATATCTCATCTATACCTGATTTTTCTAAGAGAGTGTCTGTATTTAAAGCAAATTAAGACTGAGAGGATTTTTTGAGGAAATTCCGCGAGTGGAAGAATGAGCATAGCAGCTATGCGACTGATGAAACCTGGCGGAATTAACAAAAATGGCCTCAGGATTAATTTGAAGTTTTGCCTTGTATCCTCTTTTATTGTTAATACGGTTTAAATTCAAACACCCTCTAATATTGGACAACGCTATTATTCGTGTTGGCGACAGGATTCAAACCTGTATCTTCAGCAATCCACTGTTTCGCACATGTTGCTGACGTCCTATTCGACTTGAACGATACCAACTTCCATCAAATTCAATACAAATTTGCATAATAACGTACAGAATTTGATGTTCAAAAATGCCTCAATCTTCGCCTTTATAAATGAAATAGGAATAATACCCCAAATTTGTGGCGCTTTTGGCAATCTCCCAAAACACGCCAGTCGATATTGATAAACGGGTCTGAAAACATGACTTGACATTTTCAGATCCGTTATTAATCATTATCATCTCACGACCACCTTACCGGCATGACCGTCGACAACGACGATATAGATGCCGACAGGCAACCGTCTGTCGAAGTTTATACTTCTGCCCGACATGTTATAGACATACCCGTTCCACGACCCTACTATCATCATTGATGTCTTCCCGGGGGCACCCACGCAGAATGTCACCGACCCGTCGCCGTTGGCCACAGGCCCCATTTTCGGCGCTCCGCCCGGATAATCCTTCGCGGGAGAGTTTCCTGCTAGACAATATTCTATCGCATCCTCGGCAGTATTGGTTCCGGCGGTTGCACGCGCAAGTATACGCGTATTGCCCGAAGCCGATATCGTGTATGTTTTCGTCAGTTCCGTCCCGTTACTTACCGTTGCAATCGGCATACTCTCATAGCTGTTGACAAACAGCTCTATCTTCGCCGCCTGCGACGTGTTCACGGTAAAGTCTATCGCAGTGGCTTCCGACAGCAATGTCACTTCGGGCAACGCGCTCATGGCCATCGCGAATCCGTCAGGAGCGACCTCCACAAATATATCGCCGCCCGATTCGGTCTTCCCCTCCTTGCTACCCGTTGCATTGCGGAACACAAACGCGAGCTTCACCGGCTCCTCTCCAGCCGTCAGCCCGTAGTATTCCTTGATTGACGGAATGGTAAGCTGCCATGTATTGGCCGATACATAAGTCATTTTGTATTTGGCCGAATTGTCGAGCCACGCAGGAGCATGCGACCATTCCTCGCTACCTTTCAGTATTACTCCGGTATGCGCATACACGGGAGTCGAGGCCGTAAGCCCCGCCAGCCCTTTGTTTCCGCGGTCGGCATGGAAAGTTATGGTGATAGGCGCCGAACTGCACTGCACTATCTTCGGACTCGTTGTGACTATCTGTGCGTTTGCCCCGACCGAGAGCAACACGACAAATAATAATAGGTAAAAATGTTTCATGTTATATATTTTTAAGAGAACGTACTTATTTCTAAACAGATTATAACGCACTCTTGTTTGTTTTACGGCTTAATTATCCGGCCGCGCCTCGACCCTGCGTCCGCGTCCGCTACAATTTTTCCACTCGCGCCGTGCGTTATTTTTGCGGGATATAAAAAATTTATTACCTTTGTCATTGATATGACTGACAACAAAGTAAAAACATCCGCTGTTGACACTCTTGACAGGTATCTCGCTGCTAAGCACCTCCGCCGTACCCCCGAGCGATACGCCATTCTCGACATGGTGCTCCGGATGAACCGACATTTCTACATCGAGACTATCTGCCGGGCAATGGCCGATTCCAACTTTCGCGTCAGCCGCGCTACTGTATACAACACCATAGAGCTTTTCACCGAGGCCGGGATTGTGCGTCGGCACAGGTTTGGCAACGAACCAGCTCAGTTTGAAAAAACAGTCGATACCGCTGCCGCCAATCATCAGCACCTCGTATGCACCAAATGCGGAAAAGTAAAGGAAATCAAGGACCCGGTCCTGCTGAAAACCCTCTCCCAGCGCCGGTATCAGGCTTTCACTCCCGAATATTTCCAGTTCTATGTCTACGGTACATGTTCCCAATGCAGCCGGCGCATAAAACATCGCGACAAGACTGACAATAAGTAATCAATATAACATCACATATACAACCAATAGAAAAAATGAAAGTTGATATTTTGCTCGGCCTCCAGTGGGGCGACGAGGGTAAAGGTAAAGTCGTTGACGTTCTGACTCCGCGTTACGATGCGGTAGCACGTTTCCAAGGCGGCCCCAATGCCGGGCACACACTCGAATTTGACGGCAAGAAATATGTTCTCCGCTCCATTCCTTCCGGTATATTCCAGGAAAACCAGGTCAACATAATAGGCAACGGTGTCGTTCTCGACCCGGTCCTTTTTCAGGAAGAGGCGCAGGCTCTCGAGGCTTCGGGCATCGACCTCCGCAAGGTGCTGAAGATTTCCCGCAAGGCCCATCTTATACTCCCTACCCACCGTCTCCTCGACGCTGCCAACGAGAAAGCAAAAGGCGATGCTAAAATCGGTACCACCGGAAAAGGCATCGGCCCCACATACACCGACAAGGTGTCGCGCAACGGCCTCCGTCTCGGCAATATGGAGCACGGCGACCTCTCGGCCTACAACGCCGCCCGCGACCGTCATCTCCGCATTCTTGCCTCCATGGGCGAGACTCCCGATATTTCCGAACTCGAGGCAAAATGGCTCGATGCTGTAAAATATATACTCACCTACGACCTTATCGACTCGGAGTATTTCATCAACAACCTCCTCAAAGAGGGTAAATCAATCCTGTGCGAAGGTGCCCAGGGCACTCTCCTCGATGTCGACTTCGGTTCATACCCATTTGTCACTTCATCCAACACCATCAGCGCAGGCGCATGCTGCGGTCTCGGTGTCGCGCCCAACAAAATCGGTGAAGTATACGGTATCTTCAAGGCTTACTGCACACGTGTAGGCTCCGGACCGTTCCCCACCGAACTCCACGACGAGACTGGCAAGAAGATACGCGACCTCGGCCACGAATACGGTGCCGTCACCGGACGCGAACGCCGCTGCGGATGGATTGACCTCGTGGCTCTCCGCTACGCCATCATGATTAACGGCGTGACACAGCTGATAATGATGAAAAGCGATGTCCTCGACACATTCCCCGAAATCCGTGCATGCGTGGCCTACGAAATCGACGGCGAGCGCGTCGACACATTCCCCTTCACTGTCGACGACTCCCGCATCAAGCCTGTTTATGTCAACATTCCCGGATGGCTCACCGACATGACACAGTTCAAGGATGAAAGCGAGTTCCCCGCTCAGTTCAACGACTACATCAAGTTCCTCGAACAGCAGCTCGGTGTTCCCGTCACTATCGTATCTATCGGCCCCGACCGTCAGCAGACGATCGTCCGCAAGTAACACAACCTTAAATTCTTCCCACCATGGCTAAAATCAAACCGTTCCGCGGCGTACGCCCTCCCCGTCAGTTAGTCACTGAAGTTGCCTCACGTCCCTACGACGTCCTCAATTCCGAGGAAGCACGTGCCGAAGCCGAAGGCAATCCCAAGTCGCTGTACCATATCATCAAGCCCGAAATCGATTTTGCTCCGGGCACCGACGAGCACGACCCCAAAGTCTACGACAAGGCTGTCGAGAATTTCAACAATTTCCAGCAGCAGGGATGGCTCGTTCAGGACGACGAGGACAAATACTACATCTACGCGCAGACGATGGACGGCCGCACACAGTACGGATTCGTCATCGCTGCCAACGTCGACGACTACATGACGGGCAAAATCAAAAAGCACGAGCTTACCCGCCGCGACAAAGAGGAAGACCGCATGAAGCATGTGCGCATCAACAATGCCAACATCGAGCCGGTATTCTTCGCATTCCCCGACAATGATGTTCTTCAGGATATTATCACTAAAGTAACGGCCGGCGAACCGGAATACGATTTCGTTGCGCCCGACGGCTTCGGCCATCACTTCTGGGTCATCTCCGACAAAGCCACCATTCAGACCATCACCGAAGAGTTCGCGAAAATGCCCTCTCTTTATATCGCCGACGGACATCACCGCACGGCTGCCGCCGCCCTCGTAGGCAATGAGAAGGCCAAAAACAATCCGGACCACCGCGGCGACGAGGAGTACAACTACTTCCTTGCAGTCGCTTTCCCGGCATCGCACCTTAAGATTATCGACTACAACCGCGTAGTAAAAGACCTTAACGGATTGTCGGAAGAGCAGTTTATCGAGCGTCTGAAAGAGAATTTCGATGTTGTCGACATGGGCACCGAAATTTACCGTCCCGCACGTCTGCACAACTTCTCCCTCTATCTCGCAGGCCACTGGTACTCTCTCACTCCTCACGAAGGCACCTACAACGACAATGACCCCATCGGCTGTCTCGACGTGACTGTGTCGTCCGATCTCATTCTCCGCGACATCCTCGGCATCACCGACCTCCGTTCCGACAAACGTATCGACTTCGTCGGCGGTATCCGCGGTCTTGGCGAACTGAAACAGCGCGTTGACTCCGGAGAGATGAAAGTGGCGTTGGCACTCTACCCCGTATCGATGAAGCAGCTCATCGACATCGCCGATACCGGTAATATCATGCCCCCCAAGACTACCTGGTTCGAGCCCAAACTCCGCTCCGGTCTCGTAATCCACAAACTCGACTGATCCATTCTGCCGGAATATGCGCCATCCCGCGATGACGCGACATAAAAAATTATAATATCAAGCGAACAAAATCACTGCGGCCGTGTTTCATAAGCAAAGACCCATTAAACCCTTCGCCTTATGAAAACAAAAGCTACTTTTTCAATATGGTTTTCGCGCCGTTTGTTCAACATATTTCGATTGACACCGATTTCTCGCCTGTTGTTATAATTCCGAAATTGTAGCAAACCACATATAGGATGGACCGACGTCGCGGCGTCATGTCCATCCTTTTTAATTTTCTCGTCCTGACTGATGGAAATATCGACCGCACCGTTCAGAATATCCTCGACAACATATATCCGGCTTATCATGAAGCGCTGGTTCAGCCGCTATTTGCTTCTGTTCCTCGCCGCACTGGTAGCATTCGCCGTCATGGGATTTGCCGTCAATGCCGCGTTTTTCATCGTGGCGCTGATATTCATTTTCATCATATCCCCTACGGCAATGATGATAGTCTATTACTATTACGGCCTCACGCCCCGCATAGTCATGCTGTCATCATTCCCTGTCACCCTCTCGCTCAAACTTTCTTCCGACAGCGTCACAGTCAGGACAGCCCCCGACGACCGTCCACCCTATGAGTTTGACATTCCGGTCGCACGAATCAAGGAAATCAGCCCCGGCGACACGTTCGATTCAATCGTCTACGACTCCTCTCCCTCCGGATTTGTCCTGATTGATAAAAACGCTTTCCCATCTAACTCCTCCCGTATACAGTTCCACAATTATATTTTTGACAAAATACAGGTAAATTCCCGCTCATGAAATTTACATTACAGACTACCGACAAAAACTCCGGCGCACGTGCCGGCATCATACACACCGACCACGGCGATATACCCACCCCTATCTTCATGCCGGTGGGTACGCAGGGTACTGTCAAAGCAGTACACCAACACGAACTGCGCGACGACATCAACGCGAAAATCATACTCGGCAACACCTACCATCTCTATCTCCGTCCCGGCATGGACATCATAGAGAAAGCCGGTGGCCTTCATAAATTCAACGGATGGGAACGCCCCATCCTCACCGACTCCGGCGGCTTTCAGGTATTCTCCCTCTCCTCCAACCGCAAGCTGAAAGAGGAAGGCGCCTATTTCCGTTCGCACATCGACGGTTCCAAACACCTCTTCACACCCGAAAAAGTCGTCGACATACAGCGTTCGATAGGCTCCGACATCATGATGGCGCTCGACGAATGCCCTCCCGGCACATCCGACCGTGCCTACGCCACCAAATCGCTTGCCCTCACCCACCGCTGGCTGCGCCGAGGCTGGGACCGGTTCAACGCCACGTCGCCCCGCTACGGCCATTCTCAGGCATTCTTCCCCATCGTGCAGGGATGCACATATCCCGACCTTCGACGCGAGTCAGCCAAATTTGTCGCCGACCTCGGTGCCGAAGGCAATGCTATCGGAGGTCTCGCCGTCGGCGAACCTGCCGAAGTGATGTATGACATGATTGAAGTAGTCAATGAAATCCTCCCCGCCGACCGTCCACGCTATCTGATGGGCGTCGGTACTCCGGCCAACATACTCGAAGCCATTGAGCGCGGAGTCGACATGATGGACTGCGTAATGCCCACACGCAATGCCCGCAACGGCATGCTTTTCACATCTCACGGCATAATGAACATGCGCAACAAGAAATGGGCCGACGACTTTTCCCCCATTCAGGAAGACGGCCCCTCCTACGTAGACCGCGCATACTCGAGAGCCTACCTGCGCCACATGTTCATAGCTGATGAAATCCTCGCAATGCAGATAGCCTCAATCCACAACCTCGCCTTCTACCTCTGGCTCGTGACCGAAGCCCGCACCCACATCCTGGCCGGTGACTTCACTCCCTGGAAAAAATCAATCCTCCCCATCCTCACCTCCCGCCTCTAATCACCAATAATACTCCCCTCCGCCAAAAGCTACCACATCACTTCCATCCTGTTCCACCATCAAAATACGCCCCAATAAAAAGATTAAGGTCACCAAGATTCCACAATCTTAGTGACCTTAATTACCTTAATGACTTAAATGACCTTAAAGTACTTATCGACCTTAAAGACTTTATAGTCCTTATCGCCTAAACAACACGCACCCTTAAGCGAGCTTCCGCCCAATTACTAATTACTAATTGTCCGAAGCCCGAAGCATAACGGCCGCTCCACCGCCGGGAGCTAATTCCAGCGCAATCACGCTCTTGCTGTCCACCTTCTTCTCATAAATCTTATATGACTTGGGGTTACTGCGGTAATCGGCATCTTTCCCGTCCTCATACACAGTAGCCACATACTTCTTCCCTTTCGGCAGGAAATCGAGCTTAATCTTCGTCTTGCGCGCGTTCTCATCAGTTATCGCACCTATATACCAGTCATCGCTGTTTTTATCCTGACGCGCTACGGTGATATAATCGCCCGGTTCAGCCTCAAGATATACCGAAGTCTTCCACTCCACAGGCACAGCCTTGATAAACTCGAACACATCGGCATACTTGCGGTAACTCTCCGGCTTGTCGCACGCCATCTGCATCGGCGACGGCATTGTCAGATACAACGCTAACTGTCGTGCCACCGTCGTACCCGGCTTCGACCCGTTACCGAAACCGTAAGAAGCCAAATCCGTCTCGACAATACCGGGAGTATAATCCATCGGGCCACCTTTCAATCGGGTAAACGGCAATATCGTGGTGTGCTCGGGAGGATTACCACCCATAGCCTCATACTCACCGCCGCGGGCCGATTCCTGCGCCACCCAGTTAGGCCACGTGCGCATCAGTCCCGTAGGTCGTACAGCCTCATGACTGTTCACCATAATCTTATGGTCGGCGGCACGTCGCACCACTTCGATATAGTGGTCATTCATCCATTGCGACGAATGATGCTCGCCGCGCGGTATAATATAACCCACATATCCGGTTTTCACGGCATCATATCCATGAGCATTCATAAAATCAAAGGCCGCGTCGAGCTGACGTTCGTAATCAGCCGCATTGGCCGACGTCTCGTGATGCATTATCAGTTTCACACCCTTATTCTTGGCATACATTTCAAGCTCCTCTACATCAAAATCGGGATAAGCCTTGTCAAAGAGGAAATGACGGTTCTTACGCCCCTCGGTCCAGGTTTCCCAACCTTCATTCCAGCCCTCCACAAGCACACTTTTGATACCCGATTCCGCAGCGAAATCTATATACTTTTTCACATTCTCCGTATTGGCGGCATGCCGTCCGTTCGGTTTCACCTTCGTATAATCCGTCACACCGGGACGCGTGCTGAGGTCATCGCTGTAAGCCCACGAATTGCCGCCGAGAAACATCTCCCACCATACACCCATGAACTTCTGCGGATAGATCCACGACGTATCCTCGATTTTCGAAGGCTCATTCAGATTGAATATCAGTTGCGACGCCAGTATGTCGCGGGCGTCGTCGCTTATTATCAGTGTACGCCACGGCGTGCTGAAAGGCAGCTGCACATATCCCTTCATACCGTCAGCGCCCGGAGTCAGGTGCGACTTGAAACTCAGCTTGGCTGTATCGACATCAAGAGCCATCGCCGGATACCCTACGAGCGCAGCCTCATGCACATTCACATACACCTTTCCTTCAGGATGCTTCATCATCACCGGAGTCTGCACGGTCAGACCGTCTATAAGCGTCGACTCCGAATGACGTGCACGCGGCATTTTCTCACCTAACTCACTGATTGCAGATTTCGTATATAGGAACTCATCCGTATCATAATCGCCCGGTATAGCAAATACCGTATAGTCATCGGCAAAATTAAACTCCGTATTTTCACCCGTCACCGACAGGAAATAATTGTCACCGCTCTGAGGCAACTCATATCTGAATCCCACACCGTCGTCAAATACCCTGACACGCAGATTAAAATCCAATCCGTTCTTCCCTCTGAACTTGCCCAACAGTTCATTATATTGGTTCCTTACTTCGGCAAACTCTCCCCATACCGGAGTCCAGACCTCATCAAACGTCGTAACCTCATCAAACGCTACACCATACCCCGCACCTATAGCGCCCTCCTTGGCCGAAATCCCCAATCCGCTCTCAGCCACCACAGGCATCCCCTTATAACTGACACTATATACAGGTTTCCCCGCGTCATCCACATCCACATTCACCTCAATACCACCGTCAGGCGACGTAACCACAGCCGCCCCGCACCCCACGGCGCAGCCCATACCCAAAAACAAAAACAAACTCTTCATCTCAATATCAAATAATTAAAAAGAATAAACTAAAAAAAATAACATTCAACATCCGACCCACCATCCCTATCCGACCTACAACCGGTCTTAAATCTTAACAATTCGGCCTATTGGCCCTATTGGCCTTATTAGTCCTATTGATCCCCTTTTCCCCATTGCCCCTATTCCTCCAACCAATCTCCCACCTGCCCCATCTGCAAATTTAAAAAAACTTTTTCTCAAAAAAGCGTCAAAAACATACAAACCCTCCAAAAAAATTCACAAAAAACTCGCAAAAACAAAAAAAATACCGTACCTTTGCACCGCAAACGCAACCAAAAAGCGCAAACAGCCAAGCGCAACAACATCAAATCACCAAACATTGGAGCGGTGCTCGAGTGGCTGAAGAGGCACGCCTGGAAAGCGTGTATACGCCAAAAGCGTATCCCGAGTTCGAATCTCGGTCGCTCCGCGATTAAAACGCTGAAAGTCAAGCACAATAAAGCAAGGCTTTCAGCGTTTTTTAAGTAAATACCCCACCATAGCATCTTAAAAAAAACAGCATAATTGACGAAATTTGGCGACCTTTGACGACACCTGCCGAAAAAATCAGCGCAAAAATCAGCGCAAAAATTTGGAGGCACAATCACAAAGAATCAACGAGTTAGTCAATCAGCTGTTGCTTTTAAGACGATGGCAACACTCAGATTCTATCTCGACACCCGCGCCACAGGGGGTGACAGGAGCGAAAAGTCAGCTCCTCTCAAGCTCGCAGTAGTACACCGTGGCTCCACCTCTTACATCAATCTGAATCTTTCTTTGCTTCCGACGCAGTGGAACGCAAAGACCGAAAAGGTGGTAAAGCATCCTCGCCAACAGTCGTTGAATGCGATGCTCAAAAAGCACATGATTTCGGCTGAGGCCGCTGTCATTAGCATTGGAGAGCAAGCCTCACTAAAGGCGATGAGTGCGAAACAACTCCGAGACTGCATTTTAGAAGCGGTACAGCAGGAAGCAAGTAAGAGTGCATCTCCCACTGTAAAAAAGGTTATAGAAGAAAACTCTTATACGGGACCTTCATTCATTGACATCTTTGATGAGAATATGAACATGAAGACTCCCGGTAACAAAAGAGTGATTGCCTCAACACGCAGTCGCCTTGTAGCTTGGCTCGGCGAAAAAAATCTCGCTCGTCTGAAGCCGGAAGATGTAACGCTGAAATGGTTGCACGACTTTGAGGAATTTCTTGGCAAAACGTGTGCATCCGCCAACACTATCGGACTTCACTTGCGCAATATCCGTGCGGCCATCAACTACGCCATCGACTGCGGCCACATAACCCAATATGTGTTCCGCCGAGTGAAGATACCGAAAGCCCCGACAAAGAAGCGGAACCTGCAAATAGAGGCATTGCGTAAGGTAATCTTTACGCAAGGCTTTGACGCAGACTTGGAGCGCTATCGCGATATGTTCGTCCTTATGTTTATGATGCGCGGAATCAACTTTGTTGATATGTGCAATCTCAAGGAGATAGAGGACGGATACATCGAATATGTCCGTGCAAAGACCCACAAGGTTTACCGTATAAAAGTAGAGCCGGAAATGCAGGTGCTTATCGACAAGTACCGTGGTAAACATTACTTGCTCAACTACCTTGATAATCACAAAAATTACCGTAGCTTTTACCAAATGGCAAGCCGTGGGCTTCGCTCTGTGAAAGCCAAACTTGATGCAGTTGATGACGGCATCACGATAAAGGGGCTTACAACATATTGGACGCGCCATTCATGGGCTACGTTGGCTGCTGAACTGGATATTCCGTTCGACACCATAATGGCCGGTCTCGGTCACGGAGGCAACACCGTTACCGACATTTACATCGAGAGAGACCCCAAAAAGGTAGATGATGCAGTGCGAAAAGTACTTGATTACGTATTATACGGCAAAGACTACCGCACTCCCGGAGAGGTGGTAGAAATTGCCACACCTCAATCGGTGGCAAAAAGGAAGCGCGGACGTCCGAAAAAGACCCCCTAATTTTCCTTTATTGGGTAGAAGATCCCTTTGAGTAGCTGCGACATGCCGTTTTCGGTAAAGGTCGCAGTTATTTTTTCGCAGATGTAGCGTTTGCCGCGGATGAGGAAAACTGAGCGGACATCGGGGATGGTTTCGGAGAGGAACTTGAAGGTGGTTTTCAGCTTCGGCTCGATGTTGTGGATAATCTGACCTCGCTTTACTTGTCTGTCGTTGATGCGCAGGGAGAAATGGGCGTAGCTGAAATTACTCCAGTCATCGGCGATAACGATGTTCTCAACATTGGGATATGGCAGTCGGCTTCCCTGATAGTAGTTGGAGCCATCGTACCAGCCTATGTAAATGCGGTCGTAATACTCCGATTTCTTCTCTTTCTCACCTGCGGCAAGCGAGGAAACGCCATGCGTCTGCATAAACGGATACTTCTCCTCGTCTTCGCCCTGCACACCGCTGTCCTCGTCATAAGAGGAGAAAGAGAGGAAAAGTACTTTGCCATACTTCGGCTCGGTATCGTCAATCCATGCCGGAACAAACTCTATCTCCACCTGCTCGGCGTCCTCGTCTTCGCTGATGATGCGCCCGCCAAAGAGATTGACAGGTTGCAGAATACATTTATAGTTGAAATGTATTCTGACGTGCCCGGCAATGGAGGTGATACTCTTTACAGTCCGGCTCATGGCACGGATAACGAAGTAAGCGTCGCAGTCGGCGGCATAGAGCAGCTTGTCAATCTGACTGTTGCGGTGATGCTGACCGTCCCAGTTGGCATAACCTTTGTTGGCTGCGAGTAATTCGCGCATGGAGTTGTAACGGACAACGCGGTTCTGCCATCCCTTTATGAACCAGTCGCAGGAGTAGAACTTCCACATTTCGTGGTCGCAGTCCTTGTAGACAAGATTCTTGGATTCCAGATACTCGCAGCGTTCATCGTCCACCTTAACTTCGGTGGAGTGTTCCTCGACCACGCTTTTAAGGCAGACCGGACGCTTCGCGGCCAGTGTCGCCTGAGTGAAGGCAAAGGTTATACGCTTGCCCCGGTGGTCGAAGGCGAACTCACCGCCGAGGAACAATTCAAGTTTCTCAAAATATTCCTCGACCGTCCAATGCGGCAGAGCGTTTGCGAAGCCGGGCATATACCATGCATGAGGGAGGGTGTTGCATATTAGGAGATACCTGTATTCCTCCACTTCCTCCCACTTGGAGAAGTCGGCGGCATAGCCTACGGCCTCGCATATCTTCTTTGTGATATAAAGAAGATAGGGTTGCCACGACAGGCCGGTGGTGTCCTCGCTCCATTCATAGTGAGATTTATTCTGCAATGCATCGTCGACGATATGCTCCGCCTTGTTCTGAATGTTGCCCGAATAGTCGTTGACCCACGGCAGGGCAACGCATTTGCAGCCGGAGTTTTCGGGGTACCACGCATTGGCCGGAGTGATAGCCGACTTGTAGGTAGTAGGCGGCGTACCGAGGTCAAGTTCATTGATATAGACCTTGTCGAAAGTCTTGTCAAAGTTCTGCTCGCTCCGTCCCTCCAAAAACTGAGTCTTGACCTCCACCTCGCTAATCTCGGTGATTGTTATAGAGCCGAACTTGTAGAAGCCCTTGTCGCGTATCTCGCAGTCGAAGATAACTTTTTTCGCGGCGACATCGGCCCTGTTGATATGCCCGAAGATAGCGATGTTTTCGGGACAACCACGGAGCGGAAAGGTTATAGTCAGCGTATAACCGTCACTTCCCGAAAAGAGGCGGTTTTCGGAAACATACTCAAACGATGTGCCTTTCTTCAAAGCAGCGAGTTTATTGTTGACGTAGATTTGCATTATTTACGGGATTTGGGTGATTTGTTCTTCATTAAGCGGTCGTATTCGTCCTGTGCCTGTTGTATGCCGTGATCGCCGGTAACGGTGTTTACGGTGACAAAAGGCTCGTTGAGGCGGTCTTTCAACTGCCGGATTGTCGAAGTCAATTCGGAGTTGTCGGCTGATGAAGCGGTGTTGTAGGTGTTGTTCACCACGGTTGGAGTCTGAGGCTGTGCGGCCAGGACTGCGGGAGCAGTAATCGTGCGCGACACATCGGCGGCAGTGATAGAGCCGATAGTGTTGGTTCGCTGCGCATAGTCCAGAGCCTCCAACAATGGGCGGGTTCGGGGATTATTGACAAGTCGCTGTGAGGCGACCCATTCCCCTTTGTGAACAACACCTGCCACTTCATCGGACTTCCCTTTCGGGGTAAAGCCGCCAGACTCATACCCCTGCGCCTCCGAAGCCTGTTGCTGTTTCTTGATGGCTGCAATCTGAATGGCACCTGCGGCGATAGCCATAGCCGCCGCGATAGGCGCGAGGATATAACCGACCACCGGCACCGCCGCCGCAGAGCCGTAAGCGTTCAGGGCGTTGGTGGCGGTCTGAGCCACGGCCTGTATAACCTGCATCGCGAACATCTTTCTGTTCGCCTCCTTCTTGGCTTTGGCGATTTCTTTCTCCTTGTCCTTTTCGAGTTTCTTCACCTTGTAGGTGTTGCCCTCGGCACGTGAGATTTCGGCATCATACCGCTTGTTGATGGAGGCTGTCTGTATTTCAAGCTCGGCCTGAATAATGGAGGAAAGCTGCGAGAATACAGCCGACATTCCCGAAACGAGCGTGTCGAGCGTCCCGGTCAGAGCCTTGCCGCCGTCGGAGTTGAGCCATTCGACAGAATCGGCGATACCGCGCTCCATAGCGTTGCGCGTGTCTTCCTCGGCAAGAAGTCCGTACTTCTTTTTGAGGGCGAGTTTCGCTTTCTCGTAGGCTTCATCAATGCGCAGTTTCTCAGAGGCATTGTTCCCGGCAGCGGCAAGTTCACGCTGATACACGACATCGAGCAAAGCGAGGTCAGCGTCATACTTCGCCTGAGCCTCCTGTGGATTGTCGCCGAAGAAGTCCTTCTTCATGGCGGCATACTTCGCTTCGAGCTGTTGACGTTCCTGCTGCTTGCGCTGCACCTGCGCGATCAGCAAGGACTGTAACTGCTGCTCGGCCTGTAACCGCTCGCGGCTTCCCTCCTTCGTCAGCGCGACAAGTCGCCGCTGATGCTCGATTTCTGCCTCCTCGGTTTTCAGGTCGTAGGTTTCCTTAGAGATGGAGCCGTCGATGTAGAATTGCTTCAACTGAGCCAGTTCGGTATTGTAGCGGTTGTTCTCCGCCTCAATGGTCTGCTCGTCAAGATGCTCCTGCTGTTTGCGCTGTGCTTCGCGCCACTCGGCGGTAATTTTCAGCCGCTCCGTTTCCGTGAGGTCGGTGTGGAGCAACTGCTTCTCGCAGAACTCCACGGCTATTCGGCCCATTTCCTTAGTGTAAGCGATATAGTCAGACTCGCCGGTTGCGTAAGAGATACGCGCCGAAGCCTCGGCCTGTTCGCGCCATTCCTTTTCCTTTGCGAACTTGTCCTCGGTGGCACCGCTGCCCGAAGGAGTGTTTATAGGCGTGTTGCCCGGAAGATTGACAGCAGGATTTTCGGGCATTTCCAATGCCTCGGCGGAAATCTTGTATTTCTGACGCAGGAACTCGTTGGCCTCGTTGAGCTGCCGCTGCTTGGTAAGGTTTGCCTGATAAGCCGCCTCCGAAGCATTGTAGGTCTGACCCGTTGAAGCGACACGCCGGGCGTATGGGGCTACATCTATCATCTGACCCACTGCCGCGTCTGTTGAGTTGGTGTAGTTCTGGTAACTCTCCAACTCACGCGCCCTGTCCCAATCGGCTACGGCGGCATCGTAGGTCTGCTTGTCGCGGTCGCGCTTCTGCCTCAGACCGGGCGCCTGTTGTTCGAGAGTGAGAAGTTCTTTCTCGTTCTCCACAATCTTGTCGGCGGCGGCTCTCGCCCTCGCCACTTCGATTATTGAGTCTCGGAGTTGGTCGTAGGCGGTCTTGGCCTGACCGACCATTATCTGCTCCGTGGAGAGGTTCTTGAAATAATCGGGATAAAGGGCCTGTAACTTCTCAGCGGCCTTGCGCCGCTCGTCGGTAGACTTAGCTTCATCGGTGGCCTCCTTGTAGAGAGCTTCGAGCCTTGCAATTTCGGCATGGCAGTATTCTGAGGATTTCTCGTCAAGGTCAGTGAGGGATTTTCGGTATTCCTCCTGCTCCTTACGGGCCTTCTCCGCTTCTTCGCGGGCTGTCCTGAAACGGTTGGCGAGGGCGTAGACCGCCGCACCGAGGGCAAGCACCAGCCCTACCCAGTTTGAGAACTTCATAGCAGCCATAGACTTGCGCCAGCGCTCCTGCATGGCGTAGTTCACCTGAAGGCCGTTGGTGAAATACTGCACGGCGTTGATGAGCGGTGTAAAGAGAAGCCGCACGGCTGGGAGAATCATGCGGACGAGCTTCATTGCTCCGTGGAACAAGGCGGTGGCTTTGG
>ERZ780168.169-NODE-169-length-78703-cov-8.967857_pt1 | contig 78703 bp, 54 predicted proteins | sample MGYA00510981_ERZ780168 | MGnify/ENA primary metagenome ERZ780168 (study PRJEB29588, sample SAMEA2158769) | human gut metagenome | biome: human gut; feature: human-associated habitat; material: faeces | place: Denmark | collected 2008/2010 ...
ACGTGTTTTAGCATTTTTTTCCGTGGTTGCAAGCTACTCAAATCTGTCCACACTTCCATTTCGGTTGCAAAGATAAAGAGATTTCGGAGATAATGAGTATCTTTGACCCGTATTTAACACATAAATAAATTTAAAATGATTCTAAATAAGAAAGTAAGAACTCTCTTCGTGCTGGCACTCTATGTCGGATTCACGATTGCTATTTACGCCATTGTCTGTCACTTCATCAACCGTGAGTTCCGGGATATTGAGTTGCTGTATGCAATACTGATAGGTTGTCTGGCATACTTGCCGCGATTTATTGCCGACAGGAAGAAGAAATAAGTTCTTTCATCGTTTTTCCCAATACCGGGTGCACCACATCCGGCGCAATCTCCGCCAACGGCAGCATCACGAAGTCGCGCTCTGTCATTAAAGGGTGAGGGAGATTCAGTTCCGCTCCGGACGGAGAGGTCACAGACAACACCAAGTTTTCATAGAGCAACAGGTCAATATCAATCAGACGGTCGCTATATTCACCATTGACTGACTTTTTCGTGCGCCCCAACTCCCGCTCAATCACTTGCGTCTCCTGCAATACAGCTAATGGGGACAACTCAGTTTCTACGCAAGCCGCCGCATTCAGAAAACTGTTTTCTGAAGCAAAGCCCCAAGGGGCGGTAACGTAAAAAGCAGACAGGGAAACCACTTTCCCTATCTGCTCTCCTATCTTTTGCACGGCATCCCGGAGATTCTGTTCTTTGTCTCCCAGGTTTGTGCCAAGCCCTATATATACTTTTGCCATTATTTGTCCAGAATCAGCATTGCATCTCCGTATGTACCGAAGCGATAGCCTTCCTTCAATGCTACATGATAAGCATCCATCACCTGCTCATAACCGCCGAAAGCAGCCACGATCATCAACAATGTAGAAAGCGGCATATGGAAGTTGGAAATCATTGAATTGGCTACGGTAAATTCATATGGCGGGAAGATAAACTTATTAGTCCATCCTTCAAACTCCTTCAGATGACCGTCCGTGCTGACTGCGCTTTCGATAGCACGCATCACCGTTGTACCTATCGCACACACATTCTTACCGGTATCTTTCGCACGATTAACGGTTTTCACCGCTGCTTCGTCTACAAACATCTGTTCAGAATCCATCTTATGTTTCGTCAAGTCCTCCACGTCGATGTCGCGGAAATTACCCAGACCTGCATGCAAAGTAATATACGCAAAGTCCACACCCTTGATTTCCAGACGCTTCATCAATTCACGGCTGAAATGCAGGCTGGCAGTCGGAGCAGTCACCGCACCCTCGTTCTTAGCGAAGATAGACTGGAAACGTTCCGCATCTTCCGGCTCTACGGGACGGTTGATGATAGTATGGGGCAGGGGAGTTTCACCCAATTCATACAAAGCTTTCTTAAATTCGTCGTGAGGTCCGTCATAAAGGAAACGGAGCGTACGTCCACGGGAAGTAGTATTATCAATAACTTCGGCCACCATTGAATCGTCCGGTCCGAAATACAACTTGTTACCGATACGGATCTTACGGGCAGGGTCTACCAATACGTCCCACAAGCGAAGTTCCTCATTCAACTCACGCAACAAGAACACTTCGATACGGGCACCCGTCTTCTCCTTGTTACCATACAAACGAGCAGGGAATACCTTCGTATCGTTGAATATAAACACATCCTTGTCATCAAAGTAGTCCAAAACTTCCTTAAACATCTTGTGCTCAATCTTACCTGTATTACGATGCAACACCATCAAACGAGACTCATCCCTATATTTCGTAGGATGCAGGGCAATCTTATCCTCGGGTAACTTAAATTTGAATTGTGATAATTTCATATCTATTCCTTATTACGTTAATTATTTTCTTCCTCATTTTCTATTTCCTGTCCGTCAATCCACTCTTTAAAGTGTTCGGGATTCAGACAGTCTTCCAACCGGACATCCCCCACACGGGTACGAATCAGTCCGGTCAGATGAGCTCCGCTATGAAGCGCTTCGCCAATGTCGCGTGCCAATGCACGGATATACGTTCCTTTGCTGCATACGACACGTATTTGAATCATCGGCTCCGGAGCATCCAAGCGGCATTCCAGCAATTCAATCTCGTCGATAACAAGCTGCTTCGCCTTTAGTTCGACTTCCTCGCCTTTCCGCGCCAGTTCGTAAGCACGCTTTCCATCCACCATACAAGCGGAGAAAGCAGGCGGAACCTGTTCTATCGTACCGATAAAGCGCGTCAGCACCTCTTCCACCAACTCCCGCGTGATATGTTCGGTAGGGTAGGTGGCATCTATCTCATGCTCCAAATCGTACGACGGCGTGGTAGCCCCCAACCGGAGCGTAGCAACATACTCCTTCGTATGATATTGAAACTCTTCTATTCTCTTCGTAGCCTTGCCTGTACATACAATCATTACCCCTGTCGCAAGAGGATCCAACGTGCCGGCATGACCGACTTTCAGTTTTTTCACCCCTATCCGCCGGCAAATATGATAGCGGGCGTGCCCTACCACCTTAAATGAAGTCCAGCCAAGAGGCTTATTAAAAAACAGTACTTCTCCTTTTTTAAAATTCATCAGCTCAATATAATCGTTACCAATCCTGCTATCGCGCAATAGATAGCGAAATAGATCAGTTTTCCTTTCTTCACCACATTAATCATCCACTTACAAGCCAGGCAACCTGCCACGAAAGCAGCCAGGAAGCCGACAATCAGCGACAACGCAGGAATATCACCTACCACATCTTCGCCTTTCATCATCTTCATTCCATCAAGCAACGCTTCCCCCAGGATAGGCGGAATAACCATCAGGAAAGAGAATTGTGCCAGTTTCGCCTTGTTATCACCCAACAGAAGTCCCGTAGCAATGGTAGAACCCGAACGAGACAACCCCGGCATGACCGCACAAGCTTGTGCGATACCGATAATCAAAGCATCCTTCATCGAGATTTTTTCTTTCTGGCGCGGCTTATAGTAATAAGAGAAAGTCAGCAGGGCGGCAGTCAACAACAACATACAACCCACAATCAGCAGTCCCGAACCAAAAATCGTCTCCACATAATCCTTAAAGAACACTCCTACGATACCAATCGGTATCATTGAAATCAATATATTGATGACATACCGCGTCTCATCGTTCATCTGGAACTTGAACAACCCGCGGAAAATCCAATCTATCTCCTTCCATAAAATCACCAGTGTGCTGCACACCGTAGCCACATGCACCACAATCGTGAATGCCAGATTTTCTTCACCCTGTATCCCGAACAATGCCGACCCGATGGCCAGATGACCACTGCTGCTTACGGGCAAATACTCAGTCAATCCCTGAATCAGTCCAAGGATTAATGCTTCTAACCAACTCATAATTTCTTTTTATTCTTCTTTAATTTTAGGCACTTCGGTCATTTTAGGTTTACGCAACACGGCGTATATCATAGACAAAAAACCAAACAGGCAAACGACGGGCGCCACCTTTATTCTGCGTACACTGAAAATATCCGGTTCGAAAACCGTTTCGGACGACGAGGGCCCCGACATCAACAGGAAACCGATAATAACAATCGCCATTCCTATCGCGAGCAAGATAAAGTTCACTTTATCAAAGGCAAATTTCCGCTTGTCAGACATAGTTTATTTTTTCTTTTTGAATTAAATATAGTATAAGCTGTTCGCTTTCATTCTCAGATACTTGTTCATGGAAAAATAGGCGCACAGCCACGTTATTACAATCCCGAACACCAATACACTCGCACATACAACCAGCATGACCTCGGGAGTGATGACCTGAAGCAATTCCTGCTCGTACGTCACAGCCCAGTAGGCAGTCCCCATCAATATGGCATCGGCAATCACGGCTGCCAGTATCCCGCTCCATACGTTCTTCCGGAGAAACGGCCCCCGGATGAATCCCCAGCTCGCCCCCACCAGTTTCATTGTATGGATGAGGAACCGTTTGGAATAGATGGCAAGCCTTATCGTATTGTTTATCAAGGCAAAGGATATAAAAGTGAGCACCACTGCCAAAGCGAGCAGCACCAAGCTGATATTCCGTATGTTGTCATTCACGGCATCAATCAGTTCCTTCCGGTAAAGCACGTCCTGTATATTGGAGTTTTTCTTTATCAGCTTCTCTATTTTCGCGATGCTGTCGGAGTTGGCATAATCGGAGTGCAGCTTGATTTCGATGGAAGCGGTGAAAGGGTTATATCCCAAAAACTCTTCGGGGTCGGTGCCCATCGCTTCCGTCTGCTCTTTCAAAGCCTGCTTCTTGGAGATATATTCGGATTGCTTCACGAAAGATTCCTTGTTCAGCTTCTTCTGAAGTTTCAGAATATCCGCTTCCTTCATGTCATCGCTGATGAGAATGGAGAAACTGATATTCTCACGGACATACACGGAAAGGTTATGCGCCGTAAGCACGAAAAAGACAACCAGCCCCAACAGCAGCAACACCAGCGTCGTACTGATACTCGACGTAATGAACTGCATGTCGAAAACCGACCCTGACTTATATTTGTTTTTACTTCCCATGCGCTATCTCTTTTTCCGGAATACGTAAATCATAGAACTACTCCGTTCTTTCCGTCCCAAAGCATTGAACCAGGCAAGCGTTCCGGCATACATTCCTTTCAGAAAGCTACTCGAACTGCCGCGGTGCTTCTCACTCAACATGGATACGTAGAACGCATCGAACGGCATCGGATGACGCGCCGCCATAATAAATCCGTGACGGGAAGCCAACTGCTGTATAGTGCCCGGTGTGAAATGCCAGAGATGCCGGGGAACATCATAAGCCGCCCAATATTCACCGTAACGCTGCGCGTCATAAGAAGAGCAGTTGGGCACTGCCACAATCAGCACGCCTTTTTCTGTCAGCAATTCACGAAGCATCTCCCAAGTTTCGCCGAGATGTTCCAAATGTTCCATCACGTGCCAAAGGGTGATTACATCAAAGCTATCGGGAGCAAACTCCTTCAAAGCCGATTCGGGCTTCACCTCCAGTTCGAAATGCTCTTTCGCAAATTCGCGTGCCTGCGGACTCTTCTCCACCGCTTCTACTTTCCAGCCACGGCGCACCATTGTATTAGCGAAATAACCGGTTCCCGTACCTATATCGAGCAAGCGCCCCGTCTTACGATGCGCCTCTCGGGCTACCAGGCGCGCTTTGCGGCCCAGCATATAGGAACGTACATAATGGTAAATGCTATTCATCGCGCCCTTGCGCGTATCCGTGTGGGAGATATAGTCGGGAGTCTCATAATACTTGCCTATCTCTGCCTCTACGGGAACGCCTTGCGTGAATATAAATCCACAGTCCTCACACGAATACAGTTCAAACTGTTCGCCCGAAGCATAAAAATCCGTACAAGTCATGACGCGTTTCAAGTGCGTACTGCCACACACCGGACAAGCATTTATACTGAGTTTCTCCATTAATTCCAAACAAAATTAAGTGTTGTCCCGAATCACAAGACAACACTATACCCAAATTTGGTGCAAAGAAACAAATAAAAAGTGATGTAGCGGGCTTTTATTAAGGACTTTTAATAGAAGATTAGAAAGTCAGGTTAACGGAAAAGCCCATATTCCTGTAACTGGGTTGACGGAAGAAATCAATACCCTGATACCAGGTTCCGGTGCTTGCCGTAGATTCCGGGTCAAACGGAGCTTTATTGTATAACATAAGCAAGTTACGCCCCACTAGTGCCACCCGCACGTCTTGTATCCACTTCACCCATCGGTTGACGGGAATATGATAGGCTATCGACATTTCGGCAAGGCGGATGTTGGTGGCGTCATATGTATACATCGCCCCTGTACGCGCCCCTCCTACCGTCTGGTAATAGTTCTTAGCCGGAATATTCACACCACTCACCCAAAGACCGCCATTATCCCGGGCTACAGCCGTAGCTTGAGATACTCCCAATTGATCCATAACCGCTTGAGTCATCGACAACCCCACACCGCCGAAACGGGCATGAATCACGAAATCAAGTTCCATGCCTTTCCAGGCGAAGCTGTTTGTCAGCCCCATCGTATATTTTGGGTCAGCATTACCAGCATAGACATAGTCCCGGGTAGGAGTAACGTTCTGAGAAACTTTATCAACAACGACATTTCCTTGCGCATCTCTCTGTAAATCGGTAACATATATATCACCAATCGGACCACCTTTCTTCAGCGGAATATACCAACTGCCACCTTCTGCCATCTTAACTTCATCCAACACTACATCTTCACCCGTTACAGGATTTTTCCGGACTTCTCTGAGCTGTTTTATTTCATTCTTATTGATAGAATAAGTCAAACACCCGTTCCACTTCACCTGTCCGATATTCATATTTGTCCCCAAAACGAGTTCGAAGCCTTTATTATCAATTCTGCATCCGGTATCCATTAAATAGAGATCTGTAGGAGAATCTGTAGAAGGATAAGGAACAGAAACATATCCCCCAAACGGCAAATCAGAGGTAGATGTCTTATACATTGTAAACGCCAAGCTGATCTTATCATTAAGGAAACCTGCATTCAGCCCTATCTCGTGAGATTTCGTACGTTCAGGTTCTAGATTATTATCAACCAATCTCGGCTCCAAACCTACTCTTTCCTTGTTCAGGAAAATATAATCGGTAAAACTATTGCCTGTTTCACTATAAGTATAATTAAGTTTTAAGAATGAAAGGATCCTGTCGGGATTGGCGGACAGCCACCCGGTCGGCACCACAGACACTCCTGCCGAAGGATAGAAAACGTCGGTAGAAGAGCGCGAATCATCGTCATCCCAGAATTTAAGCCATTCCATTCGTCCACCCAAATAATAGAGTAAGTCCTCAATAAAATGCCCATATAAACAGAGAATCGCTATGGAATTATTAAATTTCCACAATGATTCTCCGTTTATACAAGCACTTTATCAAGGACTTACCTTTCTTCCTACTTGATTTGTTCTATATAAGAATCTTACTTATCACTCTTTTGCAATGGAGTTTATTTTATCCACTAATTTATTAAAATAGTTATTCACCCACATGATTTTATCCTGTTTATCAGAACTTTCAAAAAAGAAATATCCTCTACCTCCAATAAAATAATCGAAAACACCATTAGAAGCAATAATAATATTTCGAGTACTGTTATTATTCAGCACAAATTGAGCAAAAATAAGATTTATCCCGCACTTACTGGGTAACAATTTCTTGTTTTTTGCAGATTTAACAAGAGTGTATTTAAAAGAATCTACAAATACAGAATCTAATAAAATTTTAGGTGTATTATTGTCTTCTAATTCTTGAAATTTGCGATAGATACTCCCTCTAGTATGCCCTATAGAGTCAAAATAACGATATATCCAAATACTTTTAACATCTTCTATCTTCAATTCATTTTGCTGAGCATAGCAGACATTCAGTGTAGCAAAAAATGCTGTAATTATAATTAAAAACAAGATTCTTTTCATTACAGAAATAATTAACGATTAAGTAAAAAGTGAGAATACAACATAGGTCTAATACCTGCTCCTCGAAGGAACATTTGCATATGTAGCAAATAGGGATGAATACCTATATTAAAAACTCCTGATATATTTAACGCCCTTGAAGTCATTGAAACACAATTATTGTAAAGCAAATTATATTTCCCTCCTTGAGCTAGTTTTTTTGAAAAATCCATCATTCTATTTATATTTACTCCTTTAATATCAACTGCATTCCAAAAAGAACTTCCTTTCAGATTTGGTATTAACTGACCTTGTTCATAAGAATTTGTCCCTTCAACAAGTCCCCACAAAGATGTTTTATGTTCAGTAGGCCCCCAATCAATTAACACATTTCCATCACTACTTGATAATTGAGAATGCCCTATAGGATCTCCTTTTGGAGAATAATTAGGATCATTTTCAGTTCGCAATCTGACATCTCCAGGTTTAAATCCTATCAACGCATCACTCACATTCGCCAATGCACCCAATCCATATCCCAAATTCTCATACCACTTATTCCCTTTATTCCCTTTCTTACCGAGATATCCAAAATCCCCATTCGTAAAGTCATAAGAGACTGCACCAAAACTAATTGATATCGGCGTTTGTCCACCAGTATAAGCCCAAGTGCCTACCGAGTTAACAAGTGAAGAACCAGCTATAGCCGCAGTGTTTGCCATTGGAATTCCCGAAGTCGCTATCGCTCCCCCTACACTACCTGAGACACCGCCTACAACAGCACCACCAAACATATATCCCCAAGTTTTACCGGAGTTCCAATCCCATTTTGCAGGGTTATATTGCCCTTTGTTAGCTATAACACCACCTGAATACATACCTACTGCAGCACCAATAATCACAGGAATAAACCAAAACTCTCCATTCCGATCCACATAACACAGCGGACTATTCATGCAATAGCCATATCGGTTGTACGCTTGCGTAAAATCTGGCATTTGTACATACGGGTCAGGACTCAAGAAGCGACCTAACACCGGATCATACAGCCGGGCATTCATATTAATCAATCCAAAGAACGACAGATGCTCGTGTCCCGTGTATCCGCGACCTAACAGTAACTCTGGCTCAGCGCCTGTCATAAAGACCGCCTGATTCACAGGATTGCGCCTGCATCCCCAAGCATCGAAACTGTTTTCTTCCACTATGTTGCCCTGCGCATCCGCTATCTGCAAGATACTACCCAAATAGTCACAGTGAATGAAGTAAATGGAAGCATTGCTGCCTTCTTTCACCAATACCGCAGGAGCATCATAATATCCGCCACCAAGGTACAACTTTTCTTTCGTTCTACCAACAGTTTCATCAACTTCATAATTACCACCCAAATAATAGCGTGCCAACAATATCGAATCATTCACTGAATACTGCATACGTATACGGTCATGATTGGCATTATACGTCAACACAGCTTTCTTCTTATCTCGCGTAATAACAGAAGGACGCTCACCGGCAGTATAGGTGATGTCAAGTTCAGACCTCACCGGATTATCTTCAACAGGAGCCAAACCCGTCACGGCATAAGGACGGTTCGGATTGGTATAAACCAGTTCCCCGACATCATCTTTCCTACGAATATTACCATAATTATCATAATGAACGTCATTATTACCATAAGAACGTAAACGATTCAATTCATCATAATCAAAATCCTCAGACAGGTTTCTGATTTCATCCGTACGATTTTCAAGATTGTTATTCGCCACATTGAAACGGTAGCTGTGGTCGAACATTACACTCCCGTCCGCACGGGTGATGCTGCGTCTTACAGGCAGTCCCCATTCATTAAACTCATAGGTACGCTGCATCCCGCCTGCAGTAAGCTTCGTCAACTGTCCCAGCGAATTCTCTTCATCGTGACGGTAGACCAGCGTTCCGTCTGCAAGATGGACTTCTGTCAGAAAACCGTTGCGGTAAGACAACTCTTCTGTGGTCAAAACACCGTTTTGAGAGGTATAAGCAATGGATTCAGGCAGCCCGTCGGTTGTATAACCGTAGACTTTCTGCAACCATTTGCCATCCGGAGCTTCTTCACGCTGCATTTGCAGTCTGCCATACTCATCGTAAGTATTATACAGAGCACTGCCATTGCTTGACACTGCGGAAAGCAACAGGTTTTCCGTGTCATCATAGGTATAAACCGTTGTCAAGTCAGGTGTAATTTGCTTCACGACACGTTGTAGCCATCACTCATACATGGTGAACTTTTCCGTGTCATTAAGAGCATCCTGCACAGTCCTTATTCTTTGAAAGTTCCTTATAAAACAAAAAGCAGGAAGAAAACAAGCCCTGTTCTCTTCCTGCCATCTTATCCTAAACAAAAGATTTTATTCCCGTTTACTCAATCTTTCCACGACTAAATCTATGGGCAATAGCCTCTTACTCCAGCATGAGACTGCAGCGTCATAACCACCGCTCTTCGTTTTTTGTGTGGTGTCAAAGATATACAGTCCACTCCCCCCCACAGTTGTGCCTTTACGTTCGGGAGAACGTGTACTATCAAAATAACCCGCCTTATTACCTACTTTTAAAAAGGCAACTTTCTTCCCCACAAGATCAAATTCTTCTGGGTTGATTTTAAAGATATTTCCCTTCATATTCGTTGAGTATCGCAGATTCATCCACCCCCATTTTGTCTATATTATCCAATATATCTTCCGGGATTTCCTGAAGATTATGGACTTGCAGTTCATACACTTCTCCATTCATGCTATCTCTATTTACAACGTATTTATGTATGCAGGAAGATCCTAACATAAACATTGCAAAACATCCTAATATAAATAATCTTTTCATACTTTTATGGTATTTGGTAAATATATGGGCTTGAATAAATTCCTATTTGTCTGAGTCAATTGACAAAAATAACACAAGAATATCCTCTCTCGTCACTGGTATACAACAAACAACTATTGACTATTGACTCTTTATCTTCAACGATCATGACAATTCATCATCTGTTTAAAATTATCAGCAAAGTCTAAATAAGACTTTAATCCATTATTATTAATTTCATAAAGTCTATCATTCTCCCCTAACAATCGCTTTAAAACATCTGCTTCATAATCTTCTAAATGAGAAGTAGCAGAGAACTTTTTTATGAATTCATTTATGCATTCTAATGCGCGCTGACTATTACCCCGTAAATAATGAAGTATTGGTAGTACAAACTCTCGTGCTCCCCCATATTTCCCTATTTCCATGCCGTAAACTACCTCATCTCTATCCACTAGCTTTTCCATATAAGGAATTCCATATTCTATGATAGCATCAGCCATCGCATTAACCTCTTCGGCTATATTATCTTCACTCAACATAAATTTCCATTCTATATAATCTCTTGCAGGCATTAAATAGCCAATAGGCGAACACAGCATAGCACCTACATAATCAGGATATTTAGACACCCCTAAATTTCTTAATTGCATCTCTAGTTCTGATACATCTTTGTATACGATTCCAGGACTCGGGCTCAAATAAAAAGCGTGTTTTTCTCCATGCGTAGCAATACTAAATCCTATGTTCTGAATTGTTTTCTCATCAGCCATTCGCACAAAATAATTATATCCTTTTTTCTTAAAACCATACTTATCCAATCGTTCAGAAAGTATTGTCATTATTCTTTTCATTTGTTCTTTCATTCTCTATTATTGTATTTAAAACGTCTTAATTACAAATATAGTCTATATCTTTGAATGCGTACCAAAATTCATGAAAATTCCTTCACAAACTCCGATACGCATATTATATAAATTAAAAATAATGCTTTATAACAATTATATAATTACCAGAATATGGTTTTCCTATAATATTTTTAAATTGAGGAACATTCAATGCATTATTCCCAACCGGTATAAATCGTGGATTATTTTGGATTAATTTAGGCAAATTAATCGTTTGGTTAGGAGTAAATCCCGCACCAAGGCCATTTTTGACTTCAAATAAATGTAAATTGCCATCTAGTTCACCTACAAAATCAAATCTATTACGTATCATAACTGTTTTACCATCAGAAAGAGTATGAGGCAATTCCACACTAACTTCTCGTGAATAAACACTTCCTCCATTATCTACAAATTCTTTCATCGCTGCTTTCACTCCCAACTCTCCTTTGTCATAAGGAGTCGTTATTTCATGATTTAGCAATGGATCATTTGACATTGGCGTAGCATCCTCTATTGAGAAACGAAGTGCCTCAGGATGTTCTACGGTACTCACAGGTGTATTCTTTATCGAGAACGCATTCCTTCCCGGAGCGATATTCTGTCCAGTCCAAAAGTTCTGTCCTTTAATAAAAGACATACCACCACCAATCAATCCACCCGTCACACTACCTGTGATAGAACCATAAAATGCACCATTAAGACCATTGGAAAAAGCATCAGAGATATTTCCTCCATCTACTAACGTATTACCGAAACCAAGCGTGAAACCGGATGTCGCACCACCTACAAAACCACCGATAGCACCACCTATAAATCCTGCACCACCGGCTACACCACCGGTAGCAGCACCAATAGCACCGGCAGCAGCCCCAACTCCGAAATACCCTAAACCCTGCCAAACATTATCTATACTTTTCCAATGGGTTGCCACATTGATTGCGCCGCCAATAACAGCAGCACCTATTACGAACCAAATAAACTCCCCATTCTCATCCACATAACACAGCGGACTGTTCATACAATAGCTATAACGATTGAAAGCCTGCGTATAATCAAGCATCTGCACATACGGGTCAGGACTGAGGAAACGCCCCAATACGGGATCATACAAACGGGCATTCATATTTATCAGCCCGCACAGCGGCAAATGTTCATGTCCGGTAAAACCTCTGCCCAACATCAAACCCGGAGCACTCTCATTTGCATATGACTCATGAGTCAAAGAATTACGCCTACAGCCCCAGGCATCAAAGCTGTTTTCCTCCACCACATTTCCTTGCATATCCGATATTTGCAGAATACTGCCCAAGTAATCACGGTGAATGAAATAAACAGAGGTACGACCGCTTTGCTTTACCAGTACAGCAGGGGCATCGTAATAATCACCACCTAAATATAACCTTTCCTGCGTACCCGTACTGTCAATATCCAATTCATAATTACCACCCAAATAATAGCGTGCCAACAGCATCGAATCATTTACAGAAAACTGCATACGGATACGGTCGTGATTGGCATTATACGTCAACACAGCTTTCTTTCCATCCTGCGTGATAACGGAAGGACGCTCACCGGCAGTATAGGTGATGTCAAGTTCAGACTTCACCGGATTATCTTCAACAGGAACCAACCCCGTCACGGCATAAGGGCGGTTCGGATTGGTATAAACCAGTTCCCCGGCATCACCCTTCCAACGAATATTACCATAATTATCATAAAGAACGGCATTATTACCGTAAGAACACAAACGGTTCAATCCATCATAATCAAAATCCTCAAACAGGTTTCTGGTTTCATCCGTACGATTTTCAAGATTGTTATTCGTCACATTGAAACGGTAGCTGTGGTCGAACATTATACCCCCATCCGTACGGGTGATGCTGCGTCTTACAGGCAGCCCCCATTCATTAAACTCATAGGCACGCTGCATTCCGCCTGCAGTAAGCTTTGTCAACTGTCCCAGCGAATTCTCTTCATCGTGACGGTAGACCAACGTTCCGTCTGCAAGATGGACTTCTGTCAGAAAACCGTTGCGGTAAGACAACTCTTCTGTGGTCAAAACACCGTTTTGAGAGGTATAAGCAATGGATTCAGGCAGCCCGTCGGTTGTATAACCGTAGACTTTCTGCAACCATTTGCCATCCGGAGCTTCTTCACGCTGCATTTGCAGTCTGCCATACTCATCGTAAGTATTATACAGAGCACTGCCATTGCTTGACACTGCGGAAAGCAACAGGTTTTCCGTGTTGTCATAGGTATAAACCGTTGTCAAGTCAGGTGTAATTTGCTTCACTATACGTCCGTAGCGGTCGTATTCTTTCACTAATTCACGACCATCAGCATCAGTTTCTTTGCTGACATTTCCGGCTTTGTCATATGCCGTCCGACGGATACCGGCACTGGGATCTTTAATGGCAATACGACGGCCATACTTGTCATAATAGAAACGGGTTTGTATATTTCCTGACATGATTGCCACCACCGGCTGACCGTCGGGGCGGTAATAATAAGCAATACTTCCCGCAGCATCCGTCGCTTGTGTCATCAGCCCGACTTCATCATATGTACGGATATGACGGATACCGTTTTCAATAATAGTATCGGTCAAAGCGCCATAAGCACAAGAATCCGTTTTCCCCGAAGCATAGCGGGTGGATGTACGGCGGTCAAATTTATCATACGTAAAGCTGTTCCAACGCGAAGGGACACTATCCGTAGTGGGTAGAGATTCTTTTTCAAGCAGCCCCGTTTTCACGTTGTACACTTTATCCGTTTTCATTTCCCGTCCGTCAAAGCGAACCTGCGATGTGCGAACTTCCCGCTTTAAGTAGTCATAATACGTTTTTGTTACGGGCTTACCCGTTTCAGCAACGGTTACAACATACAGTCCCGGTTCTCGTTCGTGACTCCACGCAGTTGATAATCGTCTCATACGCCCGTCAGGATAGCAGGTTTCAACAAGACGCCCCCACATGTCATAAGTATAACGGGTGACGCGCCCCTTATGGTCGGTAGCGCTTTGCAGTAAGCCGGTTTCTAAATCGTACACATAGCCGGCAGACAACCCCATAGGGTCGGTCTCTTTCACCAAGCATCCATCCCGGTTATACTCAAAGGTCTTCACCAGCCAGTCTTCCGAATCATAGGAGCACTGCTCTTTTCTGGTAAGTTGTTGCCTGTCGTCATATTCATAATGCTCTTGGGAAACGATATTTCCATTGACAAAACTTGTCTTACGGACAGGAAGATACCGGTTGTCATAATCTGTTCTCACTTCCTGAGTGACAATCGAATCATTACGAAAACTTTGCGTCCATGAGAAAAGCGGAAGCCCCAACAGATACCAATCGTTGTTTTCTACATTCTGATAACCGAATGATTTTGCTTCCGTATTATGAGAACCATAGGAAGTAGACATACCGGTCGCCTGTCCGTAGTCATTATACTCATACGTGGTAACCTTTTCCGTGCCATTAAGCGCATCCAGCACAGTCTCTTTCTTTAATTTCAGAAGAACAGTCTTATCCTGCGCCCTCTCCAATACATATTTACGCACAATCGTATCAGCAGGAGTCTCTTTTTTCACCTCCGTACTCAGCAGCTCCGGGTCGAACACAGAAGACATCGTACGTTTATTCACCGCATCTTCCGTCTCAATCTTCCGGAAACCACGGAAACCCAGCCCTGTACGATGGAACACGGCATTGGTGTACTTGTAATATTCCCATGAAAGCTGTTCGTCTCCTTTTGTCTTCTTCAACCATGCAGGCACATATAAATGAGGAGTCATTATCGTATAGGGATAACTGATGTATCCCAACGACATATCCGGCCGGCTCACATAGCGATTTTCAGATGTTTCCATTATATCCGTATAATAGTGGCTTGAGGTCACTCCATAACTGTCTGTAAGATCCCGCAGCATACGCTCTTTCGACTCGTTGTGATTGTATTTATACACATGAAGCTTCTCATTATCCACGCAAATCAGACTTCCTGACCAATAGTAGGGCTGCGCCACATTCGCCACGGCAAATTGTGCCGACAGGTTATCCATCTGTAAAACCGAACGGTAATTATAATCCTGGCTTATCTTTCCGTTTTCGTTCAGATGAACATAGATTTTCCCGCGAACATTGCGCAGCAGGTCAGGCAACCCGTCATTATCCACATCTACCAACATAAAATTCAGCCCCACAGTCTCATGAAAACAATAGAATAATTCTTCCGTATGCGCCTTAAATCCGGGATTAGCGGTACTATAAGATGAGTTTCCCGTAGAAATCAGAAACGTCCACCGCTTGCCGTTCTCCACATTCCAGTCAAAGACCACAAGGTCACGCTGGGATACACTCGGATCGACCGTACATTCCTGACCGGAATAAGAGTGTACATAATGTTTATACCCACTAGCACTGGTACTTTTCAAGTTACTTTCATTATCACATGCGCCACGACAGATTCCGTCTCCCAAGTGCTTGAAACCATCCTTGCAATGCACACGGCGAGGCCCCAGAATAATATCCACATTTCCGTCACCATTCATATCAGTCACCATCAGTTCCCTGTCTTTGATAGTGCCGCTTTCAAAATTGAAATGCATGATATTAATTGCACTAGAGTATGCCAGTTGCCTGAACCCGCTGCCGGTGAACTCATATACATAAAGCCCGTTTATATTAATCAGACAGATATCTGTCTTGCCGTCACCGTTATAGTCCATAGGAATCAAGCGGTCGGCATACAACGCCCTGTTATCTACCTGATGCAACGTAAAGTCGAAACACGTTCCGTCATAAATTGCCTTCCGATAATTCAAATCTACCAGCAAGGCACGTGAAGGGTATTTGTTTTTATCCGAATTATAACAACTTGATATAGCCAGCAACTCTACTTTGCCATCCCCATTGAAATCACCGGTAATCACCTGTCGTTCATGAACATACCCATCCCACTCCGAATATATATAATCCGAATGCCGGTTGGGATCGACATCATTCGTATACACCGATACTACCAACTTATCATCATCATAATTTACTTTTACCGGCTCTTCCAGACCGTCTCCGTTCACATCTAGCGCTTCCAGTTGTTTGAAACCTTTTCCGGCTGTAAATACGACAGGAGAGACATTTGAGTCCGACAAATCTTTGTAGACCAATAAATGTTGTGTCTCAGCATACTCACCGAGCACAGGATATGAAATCAAACCGTCACTTTTCGACGCACGGTTGAACTTTCCGCGTGATAAAGCAAGAGATCTATGAGAACTGGGACCCTGAACTGAGTTCGGGAAATACCTCTGTAAATAAACCGTACTTCCACTGAGAAACTCGATACTCCTTCCGTCTCCATATCTGAATTGTAGAGGATTAAGTTTGCCATTTTCCGTTTCACACTCTAACTGTATTGGCAGGTTCACCCCCCTGTTCTGATAAGAAAGCAAATATCGCCGCCACAGTTTACCTTTATAAAATGATTCCACCTTCTCCAGTAAACGACTGTATTTTAAAGGTTTTCCATCTGTATAACGAGTGATAGCAGCATTCACGTTGCGATAAGTAAACACTACGGAATCATTATATACACCTTCGACTTCTCCATACAGCACCTTACGGATATAAGGCAAATTATCCGCCTGTGTATAGACATATTTTACAGACCGGCCTTTACGGTTTGTATACAAAGTCATCACATAACTGAAAGGGGCTTGCGAAGAAGTCTCGAACTTTGCCGTATTCCCATCCGGATAACGTGCCACTAATGTGCCGTCCGCCTGCTTCTTCACTTTTATAAATCCTTGTTCGCTTTGCCACGCGTCCGTACCTGTCTTTAGCAAGCGCATGCCATCCAACATCAGCTTGTCTTCATCCAAGGAAAGAGGAGATGATTTTCCATCGTAATAAATTGTTCCGGGCACATGAGTAATACCGGACAGCCCGCCAATATTCCATCCGTATCCCATTGTACTTTCACGCTGCTGGCTGTTATAACCAAACGACAAGCGGGGATGAAATTCCTCAGGGTCAGGGTGAATATCCATTGGCACCTGATATGTAACAGCACCAGTAGGGGTAAGGGCATATTGAACAGGGATTTCGCCTACATCATATGTGGAATTGCTTTCCTCTGATGCCACAGTTTCCTGCTGTGCCCTTGTAGAAATAGCTACCAATAAAGCGATTCCTAGAATGATTATTTTTTGTGTTATATTTCTCATGATTATTGTTGTTTTTTAATAGTTTTGATTCGATTGCCTGACTGATCATACTGGTACTGTACAGGACAGTCATTCGGTTCCTCCGGCTTCACTTCCGGTTCACCGGGAATGCCGGGTGATAAATCGGCAATGATGGTTGTTCCTATTTGTCCATTAGGTACGGACGCATTCATGTATTTATATCCGGCGACAACAATATAATAAGTACCGGCCGGCAAGTTCCGCACACGCAAATACGCAAGTCCCAACGAAGACCCCTCAGGCATGCCCAGCTCCACCGGATTAAAATCAGGAGACATAAAATCCATTTCTTCAAACATGGCCACCCGTTTAAAATAAAGATCACCTTCTGACCAATCTTCCATTTCATCTGGTTTAGCGGGTCTCAATAAGAAGATAGTACTAAAACCCATCCGGTAGGAATTCCAATTATGAATTATCACATCTCCTGCAGCCGATGTTTCCATCCGGTAAAAAATCGCTCTTCCTTGAGTGTACTTATAAGTATCACCATCTCTAGGTATATAACGACATGTATAGTACCAGGGTGGCCCCGTACTTGTATCACGAACATCTACAAATGTCGCTTTTCCAGAAGAGAATGTGACCTGTATCGGGTCCCAATATGAAGTCCCGCTTCCTTCTGTTGTTTGTGCTTGGGACTCCCACCCAAAGAGCACCAACATCAATAATAATATAATTCTTTTAGTCATTGTGTTTTGTGTTATAGTTCTCAACTTAAATAATCTTCCTTATTAATCCACTGTATAAAACCGGCGCGCTCGGCTCTACACAGTGGAAATTATCATACTTCTCTCTCTTACAAATTCATCGCATTAGCGCCCAAAACGCCAGCCAAAGCCGAAGCTACTGCGATAACCACTTTCAGGATCATATCCCATACTGACTTCTTCATTGCCATAATTTACCTCCTTTCCGTTCTTTAGTGTGTTGTTTTACTCTGTGTTCTTCCGTGTTCTCCGCCTGTGCTGTGAATTCTCCGAACTCCTTGAATTCCTTCGCCACATCGAAGCACGGGCACTGTTTAATCCACTCTTCCGGTTCTATCTCACCGTTTCCGTTCAAGTCCGGCGACAGGTCGCGGTGTCCGCACACCCGGCAGCCGGGAAATTTCTCTTGCAATTGCCCGACGAGCTGCCGGAGCGTAGAGCGCTGTGCCGGAGTCCGGGTATCTGCCGGGCGTCCCCGGCAGTCCAGACCACCTTCATAGCAGATACCTATCGAGTGAGTGTTGAAGCCTTTCACGTGGGCTCCGATGCGTTCGAGCGAGCGGGTGAGGTGCAATGTTCCATCCTTGCGGATGTAATAATGATAGCCTGTTCCGTTGAACCCGCGACGCCGATGCATCAAGTCCAAAGCTTCCGGTGAGAGTGTAGAATCCCTCCGCGTGGCGCTACAATGCACCACGATTAAATTGATAATTCGCATGTTAGTGGATAATTAGTTTACTAGTCTAGTTAAAACTTCGTTTAGTTAGTCAGTCATTCGTGTTTGTGTTGCGCCATACAGACAGTTTATGCTGCCGGATCCGGGTCCGGAGTTTCCCCGCCATCACCGTCTGAACCGCCACCATCGGGTTTACCGCCATTTCCGCCACCCGAAGCCGAGGTATCGGCAAGGTCGAAACGGACACACTTGGCGCCTGTCACCAAAGAGCGGGTAGCCGTAGTACGGTCGGGGTTCTTGGTATAGTTGGGCAGGAAGCGGACGGTAAGGGAAGCCTGGGCAGCCGATACTTTTTCCGGCAGTTCCACACCTTTTCCGTTGGACTTCATCACCATGCGGAAAGTTCCGAAGCCGTCAAGCGTTACACTTTCCGATGCCTGCAGGTGCTGTGCAGCCACTGTCACCAGGTTATCAAGCGTGTTCTTCACGTCACCCGTGGAGAGAGACGAGTAAGCGGCTATCTCTTTGGCGAGTTGGGTAGTTGTCACGTTGGCCGTGTATATCACACGGGGATGAAATAGTTTCTTTTTGTTTTTGTCTTCCAGAACCGACTGGAAGGGTTTGTACAATACTGGCATAATTGTAATAGTTTTTTGTGTTGATAAATTAGTTTAGTTTTGTCCTCAAGCTTAATAACACTGCAAATATATGGACTTTATCCAAACCGACCCAATCATTTTTTCAAAGTGCGTTCATAAATTAATTAATCATTCCAGAAGGTATTGTAGCCCATTATTCGATAGTTACAGGTCGCAAGTTCTTCCTGCATCAAAGCTTTCCTTTTTCAAAATTCTCTCCTCCTTCATCCCCTCCTTGAGGAGGGTTAGGGAGGTGGTTTATTTTGTTTTTGTTTGTTTTACTTTGTTTTGTGTACTCAATGTTACAATTTTGAGCTGTATTGTTACAGAATCGGCATTTCATGCAACAGCATACGCAGTTTTGTTAACAGTATTTCGTTTTTTGACTACCGCAATCCAAAGTGCATCAACTTCCGTGTTCTTGTTATGAAAAATATGGAAACATCGCCGGCAAGTTGGATGTATAGATGTTGGAAACAGCCTATATAGTTGCTGAAGATTGGATATATAGATGCTGGGAATAGCCCATATAGTTGCTGGAAATAAGGCATATAGTTGCTGGAAGTAGGACATATAGATGCTGGAAACAGCCTATATAACTGCTACAAATCGGGCAATAACTTCTCATGGCTATCCAGCAAGTTTTTCTCGCATCCGGCTAGCATTTGAGAACGCACAGAAATGTAAACTTTCACTACAAAAAAGCATTAATTCACATTGATTTCTTTTTACCTGTTTTTTATTTCGAACGCTTCTATTTCATTCCGCGACCATTTCGTAATGAAATAATCTGTGTTAATCCGTGTAATCTGTGGTGAAAAATCAATATCTTTGCACATTGCAAAACTGAGAGCAACAAAATTTGCAAAGCTGAAAACAATAAAATCACACTATACAATGGAAAAGAAATTCAAAAGAACCACCGTCACATCGGCACTACCGTATGCGAACGGACCTGTCCACATCGGTCATCTGGCCGGTGTATACGTACCGGCAGATATCTATGTGCGTTATCTGCGTCTGAAGAAAGAAGATGTATTATTCATCGGCGGTTCCGACGAACACGGAGTGCCCATTACTATCCGTGCGAAAAAAGAGGGAATCACTCCGCAGGATGTAGTAGACCGCTACCATACGCTGATAAAGGAATCATTCAAGGAGTTCGGCATCTCATTCGACGTATATAGCCGCACCACTTCACCGACACATCACCAACTGGCTTCGGATTTCTTCAAGACATTATATGACAAGGGAGAATTTATCGAAAAGACTTCCGAGCAATATTACGACGAAGAAGCAAAAACATTCCTTGCCGACCGTTATATCACCGGCGAATGTCCGCACTGCCACTCTGAAGGTGCCTATGGCGACCAATGCGAGAAATGCGGAACTTCGCTCTCGCCGACAGACCTTATCAACCCGAAAAGCGCCATCAGCGGCAGCAAACCGGTGATGAAAGAAACCAAGCACTGGTATCTCCCTCTCGACAAACACGAAGGCTGGCTGCGCAAATGGATTCTCGAAGACCACAAGGAATGGCGCCCGAACGTGTACGGCCAATGCAAGAGCTGGCTCGACATGGGACTGCAACCGCGTGCCGTAAGCCGTGACCTCGACTGGGGTATCCCCGTTCCCGTAGAAGGAGCGGAAGGAAAGGTGCTTTACGTATGGTTCGACGCCCCCATCGGATACATCTCCAACACCAAAGAACTTCTTCCCGATAGCTGGGAAACATGGTGGAAAGATCCCGAAACCCGCTTGATACACTTTATCGGAAAAGACAATATCGTGTTCCATTGCATCGTGTTCCCCGCTATGCTGAAAGCGGAAGGCAGCTATATCCTGCCGGACAATGTACCGAGCAACGAATTCCTGAACCTGGAAGGAGACAAAATCTCCACCTCACGCAACTGGGCAGTATGGCTGCACGAATACCTGGTCGATTTCCCGGGCAAGCAAGACGTACTCCGCTACGTACTGACCGCCAACGCACCGGAAACAAAAGACAACGACTTCACCTGGAAAGACTTCCAGGCTCGCAACAATAACGAACTGGTGGCCGTATACGGCAATTTCGTGAACCGCGCAATGGTATTGACCCAGAAGTACTTCGACGGAAAAGTTCCCGCACAGGGCGAGTTGACCGACTATGACAAAGAAACACTGAAAGAATTTGCCGACGTAAAAGCGGAAGTGGAAAAGCTGCTTGACGTATTCAAATTCCGTGACGCACAGAAAGAAGCGATGAATCTGGCACGCATCGGTAATAAATACCTTGCCGACACCGAACCGTGGAAGCTGGCAAAAACAGACATGGAACGTGTAGGGACTATCCTGAACATCTCCTTGCAACTGGTTGCCAATCTTGCCATTGCCTTCGACCCGTTCCTGCCGTTCAGCTCGGAGAGACTCCGCAAGATGCTGAACATGGATACCTTCGATTGGTCCGAACTGGGAAGAGACAACCTGCTGCCGGTAGGCCACCAGTTGAACAAGCCGGAACTGCTGTTCGAGAAAATCGAAGACGCTACCATCGAAGCGCAGGTACAAAAGCTGCTCGATACGAAGAAAGCGAACGAAGAAGCCAATTACAAAGCCAACCCGATTCGCCCGAACATCGAATTCGATGATTTCACGAAACTGGATATCCGCGTAGGTACTATCCTCGAATGTCAGAAAGTGCCGAAGGCAGACAAACTGCTGCAATTCAAGATTGATGACGGACTGGAAACACGTACCATCGTATCGGGCATTGCCAAGCATTACCAACCGGAAGAACTGGTAGGCAAACAGGTCTGCTTCATCGCCAACCTTGCTCCGCGCAAGCTGAAAGGCATCGTCAGCGAAGGCATGATTCTGAGTGCCGAGAATAACGACGGCAGCCTGGCAGTCATCATGCCGGGACGTGAAGTGAAGCCGGGCAGTGAAGTAAAATAATAGAATAATGTGTTCTGCAGAATTTGCAGAACCTTATTCTTTTTCCGATGACCGAACAAGTAACCGAACAAGCGGCTGAACAAGTGAACTAGTAACCGAACAAGTAACATCTTTAATAAAGTTAGTGTTTGGCAAAGAATATCATTTTAACAGTTAAAGGAAAGACTATGATATGAGTGAAAATCAGTCACTAAAAGAGAAGACAGCCAAAGGACTATTCTGGGGCGGATTCAGCAACGGTATACAGCAGTTGCTGAATCTGCTTTTCGGAATATTCCTCGCACGGTTACTCACCCCGGCAGATTATGGAATGGTGGGAATGCTGGCAATCTTCTCCCTCATAGCCAGTTCGATACAGGAAAGCGGTTTCACGGCAGCTCTTGTCAACAAAAAAGAGGTGACGCACAATGACTATAATGCCGTATTCTGGTTTAACGCCGCAATCAGTTTGTCACTGTATCTGCTGTTATTTTTATGCGCACCGTTCATTGCCGATTTTTACAACACTCCCGAACTGACGCCACTGGCACGTTATTCTTTTATAGGATTTTTCATTGCCAGCCTGGGCATATCCCATAGCGCCTATCTCCTGCGCAACCTGATGGTCAAGCAGCGGGCTTTATCGTCGGTCATCGGACTTATCGTCTCAGGAATCACCGGGGTCACGCTGGCTTACTTTGGCTTTTCTTACTGGGGCATTGCCACGCAAAGCATAGTTTACGTATCTGTCAATACCGCCTGCTACTGGCATTTCACCCGTTGGCGGCCGACGCTCCAGATCAATTTCGCGCCCATCAAAGAGATGTTCGGATTCAGTGGGAAGCTATTGATAACCAACGTATTCAATCACATCAACAACAACTTGTTTTCGGTGATATTGGGGAAGTTCTACACAGAACAGGAAGTGGGATACTATAACCAAGCCAATAAATGGTGCGGCATGGGACAACTCTTTATATCGGGCATGATAAACGGAGTGGCACAACCGGTACTCACTAAAGTTTCGGACGACCCTGAACGGCAAAAGCGGATATTCCGCAAAATGCTGCGTTTCACCGCCTTTGTAGCATTCCCTGCCATGCTGGGACTGGGGATTATCTCAGAAGAACTGATTATCATTACCATCACCGACAAATGGTATTCCAGTGTATCTATCATGCAGATTCTGTGTATCAGCGGAGCCTTTGCCCCCATCGCATACCTCTATCAGCAACTTATTATCAGCAAAGGAAAATCCCGTGTCTACATGTGGAACACCATATCCCTCGGCATTCTTTTACTCTCAAGCGTTCTCCTGGTTCATTCCCATGGGATATATGCCATGCTTGCCGTTTACGTCTCCATCAATATCCTGTGGATACTGACATGGCACTACTTCGTACAGCAGACTATCGGACTGAAACTGCGCCACGCCTTGGCAGATATACTCCCTTATGCCATCATAGCAGCCGCCGTCATGGCAATCACCTACAATCTCACCTATTCCATCGAGAACATTTATATCCGCCTGGCAAGTAAGATAATACTGGCAGCAACGCTCTATGTAGCAGCCATGTGGGCGAGCCGTTCCGTCACCTTCAAGGAGAGTATAGCCTATTTCATCAAAAAGAAAAGCCATGAACACGAATGATCTTGCTACCCAATACCGTCTGCTGAACAGTTCTTTCAAGAAGACAATGATTTATCATGTAGGCATAGATGCCGGATTCTTTACCGAATATACCTATATGATTCATGCCATGCTCTACTGCCTGCAACACAAAATTCAGTTCAAACTCTATTCCGACGACGCCAACTTCGGGTGGGAAAAAGGCTGGGAAGATTGTTTCGTCCCTTTCTGCGAACAGGTGCACGAATCGTTTCACCATACATACAACACCCATCGTCTTCCTTCGTGGAAAGCACTGATGAAAGACAAGAAACTGCCCAGGACAAAACTTCTGAAATGGAAACTAAAGGTTACTTTAAAGAACCTTATCGGAAAAATTCTTGCTTTTCTTGTATATAGCAAACCGGTATTGCTCAATTTCCAACTGAAATTCAATCCTGCCCAGCATTTCCATATCCCCGAACTGGGAATAGACGGTGACTACCTCCACGCATTCCAGAAGCTGACAGAAATCACCTGGAAGTTCAACACGGCAACCGCACAGGAATGTCGCCAACTGGCGGACAGCCTGCAACTCCCGCAAGCATACGCAGGATGCCAGATACGCGGCGGAGACAAAATAACCGAAACCAACCTGTTGCCGCCGGAACATTACATACAGCTTATCAAAGAAAAGACAACGGCACGCGATGTATTTGTGCTGACCGATGATTACCGGCTTTTTCAGCAAGTGCAGACTCTTGTTCCGGAAATACACTGGTACACCCTGTGCAGCCCCGACGAGCAAGGATACGTCAACAGTTCCTTCACACAGACCGCCAAAGAGCTGAAACAAAAGCAGATGACACGTTTCCTTTCTTCCATACAGATATTGATGAACGCTTCCGTCTTCATAGGAAGCATCACCGCCGGCCCGAGTCTGTTCCTGTTAAAGAAATTCTATCCGAGCATCAGTCCGGCAGACTGCTCGCTCAAGGATTTCCCATATGCATCCACCCTCCCCATTCCGGGACGCGGACAGGTGGCAACGGAGTATATCCGCCGGCATTAAACAAAATTTCAACAGAGTCTTACCTCTTAAAGCCAATTAATTACTACTTTTGCATCATATCATAATAGTAGCCCATACAAAAAAATGAAAAGGAACATAGCTATCATACTAGCAGGCGGAGTAGGCAGCCGATTGGGTCTGTCGACACCTAAACAATTCTTCAAGGTGGCGGGGAAAATGGTAGTGGAACATACTATCGACGCATTCGAGAGCAATCCGCATATAGACGAAATAGCCATTGTCTCCAACCCTTTCTACATCTCCGACATCGAATCCATCATCATCAAGAACGGGTGGAAGAAAGTAAAGAAAATACTGAAGGGGGGAGAAGAAAGATACCACTCCAGCCTGTCGGCAATCAATGCTTACGAGGGAGAAGACGTCAACCTGATCTTCCACGATGCCGTACGCCCTTTGGTCAGCCAACGGATTATCAACGACGTGATTGAAGCATTGAAAACTTACAAAGCCATCGACGTGGCAATGCCTGCCACGGATACCATCATCGAGACAGAAGGAGACTTCATCCGGAGCATCCCCGACCGCAGCAAGCTGAAACGCGGCCAGACCCCACAAGCGTTTGATATAGAAAGCATCCGCCGCGCATACGAGATTGCCCTGAAAGACCCGCATTTCAGAGTGACCGACGACTGCGGAGTGGTAGTGAAATATATGCCCGAAGAACCCGTCTATGTCGTCATGGGAGAAGAAAGCAACATGAAGCTGACCTACAAGGAAGACACCTACCTGTTGGACAAGTTTTTCCAGCTACGCAAAAGCGAACTGAGCAATCTTCCCCGCGAAGAATCGCAGCTCAATAATAAAGTGGCGGTTATCTTTGGCGGAAGCTATGGCATCGGAGCTGATATTGCCCGTATTTTACAGGAAAAAGGGGCACAGGTATTCTGTTTCTCCCGCAATCTGAACGGAACGGATGTAGGATGCAAAGAGCAGGTAGCCGATGCGCTCAAAAGCGTATACCGGCAGGCGCAACGGATAGACTACATTATCAACACCGCCGGCATACTGAATAAAGAACCGTTGGTCAGCAGTGACTATCAGACTATCAGCAATGCGGTGAACACCAATTATATGGGGACAATCAACGTAGCGCTCGAAGCCTATCCTTATCTGAAAGAAAGCAAAGGGAAACTGATATTCTTCACTTCCAGCTCTTATACACGGGGCAGGGCTTTCTACAGCATCTATTCGTCCACAAAAGCTGCGATTGTAAACTTCGTGCAAGCCATCGCGCAGGAGTGGGAATCGTTCGGTATCAGCGTCAACTGCATCAACCCCGAACGAACCAAAACCCCGATGCGCGTCCACAACTTCGGCATCGAACCGGAAGACAGCCTGCTCTCTTCCGAGACAGTGGCAATGGCTACCGTACAGTCGCTGCTCACAGAATTTACCGGTCAGGTGATTGATATTAAAAGAAACGAGTTATGAGCAATCCATATTTATCCGCCTACGTAGCGCAGAACCTGCGCACCTGCCAGTTGAAGCAGCTCTCTATCCTCGAAGAGGTGGACCGCATCTGCCGGAAGCACGGCATAGACTATTGGTTGGACGGCGGCACACTCCTCGGAGCTGTACGCCACGGCGGATTTATCCCTTGGGACGATGACATTGACCTGGGAATGCGCCTGCCCGACCTGCAGAGGTTCATCAAGGTAGCTCCCGCCGAGCTGTCCGAGTCTTTATTCCTGCAAACCCCGGAAAGCGACCCGCTGAACAAAGAGCCTATCATCAAGATACGCGACCTGAACTCGCTCTATATAGAAGCCGGAGATACATTCGACGTCAGTTACGAGAAAGGGCTTTTCCTCGATATTTTTCCGTTTATCCCTTATCCGAGCGTGCCCCGGTCCTGGGTGAAAAAACTGTGCAAAGGCATATCCACCAGTTATTCCATCCTGCATGCACGGCATTATTACAGCTTGCGCTCCTTTGCCGAATTTTTCTACTTTGGCGCCAAGAACATAATATACAGGAGCATCTGGGGCATCTTATGCTTATTCTACAAGAAAGATACCTACCTGTCCAACGTGCTGATAAACAATGGTTACGGCATTATGCACCGCAATGATTCCGTATTCCCCCTTTCGGAAATCACCTTCGAAGGGAAAACATTCATGGCTCCGGCCAATCCGGATGCCTATCTGAAAGATTTATATAAAAACTATATGGACATCCCGCCCAAGGAAAAGCAGATGGTCCATGCCATTTATATTCACCCGGAACTAATAAAGAAGTCATGAAACCCGCTCTCGTAGATGTCTCAGTACTGATTCTGTTCTTCAACCGCCCGCAACAGTTGTCGCAAGTGTTCGAGCAAGTAAAGAAAGCACGTCCGTCCCGGCTGTTTCTCTATCAGGACGGAGCGAGGAACGAACGCGACCTGCCGGGAATAGAGGCTTGCCGTGAAATCGTGTCGCAGATAGACTGGGAGTGCGAGGTGGAACGCCTTTATCAGGAAAAGAATTTCGGCTGTGACCCTTCGGAATACATCTCACAGAAATGGGCTTTCTCGAAAGTCGAGAAGTGTATTGTGCTTGAAGACGACGATGTGCCGTCCGTCTCCTTCTTCCGGTTCTGCAAGGAGATGCTGGACAAATACGAACACGACACCCGCATCAGCATGATTGCCGGATTCAACCCCGAAGAAATCACCAAGGATATGCCTTATGATTATTTCTTCGCCACTACTTTCTCTATCTGGGGATGGGCGAGTTGGAGACGCGTAGTCGACCAATGGGACGAGTTCTACAGTTTCCTGGACGACTCTTTCAACATGAGGCAGCTTGAGCAGCTTATCAAGGAACGTAAATTCCGAAGCGACTTCATCTATATGTGCCAGCGTCATCGTGAGCATCAAAAGGCTTATTATGAAACAATCTTCCATGCTTCCATTCTATTCGGTTCGGGACTGAGCATCGTGCCCGCCCGCAATATGATTAACAATCTGGGAGCAACGGCAGATTCCACCCACTTTGCGGGTTCGGTCCATACATTGCCTAAAGGCTACCGGCGTATCTTCACGATGAAACGTTACGAAGTGGATTTTCCACTGAAGCATCCCCGTTATGTCATTGAGAATGTAGCATACAAGGAAAGCGTCTACCGCATCATGGGGTGGGATCACCCGTGGATTAAGATAGGACGTTCGTTCGAGGAACTGTTCCTCAACCTGAGATACGGTAATTTTTCTATCATCACGAAAGCTGTAAAAAACCGAATAAACAAATGGCTGAAAAGAAACAAGCATCACTAAATAATCCGCTTACCATCTATTTTTACCATACCCGCCTCACACGCGAAAGCTACGAGGAATGGAAAGAATATAAGTTCCCCGGACATATCTTATACGGACTCCCTCTGTTGGAAAAGTACGGGATACGTTCCGTGATGCACAGATACAAATTCTTCCCAAGCCGTCTGAAGCTCATGCTTTACACTGCCGGAGAGATTCTGTTCTGTAAAGAAAAATACGATGTACTTTACGCCACTTCTTTCCGGGGGATAGAGCCCGTCATCTTTCTTCGTGCCCTGGGACTTTATCGCAAGCCTATCGTTATCTGGCATCATACGGCTGTTGTAGCCAATCCCAAACCTTGGCGCGAACAGATTTCGCGTCTCTTTTACAAAGGTATAGACAAGATGTTCCTGTTCAGCCGGAAGCTGATTCAGGATTCACTGAAAACCCGGAAAGCTCCGCCCCACAAGTTAAAGCTCATACATTGGGGACCGGATTTGCCTTTCTACGACCACCTGCTTGCAGAAATGCACGGCCGGCAGCCCGAAGGGTTTATCTCTACCGGCAAAGAGAACCGGGATGTGGACACGCTTCTACAAGCATTCTCTTCGACAAAAGAGGAACTGGATTTATACATTGCCGTCTCATGCGGAACTATCAATTACCAAAATATCATCAATCGGTATTCATTGCCCGATTCCATTCATGTCCATTATACGGACGGAGTGATTCCCTACGAACTGGGGAAACTCGTGGCACGCAAAAGCTGTATTGTGATTTGCTGTCTGGACTTTCCCTACACGGTAGGATTGACCACGCTTGTGGAAGCATTCGCCCTCGGTATTCCCGTGATTTGTTCGCGCAATCCCAACTTTGAGATAGACATCGATAAAGAAGGAATAGGAATCACCGTAGAATACAACGACGTACAAGGCTGGACAGATGCCATCCGCTATATTGCCGACCATCCCGAAGAAGCACGCCGCATGGGAGAGAAGGCCCGCAAACTGGCGGAAGAACGCTTTAACCTCGAAATCTTTTCACGCGAAATAGCAGAAAGCTTACAGGAAATATCAAACATTTCCTCTAAAAGACGTACATTTGCATAAACTTTTATGCTCATGAGAGTCCTGATTATAAATACATCCGAACGAATCGGCGGTGCAGCCATCGCGGCAAGCCGGCTGATGGAATCACTGAAAAACAACGGTATCAAGGCCAAAATGCTGGTTCGCGACAAGCAGACCGACCAGATCAGCGTTGTCAGCCTGAAACGTAACTGGTTGCAAGTGTGGAAATTCATGTGGGAGCGCATCGTTATCTGGAGTGCCAACCGCTTCCGGCGTTACCATTTGTTTGACGTGGATATTGCCAATACGGGAACGGACATCACATCGCTTCCTGAATTTCGGCAGGCCGACGTTATACACCTGCACTGGATCAATCAAGGAATGCTCTCACTGAACGACATACGGAAGATACTGGCATCCGGCAAACCTGTAGTCTGGACGATGCATGATATGTGGCCATGTACGGGTATCTGCCATTATGCACGGGAATGTACGAATTATCAGCAGGAATGCCACAACTGTCCCTATATCTATAAAGGCGGTGGGCGGAAAGACCTGTCCTATCGCACGTTCCGCAAGAAACAAAAGCTATACAGTCAGGCTCCCATCCACTTCGTCACTTGCAGCCGCTGGCTGAAAGAGCAGGCGAAGACCAGTGCCTTATTTGAAGGGAAAAGCGTCACGAATATTCCGAACGCCATCAATACCAACCTGTTCAAGCCGCAGGACAAACAGAAAGCACGGACTAAGTTCATGCTACCGGAAGACAAGCAACTGATTCTGTTCGGCTCGCTGAAGATTACCGACAAACGCAAAGGGGTGGATTATCTTATCGAAGCCTGCAAACTGCTGGCAGAGAAGCACCCCGAATGGAAAGATTCGCTGGGAGTCGTCGTATTCGGCAACCAGTCGCAGCAGTTACAGGAGATGCTGCCTTTCCGTGTCTATCCGCTTCCTTATATCAAGAACGAGCACGAGGTGGTAGATATCTACAATGCCGTAGACCTCTTTGCCATCCCGTCTCTGGAAGAGAATCTCCCCAATATGATTATGGAAGCAATGGCTTGCGGAGTGCCCTGTGTAGGATTCAACGTAGGCGGTATTCCCGAAATGATAGACCATCTGCACAACGGCTACGTAGCACAATATAAATCTTCGGAAGATTTTGCCAACGGCATACACTGGATATTGACAGAACCGGAATATAAGGAACTCTCCGCACAAGCCTGCCGCAAGGTACTGGGAAATTACTCGGAAAGTATCATCGCCAAGAAATATACAGATGTCTACAACAAAATAACGGGAAAATATGCATAGCATCCACCCTACTCCCAAGTTCTCGATTATCACGGTGACATACAACGCTGAGAAGGTATTGGAAGACACCATCCAAAGTGTCATCTCGCAGACGTATCATCACGTGGAATATATCATTGTGGACGGAGCTTCCAAGGATGGAACTTTAGCTATCATCGACCGCTACCGCCCGCGGATACACACCGTAGTGAGCGAACCGGACAAAGGACTGTATGATGCCATGAACAAAGGTATCGCCCTTGCCAGCGGAGATTATCTCTGTTTCCTGAATGCAGGCGACTGTTTTCACGAAGATGACACCTTACAGCAAATGGCACATAGCATCAACGGTTACGAACTGCCCGACGTTCTTTACGGAGAAACAGCCATCGTAGACAAAGACAGGCACTTCCTGCGTATGCGCAGGCTTTCCGCCCCTGAAACGCTAACCTGGAAAAGTTTCAAAGAAGGAATGTTGGTCTGCCATCAGGCGTTCTTCGCCCGCCACACCCTGGTAGAGCCGTATGACCTGAAATACCGCTTTTCCGCCGATTTCGACTGGTGTATCCGTATCATGAAAAAAGCACGCACACTCCATAATACACATTTAACGATTATCGACTATCTGGACGAAGGAATGACCACCCGAAACCGGAAGGCATCCCTCAAAGAAAGATTTCGTATCATGGCGAAACACTACGGGCTGATTGGCACCATAACGCGCCATGCATGGTTTGTCCTGCGGTTAGTAACCCGACACTGATTATGACCTATTCAAAAGAGAAGAAGTATAAAGACTTCGAGGCACTGTTCCGGATGAATTATTCCCGGCTCTATTTCTATGCGTTCAATCTGGTGAACGATCAGGAATGTGCCGAAGATATAGTTGCGGACACCTTCAGTTATTTATGGGAAAACTATGATACGGTGGTGGAAGGCGTTTCGCCGCTACCCTTATTATATTCCCTGATTCGCAATAGCTGCATCGACCATCTGCGACACTGTGATGTAAAAAGCAGGTACGCCTCCAATATCTCCCGGGAATCCGAATACTGGGAAGAAAACAATGACGATGAAGAACATCAGGAACGCATCTCCCAAGTGATGTCTGCCATCAACCAGCTCCCGCCGCAAACCCGCAAAGTTTTTGAATCCTGCTTTCTCCACGGGAAAAAATATAAAGAAACGGCAGAAGAAATGGGAATTACGATCAACACCGTGAAGACTCTAATATCCAGAGCATTATCCTTCATCAGAAATAAAACGGATAAATAAAAACAGCACACGGATACAAAAAAAATATTTCCATTGTCACCCTTTTCTTTGAGTATAACGTAATAATATATAGAATATGAAAACTGAAGAGCAACCCAGACAGGAGCAAGATTATGAATATGCCTTACAGGCATTGGACGATTGGACATTCCGCCAGTCGGAGGAATTCATTGCCTGGCTCGAAGAAGAGTCCCACCGTACCCTGTTCCGGGAAATGATGGACAGCCGGGAAGCCTTGATGAACCTGAATACGCAAATGGCGCCGGATGTAGAAAAAGCCTGGAAACGGGTAGACCCGCGTCCCAAAACTTCATCGCTCAGAAAATATTATTTATGGACGGTAAGTGCGGCAGCTATCGCCTTGCTCATTATTATAGGCTATCCGTTCTTCTCTATCACAGAAGAAAATACGTATGCAGAAGTGGCGATTGTTTTTCCCGCTTCCGAAAGAGTGCAAAGCATAGAACTACAAACTGGCGACGGACAAATTGTACCGATTACCGATCAAGCAGACAAACAATTATTAGCAAGAAGAGGGGCTCATCTGGAAAATGAGTCCCTGAGGTATCAAGATGCCAGCGAAGCGGAAGGGCCGATGGCTACACATATATTGAGCACACCGAGAGGCAAAAACTTCAAACTCGTACTGGAAGACGGAACCGAAGTCTGGCTGAATGCGGAAAGCAAGTTGCACTACCCCAATCGCTTCACAGGCAGAGAACGGAAAGTGGAACTGGAAGGCGAAGCCTTTTTCCATGTGGCGAAAGATGCCAGCCGTCCTTTCATCGTAAAAAGCGGAACTGCGGAGACACGTGTATTGGGAACCGAATTCAACTTCCGGGCTTACCCGCACGAAAGCAGGCACGTGACATTGGTATCGGGCAGTGTCATCGTATCCGACACTCAAAAAGAAAATGAGTTGCGGCTTACCCCCGGCGAAGATGCTCCCCTGGATGAAAACGACTTGATGTTAATCCCGCGCAAGGTAGACATCAACGAGTATGTAGCCTGGAAAGAAGATTTATTCTGTTTCAGAGAAGCGCAGCTTGTAGAAATCATGAAAGCCATCGGACGTTGGTACAATCTGGCTATCGTTTTCACGGATGAAGCGTCCATGCACTATCATTTCAACTTTTGGGCAGAACGCACAGATCAGCCGGAACAAGTTCTCAAGCTTCTCAATCAGGTAGGAAAAGTAAAGGCTACCCTCGAGGGTAACCGGATTACGATAAGTAAACTATAAAAAAAAGAGAACAATGAAAATGAAAAGATTTTATGGACTTTGTATCTTCTTACCAGCAGTTTCTATAGCTGTGGCACAAGTGCCCTATCAGATTGAAGGAACCTGGGAGAACGGAGCTGGAAAAACTGTTTTTCTGCAAAAATACATCACGGCCGATAGCCTGCAAGCCATCGACTCGGTAAAGGTTGCCTCAGATTTTTCTTTTTCACTGAAAGGAAAAGTAAAGGAAGAACAACGGATGGCTATCAGTTGCAGCCCCAAGAATAAAGCCGAAATCTTTGTCAGCATAACCCCTCTTCAGGTCACTATTCAGGAGAAAACAACCACCGACAAAAAAGGGAAAACACATAACACCACCCATATAGAAGTCAAAGGTGACCGCGAACAGGAAGTCCTGAAATCAGGGCAAACGCTTTCCACCACCGCTTCTTTCTTCCAACTGGGAAAGATGATAACACTGTCACAAGCATTGAACTCAAAAGATACGACGGCCATTGACTCGGCCAAATACAAAGTAGCCATGATAGACAGCTTGATTGCAAGGTCGGTGCAGAACTATATGGATACCACCCGCAATGACATAGCCTCAACTTATTTCTTCGAGCGTTATCTAATGACAAACCAGACACTGGACGAGGTGCTTTCTTTCTATGACAAGCTGACAGACCGGGTAAAGAAATCCGCTCCGGGACTGGTTTTGAAGCAAAAGATAGAAGATATGCAACAGGTAAATATAGGCGGTATCGCACCCAATTTTGAACTGACCACTCCCGAAGGGAAGAAACTTTCCCTGCATGAGCTCCGCGGACACATCGTATTGCTGGACTTCTGGGCTTCCTGGTGCGGCCCCTGTTTAGCGGAAGTGCCCAACTTGAAAGCAATCTACGAGAAGTACCACAGCAAAGGGTTGGAGATTCTCGGCGTATCGCTAGACGAAAAAGAAGCTGCCTGGAAAGGTGCCATTGAAAGAAAGGGGCTAACTTGGAAGCATGTATCCTCACTGAAAGGATGGAAATGCCCTATAGCGCAAAAGTTCAAAGTGACGGGTATCCCCCGCATGTATATCATTGACGCGCAAGGAAAAATCATAGCGCAAGACCTGCGCGGAGAAAAACTTTCCCAGAAGATGGATGAGCTTTTCGCAAAATAGTTTTTTTATTCTGTGATACAGTAAACTGTCATATAGCTACATAAACATGGCTGTATGACAGTTTCATTCTATTAACACCTTTCATTCTGCTATACAATCCGGCTGTTTGGTTGTGCATAATTATTCAAAAAGTATAAATTAAAACCAATTGCCTGCATTTTCTCAAAAAAAGTTTCTTTTCTGTCACCCATTTCCACAGACAAAACGTAATAAACATATAGAAGGCTTAAAAAAGCTTACGAGAGGGTATTACAAGAGTAAAAGAACAAAGTTTGTCAAACACTAAATGCATAATCATGGTGAAAATTTGGACTAATTCCTTCAAAAGGAGCAGAATGAATCACTTTGTGGCTAAAATGTTCTGGTTGTTGCTGACCTTAATAATATTCAGCACCAATATCCGGGGACAACAAAGTGAAAAGAGGATCTCACTTGAGTTCAAAAATGAACGGCTTGCCAATGCTTTCAAGAAAATAGAGGAAGCAAGCGGGTACAAGTTTATCTTTAATTATGAGGATATCTTTGCTTATGGTGTCACGGGGAGTATCAGAAACAAGACAGTCACTGAAACGCTCGACGAAGTGATCGGCAAAAAGCCGTTAGTGTATAAGATAGACGGCAATTTTATTACGATTGCCCTGAAACCCGGCAGTCCGGAAGCTGAAGCAAAATCCAGACTGTGCCAGTTGGACGGTATCGTCATAGACGAAAACAAGCAACCGCTCCCCGGAGCGCATGTCATCATTGAGGGAACGAAATGGGTGACAACCACGGATATAAACGGGGCTTATAACTTTTTAGTTGAAAACAGTACAAGCTACACGCTCCGGTTTTCTTATCTGGGAATGGAAACAAGACAAGTCAAGGTATCTGTCGAAAAGGGGCTTGCCAACAAAAAAGTATCTCCTGTCATCCTGAAAGAGAGCGATGCCGCCTTGAGTGAAGTTGTCATTACAGGTTATCAAGTGATGGATCGCCGTGAATCTGCCAGTGCGGTTTCCTCTATAAAAGCTGCGGACATCATGGTACAGGGAGTCAGCTCTATCGACCAGATGCTTCAGGGTACTATACCGGGCATGGCGGTAATGAATACTTCGGGTGAGCCTAGTGCCACTCCTAAAATCCGTATCCGTGGTAATGCCACCATCAACGGTAATAAATCTCCGGTATGGGTGGTGGACGGAGTAATCCTTGAACAGGACGTGCCTTTCACTGCCTCGGATATCAATAGTGAAGATGCCGAATATCTGATAGGTAATGCCATCTCAGGGGTAAATCCGCAGGATATTGAAAGTATCACTGTATTGAAAGATGCGTCGGCAACCGCCATTTATGGTGTAAAAGCCGCGAATGGAGTAATCGTAGTGACCACCAAGAAAGGCAAAGCAGGGCGTCCCGTCATTACCTATAATGGTAATATCACGCTGAATACCCGTCCTTCCTACTCCAACTATCATCAGATGAATTCGCAGGAGCGCATCGCTTTCTCCAAACAGTTGGTTGATGCCGGATACAACTTCGGACGTACGCCGTATGGACCGACGTATGAAGGCGCTTATGAAGCATTGATGAACAAAGACATGACCCTGGACGAATTCAAATCGGAAGTCAGCGCCATGCAGACAAGGAATACCGACTGGTTCAAGCATCTGTTCCGAAACAGCATCACGCATACGCACAATGTCAGCGTGTCCGGCGGTACGGAGAAAATGACTTATTACATCTCTGCCGGCTATCAGAATATCGAAGGCGCGGCGAAAGGTTCGGATACCGAAAAAATCAGTACGCTGGCTAAAATGACGATGGACATAAACAAGCACATCAGCTTCACTGCTAAAGTCGATTTTACCAATACATCCAATAACGGATACAATTCTTCCGTCAACCCTTTCAACTATGCATACAGCAAGTCAAGAACCATTCCTGCTTTCAACAACGACGGTTCATACTATATGACTTATGAGAAAGACGGAAACACCGGCACAAAGTCTATCGGCTACAATATCCTCAAGGAGCTGGATAATACCGGAAAATCGTCACAACTGGATGATTTCAACGCCTTGCTCCAACTGGATGTGAATATCATCAGCGGACTGAAGTATACCGGTACTTTCTCTTACCACAACACCAATACGGCACAAAGGGAGTGGGCTACCGAGCAGTCTTACAACATAAGTAGTATCAGAGGATGGGATTATGGTATGTACACTCCCTATGATACGGATATTTATAATGCGTCCGCACTTCCTTACGGTGGTATGCTGTATCAGTCCAACCTGCGTAAAACGGGTTATACTATCAGAAACCAGGTAAGTTACACCGGAATATTCGGCGGATACCATCATATCAATATCATGGCGGGTACGGAAGCGCGGCGGAACGCTTACAAAGGCGTAGGAATCACGGGGTACGGCTGGACACCGGAATTCGGCGAGAAGTTCAATCCGGTGATAACCGAGCTGTTCACCAGCCAGTATATACAAACAGGAAAGACACTTCCTACCAATACTAATTCCTTCACACAGGTTGCCTCTTTCTACGGCGTGGCTTCCTACTCCTATGACAACCGGTATATCCTGAACACCAATATCCGGTCGGACGGTTCCAACAAATTCGGCAGCAACCCCAAATACCGCTGGTTGCCCACTTACTCGTTCGCGGTGAAATGGAATTTGATGAACGAAGCATTCCTGAAAGATGTTTCCTGGATAGACAATCTGGCTCTCAGAGGGTCTTACGGTATCCAGGGAAATATCCACGAAGATTCCTCGCCCTATCTGATAATCACGACTGGTGATAGGGTGGAGAATATTCCGACTTCAAGTATCCGTTTATTGCCCAACCCCGACTTGAGATGGGAAAAAACACGTTCGTGGAACGCCGCCGTCGACTTCTCCTTGCTCGAAGGACGGCTAAGAGGTGGAGTCGATGTCTACGGCAAGAAAACATCTGACCTGATAATGAGTAAAACGGTAGCCTCATCCAACGGAAGAACCCTGCTATACTATAACGCAGGAAAAATGACTAACAAGGGGGTGGAAGGCTTTGTCAACATCGGACTTTTAAAGAAGAAAGACTGGGAATGGAGAATCGGCATGAACTTCAGCCGCAACATCAACAAAATCACCTATGCCAACCCAGAAGATTTAAGCGACGTTGAAATTGTCGAAAAGATGTTGAGCGGCAGTCTGGCTATAGAAGGAGCTCCTATCGGTTCGCTTTATGCTTATGAATTTGCCGGCATCAATCAGGACAACGGCTATGCCATGTTCTATACAAGGGATGGTAGAAAATCGATCCGGGGCTCAAAGACGGATATGAAACTAGTACGCTGTGGCTCCATCTTCCCAAAACTGACCGGAGGATTCGACACCCAAGTTCGTTATAAGGATTTCTCTTTATCCATGAATTTCACGTATAGTATCGGAAGCGTGGCACGGATTCCCAATTATTACGCAGATAATACACATTATATAGATCCGTTGAGCAACCTTTCCACTGACTGGCTGAAGTGCTGGAACAAGCCTGGCGACCAGACCATCTATCCGGCGCCGTATAACAGCACCGCATTGACCAACTACTTCGGGACGGAAGCGGGAGCTGCTTACGATACTTATGACGCGACAATAAAAGGGAAAATGATTTATCCATACGAAATGTATAATTACAGCAATATCAGAGTGGCGAAAGCTGATTTCCTCAAACTGAAACTCGTTTCGCTTAGTTACAATTTCCCCAAAAAGATGTTGCAACCGTTGAATGTCAACAGCCTGATGCTGCGTTTTCAGGTGACCAACTTATTCACTATCGCGGACAAGAAATGGAATGGACTGGATCCGGAAACAAATGGAGCCAATATTCCTGCTTTACCGACGTTCAGTTTAGGAGTAAATGTATCATTTTAACATCAAACAGCTAGAAATCATGAACAAGAAACTTATACACATAATATCTTTCATGGCTATCCTGTCGCTCTTTTCATGCGACGACTACCTAAAAGAGGACTCGGCAGACTTACTGATACCCGAATCCGTGACCGATTTCGCCCCGCTACTGCTGGGAGAAGGATACCCCGACAAGTTCGGTTCGCAAATCTCTTTCGTCAACTTAATGACGGATGATGTGGAAATGGGACCTCTTTACTATGACGCCGAACAAAAAAACGACAGGTATTGTACCACCTGGCGCGAAGGTATAGATGCCAAGGCAGGATATGGTGAAGCTGCTTTTATATGGCAGAGTGATTTTTCGGAGAATATCAGGGATGGTTTCTGGAGCGGGCGTTACAGCAATATCCTAGGATGCAACACTATCATCAATGCCTTGCCGGAAATGACTTATGCGGAGACGGAAGAAGGACTTTACCGGGCTTTGGCGGCACAGGCGTACGCACTGCGCGCTTACCATTACTTCTGCCTGATAAACACATATGCTCTCCCCTATTCGACAGCCAATCTTGACAAACCGGGTGTTGTAATAAAGACCAGCCCCGAAATACAAACAACTCCGCAACCGAGAGCAACTATCAGGGAAGTGTATGCATTAATCAATAACGACATAAAGAAAGCACAGGAATATATAACGGGAGCTGTATTCCAGTGTGAAAAGTACACCGGTAGAAAACCTGAGATCACGTCTGCAGCTATTTACTTCCTGGCAGCACGAATCGCCTTGTTCCAACAAGATTGGGATGGAGTAATCTCGGCGGCAGAGAAGTTTCTGGTCAAAAATTCTTCTATCCATAACCTGAATAGCGAAGATGCAACTATGTTCGGATATGTCTCGTCTTTCGAAAAGACCAGTTTCTGTGCCAACAATCAGGAATTGGACGAGGTGGTATTCGGATTCGGGCGGAGTGACGGTGGTTATGACTACCTTGCGCCTAACAACCCTATACTCATGTACTACGAGTATGGTTTTCATACTTCGTGGACAGGGGAAAATTCTTTAATCGGACTATATGACGAGGACGACTTGCGGCTTCAAGCTTATTTCCAAAGAAGATATAACAAATCCGGCAGTACGCGCAATCCCACTTATTATGCGGGACAATACCACCCGCACAAATACGACCAGAGAGCGGGCACAAACTATTCCAGTCAAGCCTGGAGAACTCCCGAGCTTTACCTGAACCTGGCAGAAGCATATGCACAGAAAGCAAGCGGTGTCAGCAATGATGCTATCGGGTTACTCAACCAACTGCGGGTAAAGAAATACAAATCAGGAAGCCCCAATGCCGAAAAGCAAATCTCGGACTTTGCAACAAAAGACGATTTAATTCAATTCATCTGGCAAGAACGTCGCAGGGAGTTGTGTTTTGAAGAAATCATGCGTTTTTGGGATATGCGCCGCCAGGGTATGCCGTCTGTGGAACATCGGCTTTTCAGTTCTCCCAAAGAGTACTCGGTATATCGCCTGAAAGCGGAAAGTCCGAACTATGTACTTCCTATTCCCGAAGATGAGACTAGTTATAACAATGCAATTGAGAACAACCAGCGGGAAGTTATCGCTTCTTCTTCCCTGGGAACACTTGAATAATACAACCATTAAAAAAGTACCATTATGATAAAGAATATACTATATGCATGGTGCATCGTCATGACGGTAGCCATAACCGCCTGCACCGAGGGGTCGCTGACTTCCATTGACGAGCTGAACAGTACGATCTATGATCCGGAAAGTACGGGGAATGAAGCGATTGATAACCAGATTAATGCATTCTACAAAAAATACGGCAGTAAAATATTGTATGATTTCCCGGCAAGCGACTTGTATTTCGGATGGAGCAACAGTGATATTAAGTGGTATGTTCCCGTGAAACAGGAAGGAAGCGAAACGTATATCGAACGCATGGTTTCTTTCTTGGAAAACGATGCGTTAAATGAATATCCGCCTGCATTCACAAAAAAGTTTCTTCCATACAGAATCTTCCTGGTAGACTCCGTATGTGACAATAAGGAATATCTAAAAAGCAAACTGGTGGATGTACTGGAACTAAAGACACACGGCATAGTTATCGCCCATGTAAGCAAAGACATGGATGACTTGGACGAGGATGACTGGCAGGGAATGAAGGCTTCCATCAATACGGCATTATTAAATTCCATTTATACCGCCGTAGGTGTAGAGCCGACAGATTTTAATGCTTCCAGTGAAGCTACTTTCATGATAGACCTTCTTGAGGATCCGCTGGAAGAATTTACGGATTTGGAGTACTCATGCTATTCGGCGACAGTTATCAATGCCACTCCTATCTATTTTGAGGGTGAATTGTTCTACATAATGAAGCCCAGCAACAACGAGGACTTCGGCTATTATGTATCTTTCATCATGAAAACACCCAAGAGCCAAATAGACAGGGTATTCGAGCGTTTTCCGAAAGTAAAGAACCGGGCTTCGTTAGCTTATAAGTTCATGTTGGAAAGAGCCGGAACAGACCTGATAGAATTTCAGAAGAACACTTGTCCGGATGACCCGCTTCCACTCGATTATTTCTCCAGATAAGTATAGATATCAATGATAAACCAAATAAATATGTATATGAAAAGCTGGATTATAAGTACCATAATCGCCATCTGCCTGACAACGGGAATCGGATTTGCCCAAGTTCCCTATCAAATCAAAGGGAAATGGGCTACCGGAATAGGAAAAAAAGTCTATTTGAACAACTTCCCTGCAGATACTCCCGAAGCGGTGACGATTGACTCGACCACCGTAGCCCCGGACGGTAGTTACATTCTATCAGGAAAACTGAACAATATGCAACTATTGTCTCTCACCCATGAGAGTAGCAAAGGCTACAGACCGCTGATGGGTGATGGAAAACCTGCAGATATCCTCATAAGGGATGTAGAATACTCTTATAAAGAACCGACAGCCGCTTATGAAATAATAGGGGATTCAATAGAGCATAAGGCTTCCGAAGCAATTCTGGCATATTGGGGACATGATTTTATACGCAAGATGAACGAAGGTATGTTTGCCGCTGGTATAGAGAAGAGTGCCAAAGAAAACGACCTGTCGAAAAAGGCTGAATATGAGAAGAAGCTAAAGACCGTTCTACAGGAAAGGGAAAACGAAAAAAATGATTTTCTAAGCCGGTATGGGAATTGTCTTGCCGCACCTTACTTCATTGTGATGAATCTACTGAAAGGTATTCCCGTGGATGAGACAGAAGCATTCTACAACGGTATGGGAGAAAAAGCGAAAAAGACGCCAAAGGGAATCGAACTGAAAGAAAGCATTACAAAAATGAAGGCTTTGGCACCAGGAGCGAAAGCGCCGGATTTTACGTTACCGACTGTGACAGGAGAGGAATTTTCGCTTGCAAGCCTGCAAGGGCATATCGTCATCCTTGATTTCTGGGCTTCATGGTGTGCCCCCTGCATTGCAGAGATGCCTGTCGTGAAAGAAATCTATGCAAAATATAAGGACAAGGGGTTGAAGATAGTAGGTATTTCAATGGACAATTCGGAAGCGGCATGGTTGAAAGCCATCGACAAGGTACAAATACCCTGGATGCATGTCTCATCATTAAAAGGTATGAAAAGGTGTCCTGTTGCACAGCTTTACCAAGTTTATGCCATCCCTAAACTATACATCATAGACAAAGAAGGGAAAATCGTCGCAAAAGATTTACGGGGAGAGGAGCTCAAGAAAAAGGTGGACGAACTATTCGTTCGTCCGTAGAAATTCTCAATCATATAAATCTCTATACCCCATGCATACATTCATAATTGAGAAAGTCCTGCCGCCGAAAGACGACAGGACTTAACGTTTATCCGGCATATAGAGCATCACCTGATCCAATACCACTCCTTCATCCAACGCCCTAATCACCAGACGGTGGGGATTCTTTCCGGAGACCGGAAACACCATTTTACGGATAGCCTGATTACGCAATACATTCTCCTTCCATTCCTCACTGCGTCCTTTCGTTTCGTAAGAAACCACTCTAGGTTCTGCACCGTCCAAAGATACCGAGAAGCGCAATTGCTCTCCGTGCACAGGGTGATTGGGTAACAAACGGACGTCTACTACTACCGAATCCGCTGCCCATTTGCCGAAATAAAAAGTCAGTGCATCACCCATGTTGATACCTGCCGCTCTGCCTTCATAACCCAAACCTTCATAAGTTACAGGGGTTGTTACCATCTTCCCGTTCTGCTTATTCTTGCCGTCCAGCCCGTTCCACTTATAGACAGCGGTACGCTCTTTCATCATCGGCAAAGTAGCAGTTTTCCTCTCCACCCGGTTAAATACAGGCAGCTTGCGGGGTTTGAAATCCATCATACGGTTCCATTTACCATCTTCCAAAGCATTATACTGTTGTGTCAATGCAGCAATGCTGTCATAAGCAAGGTCACTCTGCCCCCAATCCGCCTTTCCATGACGTGCCAACTGAGCGTACAATAGCTTCCGGTTCATTTGTGCGGCAGCCTGTACCGGATATTTCACCAACTCGAAATAGGCGCTTTGCCTGTCGGCCGAAACCTTTGAAGCTGCCCGCTCCACCGTTTCCGACAAATCACCATAAGCCCGCAAACGCGCATTTATCTCTTTCTCACTCCAAGGCAAATCTTTAACAACACGGTAGGCGGGATCTTTTTCCTCTTCTCTCGTATTTCCCATAAATTCCGGTTTGCGGATATGAGCCAAACGATAATGTTCCTGCATTACAGGCAATACAGCCTTTGCACATGAAGCTCCGAACTCCCGTTCCAGCCAATGTTTCAGATGAGAGGTCACTCCTTCTGAGGCTACCGCATCCAGATTCCAGGCCATATCCATAAACAGCTCTATCTGATATTCGGCAGGCTTGATATCCCCGACGTTCAATATCCACATCTTCTGTATGCCCTGATCATAGGCGAGTTTCATCTGCTGATAAATCAATGAAGGACTCATTGTACTCAACCAAAGATGGTCATGCGGACGTCCCCAATAGGATACATGATAGTAAACGCCATTCCCCCCTTTGCGCACACGTTCCTCGGCAGTAGGAAAATGGCGGATATAGCCGTAATTATCATCACACCACATCAATGTTACGTCATCGGGAACCTGCAATCCGGCATGATAAATATCGAGTACTTCTTTATAAGGGATAAAGACCTGTGGAACCTTAGTCATATCCTTATTGACGTATTTCCCAATCAATCCACGTTGGTCTACAAACACACGGTCTATCACCGCTTTCTGTTCTTCCACCGTCTTGGCTCCCTGCATCTTGCCATCATGTACTCCGCGCATTCCCAGCGTATAGAGTATCTCCTGATCTGCAACCTCCTTCACACGGTCTTCCCAGAATTTATAAACTGCGGCACTGTTGTTTACATAATCATATGCTCCCTCGCCTCTCCGCTTCCACTCACCGGCAGCATTACAGGCCATCGGTTCGCAATGCGAAGCACCTATGAATATTCCATATTTCTTTGCCACTTCCCGATTGCCTTTGGTCAAAAAGAACGGAAGTGTACATTCGTGCATAGCCGGCCAATAAGTATTGGCACGCAGGCGCAGCAGCAGTTCGAAAATACGTTCATTCGTCCGCGGTCCGATTTCGCCTTTCACATTTGAAGGTTCATAAGTCCGGTTGCTCCATGGCATCAAGCCCCAGTCTTCGTCATTGATAAAAATTCCGCGATACTCTACCGAAGGCGACTGGACACTTCGGAACTTCCGTGAAAGTTTGAGAAAGTCCTTCTTTTCCGGAGTTACGTCCGCCCACCATTCCCAAGGGGAGACACCTAGCAAACGGGAAATTTCGAGTATTCCGTAGGCTGTTCCATGTTTATCGCTACCGGCTACCACCAGTTTTCCTTCCGGAGACACAGTCAACAGAAAAGCCTGTTGTTTTCCTTTCAAGACAGAAACATCCACCCCTGTTTGTTGAAGAAGCTCGCTCCGCCCGATCGTCCCTACGACAATCATTCCGGTACTTTCGCTCGCTTGGGTAGTGGACGACAATACAGTCCGAATATCACAGGTCAGCATATCCAAGGCAGTATGGACTACCTGTTCTTCGGAATTACTACAAGCGACCGTAACCGTCTGCCTAGCGTTTAATACAAAGTCTTTTTGCTTGCTATGAGCAGATAAAGTGACAATCAGAAAACTAAATAAAGAAAACAGGAGTTTATGTCTCATAAGTCATATTTTTATAAAGTACAAAAATAGAGCTTTGGAAAGCAATCCCCTATAGAAAAGAGTACAATCTCATAGATTTTTGTGCAAGATACTTTTAAAAGGCTACCGGCAATGCAAGGAATTGGTACATTAATGTACGTGCCATACGTTCCTGTCCTTTCGTGTTAGGGTGCAGACGGTCATACCCCGCATCATAAAAGTAAATCAACTGTTCTTCCACCATCGGGTTCAATCCTGTCACCGCATTAAAGTCTATCACAGGCACTCCCCATACATTTCCGGCTTCTTTAACCGCTTGTACATAAGCATCCACATATTCACCACAACTATTCTGATAGTTTTCATCCGGCTGCACATTCGTTTCTCCAAAATCCGCCAACGAGCGATGCAACGGAGTCAACAGCACAATCTGCTTATCCGGGAAAAGCTGTTTCAACCGTTTCATTCCGATATTGATGCGTCCCTTATACGTATTTCCATCCATTACAGGGGTGCGTTTCTTGCGTGTTTCCATCTTCTTAGTCTCACCACGAGCCGCCATCACCTGTTCTTCCGTTTCCGTAAACCATTCTCCGATAGGGACACCCGCATTAAAATCATTCGTCCCCATGAAAACAATGATTGCATCCACTTCCCCACCATGTTCTTTCTTCAACAGTTCTGCCTGACGGGGCACGTCATTCCATTGCCTGCCGCTTATGCCATATACATAAGGAGTAATCCCCAACCATTCCTGCAGGAAATCCCAGTATTTCTTAATCTTGTTACCATAGCAATTCGGGTCTGTAATAGAATCCCCTATATACCCTACTCTTTTACCCTGCCACGGATGCTGGATACTTCTGTTATTATTTTCATTGGAGTTTACGACTTTAGAAGATTGATTCTGTCCGTACAGAAAACAAGAACAGAACAATAGGACTGTACATGTGAGTAATAATTTGCTTTTCATTGGTATTCTATATTAAATGAGACATTTGTATTCAATGTTCGGCAAATGTAGCTCAAAAAAAATATAGTTTCAAACAATTTTATTACATATCCTGCTCAAAGACGAGCAAATATCCATTTCATCATAGCTCGTACTAGAATAGAAAAACAAAATCATTTCTCATATTCTCATAGAGAGCTGCATTTACCTGATAACTAATGGAATAAACAACGAGAATAAAATTATTTACATGTATTTCTCATGGTTTTATCAAGAAAACGTGCTTAAAACAATGTATTTCTCATACTATTATCGACATTTCTCATACATTAAAAAATAGTATTCTCGTTGTCTAATCATCAACACTTAATGAATTGTAGCAAAACTACCGTTCATTTTCACCATAACTAACTGATAGCCAAAGATTATACTACTGTAATCAATAGATTTTCAATAAGACATCCCTATCGTTGCACTCCAGTGAACAGATTCGTGCACTAAAGTGCACAAGTCTATCCACTCTAGTGCGCAGGTCTGTTCATTGGAGTGGAATAATACAGATGAAGGCAGGAAAACACAATAATGTCTGTTGTGAAAGATATGTTATCTACCGACTCAACATACAAACTACGGTCATATTGAGCTATACATATTAGTATCCTGAAACAAGGACAAGCATAATATACACCATGAGAAATGCGAAACAAAGTATGAGAAATACCTTCTTTAAAGGCATTTTAGAGCTATAAACTATGAGAAATGCATGTAAACATTTTAATTCTCATAGTCTATACCTCTAATTATCAATCAAATAGCGTTCTCTATGAGAATATGAGAAGTGATTTTGTTTTTTTCGCATAGAGGACGGTGACTGTCATGTCATTATGATTTTTTATTTTATGATATTTACGTCGCGCCAACAGCATCTTTAAAAGCCTCCTCCTTGCCAAATCATAAAATATGAATAGTGTTTTTCACAGTATCTTCATTATTACAATTGTTTTGCCTGCATCATCAGACGGATATATCCTTTCTCCGACTGCTCCTTCAGCGCAATCCCGATGCGGGTATAAGCCGGAGAATTCACTTCGATAGTTTCAGAAGTAAATGCGACTTTGCCGGACGCTTCGATATTGACAATCATCTGTTCGGTGCCGCTAGTGAGCAAAAGACGTGTATCGTCCAGAACTTTCCAGTCGGCTTGTGTCGTTATGGCTGTTTCGAACCGGATAGGCGCATTGGCTGTAAATTCATCACTGACGGTAAAACTGCCTTCACCCTGGCGGTCATAGACGAAAGTACGGATCAACTTATCCAAATTGGGGGTAGAATAAGCCGATGTATAGTCAATACTAAAAGAGTCTTTTTCCTTTGTAAATTCTTTCCTGAGTACAATAGCTTTCGCTTTGGCACCAGCAGACTGTGTTTTCCCATCTACCACGGGAACCGGGTGTCCGAAAGACCCTTTAATTTTATATTTCGCAGGAGCTTCCGCACTGAAATAATCACCGGGATAAGAGAAAGGACCTCCCTGGTCGCCCGCCATCGTACTCCCTCCCAAAGCGACAGCATAAGAACCGATATCATTATGGTTATGATTTTCAGCATTATCACCACCCTTGACCGAGACAGCCATCGGACACGAACTACCCTCGGCAGGACGCGCCACCAAGATTCCTGCCTTCTCGTAATAAGCACGCAAAGAATCAGAACCTTCCTGCAACGCCTGACGGATGCTGTCCGTCATTTCCATTTTCCACACCTGATGGGGGAATAGTTCAATAAGATAAAGAGAGAAATTACTGCCTGCAGGAAGAATGTATTTCTCTTCCGGCGAGGTAATGCCAAGCGCACGGTCGCAATAATCAAGGATGAACTTATCAGGAGAAAGGCCAATACGGCAATCGGAATAAGCAGGACATACACCCTCGTTCATCTGTATTTTCCTGCCATACTGGGCAATACGCACAAATTTAGGCTCACGGAAGAAGTCTATCTTACCTTGTGTGGCACGGCATACTTCCTCACGCAACAAGATGTAAGCACGGAAACCATAATTATAGTAACCGACACCTTCACTGCAATAGCCGTCGTCGGCATATCCTTTCATACCATACACATTATATTTTTCGGCTGCGGCAACAAAATAAGCACGTTCTTCCTTATCTGCCAACAAAGTAAGGGCGGCACCCGTGACACCAGCCAGACAAACCGAGTTCCAGTTATTTGTAACCGTGAACCACCAGAAAGGTTTTGTCTCTTCCAGGCAACGATATACGGGACGAAAAACTTTTTCGCGGAAAGCGCACTGCACACGGGCCTTTACTTCCGGCGACAGACGGTCGTCGAGCATAGCGACACACTGCGCTATTCCGTTGCCGGCCGTAGCGACCACCAAATCGACATAATAATCTGTCCCATGATAATTATTCAGATTGCGGTCGTGAGCCGGAATCGACCAGGAGTTCTGGTTGCAGAGAGCAACCAGTGCCTTTTCGATAGCGGGAATGTAACGTCTTTTATTTTCAAGACATTCAGCCAATGTCAGCCGGAACAGATAATGATAGCGGGCATTCATCATATTTTCGCCCGGCAGGCGGACATTGGTTTTGTTCAGATGCAGATATAATGAGTCAACAAAAGGGGGCATACCCTTTTTCAATAATGCGGGGGCTTCCTCTGTCAACAGCTTTTCCGCTTTGCCACTCTCTTTTACTTTATTCCAGAAAGTACGGTCTTTATAAGAAACGCCCATTCCTTTCGGTTTATCGGGCAGCATAGCAGCAATTTCACGGATACGGCTTTGAGAGATATTCGTATTCCGTTTCGGGGCATCCTGTGCCATACGGTAGATTTCTGTCCCTGCCAGCAGGAAAGCTCCCGGCCCATAGACTTCTGTCATATCGGGAGTCACCTTCTTGGGGTCGGCACCGATAGGCTGCACATAACCCAGTTTCCCGTCTTCTCCCACAGCCGACACCAATGCTTGCCAGCCTTTCTCCACCACAGGCAGAAATTCTTCTTTTGGCAGGAGCCCTTCGTTTATTCCATAAGCCAGCGCATACACGAAGAAGCCGCTGCAACTCGTCTCGGGCGACGGATAAGAAGCCGGATCGAGCAGGCTTGCATGCCAAAAACCGTCCTTACCCTGCAAAGGAGCAATGCGACGGCATAACTTCAGGAACAAGTCCTGATAAAACGGACGATATTTGCTCTTGGCAGGAAGTTCGCGCAACATCTCTACAAGTCCTCCGAGTACCCAGCCATTGCCACGCCCCCAGAATACTTTCGCGCCATTGGCTTCCTTCATCGTAAAGTAGCGGTGGTCACGGTAGAAAAGATTATCTTCCTTATCGAACAGATAATTGTAAGTAGCCTTATATTCCTTATCCATGAAACGGATGAACTTCTTGTCGCCCGTGATATTGTAAAGTTTCATGTAAACGGGAGGTGCCATGAACAGTGCGTCACACCAAGTCCAGTGTTCCAGCGTGGTTGCATCGCCGTAGTTCAGTTCGAACGAACCGGAAGGAGGATTGGCAATCACCCATTCGGCACGTGCCTGTGTCGGGATGAGCATACTTTTCTTCTTATACTTTTCGTACATATACAGATACATCTGCGAGATACAGATATCGTCCGCATGATACATCCGTTGGTCTACCTGCCAGTAGTTACGGTTTCCCAGCCGCAACAACCATTTATAATACGAATCATCTTTGTCTGTTTGTTCGGCTATCGCAGCCCAGTGGACAAGTCCCAGGTGAAAAGTGGCATTCACCCAGTTGAGGTCACCGTAAATAGCCTTGTTGTAATGAGCAATCTGCCAGTCGGCCACCCGCCGCATTGACTGCTTCACTTCTGTTTTAATAAATGTCTGCGCAACTGTAGTACACAAATAGCCCATGCATAGGGCAAGGGTTAAAAGTAATTTCTTCATAATACTATAATTTTGTTCAAGGCAAAGATAACGGGCATTATGGATTAAATAGAGTCATATTTTCCGTTTAAGCTGCTCTTATCTTCCATAAAGAAAGAAAAAAGCAGCTTTCTGAACAACTATACTAACTAACCCAATTACTGAACACTCGATTTATGAGTATTCAGTTTCTTATCCACCAACAAGCCGTCAATGACCTTCAAGTCGAATTTCACTTTACGTTTTGCCTTAAACTTCAAAAGGCATAAGTCAACGGTTCCTTCAAGAGTCTTCTTGTTTCCTACATTGACAAAGGTAGGATACAGGGCTTTTGAGCCATTGGTATGAAGACGGTCGTAAGTCAGATTCTCCATTGCATTCATGTTCTGCAATTCCACCCCGACAAACTCATAATCCTGTTGATTGTAAGGCAAAGCAAAGCTGAATGCATTGACTGCACGCAAGCCGGTACCTTTCACTTGAATTTCAATAATCTCATCTTTGTCATATACCTGTTTCGGGGTGCTGATTTCAAGTGCACCGTCCACTTTTTCCATTCCGCGGTTATCAACACCGCCTTCAAGCTGCGTGGCAACCACCGAAATATCATATGCGTCAATCAGTCCGTTCTTATTGATATCACCATTGCTGATGTATCCTTCGAAATCAGAGTCACCTTTTCTCAATCCCGTATAGTTGATGTATGATGTCAAGTCATTGCCGTCAATCTTGCCGTCGAGATTGATGTCTCCTTGAAGATAACTTTCCGTTCCGGGCACTTTGAACACGTAGATTTCTTTGCCGGAGCCGTAGTTGCCGACTGCTTCCGTAACAGACAGTCTGATATAACGGGCGGTAGGATGACCGGTGAAATTGAATATCTTCACATCATCGTTGCGCTGCCATTCAAATGCACCTGCTTCCGTCCACTGCTCTTTATTCATGCTATAAGAAACGGTCCCTTTCAGTAACGTTCCGTTACCGGCGTTTGTACGTGGCAGGTAGTGGAATTTATCCAGTTGGTTAACAGAAACCAGGTCAATCACCAAGTCGAAAGGAACGGCTTTTTCCCCGTATTTAGTATGCCAGATGTCTCCAGACTCTACAAAATCGAACAGACGTTTCACACCTACTCTTCCTTGCGAAGCGGCAGTACATTCACCCTTGATACCACGGATAGCAAATTCCAGCGGATCGGATTTGGTTGTAGCACCGAACTCAGTCCAGTCGGAAACTCCGTCTTTATTGACAGCACGTATCTTAAACGAGTAGGACGTTTCGGGAGTCAGGTCTCTAAACAACAATTCCGTATCCTTTATCGTAGTATACAGCATATTCATAAAGTCAATCTCATAGAAATCGGCATTAGCCACTTTATCCCATGTCGGTTTCAGCGTATAGGCTTCCGTGTTGCCGGCAGTAACCCGGGCAATAGGGGCAGCCAAAGTTCCGGCAGTTATCCGGTGACGGTCTTCGGGAGCGAAGCGGAATCCTTCAATGCGCAATGTCGTCGCGTTTGCCGTAATATCGGTGGCAGCCAGCTTCACCAGAAGTTGCGGGTTCTTGGTGACAACTACCTTTTCAAACTCGCTTCCTTCAGTAGCAAACCGGTTCAGGTTGGGAGCCTCATCGTAGAAGAATACGTTTTCAGCTCTCTCAAATTCATCTTTCGAGGTGACCTTTGCCAGTTGCACTTTCTTCTTTCCCAGTTGTGCCGTTACTTTCTTCGGCAGGGCAGTGACATTGATTCTGAATTCAGTCGCCTTTTCTTTCACGAAACCTGTAAAATCACCCTTTGCCGGACAGATGGTAACAGTGACGTTATTCTTACTGTCAACTACGGATTTGATATCTGTTGTTACTCCTTTACCTCGTTTATATTCTTCAGATACGCCGTCGTCATCATATTCGGTAAAAAGAGTCTCACCATATGGGTAAAGTTCATAGATACGGATTCCTTTATTGATTTCACTTACATTATTATTAGGATTTGTCAGTGGAATAATCGCTCCGTTCTTCACGAATACGGGAAGTTTCCAGAGAGGAGCTGCAAAGTTGTTGAGTATACAGTTTCCGGCATATTTCTCGCCTGTGAAATAATCAATCCATACGCCTTCGGGCAAGTATATGCCGTCACGGATATCATTTCCTTGCTCATCCGCTTTAGTCGCCTGATAGATAGGAGCAACCAGAAAATAGGGTCCGTAGAGATATTGATATTGTGTAGCCGTTCCTTGAGTATAAGCATTCGGATATTCCAAGAACATCGCCCTTATCATTGGCATGCCGTCTACAGCTTCTTTAGCGATACTGTAAGCATAAGGCATCAGTTCTGATTTCAACTTCAGATACCAGCGGTTAATGGATGTGGCCGGTTCTCCCAAGGCATGCGGATATTTTTCATTGGAACCCCAACCGTCCATGTTCAGTTCCATGGGAGTAAAGGTTTTCCACTGGAAATCACGGGTGTTCACTATCAGATTCTTGCCACCGAAAATACCGTCCATATCAGAAGTGATATTCGGTTGCCCGGACAGTCCCGAACCGATGTAGGTCGGAATGTGGAAACGGATATATTCCCATACGCCGCCAGTCTGGTCGCCCGACCAGATGCCGGCATAACGTTGCGTTCCCGCCCAACCGTCGAGAGAGATAATAAACGGCCGGGCATCATTACCATAATAAGGCATTATATGTCCCACGTCAGCCACTCCGTTCAGTCCGAAAGAATAGCCGGCACCTACCCAGGCTACGTCAGTTTTCAGCACACGCACTCCGGCATCCCTTACTTCTTTCACAATATCCCTTTGTAGCAAAGCGCTCACTCCTTCTTTCGGGTGCAGATCCGACTGTGTCCATAATCCTATCTCCACCCCGTTCTGACGGGTATAATCCCCCAGACTTTTCAGGTTTTGTATATTACCGTCCAAGGTTTCTGTCTGTCCGTATCCGGCTCCATAGCCGTCGTTCGGGAGCAGCCAGCCCAACGGCATGTCATGTTTTTTATAACGGTCGATTACCGCACGTGCGGAGAACTGGTAATTGTTCTTTTCTCCGTTCAGCGATTCTTTGATTCCGCCGTTGTCTTTCTGGCTTTCTTTATATCGCTTGCCGTCCTCAAACAGGATGCCTTTCTCGTTTTCTACCCAATAGTCACGATTGTAAGCGTTCAAATGTCCCTGATAGAAGCCGAATTTAGGCAATAAAACAGGGTTTCCCGTCAGTTGGTAGAAGTCATTCAACAAGGCTACCGCTCCGTCATTAATCATATAGAACACGTCTAAATAATCTGACTCGTGATATAACTTAACCTTTCCCTGTTCAGAGGCTCCGAAGTCATATTTTCCTTTTTTAAAGGTGTACCACATCACGCCATACCCATTCGTAGACCAGTAATAAGGAGTGGGTGATGCCACTCCCCCGTCTGTCCAGCTATTTTGGTTTTCGATGGAAATCACTCTGCCCTTGTGGGAGAAACGTCCGTTCTGGACACCTCCACCGTAGAAGTATTCTTGCGGATTCTCCTTCAAGGTCAAGGTTACTTTTCCCTTCTCAAAAAGAGGTGCTTCCAGCTCTTCCACTACAACGGTGTTAGTCAACAGATTAATTACCTTGAGTAAAGAGGTCTTCTTATCCAATTGGACTTTTATCTTTTCAGTAGTCAGAAAGACAAAATCGTTATTCTCTTCCAACTCCAGTTTAGAAAGCGCTTTTCGAGGATTGTCTACCAATATCTGCGCTTCCGGTTTTGCCTGCGGATCTCTGATTATTCTTCCTGAGTTGTCCTGAAATACACGGAAGATGTTTTCACCGTAGAAGTCGAAGGACATTCGCTGGTTATTGGGTAATAGAATTTCGACGGTGGTGGGATTTATTTTTCTTGCACTAGTAATGAACTGTCTGGAAGAAACCGCACATTCAAACGTACTCGCTTTCTCTTGCACCGGGAAAGCATACATCGGAGACAGATGAGATATTGCAAGCATCATACATCCAAGCACGCATCGCCGACTCATTTTTATCTGTTTTCTCATGGTTTATAAATTACACTAAGATTGAATATTAAAAATTTCAGGTAAAAATAGGAAGTGTTTCTATACGGAATAAAACCAAATATCCCTTTAAAAAGACATATACGATATCGTGGAAAATATAGGCATATATTATGGACAATTTGCACATACTATCAACACAAAAGACATATTTCCGCCCCAGAAACTTCCCTAACAAATATCCTGGCGGATATATTTGTCCATCCTGAAGTATATACCCGCACAAACGGAGTAAAAAGCAGAAATACATATACACATATCGTCCAAAAATCCTACATTTATTTTCCACAAAAACTCAAACTCCATTTTTACAACACAAAAAGTCACCTCACATTAATTTATTAGCCATAAGTTTGTGCCACTTCATTATATCAACTATTAATTAAAACTGAAAAAGATGAAAGGCACAAAAAGAATTATTACATTATTCGCACTAGTTACTGCCATCTCCTTTTTATCCTCCGCTCAGGAAATAAAAAAAGAGATACCTTTAAAATATGGAGCTACAAATGAAGGTAAACGACAAGATCAGGCCATGCAAAAATTCCGCGACAACCGTTTGGGAGCTTTTATTCATTGGGGATTATATGCTATTCCTGGTGGGGAATGGAACGGGAAAGTATATGGCGGAGCAGCCGAATGGTTGAAAAGCTGGGCAAAAGTACCTTCTGACGAATGGATGAAATTGATGGATCAATGGAACCCAACCAAGTTTGACGCAAAGAAGTGGGCGAAAATGGCTAAAGAAATGGGAGTCAAATATATAAAGATAACAACGAAACACCACGAAGGATTTTGTCTGTGGCCGAGCAAATATTCCAAATATACGGTAGCAAATACTCCCTATAAAAAAGATGTGTTGGGCGAAATGGTGAAAGCTTACAATGATGAAGGTATTGATGTGCACTTCTATTTTTCAGTAATGGACTGGAGTCATCCCGATTATCGTTACAGCATCAAATCAGTAGAAGATAGTATCGCATTCAATCGCTTTTTGGAGTTTACAGATAATCAGTTGAAAGAACTGGCTACACGCTATCCAACGGTGAAAGATTTCTGGTTTGACGGTACATGGGATGCCAGTATCAAGAAGAATGGTTGGTGGACAGCTCATGCCGAACAAATGTTGAAAGAAATGCTCCCAGGGGTTACTATCAACAGTCGTTTGCGTGCTGACGATAAAGGCAAACGCCATTTCGATAGTAACGGTCGGCTAATGGGTGACTATGAATCCGGTTACGAACGCCGTCTGCCCGATCCAGTAAAAGACCTTAAAGTGACGCAATGGGATTGGGAGGCTTGTATGACTATTCCTGAAAATCAATGGGGGTACCACAAAGATTGGTCATTGAGTTATGTAAAGACTCCGATAGAGGTAATTGATCGTATTGTGCATGCAGTTTCTATGGGCGGAAATATGGTTGTGAATTTTGGTCCGCAGGCAGATGGGGACTTCCGTCCGGAAGAAAAAGAGTTGGCTAAGGCTATCGGTAAGTGGATGAGTCGTTACGGTGAAGCTGTCTATGCCTGTGACTATGCCGGATTTGACAAACAAGGTTGGGGATATTACACACGCGGTAAAAATGGCGAGGTGTATATGGTAGTATTCAACCAACCATATAGCGGACATCTGACAGTGAAGACTCCGAAAGACATCTCAGTAGAAAAAGCTTCTTTATTAGGTACTGGTGAAGAGATTCAAGTTGTTGAAACAGCTCGTAATGAATATAATGTATCTGTTCCTAAAAAGAACCCAGGTGAACCATATGTTATTCAACTTAAAGTTCGTGCAGCTAAGGGAACAAAAGGTATATACCGGGATGCTTTAACATAAATCAAAAGAGGATTATAATATGAAGTTCAAATTTACATTCATTTTATTTATGCTGATCGGGCAGTTCTTCTCTCTGACTGCCCGTGAAGTGACCTCCTTCAATGAAGGGTGGTTGTTCAAGCGTGGTCCTTTTTCAGAAAATCCGATGAAAGTATCCGCTCAATGGAATGGAAAATGGGATGCTGTAAACCTGCCTCATACATGGAATGCTAAGGATATGCAGGTTAAAGCAGCTTCTTTTTACGAAGGGGTAGGCTATTATAAGAAAAAACAGTTCTTTGGAGAGGAATTGAAAGGGAAACGTATATTTCTCCGGTTTGAAGGTGTGGGCGCAAACACCGAGGTGTATGTGAACGGTAAGCTTGTCGGAACCCATAAAGGAGGATACAGTGCTTTTGCCTTTGAAATCGGCACCGCTTTGAACTTTGGCGCTGAGAACGAAATTATGGTAAAGGCCGATAATACCTCACGACCGGACGTTATTCCGGTGAATCATAACCTTTTCGGAGTGTATGGTGGTATTTATCGTCCGGTATGGCTTATTGTTACCGGACAGAATAACATTACAGTTACTGACTGTGCTTCTCCAGGGGTTTATATTACTCAGAAGAATGTATCAAAACGCTCGGCTGATATTACTGTAAAAGTAAAATTGGATAATGGCGGTCTTACACCTGCTGACTTAGTACTTGAAAATTCTCTTTATACACAAGAAGGAAAGAAAGTTCTTTCGCACCGTCTTCCTTTGGAATTAACTCCTCAAGGAACACAGACTTATGCTTCCACTTTTAAATTGAGTAAACCTCACCTTTGGCAAGGACGTAAAGATCCTTATTTGTATAAAGTAGTTTCACGTCTGATATCAGATGGGAAAGTTATTGATGAAGTAATCCAACCATTAGGTGTCCGCAAATATGAGATTGTAGCCGGTAAAGGATTCTATCTGAACGGTGAGAAATATCCGATGTATGGTGTAACCCGTCATCAGGATTGGTGGGGATTGGGAAGTGCTCTTACTAATAAAGAACATGACTTTGATCTAGCTCAGATTATGGATGTGGGGGCAACAACTGTCCGCTTTGCCCATTATCAGCAGTCAGACTATTTATATTCCCGTTGTGATTCACTGGGATTGGTTATTTGGGCAGAAATTCCTTTTGTAAATCGTGTGACGGGATATGAAGCGGAAAATGCACAGTCTCAACTCCGTGAGTTGATTCGTCAGAGTTTTAATCACCCTTCTATTTATGTATGGGGATTACATAATGAGGTATATCAGCCTCATGAATATACGGCCGGGCTGACGCAGACACTTCATAATCTTGCCAAGACGGAGGATCCGGATCGCTATACAGTAGCTGTCAACGGATTCGGGCATACTGAGCACGCAGTGAACCAAAATGCGGATATTCAAGGGATGAACCGGTATTTCGGGTGGTATGAGAAGAAACTGCAAGATATTGAACCATGGGTGAAAGGGTTGGAAGAGAAATATCCGTGGCAGAAGCTAATGTTGACTGAATATGGAGCGGACGCTAATCTAGAACATCAAACTGAATATCTTGGTGATGCGTTGAACTGGGGAAAACCTTTTTATCCGGAAACGTTTCAAACTAAGACTCATGAATATCAATGGAGTATTATTTCGAAACATCCTTATATCATTGCCTCTTATCTTTGGAATATGTTTGACTTTGGTGTACCAATGTGGGAGCGTGGTGGTGTGCCTGCCCGTAATTTGAAAGGACTGATAACTTTTGACCGGAAAACCAAGAAGGACTCTTACTACTGGTATAAAGCCAACTGGAGCGAAGAGCCTGTATTATACCTGACTCAACGCCGGAATACGGATCGTGAACGGAAGCAAACTTCTGTGACTGTATATTCTAATATCGGAACTCCGGAAGTATACCTCAATGGACAGAGACTAACCAATATCCGCAATGGATATACCAACGTACATTATATTTTTGACAACGTCACATTACGACAAGGAGAAAACATAATCAAAGCCGTCACGACACACAACGGAAAAGAATATACCGATGAAATTAGATGGAACTACACTGGTGAAAAGAAACGAAACGCAGATTCACGCGAAAACAAGCATGAACATGCCGGATGGTAACCATGAAAGAAAAATAAATAACATATAATATTAACTCATAAAAATCAATGCCTATGAAGTAGAAACACACTAATTGAAATCTTTTATTTTTAACACTTAAAATTTAATACATCTAAATAATTTATGAAATTCAAAAAAATATTTTTATTCGCGTTTTTTACCCTCTTTGCCTTAGGAATAGCAGCGCAAAGCGGCACAGAAAAGATTAGTATTTCTTTTCAGAATATCGCATTAAAAGATGCAATGGAGCAAATTGAAAAAGCCTCCAAATACACCTTCTCATATGACGTGACAGAAACGGATATCAAACAACAAGTCAGCTTGGTTGCACAAAATGAAGAAATCCGTTTAGCATTACGCAAAATGTTTGAGCCAACCAATATTTCATTCCGCTTTCAGAAACAGCAGATTATTCTGTCACCCAAAGAAGTGGAAATCGTGAAAAAAGGAAAAAATAAGAATATCACCGGTATTGTCAAAGATGAAACGGGAGAACCGATAATCGGAGCCACCGTATTGGTAAAAGGAACGATTAATGGTGCACTGACTGACATGGACGGTAAATATTCTATTCAAGCAAAAGAAGGCGAAACACTTGAGTTCCGGTATATCGGTTACAAGAGCATAGACCAGAAAGTAAAAAAAGAAAATGTCATAAATGTTACACTGGCAGAGTCTAACATCAATCTGGACGATGTTGTAGTTGTCGGTTACGGACAACAGAAAAAAGAAAGTGTGGTAGCATCAGTCAATTCACTGAAACCCGCAGATATTGCCATACCAACCCGAAGTCTGGTAAATTCTATTTCAGGACAGATAGCAGGTGTTATTGCCATCCAACGCAGTGGAGAACCCGGCAATGATGACGCAGCATTCTGGATTCGCGGTCAAAGCTCATATGCCGGAGGAACAAACCCGTTAGTATTGGTCGACGGAGTGCCACGTGATATGAACGACATCGACGTAGATGAAATCGAATCTTTTTCTGTTCTGAAAGACGCTGCCGCTACTGCTGTATATGGGGCGGAAGGTGCCAACGGTGTTGTATTGATTACCTCCAAACGTGGTGTTGCCCAAAAAACCAAGGTAAGTTTCAACGCTCAATACAGTGTTGTTACTCCAACCCGTATGCCGGAGCTACTGGATGCATATAATTATCTATCCCTCTACAACGAAGGAGAATGGAACGAAGCAGGAAATCCCGGTCTTCTTAACGAATATAACGGTAGTTATTCGCAAGATATTCTTGAGAAATACCGCACTGGAGCAGACCGCGACCTGTATCCCAATGTAGACTGGACAGACTTATTGGCAAAACATACGCACAACCAACGGTATACTATCAATTTTAGAGGTGGTTCGGAAAAAACCAGATTCTTTGTTTCGGGAGCATACTATTCAGAAGATGGTATATTCAAATCAAATACAGTCGAAGAATATGATGCAAATATCGGACTGCAAAGATACAACCTACGCTCTAACGTAGATATGGACATCACCCCTACAACCAAGTTGTCTGTAGATATGAGCGGACAGTATAAAAAGAAAAACAACCCGAACTATAGTTCCGACGGTATCTTCAGCGCTATCACACTATTCCCGACACACCTGGTTCCGATGCACTATTCCGACGGCTCGCTTGCCGACCCGCAAGGAGCTGCCGCCAACCGTTACAATCCGTACAATCTGTTGAACCACACTGGATACTCCAAAAGATGGGATGCATCTTTCCAAAGCAAAGTAACCTTGGAGCAGAAACTCGATTTCATTACCAACGGATTGTCTATAAAAGGAAGTGTCAGTTTTGATGCTGATTTTTATTCTGTATCATTACGTTCAAAAACAGCCCGTACAGTCTTTGCAACCGGACGTAACGAAGACAACTCGCTGAAATTTGTAACTGTCAATGAAGGTAGTAAACTTGGTGATATGTCAGTAACCGGAACTGGCGGAAAGAAAAAAATCTATATTGAGGGGTCATTAAACTATAAACGTACATTTGCTCAAAAACACGACCTTACCGGTATGATTCTTTATAACCAAAAAGAAACTCAATATATGGGTACCTCGTTGCCTTACAGGAAACAGAACGTGGTAGGTCGTGCATCTTATGGCTACGACAGTCGTTATATGCTGGAAGCCAGTTTCGGTGCATCCGGTAGTGAAAACTTCTCAGCAGGACATCGTTGGGGTATTTTCCCCGCCATCGGTGGTGCTTGGTATATCAGCCATGAGAAATTTATGCAGAAGAACAATATCGAGAACATCATCAGTAAGCTAAAACTGAGAGCTTCATACGGTGTCACGGGTAATGATGCAATTAGTGGTGACCGTTTCGCTTATCGCGAACAACTGAGCACAGGCGATTTAGGCTATGACTACGGCATGACGTTAGGAACAAGTGGAGGTAAAGACGGTCCTTCCAAGAACGGTATCGTTGAAGATTTATTTGCCGCTCCTTCATTGACTTGGGAAAAAGAGTACAAGTCGAACTATGGTATCGACTTAGGACTTTTCCGTGGTCGTGTAGATATCTCCGTGGACTATTTCTCCAACACCCGCGAACAAATCCTGTTACAACGCAAGACTATCCCTACCGTATTGGGTTATCGTGAGAATCCTTACCAAAATTACGGTAAGACGTCCAACAAAGGATTTGACGGTAGCGTCATTCTGAAACAAAGTATCGGTAAACTGAATCTGTCCGCCAGAGGTAACTTCACATACGCCAAAAACAAAATCACAGAGTATGATGAAATCGAACAGGTAGAAGACTATATGTACTATACAGGCAATCCAATCGGTCAACCGAAAGTATACGTCGCTGAAAGATTGTATACGCCCAATGATTTCTATATCACTTCAAACGGACAAGGCGGATATACCTACACACTGAAGGAAGGACTTCCCAAACCTGCCGCCAACGTGGCTCCCGGTGATATCAAATACAAGGATATGAACAATGACGGTTCAATCGATGCCAACGATATGAGTTACAGAAACGGGTTATACCCTAATAACCCTCAGATTGTTTACGGTTTCGGTCTGAATATCGACTACAAAGGTTTCTTTGCCGGCATCTTCTTCCAGGGAGTGGCAAAAGCGTCTACCAACCTGCTGGCAAAGACATCCAACTTCATTCCGTTCTATAATGGAGTCGACAGTTCTTCTGCACGTGCGGAGGCCATGAACCGATGGACAGCAGCCGATCCCTTCAACCAAAATGTCATGTATCCACGTACACACGCCAACCGTTTTACTCACAACAACGAAGCAAGCACATGGTGGTATCGCGACGCCAGCTTCTTGCGTCTGAAGAACGTGGAGGTAGGGTATCAATTTGACAAGAAACTGATTCAAAAACTTAGAATGTCAAACCTAAGAATTTACATACAGGGAACCAATCTGGCAGTATGGGATCATGTCAAGATGTGGGACCCGGAATTAGGAAACAGTTCATCAGGCTCCAAATATCCGATTTGTGGAACTTGGACTATGGGACTTGAAGTTGCATTTTAATTAAAATCAAAGATAGAATTATGAAAATTAAAAATATACTATATTCACTAATTGGCTGCGGTTTAATAAGCTGTTTTTCTTCATGTTCGGACTATTTGGATGTATCAAAAGAACTAGCAGACGTAATCGATAAAGAAGCTGTATTCAATAATAAAGGTTATATGGAAAGATGGCATAAGAACACCTTCAACGTCATCTCCGATTATTCTGAAATGGGATTGGGAGTCAACTCCAGTACTGGTGCTTTCACGGGTGGTTGGAACTTACTAGCCGGTGAAATCACTGCACGTCAGGGCTCTGCATATACAGCATTACCCAATGGGTTTACGTCCAACTCGGCACCATTCCATCGCTGGTGGAGATGCTACATTTACATTCGCCAAGCTATGATATTCTTGGAAAACGCCAAACCATTGGGTGACCCGAATGTAAGTAGCGGCGTTGATTATCTCTCAGAAGAAGATGTGAACAGAATGAAAGCGGAAGCCAAATTCCTGATTGCATACAGTTATTTCTCTTTGTTCGAATTGTACGGTCCAGTGCCTATCATTACGGAAATTGCCGATCCGGAAGACCAGAACCAGATAGACTATGCACGTGCTCCGATAGACAAACTGGTGAACCATATCGATCAACTACTGGAAGAAGTAATTAATTCCGGCTATCTGCCCGAAACAACATTCAACGCGACTCCGACAGACCACACAGACCACAACAACGACAAATACAATCTAGCAGAAATGGTACGGCCAACAAAAGCCACCGCACTGGCACTGAGAGCAAAATTGTGGGTGTATGCAGCTTCTCCTTTGTTTAACGGAAAATATACGGAAGCACTGAACTTGACAAACCATGATGGTGAACGTTTATTCCCCGACTATGACCCGGAAAAATGGAAAATTGCCAAGAGAAGACTGGAAGATTTCCTGAACTTCGCTGAAGAAAAAGGATATGCATTGTACGAATCGAAAACAGGTGATGCCAACTTGTCCGTTTATGAACTTTACCAGTATTATACGGATGAAATCATTTGGGCAGGACCATACAATCATTATTACAGTGTCACTACAAACATGGAACCACGTACCAATCCTCGAGATTTGTATTCAAGCAACTCATTCGGCAACGTGGGAGTATTCCAAGAAAGTGTAGATGCCTTCTTTATGGACAACGGGCTTGAAATAGACGACCAAGGCAGTGGATACAAGGAAGATGGATTCGGCGACTGGAAAAACGTATGTAATGAAGACCAACGCACCGACAAAGACATCTACAACATGTATCACAACAGAGAACCTCGTTTCTATGCAGCAGTCACTTATGAAGGCAAAAGCTGGCATGTTCAGCCGCAAAACAAAGCCAGCTATACAGTAGGATTTGCCAAAGGAGAAGGCAACGACCGTTCGAAAGCGGAAAATCCATATACTGGATACATGCTCTACAAATTCAAATACCGCAGTTTGCAGTATTACACCCGTGCGGCTGATTCGGGTAAAAACAGGCCTGCTGTAGTAAAGCAATGGTCTCGCCCGTCTATTTTACTCCGTCTTGCCGATTTCTATCTGTATTATGCCGAAGTTTGCAACGAAATCGATCCAAGCGATACGAAAATTATCACTTACCTCGACAAGGTTCGCAAAAGAGCTGGTATCCCCGGATATCAAGAACTTGCAAATGAAGGTAAAAAGAACATTATCGGCGACCAGGAAAAACAACGCTGGGCAATACAAAGAGAACGCCAGGTAGAGTTATTCTGCGAAGGACAACGTTACTTCGACATACGCCGTTGGATGACAGCAGACGATGCCAACAACAAACGCGACCAGCAATTGTTCCGTACAGGCATGGACATGCAATCGCCTAAAGCAAACCGCATAGGTGCCGGTTCGTTCTACAATCGGGTGAATATCGAAACCAGAGCATGGAACCGTGCTATGTTGTTATATCCGGTACCATACAATGAAGTACAGAAGAGTAAACTCTTCGTACAAAATCCATTATGGTAAAATTGATTGTTTTGAGAAATTGAAAGCAAGGGGGCATTTCCCCTTTGCTTTTACTTGCAACGAGCAATTAAATCAAATGAATTACTATGAAATATATAAAAAGACATAAGAAACACTGCTTTGCCTCTGCCGTCCTGTTCCTGCTATCTGTCTTGTATTCTTTCTCTCTCGCCGGATGCAGTAGCAACGAAAAGGATGACGAGATTTTTTTGCCCGCCAACTGGATTAATATCTCGACAGAAGCAGTCAACTTCACCTACGAAGGTGGCACAGAAAAACGCAGCTTCACACTTGACAAAGAGACAGACCTCTCACTAGTGTCTTGTTCTTTCAGCAACGACGGAAACGAATGGCTCACCGCCACCTTCGAAAACTCCAGGCTTATCCTACTGGCAGAATATTCATACCGGGAACAAAAGCGCTCTACAACGCTGACACTCGCCTATGGCACACAGAAATGTACAATTAATGTGACGCAGGATGCTGCTCCTGCCTCTGCCGACAAACCAATCAAAGTAGTGAGGGGAGAAGCCACATCGGAAGAGGCAACATCTAAGGACAGCGACGGAAATCCATTGACACTGAACATGACATGGGATGGAAACAAGAAAACTTATTTCAACTCCAAATTCGGAGCTGTATCCTACCCTTTCTACATCACATACGAACTGGAAGAAGGCAGCACGCTGAACAGTATTGTATATACTCCTCGCACAGACTCGGGTAACAAATGGGGCTCATTCGACAAATTCTCGGTAGAAGTATCAACTTCAGACCGTCCGGATGAGTTTACCGAAGTAGGTAACTACGAAAGGGGCAACGGAGTACATACTCCCTTTACCATGAGACTACCCAACGGTATAGCCAATGTAAAGAAAGTACGCTTTGTCATCAACAAGGCCTACGAAGACAGGGTAAGTTGTGCGGAAATGGAATTCTTCGAAACCAGTACGCATAAATTTGATCCATATTCAATATTTGCAGACGCAATGTGTACGCAACTAAAATCAGGCGTAACGGAAAAACAAATCAAGCAGATTCCCAACCAATACCTGAAAGAACTGGGACTTGCGTTGCTGAACGGAGACTACAATTCATCCTACCGCTTGGCAAACTACCGCCCCTATCAGCACCCGTCGATAATGGCAGCAGCAAACAAGACCGGGAAATATAGTCTCCGCGACAATCCCACTGGCATCTATGCCAAAAGCGGAGAGAAGCTAGCTATCATGGTCGGAAAAATCTACAAAGGAGGAAAGATTTCCCTCATTATCCAAGATTTGAATGGAGGATACAATAACTTCAAAACGTACGACTTAGAAGAGGGATACAATGAAATCACTGCCGAAGTAGGAGGTCTGATCTACGTGCTAAACCATGTAAACGATGCTATTCCCCTCACGCTCGACGAAGCCGACGAGGCTGTCCGCAAACTGGTGGAAGAAAAAACTGTACAGATACATTTTGCCATGGCTAGGGTGAACGGTTATTTCGACATCGCCAAACACAAGGAAAGTGATTGGGCAACGATTCGCGATAACGCCACATATCAAGACATTGACGTATTGGGCAAATACTCGCACATCACCTGGAGAGTATCCGATTTCAAGAAATACAATACAGAAATCACCCGAACTATCGAAAACTGCGATCGGCTGGTTTATTTGGAAGAGGAATTCATGGGGCTTGTCAAATACAACCGGATGTTTAACAACCGTATGCATTTCTGCATTGACTACAAAACAAAAAGTCCGAATGCTACCGACTATCGCACTGTGTACAACGCCAGCGACTACTATGCAGAACCATTCTGCAACCCCGACCGCTTTGCCGACCGTTGTTGGGGACCTGCACATGAAGTGGGACACTGCAACCAAACACGTCCTGGCATCAAATGGTCGGGAACCACCGAAGTGACTAACAACATCCACTCGCTCTATGTACAGACCTCCTTCGGCAAACCATGCAAACTACTTGTAGACTCTTGCACCCCCAAAGATGAAAACGGACAAGCCATCAGTGGTTCATTCGAAAATATCTATGAAGCAGCCATCGCATTCATTGTCGACGGCAAACGTGCACACAGCCTGCCGGGAGTAGCGGACATAGTCAGAGAAACACAACTTGTACCCTTTTGGCAACTTAAGCTCTATATGCATAACGTGCGTTACGAATCCGACTTCTATTATGACCTCTACGAATACTTCCGCACACACGAAAGTCCGAGTGACAAAGGTGAAAACCAGGGGCTTAACCAACTTGACTTCGTCCGGCAGGCATGTGCCATTTCCAAAATAAACCTGCTGGATTTTTTCGAGAAATGGGGATTCCTGACTCCCGTAGATACCGAGCTGAATGACTACGGAAACAAAAAGTTCACTATCACCCAAAAGCAAATTGATGCATTGAAAGCGGAAATTAATGGGAAAGGATACGAACTGGCTCCCGCGAACTTGCACCTGATTACAGAAAACAACTTAAACAACTATTAATCGAAATACGTATACAATTTAAATAGAACTGTTATGAAACATATAAGAAACTTTATACAAAACAATGTATTTTTTCTCATGTGCATCTTGTGTACATTCCTATCTTCCTGCAGTAATGATGACGATACGACAATTGTGCCGGACAATTGGATTAATATTCCCAACGAAGGCTTCACCATCGGCTATGAAGGCGGTTTATTGACTCGTGACTTTACTGTTTCGGCAGAAATTAATCCCGAGCGTGTCTACATCATCAGCGAATCCAACTGGATTCGTGCTTCCATTGAGAACACCACCGTTAATCTGAGAATCACAGAATCAACCGTCACTCAAGAAAGAAACAGCATTGTTACGCTGATTTATGACGGAGCACACCGTTTGGAACTCCCCGTCACACAAGCAGCCGCTCCTGCCGCTAAGGTAAGCGAAATCAGACTACCGGCTTCTTTACATAACCAAACTATCGGACTAGGGCAAGTATTCAACCTCACATCATTGATTGAAGTAATGCCTGCAAACGCAGGAAACAAAACACTGAACTATACAGTAGAAGGTGACAAAGACATTGTTTCCATAGAAAACGGTATATTGAAAATAGAAAAGGAAGGAACAGCTACTATCAAAGTAGCAGCTACGGACGGTAGCGGAGTAACGGCAGACCTGAAAATCATCGGTAGCGGAACAGAACCTTTCATACGCGACGGATGGAGCGTGGAAACATCTATTAAATACAGCAACGGAAACGGATATGTAGTGGATGGCTCAACAGGCAAACCTGAAGATATGTTCGATGGAGATGCTAGCACTTTCTTGTCATTGGTAAAACCCGGCAAATCATACAGTGGTTCCACTACACCTGCAGACCATCAGTTATATTTTGTGGTTGACATGGGAATAGAGCAAAGCTTCAATTATTTCACTTGGGCACACAGAGCCGGCAACAGTTACGATTATCTGAGAGTATGGGGCATTTCTATCGAAGGAAGCAACAATGGTAAGGACTTTACGGAAATACAGTCGAATATTGATATTCCTCATGCCAACAATACAGATGAAATAAAAATAGAAATCCCGGAATCCACATACAGGTATATCAAAGTAAAACTGGTGAAATGGAGTGACATCGCAGGCGGTTCGACATCTGGCAGTTCCATGCAAATAGGAGAATTCAACGTAGGTAAGAAATAAAACTATGATTCTTCTGACCTAAAAAGAAAAGGGACATCTTTTAAATCTTTTTTGTATACTTAGGCACGGATTACACGTGACACACGGTTTTATCAATCAGAACCGTAAAAACATGTAATTCGTGCCTAATTTTATTCAGTACTGATATACATACTTATTGCACCATGTCTAAAATGATTCATCGCTTCTGTCTCATCATTCTGTTCTGCTTCGGCAATCCATATGCAACATTGCTTTCACAAACGAACTATTTTGTATCCGTTAATGGAAAAGATTCTGGAGATGGCAGTATACGTTCACCCTTCAAAAGCATCACGAAAGCACTGGAAAAAGCGCGCTGTAACAAGAAAGGGACAGTGACCGTCTATTTGCGAGAAGGCAAATATATTCTGACTCATCCTTTGGTTTTCACTCCAGCAGATGGCGGAGTCCGAAAACAACTCATCCTTCGCGCTTACCCCGACGAGAAAGTAATCCTCAGTAGCGGCATCCAGCAAAAACTAGACTGGCAGCCTCATACAAACGGTATTATGAAAGCTACTCTACCCCACCCCTTCATCATGGACATGCTGCTGGTGAACGGTAATATCCGCCCTATGGCACGCTTTCCGAATTTCGAATCTACTGCCATACGTTTCAACGGCACTTCAGCAGATGCCACCTCTCCGCAGCGAACCAAAAAATGGAAAAATCCTGCTGGAGGGTATTTACATGCAATGCATTCGCATGACTGGGGCGATTTTCATTTCCGAATCACCGGAATAGAGCAACCAACCGGCAAACTAAAGTTGGAAGGAGGATGGCAGAACAATCGCCAATCTGGACTACATCCAAAAAACCAAATGGTGGAAAACATTTTTGAGGAACTGGACGCTCCAGGAGAATGGTACTATTCGCCACAAGAATCCATGCTCTATTACTATCCAGTCTGCGGTGAAGATATCAACAAAGCCATATTCGAGACACCACAATTAAAACATCTGATTGAATTTCGAGGCAATTCATCATCACCTGTCCGCAACATCATTATTCAAGATATAGAGCTCACCCAAACAGTGCGCACTTTTATGGAGCAGTACGAACCTCTCCTTCGCTCAGACTGGCGAATATATCGCGGGGCTGCCCTTCTGTTAGAAGGCACCGAGAATTGCATAATCAAGAACTGCCATATCCATCATGTAGGAGGGAATGCACTCATGTTCTCCAACTACAACCAAAATTCGTCCGTATCGGGTTGCCATTTCTCAGAGATTGGCGCCAGTGCCATTTGCTTTGTTGGCAATCCGTCAGCAGTTCGTTCGCCAAGTTTCGAGTATAGCAAAGCGGTTCCAATCTCCGAACTAGACTCCATCCCCGGTGCTCTGAACAACGACTTCCCTACCAACTGCATGGCGTATGACAACTTGATTCACCACATCGGACTTTTCGAGAAGCAAACCGCCGGAATCGAACTTTCAATGTGCCACTGCATTACCGTCAGTCACAACAGTATTTACCACACTCCGCGCGCCGGTATAAATATCAGTGAGGGGACATGGGGCGGACACATTATAGAATACAATGACGTGTTCGACACTGTGATGGAGACGGGCGACCACGGAGCATTCAATTCGTGGGGACGTGACCGTTTCTGGCGATCATCCTACCGCGAAATGAGTCAACTGGTAACAAACAATCCTGAACTGGTTCTCGCCGACGCCGCCTCTGCCACCATCATCCGCAACAACCGTTTCAGATGTGACCGTGGTTGGGACATCGACCTCGATGACGGTTCAAGTAACTACCATATTTACAATAATCTATGTTTAAACGGTGGTATAAAGTTACGGGAAGGATTTCACCGCACAGTTGAGAATAATATTATGATAAACTGCACCTTTCATCCCCACGTTTGGTTCAAGAACAGCGGTGACGTTTTCGTACACAACATTGTCATGGAGCCATACCGTCCAATTGGTATCTCCCATTGGGGAACGGAAATCGACTATAATCTGTTCACCGACAGCATAGCTTACACAACCGCCCGAAAGAACGGCACGGACAAGCATTCTATAGTCTGCCCCATCACGTTTCATAATCCCGCCAAAGGAAATTTCAAAATCGACCAAATAGCTCAAATTAGTTCATTGTGCGGGTTCCGAAATTTCGAAATGGACAGATTCGGAGTTATTTCACCCCAACTACAAGCACTGACACAACGTCCGTCATTTCCTTATCCTTCTGTCCTGCAAGGAAAGACAGAAGCATCGGCCATATTTGAATGGTCAGGACTATCCCTCAAAAACCTAGAGACACTAGGAGAACGTTCCGCCACAGGAATGGATTCTGAACGAGGAGTATACGTCATTTCCGTCCGCGTAATGGGCAATCCTTTAAGAGATTACGTTTATGCAAACGACGTTATCCTCGGATTCAACCGGCAAGAAATCAACAACCTTGCCCAACTGAAAGTCGCCATCCGGCAAGCAGGCACTGACAAGCCTATTCAAATCCTTCTTTTCAGAAATCAAAAGAAGATACAACTCACTATTCCTGAAAATGTAATCAAACCGATAACAGACTAACACTATACATATAGGAATCAGATTATCACAGCTTCCATCTGTTCTCAACTATAGATACAGAAATATCCCTATATAAAAGCAACCGTATCTCTCTATGGACACCAACATGTCCATAGAGGGAAATGTGCGTGTCCGTATAAGGAAACAATCCACACACATAAAGCACACAGATAATCTATTCGCCCCTCTTGTTCCGCACTGCTTGTGGAGCAACTCCGAAAAATGCTTTGAAAGATTTGCTAAAATAACGAGGTGAAGAAAAGCCTAACCGGACAGAAATCTCTGAAATATTAAGCTCCGAATGGTTATTTAACAAGAACATAGCTTCATCCAACTTTACTTTTAAAATAAACTCATTCGGAGTTAATCCAGTTATCTGTTTGAACTGCATATACAGTTTACTGCGCCCCATACAAAGTTCAGAAGCAAGCGCCGTAACATCAAATTCCTGATTTTCAAAATTCTCTTTTATAATACTGACACATTTTGCCAGCAATTCCTTATCACGTTCATTAATAGCCTCCGGCACAGGAGACTCTGTTACAGTTTTACCTGTATAATGAGCAATCAGGCGCTTCTTGTTCTTTATGAGATTATTACAACGGGCTAATAATACCTTTACATTAAATGGCTTCGTCACATAATCATCTGCACCAAACATCAATCCCTCCACAACATACTCGACAGAAGTCTGAGCCGTTAATAAAATCACAGAAATATGAGAAAGTTCCACATTGGTTTTAATCTTATAGCATAATTCTTTTCCTGACATTTCCGGCATCATCACATCGCTTATTATCAAATCCGGTTGTATTTGCCTCGCCATTTCCAACCCTTCACGTCCATTACGTGCAATATAGACCTTATATATTGGTAAAAACAAATCTTCCAACATAGACAACAGCTCTTCACTGTCATCCACCAAAAGAATGACTGGCTTATCTTCATCCTTCGCATCCTCTTGCGCAACCGTTCTCTCTTCCTTCCCTTCTACATCCACTATTTGCTCGAAAGGAAGCACAGGAACTGTTTCTGAGATAACTACAGATTCCCGCCCTTCCGTAGCAGCCATCTCTTCATCACTAAAATGGCGATTGCCTAAAGGAAGAAATAATGTAAACTTAGTACCTTTCCCTACAGTACTTTCTACGTCAATCTTTCCATGATGCATATTCATTATTCCCTTTGCTAACGCCAATCCTATCCCCGTTCCCAATGTGAAAGAAGAAGATAAATTATCTGTCTGATAGAACCTTTCAAAAATCTTCGAGATATGCTCTGCCGGAATACCGGCTCCTGTGTCACACACCGATACCACTGCTTGAGAAGCAATCTTTCTGACCTCAACTGTTATACTACCTTTATTAGGGGTATACTTAAAAGCATTTGACAATAAATTAAATATTACTTTCTGTAGTTGTTTTGAATCAAACCAAACCGAAATAGTCTCTTCAACACTATCAAAACGATAAGTGATTTCTTTTTTCTGTGCGTACTCATAAAAGCACATATAAATCTGTCGGGTAAAAGTAACCAGATTCTGCTCTTCAACTTTAAGTTTCAGATAGCCTTGCTCCTGTTTACGGAAGTCAAGTAACTCCGATATCAAATTTCGCATATGCCAGGCATTCTTATATATGCGAAGAATACGGTTATAAATAGTCGTACCTAAATCCATCTGCATCAGCACTTCAATCTGACCGAGAATAAGTGTCAATGGAGTACGAAATTCGTGAGATATATTGGTAAAGAAACGTAATTTTATCTGATTCAGTTCTTCTATCCGTTCTTTTTCCTTTCTTTCAAACTCTAAAGAGGATTTCAAGGCGGCCTGACGGGTTTTAAAACGAATAAACGCAATCATCAATCCAAGTAAACATAAGAAATAGAAAAGATATGCCCAAAAAGTCGCATAAAAAGGAGCAGAAACATGTATATTCAAACAAACCTCCTCATTCGGGCCTTCTCTACCAGCCAACGGACGGGCTTTAAGCGTATAGTCACCGGGAGATAAGTTCGTATAAGTTATTGTTGTGCCGGAAGTTTGAGTCCAGACTTTATCAAAGCCCACCAAACAATACTCAAATACACGGTTACGATCATTATTGTAATTAAAGGAGGCAAACTCAACTGTTATATTGTTCTGTTTATAGTTCAAATAAATATCCGATGTCTTTGCCAATATATCAGTCAGAATACCAGACTGATCATTAGGACAAATCTCGTCATTGAAAATAAACAACTTATCAAAATTCAAAAGATTCTTAGAAGGTAGAGCATACAAAGATTGTCTTTGAAACAAAGCCAAACCATTCGTGCCACTAATAAAAAGAGTTCCATCTTTATCCAAATATAAAGCTGAACCTTGACTATATGTCTGATTAAACAAATGATAAGTATTTTCTACTTCTCCTTTTTCACTATTAAAAATAGAAAGTCCCTTTCCATGAAGGATAAACAAACGATGTTCTTCAACAGATTCGCAAATATAATAACAATAATCACTTGGCAGACATTGATTAAAGGTACTATAAGACTTAAACGAGCGCTCCTTTTCCTGATATTCGAATACGCCCGATCCTATCGTACAAAAGTAGATGACACCTTTACTGTCTTCAAAGATATGAACTACTTTAAATCTCCCTATCGCAGAAGGATTATCGGTATCCATCGCATACTCAGTTACTTTAGATGAAGGCAAATCCACACAAATAACTCCTCCGGTAGCCGAAGCCAACCACATACGTTGCCGACTATCAATCAGGAATGTTTCAAAAGCAAATTTTTTACTCACCAGTTTCCGAATGTTCATATCATCAGAGAGTGGTGAGAACTTCTCAGTCACCGGATCCATAAAGACAGGACCGCCTTGTGTTAACAACGCAAGACCACCCTTATACTCTTGAATATCATTCACAATCTCATGCGGCAAAGACGTAGAATCCCCTTTTATATGATGGAGAGTATGCCCTTTATTTGATTTTGTATCAAATATAAACAGCCCTCCGAAGTGAGTACCGACATACAAGCACCCGTTCTCCTTCCGATAAAAAATTGACTTTAAATTATTACTACCTACGCTGGTTATATCCCCCTTACGATGTTGATATCGAGCAAAAATTCCACTATCCGGATGATAACAATTCAAGCCCCCACCTTCTGTACATATCCACAATTTTCCTCTATCGTCCTCCGTCATCTTTCCAACAACAGGAAAACTCAGACAGTCTTCCTGTAATGGCTCAGCATAGTAAAAATGATTACTGGCTTTATTAGGATTAAAAACATTCACGCCTCCATAATATGTCCCGACCCAAATGTTACCTTGCATGTCTTTATGGAGAGACAAGACAGAATGATGACTCAACGTATTCGGAGAATCACCATAACGAGTATAATGTTCCCACTTATCAGTTACGGGATCATAACAATCAAGCCCACGAAAAGTCCCTACCCACGTACGTTTAAAATCATCTTCCAGTACACATCGAATCTGATTGTCAGACAATTCGTCTTTATCTGACGTATTCGTATAATGAGTCAATTCTCTACTACCAGCGGAAATTCTATATAATCCATTCCAAGTTCCTAACCAAATATTACCGGTACTATCTCCTGAAATACATTGGCTTCCTCTATCCAAGGAAGCTAATATTTTTTGCTGGCTCGGATTTTTGCGTGAAATAGCAACTACACGATCGGTAGCAACCCATATCAAACTGTCATCGACATATATCATTCCTCCCGAACCTACACCTTCTTGCAACTGAGTGACAAAAGTTAAATCCGAATTTTCAGTTGTATAATAATAGATACCGGAGTTGCAACTTACCCATAAGGTATCTTCTTTACAGAAAAGGTCTCTCACATCATTCCGGCGCAAACAAGTAAACCGTTCTTTATAAAGTTCAAACTTTATAAGATCATTTCCCGAACGTATATATATCCTTCCGTTTCTGTCTCCACAAAGTTTATTGATTTCATTATTCGTCAAGCCATCATTCCCCTGTGATGGACGAAATATTCTTACATCCTTACCATTATATCTGTTTAACCCCTCCGAGGTGCCTAACCATACTGCTCCTAGTTCATCCTGATAGATGGAAAAAATACATACCTGAGATAATCCATCAGAAACTCCCAGATGTTTAAAGTAATGGTTTTTAGCATCCACCATTATAATACCTAAAATACCCAAGAGAAAGATAACGTTTCTTTTCATGTATTATATAATTAGATTATCGACTACAAAAATACAAATAATACTTAATTATTATTTCAATACATAGTCTTTTTATGGCATTTATTCCACTAATCCTTTAAATACACATTTGACGATTCTTGCTAAAATGCACATATTCAACATTATTCTTCAAATAACTCATTGGATTTTATCACTAAAAACATATCTTTGCCACGAACTAAAAAAGAAAAATTGAATGTTTAACTCATTTTCATATCGTAAGGATTCCGTTCTGTAAATAATCTGTAAGCCTTCCTCTCATTACAGATTATCCCTTATGTTTTCTGGCAAATTCATGCCGGAGTTATCTTTTATATCTGAATTTTAAAACAATTTGTATGGCCAAATACTCGTAAGCATCATTGCATGCCTTCATCTGCCATACACCTAAAACATTAAAAAACAATGAGTAACGAATTAAAGTCAATCCACGATTTCGATTTCACAATGATATGTAATTACTTCAAGTTGTTAGAACGTCAAGGTCCCGGAAGCCCGGAAGTCACACAAAAAGCCGTAAGTTTCATTCACGAACTGTCAGACGAGGCCAGAATAGCCGATATCGGTTGTGGTACAGGCGGGCAGACAATGGCTTTGGCCAACTATACAAAAGGACAGATTACAGGTATCGACCTTTTTCCCGATTTTATTGAGATATTCAACAGAAACGCAGTTGAATTACATTGCGAAGACAGAGTAAAAGGCGTTGTCGGTTCAATGGATAATCTGCCGTTTCAAGATGAAGAACTTGATTTAATCTGGTCAGAAGGCGCTATCTATAATATAGGATTCGAACGTGGCATGAATGAATGGAGCAGATTTCTGAAAAAAGACGGATTCATTGCTGTAACGGAAGCATCCTGGTTTACTCCGGAACGTCCCGCTGAGATAGAAAACTTCTGGATGGCTAATTATCCGGAAATCGATACGATTCCGAATAAAATAGTACAAATGGAGAAAGCCGGATATACGCTGACAGCTCATTTCATTTTACCGGAAAACTGTTGGATAGAACACTTCTATGCTCCCCAGTTCACGGCTCAGGAAGCTTTTCTGAAAGAATATTCGGGCAACGCCGCAGCCGCAGACCTCATTGCAGGACAACGGTACGAACAGAGTCTATATTATAAGTATAAAGAATACTATGGCTATGTATTCTATATAGGACAAAAAAGATAATTACTATCTGCCGGAGAAGTTAGCAAGATAGGACAACTCTCCGGCACTTATTATCCTTTACTTTGCAAAAAGATATGGAAACGAAAGAACTAAATAGGCAAGAATACAAGTTACGGATTAATAAAGTCACAGACTATATCCACAATAATATAGACCAACCGTTATCATTGCAGAAAATGGCTGGCATTGCATGCTTTTCGCCTTTCCACTTCCATCGTGTCTTTACATTTCTGACAGGAGAAACACCTACGGATTATATCAAACGCACCCGGATTGAAAAAGCAGCACTATTATTAAAACGAAACAAGGAACTTTCTGCCACCGAAGTTGCCCGCCTTTGCGGTTTTAGCAGCCTTTCACTATTAAGCCGCAACTTCAGACAATATTTCAATGTGACCATTCGTGAGTTCCGCTCACATACATAAAACTTTAAAAGCACATGGAAAATAAGATTTTAATTTTTCGGACTTCTATCACCCAAAAAGGTGATGTCAAGCGCATCGGGAAGCTTCTGGCACAATATCCTCAAATCAACAAATGGAATGTGGATTTTGAGGACTGGGAGAAAATATTAAGAATCGAGTGCAGTGGCGTCACTGCACTCGAAATTTCGGAAACACTCCGGAATAATCATATTTTTGCCACTGAGTTGGAATAAAAACAGGAAAAGGCTCAGACACCCAACAACTGTTTCAACTCAGCCACTCCTTCAGAAGCTCCTTTCTGAATCACATGTATCGGACGGGAAGTATGTGTATCCACCGGTTTCGGGTCAATCAGATACACCTCTGCTTCTCCTGGTACATAATGAAGCAATCCCGCAGCAGGATACACGTTGAGCGAAGTTCCGATAATGACGAAAATATCCGCTGCCTCCACATATTGAATGGCTGTCTCAATTTCGGGCACCGCTTCACCAAACCATACAATAAAAGGCCGCAACTGCGTCCCGTCTCCTGCCTTGTCTCCAAGTTTCACCTCATATTCTTCAGGCTTCAATTCCTTTATATAATGATGATTATAAGGGTCACGGCTGGAACATACTTTTGTCAATTCTCCATGCAGATGAATAATATGACTGCTCCCGGCTCTTTCATGCAAGTTATCAATATTCTGTGTTACCACCGTCACTTTAAAGTTCTTCTCCAGCTCTGCCAACAGTTCATGCCCGCGATTCGGCACGACATCCAATAACTGTTTCCGACGTTCATTATAAAAGTTTATCACCAATGCGGGATCCCGTTGATATCCTTCCGGAGTAGCGACCTGCTCCACCGGATACCGGTCCCACAGACCACCTGCATCCCTGAACGTACTGATTCCACTCTCGGCACTCATGCCTGCCCCCGTCAAAATTACCAGATTCTTCATATATGTTCCTCCTTCTGTTCGTTTTAAGATATACAAATGTAAGCAGAATCACCGGAACAAAAGAATAAATTCTCCAAAGAAAAGGAGGGAACTTTCACGGATATAAGAATTTTTAAATACCAAATGCTAAATCATTCAAATAAAACACGTACTTTTGCGATTCATAAATTTGCAATTGATTGAAAGCTAAAACTATGAAGGTGATGCATTTCAATCGCCAACAAAAAACATTATATGGATAAATTCAGTTACGCTATTGGCCTGGGAATCGGTCAAAACTTATCAAGTATGGGGATTGGAAATCTCTCAGTAGAAGACTTTGCACAGGCTATCAAAGATGTATTGGAAGGCAACCAGACGGCTATCAGCCACCAGGAGGCCCGCGAAATAGTAAACAAGTATTTCGAAGAATTGGAAGCCAAGATGGGCGCTGTCGCCATCGAACAGGGAAAAGCTTTCCTCGAAGAAAACAAGAAAAGAGCAGGCATAATCACTTTGCCCAGTGGATTACAATACGAAGTTATCAACGAAGGTACAGGTAAAAAGCCGCAGGCTACCGACCAGGTGAGATGCCACTACGAAGGTACGCTGATTGACGGCACACTGTTCGACAGTTCTATCCAACGTGGCGAACCTGCCGTATTTGGTGTTAATCAGGTAATCCCGGGATGGGTGGAAGCACTGCAACTGATGTCGGAAGGTGCTAAATGGAAACTGTATATTCCGTCAGAACTTGGTTATGGCGCAAGAGGTGCCGGAGAAATGATTCCTCCTCACAGCACACTTGTATTTGAAGTAGAATTACTCGAAGTATTATAAATAAAAAATTTCAAAGCAAAATGAAAAAAGTTAGTATTTTTATGGCAATCGCCGCTGCTGCAAGCCTTGCTTCTTGTACAGCTCAGTCTCCTAAAGCAAATCTGAAAACAGACCTCGACTCACTGTCTTATTCTATCGGTATGGCTCAGACTCAAGGTCTGAAAGGCTATCTGACAGGTCGCCTGGACGTTGATACTGCATATATGGCAGATTTCATCAAGGGTTTGAACGAAGGTGCAACCAAGACTAGCAAGAAAGATATCGCATATATGGCAGGTCTGCAAATCGGCCAGCAAATCAGCAACCAGATGATGAAAGGTATCAACCAGGAATTGTTCGCAGGTGACTCTACCAAGACTATCAGCAAAGACAACTTCATGGCTGGTTTCATCGCAGGTACTTTGGAAAAAGGCGGTATGATGACTATGGAAGAGGCTCAGACTTATACCCGTACAGCTATGGAAACTATCAAAGCAAAAGCTCTGGAAGAAAAATATGCTGACTATAAGGCTGAAAACGAAAAATTCCTTGCTGAAAACAAAACTAAAGAAGGTGTAAAAACAACTCCAAGCGGATTACAGTACAAAGTAATCACCGAAGGTAAAGGTGAAATTCCTGCTGATACTTGCAAAGTGAAAGTAAACTACAAAGGTACTTTGATTGACGGAACTGAGTTTGACAGCTCTTACAAACGTAACGAACCGGCTACTTTCCGTGCTAACCAAGTAATCAAAGGTTGGACAGAAGCCCTGACTATGATGCCTGTAGGTTCTAAATGGGAACTTTACATCCCGCAAGACCTTGCTTATGGTGCAAGAGAATCAGGCAACCAAATCAAACCGTTCTCTACTTTGATTTTCGAGGTTGAATTGGTAAGCATCGAAAAAGATAAAAAATAAGAAAATTTCTGTCTAAATAGAAAAAGGAAAGAGGTGCAAAGCGTTTGCACCTCTTTTTTGTGCTTTTTCCTATTTTTTTTCTCGGAAAAGAAGAATAATTAAAATAAATCTCTATATTTGCTTACTATTTGATAACAACTGGAAATTATAATTTATTATTATGGAAAGAATAGACAACCTCGACAGGCAGATCCTAGAGATTATCTCCCAGAATGCCCGCATCCCTTTTAAAGACGTAGCAGCCGAATGTGGAGTATCACGTGCAGCTATTCACCAGCGTGTGCAAAGACTGATTGACCTAGGTGTCATTGTAGGCTCAGGTTACCATGTTAATCCGAAATCTTTGGGCTACAGAACTTGTACATATGTAGGTATCAAACTTGAAAAAGGCTCCATGTACAAATCTGTTGTAGCGGAACTTCAAAAAATTCCGGAAATCGTAGAATGCCATTTCACTACGGGACCGTACACCATGCTGACCAAGCTGTACGCATGTGACAACGAACATCTGATGGATCTGCTGAACAACAAAATGCAAGAGATACCGGGTGTAGTAGCTACCGAGACATTGATTTCTCTGGAACAGAGCATCAAGAAAGAAATTCCCATCCGCGTAGAAAAGTAAAATACGATGGAGTTTCTAAATGAATATCACCTCGCAGGGTTATTCATCGGAATTTGCACCTTTTTGATTATCGGCCTTTTTCACCCTGTCGTGGTAAAGGCCGAATATTACTGGGGCACAAAATGCTGGTGGATATTTCTGATACTTGGCATAGCCGGCGTAATAGCTTCATTAAGCATTGACAATGTAATACTGTCTTCTTTGTTGGGCGTCTTTGCTTTCTCTTCCTTCTGGACGATCAAAGAAGTTTTCGAACAGGAAGAACGGGTACAAAAAGGCTGGTTTCCCAAGAATCCGAAACGGAAATATAAGTTCTAAGAAGAAAGAATAGCAGTTTTTTATCGAAAGGATTTGCATAATTCGACAGAAAACACTACTTTTGTCACCGCATCCAGTAAATGGATACATCGGACTTGTAGCTCAGTTGGTTAGAGCAACAGACTCATAATCTGGAGGTCCC